>Ga0187781_10002666_pt1 | contig 13512 bp, 11 predicted proteins | sample 0715_SJ02_MP02_2_FD_132447 | JGI IMG/M metagenome (GOLD analysis project Ga0187781, IMG submission 132447) | Tropical peat soil microbial communities from peatlands in Department of Meta, Colombia - 0715_SJ02_MP02_20_MG | ecosystem: Environmental > Terrestrial > Soil > Wetlands > Peat | place...
AATCCCGCAAAGCCCTGGCTGCGATGCAAAACGCGCAGCTCCAAAGTCAAATCCAACAAGCCAACATCGCGGCCCAGGCTTCGATGTACCCGGCGACGCTGAAGCAGCAGCGCTTTCAGCAAGTGTTCCCGTACATGCAGAACATGCTGAACAACCTTTCGGGGAACTTGTTCAGTGAGCAAGGAGGCGGAGCTGGCGGGCCAGGTTATGCCGGCGGCGTTTCGATGGGCGGCGGAGGCGGGTCGATCTTCGGACCCGGCGGCGTTCAACAGATGGTCAATCAAGGTGTCGCTCAAGCACAACAAGGCGCGGCGACCAACATCAAGAACATGCAGCAAAGCTTGGCGAGCAAAGGTTACGGGGCTAACAGTCCGCTCGCCCAAGCTTTGACTGCTCAGTACCAGGCTCAAGGCCAGCAGCAGGCAAGTCAGAATGCGCTCAATGCGCAGATGGGCGCGGCCGGCCAGCAAGCCCAGCTCGCCGGCCAGCTCGCCGGCGTTTCGGAAGCGGGGCAAGCGGCGGCCATGCAAGCGGCGGCTCAACGATACTCGGCAACGATCGGCGCCCAGAATGCTTTGGTCGCGGCACTGTCAGGCTTGATGCAATGAGGTAGCGATGCCGCAAGAGCTGACATTGCCGGGACAGCAGCCGATGGGCTTGCCCGGCCTGGACATGCCGACGATCTTGCAGCTCCTCCAAGGGGCGCAAGCGGCGAATGCGCAGGGCGGCGGGGCGATGAGTCCGCTCAATGGCGGCGTTGTTCCACCGGCAATGAGGATGGCCGATCGCGAAACGAATTACCCCACGAGCCTCCTCGGGCCGAACTCGATGGGCGGCCAGAATCTTATCAGCCCGGTTGTGCCGCTTCGGTTCATCGGCGGCAATCATCCCGTCGCTCCGTGGAATGTGATTCGAGATCAATCCGCAGACGAGCTGCGGAACAACCTAATGGCGGCCATGGCCATGCTTCCTTATTCCGAAGGTGGTATGCCAAGGAACGCCGCGGCCGGCGGCAACACGATGTTATCGTTACTGTCCGCTCTGGACGAACCATCGCACTTGGGGAATGGATGAGGTAAGCCATGAGCGTTCTCGGCAGTCTCGGCGGACTTGGCGGAGGCGGACTTGCAGCACTCTTAGGAAGTCCTGCTGTCGATCGAGCTTTGGGTCAACCTGAAAGCGATGCCTGGCTGGCTCAAGCAGCGGCAGCCAATCCGCAAGCGGCGGCCAATGTGCCGGCACGCCTGGCCGCAATGCAAGCAGCAGCATTTGGGGGAGGCGCTCCGCCACAAGCAGCGGCGGGCCAAGCTCCTGTAGTTGGCGCCCCAGGTGGCACTCCGGCGCCAGCGGCAACTCCGGCTGGCCCTGCCGCTGCTGCACCGGGAATGGCAGGAGCGGCGCCTGGCTTCGATCCCTCTCAGCTCAGTCCGCAAGGCCAAGCGATCTTGGCGAGGCTCGGTCAACCTTCGATGTCGCTCAGTGGCGATCAACTTACGAGCCGCACAACTAATGTGCCGGCCATGCAAGACTTGCTCGCCGGCCGCGATGTTGCCCCTAACACTTTGCTTGGCACGGAGACAACGCGCAACATCGACCCGCTCAGTCTGGCGCGTCAGATGGCCGGCAACCGTGGACTGACGGACGAGGACCGGCAAGCTGGCATGACGGCGTATGCTCGCATCATGCCGGCCCTTACAAGCCAGATTGCTGAACAACGATTGGGCTCGCAAGGGGCAGCCAACATCGAATTGCAAAAGCAAGCACAGAACCTTGCTGAGCAAAGGGCCACGTTCGAGATGTCGCCCGAGCGACGGGCGGAGCAGATGTATGTCCAGGCCAAGGCCGCCGGGCAGACCGACGCCCAGGCGCTGGCGAGCGCTCAGGGAATGGTCAATCTGCCCCGATTGACGGGTGCCAGCGGAGGGACGCAGCCAGGCGTATTGCAGCCTCCGCCAGGTTCGCAAAAGCGCGTCGGCGTATCGGAAACGGACACAGGATTATCGTTTCGCGATCAGAACACCTTCCAGGGGAAGATCGACGCCATCATGCAGGGCAGCGGAAACGTTGAGGAAAAAGCAGGCGACGCGCTCAAGAAGATCGAGGACACGATGGGTACAGATTGGTTTAAGACCCATCCGCAACAGGTGAAGGCCCTACTGGAGAATAGCGGCACCAATCCCAGGACAATCATGAAGGCCGTTAACCGCACAGGTCTCACAAGGGTCGCGACGCAAGGGATATCGCGGTTGCTGGGCAGCAACCCGAACATCCCATGGTCCGAAGGTTTCATGAGAGCCATTGGCGCTGGCGGTCTCGAAAAACGGCAGGCTCAGCTACGCGAGCTTTATCCTTTCGAGGAACAGTAAATGCCCTTCGGTTCTCAATTTGGTCAGGCAGCAGGCGAGCTGGCCGGCGGAGCGGCCGGCGCGGCAGGGGGCGGACTGCTTAGTAGCTTGCTCGCGCCCTTGGACTATCCACGGCAGGCCCTTTACAACCTCGTCCGTTCCGGCGGCAGAGCACTCAGCGGCGAAGGAGACTGGTCTGACGTTGCATCGGCAGCTCCGGGAGCGCTCGGCGCTCTGCTCGCCGGTGGACTGGTTGCGTCAGGCGTAGGGGCGCCGCTCGGCATCCTTGCCGGTTCAGCTCTGGCAGGCTTGGGCCAGGGCGCCGGCAAGGCGACTGGTCGAGAGGAGTTCGAAGCGGCGACGCCAGAGGACGTGGCCAAGAACCTCGGCATCGACACGGAATCAACCGGAGGGAAGATCGCCAGCATGGGCCTCGGCATGCTGACCGATCCCTTGACCTATGCCGGCGGTCTGGCCGGCGCTGCCAGGGGAGGCAGGCTGGGAGAAGCGGCCGGCAGCTCGCTCGAACGCGCGCTCGCAGGGGGAGCCGCGAGCGATGCGGCTGCTGGCCTGACAAGCCAGACGCTCGGTCGAGGGGCAGAACGTCTGGCAGCGGAACAGCCTTATATCAACAGCGTCCGCAAGGCAATGTTTGATAGGGAGCTGGCTACGGCTTCAGGTAACGCGAGCCCGTTCCTGGCTGATCGGCCGCTCGCTCCTGGCACGTCGAGTGCGATGTACGACTTCTATCGTGGTCAGCCGGCGCAGGCTGCTTCGCTACGTGAACTCGATCCAACAACGCGGAGCTTGTACGGCTATCTGCAAGACCCGCTCGGCAGCACAGCGAGCATGTTTCAAGACAAGCTGGATGCGTTACAAACCGCCTTCAATCCTCCAGCCGTTCGAGCCGTGAGCATGCGCAACTACGATCCCGTGACGGGGCTTTTGTACAGAGGCATTGAACGAACGCCACAGCCGGCGAGCGACCCGTTTGCCTCATTGCTCGCCACGCGGCCGGACCTTGCGCGGGCTTTGGCAGGAGCGTGAACGTGACGAACGTGTGTGAACGTTCTCCCCACTTCTCCCCCACTTTCTCCCCAGGCTGTGCCAAAACTTGGCACAAGAGCGGAGGCTAATTTGCCACCATTTTGCCATTGTTTCGAGGCAAAGCCTTGAGACTCAAGGAGTTGGATCATGAAATAATTCGGCCGGAATTATTTCATTCTTTCATAAGCGCTGGCTAGCCAGCGCCAGCCAGCGCAGGAGAGTTCTGTATGCCTTGGGATGCCTCCGGAAACTTCACGCCTTATGATCCGTTTGGCGACACGCTGAGCCAGCCCAGGCAGCCGGCCATTCAGCAACTCGATCCGCAACAGACGAATAGCGCTTTGACCAGCCTTATGGGGGCAGCCGGCAGCGGGCTCCAGTTTGCCGGCGGGACCCTCGAAAAGCTGTTCGGCGGCCGGGCTATCCGTGGTCTGCTCGGGGGCGTCCCCAGAGAGCTTCTAAGCCTCATCCCCGGCTCAGACGTGCTGGGCATTACCGATCCATCTCAGCGCGTCTCTGGCGAAGACCTGTTGCGTCAGTGGGGGGTTCTCTCAGGCGAGGGGGAAAAGGGAACTTTCGAGCTTAGAGACCTTCTTGGGCCGGCTTTAGAGATCGGCCTGGACCCCGCGACTTACCTAAGCTTCGGAGCCAGTGCTTTGACCAAAGCCGGCAAGGCTGCCGAAATGGCAGGCGAGTTGGCACCTTCAATGGCCGGCCGGATTGCCGCAGGCCAGGGCGGGCTTATGGGGCTCGGCTTGCCCTTCAGCGAGCCCTCTGCCGTGCTTGGAACGGGCCAGGCGGCCCAGAAGGTTGCCGAAGCGCTGGGCGACGTTTATAGCGGGATTCGCTATTCCAGGCCGGGAACCGCTCTGGCGGCGATGTTTCAAAGGGATATGGGCGGAACGACGTCCCCGATCTTGCAGCAGGGTTTGGGGCAAGCTGCTGATGCTACAAGGGTTAGAACAGCTGCCATGCGAGACCAGCTCGCCCGGATGGCCGGCGGCCTAAGCGAAGCCGGCGAGATCACGCCGAGCTTGAGCGGGGAGCTTCGATCTTATCTCGAAGCCCAAGGCGGCCTTGCGCCTGGCAGCACAGCCATGGACGTGGGCGAACAGCTCAAGGCGATGTTCGCCGGCCCGGAGGGTGCGGCGGCCAGGGAACGAGCCCTTGGAATCCCGACTGGCGAGATCGAGAATTATGCTCCTCGGCAAATGACCCCGCTGGAGAAGCCTACCGGCAGCACGTGGGGCGGCCTCCAACAACCCCTCAAGCCCTTCCACGTCGGGCAGATCGGCCGCGAGGACATCCTGACCGGGATTACCGGCGAGACAGCTGGCATCAACGAGCTAGTGAAGGACCCGGAGATTCGCGCCCTCGCGATGAACGATCCGACAAGTGCTCAGCAGATTATCCGTGAGCGCTTCCTTGGCATGGGTCCTGACGTCGACGCCAACAGGCTGGCGCTAAATGCGAAGTTCGATGCGTCGCTTAACGATCCGATCGCGAGGATGAGCAAGGGCGAGCTGGACCTACGCGATGCGCTCAACTCGAAGTGGAAACAAGCCCAAGGTTTGCAAGATTGGATCACGCGCCTCGATCCACAGTACGCCGAAAAGGGCCTCGACTTCTTCGGTAACAATTTGCTGACCGACGTGGAGCGGCGCTTGTCGAGCGGCATCAAGGCAGAGGAACAAGCTCGGGCTTTGCACGGTGCGATCGCCAAAGTGGCCACAACGCAGCAGCAAGCCGGGCCAGGAAGCGTTCCGGTCATTCAGCTCTTGAAGGATGTCGGCCTCACCAGCACAGCTGGTGCGCGGCAGACGCAGATGAGCATTCTGGAACAGCTCGGCAAGATCAGTGGGCCGGAAGCTGCCGAACAATTCCTGGGGATGCACGTGCCGGCGGACGTGGCGAACGAGCTGAGTCGTTACGTGCAGGCGATCGTGAAGCCCGAGACGGTTACTCCGCTGCTCAAAGTGTGGGACTCGATCACCAATCTCACGAAGGCCGGCGTGACTGCCTTCTGGCCGGCGAAGTACACGCGCGACTTTGGCCAGGGCGCCTTCATGAATTGGATTCACGATGCAAGCGATCCCAGGTTTGGGGCCCTTAACCCGATGAAGTGGTTGCAGCCGTACAAGGACGCCTCGACGGTCCTTCGCGAAGGCGGCTCGATCGAGGATGCCAGCTTGATTAAAGGGATGGAAGGACTGACCGACGAACAAGCGAGCAAACGATTGGCTGAAGAGATGTACGCTCGTAAGGTTGCTGGACCCGAGAAACTTGCAGGAGCGGCGGAAGCTTTCGGCGGGCTGGCGCCGGGCGCTCGCCATGCTGCCGAACAAGAGTGGGTTATCCCAGGCTCGGCAGCCGGCGGCCTGACAGAGAACATCCTTCAAGGGTTAAAGGAAGGCACGTGGAACCCGCTCGACGTGTCTGGCGTGGCCGGCAAAACTCAAACAACCTTCAAGCCGGCAAAGGCGGGCATGGAAGCAATGGAGTGGATCGACGACATGAACCGTGGGGCGGCCTACATCGCCAAGCGGCGACAAGGCTACCTGCCGGACGCCGCGGCAGACGTGGCGAACAAGGCACAGTATGACTACACGAACTTGTCGAGCTTCGAGAAATCAACCATGCGTCGCGTGATGCCGTTCTACAACTTCACGCGGCAAAACATTCCTGCCGTGTTCGAACAGCTCATGCAACAGCCTGGCGGCAAGATGGCGAGCACGATCAAAGCCATTGCCTCGATGCGTCGCGATCAGGGATTTGTTCCCGAGTACATAGGTGAAGGGCTAACGATCCCGGTCGGCCAGGAGGACGAGACGGGCAAGCAACGCTTCCTCTCGAACTTCGGGCTGCCGATGGAGGACGTGTTCGGAGACATCGCAACGGGACCGAGCGGAGCAACGCGGACGCTGCAAAACATTTTGAGCGAGACAAATCCGCTCATCAAGGCGCCGCTGGAGCTGGCGGCCGGCAAGCAATTCTTTAGCGGTCGCGAGCTGTCCGATCTGTATGGCTCGACGGGCAACCAGCTCCTCGATCAAGCGCTTTACAACTCACCTTTGTCCCGCTTCATCACAACTGGCCGGACCCTTATCGACGAACGCAAGGGACTCCTGGCCAAAGCACTGAACGTGTTGAGCCCGGTCAAGCTGACAGACGTGGACCTGGACAAGCAGCGCGGCATCGCAGCTCGGGAGCTGATCGAACAAAGCTTGGCAGGCAATCCGAACATCGGCAGCTTCCAACGGTTGTACGTCAAGCCTGGCGACGTGGCGAGCTTGAGCCCCGAAGACCTCTTGCTCATGAGGCTCTATACGACCATGGAGGCTCAGCGTGACAAAGCGGCAAAGCAAACAGCAGCCGGCGGATAACCTCCGCCGATACATCGAACGTGTCCATCCCACTCGTGGCAACAGGAGACGATCATGCCGCTCAAAGAAGGCAAAAGCCCAGAAGCGTTCTCGTCGAACGTGAGCGAGTTAATGCACAGCGGAAGAGGCCAGAAGCAGGCACTCGCGATCGCCTACGCGCAACAGCGCAAAGGCGGCAACAAGGTAGGGGTCAAGAGCGAGAGGAAGAAGCGGGTCGGCGTCAAGAAGTAAGGAGCTAACCGTGGAGCCAGGCGTTTACTTGATCCGTCATCCCAAGACCGCACTCAACACAGATGGCCGGTCCCCTGACAAGATCAGGGGATGGAAGGACGTGCCGCTCGATGGCGACGGCAAGAAGCAAGTGCCGGCGATTGCCAGCTTCATCGCCAGAGTGAAGCCGGTAAAAATCTACAGCTCCGATCTTGAACGCGCGCTTGTGCCGGCGAAGGAGGCATCCAAGAGGACAGGGGTCCCTCTGGAGAAGGACAAGCAGTTTCGCCCATGGAATCTCGGCAAACTCCAGGGCAGCTCGGCGGCGGCAGCTGTTCCCGTGATTAAGGAGCACGTCAAGAACCCGAGCGAGCCGGTCCCGGACGGCGAATCGTTCAACGCTTATCGAGATCGGTACGTCGGCGCCTTGAAGAAGGTGCTGAACGAGTACCTGCGGACCGACGAGACGGTTGTAATCGTTAGCCACTTCCGCAACCTCAAGTTCGCTGAGGCATGGCTGGCCAAAGGGGCCTCGGGCAAGGAGATCGACGAGAAGGTTTTCGAGAAGGATGACGTGCCGACTGGCGGCATCATGCGCGTCTTTCGGAAGGCTGGTCGCTGGGCTTACGAGATGTTAGAATCACCCTCCATCAGCGAAGGGAAGGTTGGGATTAAGAAACCAGATCAAGATGCGAAACGGATCGGAGTCCGTCAACTCAGGGCAGGTTGATTCCTTTGGCCTCGACATGGCTCAAGGCGACGTCGACGCCATCCGTCAGCTGTGCCGGACCTGCCGCTATCGACCCAGGACCATCATCGAAGTTGGCAGCTTTGTCGGCATGACCTCATTGGTCTTGGCCGAACGTGCCGACGTCGTCCTGTGTATCGACACGTGGGATGGCCCTTATTTTAAGGGCGACCAGGCGTCTGATGAATACCTTCATGCTGGTGGCGCCGATCGAATCTTCAAGCAGTTTCGCAAGAACACAGCGCCCTTGCTCTATCAGAAAATCTTTCCCCTCCGTGGCTCTAGCTTGGAGTTCGCTTTCGACTGGCCCTTCCAAGTCGAGCTGATCTTTATTGACGCGAACCACCATTACGAATTTGTCAAGCGCGACATCGAGGCGTGGTTGCCGCACGTCATGTGGGGCGGCGTCCTGGCCGGCCATGACTATAGTAAATGGGAAGGCGTAACACGCGCGGTCGACGAGCTGTTGCCCAAGAGAATCGTGACGGGCGAATCCATTTGGCGTGTGGAGAAGTAGCATGCGCTCACCAGCAAGCATGGAGATCGTTCAGGTAGACATCACAGACGCATGCGAGTCGCGCTGCGGAGCCTGCACGCGGCTTGTGCCCCATGTCAGCAAGCCTTTCTACATGAAGTTCGATCAGTTCACCGATGCCGTCAAAGCAATGGCCGGCTGGCCTGGAAAGATACTCGGCGTCATGGGCGGCAATCCGGTTCTGCATCCGAACTTCGCGATGTTCTCATACAGGTTCGCGGAGCTGTGGGGGCGAAGAACACTGAGCAAGAAGGGGCGGCTGCCGATTGGTGACTTCGCGGCCTACGCCAGAGAGCGGTTGAACGATATGTCCAGCCGTCGCGGTCTGTGGAGTTCGCTCGGGCATGCCTTCTACCGGCATCTCGAAGTTATCCATGACGTGTACGACTTCTGGTGCGTCAACGATCATTTCAACGACGGCTTGCATCAGGGGCTCTTAATCGGCCGGCAAGAGTTCCAAGAGATGACCGGCATCTCGGACGCGGAGTGGGTTCGCAATCGGGATAACTGCTGGGTGCAGCGCACGTGGTCCGCAACGACGAACGTACACGGGGCTTACTTCTGTGAAGTGGCCTCCGCGATCGACAACCTCTTCTTTGGCGTCAAGCACGCCTGGCCGATCGAGCCGGGCTGGTGGAAGAGGAGGCCGGCGGACTTTGCCAGCCAGCTCCATCTCTGCGATCACTGTGCGCTTGCTCAGCCCGGTCCCTCGGTCATTGGCAACCGGGACACGGACATCGTAGGCCGGCTCAGCTTGCCGCTCTTGGAGGCTGTGGGCTCGCCGGCTATCAAACGTAACCAGATCGAGGTCTACGATCCGAAAGAGAAGCCCGAGCATCGCCACAAGGCGCGAGAGTTCCGGACCGACTGGTACATGCCGGCACCAGACGAACGAGTGTCGCCACGCAACACAACTATTCGCCCGCACAAGGTAACAGGTATTGTTGTCTCTGTTGGCTTCGCGGATCGGCTGCGGATCACTCTGCCCAACAACCTTCAGCAGCTTGACGAGCTGGTAGTAGTCACTACTCGGGAGGACCTGGAGACACGCAAGGTCTGCACGGCGGCGGCTTGGGCGAGAAAGATCATTCTGGTTGAATCGGATGCTTGCTATCAGAACGATCACGCCTTCAATAAAGGCGCCATGATTAACCGTGGCCTGGCTGAGATCAAGAACCCCGACTGGATTGTTTGTACCGACGCAGACATCCTCTTGCATCCTCACTTCGGGGCTTGGGTCAGTAGCCACTCGCTTAACCCAGGCTGCTTGCATGGCACGATGCGCGTGCATCTCAAGCGATCAGAGATTCACGCTTGGCTTTCGGGTAGATGGCTCGGCCGGCCGGTCGAGTCTGCCGCGCATGATCTGCAACCGAACGGCTACTTCCAATTGTGGAATCGGGTCGGGAGTATCATGTGCCGTCGCTGGCCGAACGTGATGAGCGAAAACTTTTGCTCAGCCGGCGGAGTTGATTCGTGGTTCTATCAGCAGTTCCCCGAAGACAGGATTGTGATGCTGGCCGGCGGGATGGTTGCTCACATTGACGGCGAGCACGAGTATGGACTTAACTGGAATGGCCAGAAGAAGGGCAAAGCATGGCGGCAATTCGCGATGGTCGCCCATGACGGGTTCATCGGCCTCAAGCACATACCGGCGCCCGGTACGCCGATCATGCTGGTCGATACCCTGGAGGGCCGGAAGGTCGAGTTCCTTCTTGCCGAGTCCGGCGACTTGCCACATGACGTGATTAAGTGCAACGAGCAAGGTGTCGTGTTCCAGGGTCGCGAGATCGGTCATCACCATGTTCACGTCAGTTACTACGGAGAGCTGCCATGCGGATCGGCGTGAAAGGAAAAAAGGATCCTGAGCCCGAAGTCCCGGTCGAGGCGAAGAAGCGTACGCGCGAGACATTCCTTTACACGGAAGGCGAGGGCGACGAGTATGCGCAATGTGGAACGTGCATCAGCTTCACGGGCCAGCGTTGCCTGATCCTCGGGCCTGACTTCAAGGTTGACGCGGACGATAGCTGCAACTTGTACGCTGAGGGTGAGCCGCTGAAACAGCTGGCCGGTAAAGAGCAAACGTGCTTGACGCCGGAGGAAGCCGGCTTTGTGGATAGGAAGGTTCGCTGCGAGCATTGTGCGAGCTTTGACGGGAAGGGCATTTGTGAATTCTTCGTGGCATTGAACGACAAGCTGCCGCGATTGTTCGACCTACAAATCGACGTTGATCCTTATGGCTGCTGCACAGCCAACAAACCGAAAGCGAAAACCTGATCCGATCGTTTGCCAATGTTGGGAGCCCATTCCGGATCGCCGTAGCATCTGCCTCATGTGCGGACTGCCGATTCACGATCCGATGGTCTGCGGACTGCCGCCATTCGATTACGGTCGCGAGCGCTGGCCCTGTCCGGCTTGCGATGCCGAGTGGCGGGCTGAACAGCGCAAGAAAAAAGCCTAGCCCCGATGCGAAGCGGGACTAGGCCATTCAAGGAGAGAACCGGCAAAAGGGTAACGAATGCCGGCCCCGCCTTTACTCTAGTACATTTATGCAACCGATGCCAATTCCGGGTAGAGCAATTTTGCCATGGCCTCAAGCTCCTCCATCTCCCCGGCAAAATCGTCCACGTGCATGTCGAGCCCGGTAGTCCGATCCACGGTCCCAATCTTCTGCCATGCTCGGGCTGCCGAGCCCTCGTCGATCTGTTCGGCCAGGCTCTTGGCCAAAGCCATTTCCATGGCCTCCCCTCCGGACAGGGCGATCAATCCATCGGAGCTGAACTTGCCCTCGATTGCATGGGACGCGGCCAGCTTCTTGCCCATCAGGCTCATGGCCCGCTCTTGCATGGTCTCGTGGTAGAACAGATAGATAACCTTGCACAGCTCCCTCTGGCCAATCCTCCACGATCGCCGCGACGCCTGGCGGAGCGTGAACGTGTTGTAACCGGTCGAGAAGAAGATCAGTGTCGGGAAGTTGTAACTGCCTCCCTTGTCGAACAAGTCCAGTCCGGTTTCAACCAGACGGGGATGCGAAATGAGGACGTCGTTCCTTGGGGCCCGTTCATTGATCCACTCTTCCCGCTTGGCCAGCTCGACAGTGGACCGGAGAATCTCTGAGCGAAAGCCAGCCTTACTGATTAGCTTGTGCAAGCGCTCGTTCACGTCCTTCACGTTCGTCATGATCGAGAAGACCCAGCACTTGCGGCCCAGCTTCTTTTCCTCCTTGAGCACTTCGAGCAAGGCTTCCTCTTTCGGATACACCGTGTCGGCTGACAAGTTCTTCGGGATAACCACGGGCACAAAGATGTCGCCCTCGGCTTTATAGCCAACTACTTCCCAGCCATACGGATGGTCCGAGTAAGCCAGCAGAGTTTGCAGGAATGCCCCCAGGAATCGCTTGTTCCCACGTCGCACCATTTCCTGGATGACCTTCGTGCAAATCTCCTCGATGCGTTGATACTCGTGCTTCATCTCGCCTTCCATGGGCACGGCCTGGACAATCTCTTGAAGCTGGGGCAGGTTCGAGGCGACCTCATCGAGCCCAAGGAACACGGCGTTCCTCATCAGATGCGAACCGAACAAGGTGGGCATGATGCCCGGCCTGACGATCTTCGTAGTGGTCTTGCTCTTGCCCCGCGACTGCCGGTTCGAGTCTGACTGTCCGCCCTCGCGTTCGCTGATCCTGGTCTCGATGCGTCCATACTTCTCGTTGAACGCTGTGGCCGATCCCCATTGGAATCCTTCCGTAATCAGGCTCGACGGCGCCAGGCGAAAGAGCAACGGGCGAATGTGCTCCGCGTAGCCGCCAATTAACGTGCCTGTCAGAGCCAGTACCTTCTTGGCTGAAGCCGCCAGCGACCCGAGAGCATTGCCTTGGGCCGAGTTGGCACTCTTCTCCTCGTGCGCCTCATCAAATATGGCATAGTCGAAGAAGCCTCGAAGCTGCTTGTGAATGTACTTCGCCGGCTCGAAGCGCTTCAGCTCGTGCGTCATTGTCCAGAGCGCCGAACCGCAAGTCACAAGCTTGCCTACTTCGCCATTCGACACCATGGCTGAGCAACTAAACTGCCGTTTGCCCAAAGCTTCCTCCGATAGCAGCTCGCCGCCCTCGCCTTCCTCGGTCCGTTTCTTGTAGAGAATCTGCCCGCACTTGGGACAGCGCAGAAACTTCTCGCCCTTCCTTTGGACGAATGCCGCGCGCCATTTGCTGCCGAGCTTGGCCCGATCCCGAGCAATGATGAACCAGGTTGGCTTACCGATCGGCCCGCGCTCGAGCTTCACGACATCCTTCCAGCCGCCGAGCTGAACGACATCGACGCCCGGGATGGTCTCGCGTATCTCGCGTTCCCATTTATTGACGAGCTGCCCCGGACACATGACCAGTGCCCGGTAAGGCTTCTTGTTGGCGTGTGAGTGAATGATCCCTTGACCGATCAGGGTCTTGCCTACTCCCATCTCGCCAATCACAAGCAAGGCTTTCTGGCGCTTGAGAGCTTTGGCCCCGGCCGCAATGACGTGGGCTTGGGCCTCGAAGGGCCGACGCAGCAGGACCGGAAAGATAGCCGGGTCCTCGGTCGGCCTGTGCAGCGGACGCATGTTGCGTTCGGCCTGCCGCGCTAGCAGCTTGCCGAACTTGCCCAGGTATTCATCAAGAGTTAGAGGCATTGGTGTTACCCTTTCGCTTCGCATAGTGCGACGAGCTTGTGCATCCAAGACGCTTGGAAGTGCTCGTCGATACAGAACCAGAACAGCATGCCGAGCGGCACGCCATCCATTTGGAGACCCTTGACCACGGCTTGTAGCACGCGGCCTCGCATAAGGGGATTGTTATAGTCCTTGAGCAAGTTGACAAATTGCAACCGCTTCGCCTGAACCATTTGTTCCAAGCCGGCGGCAACTTCGCGCGGCTCGACATTGAAGGTGTTGCATCCATCCAAATCAATTGGCCTCCTCGGGGAAAACAAGACGACCCTCCCTGATTCCCTGCGACACTAGCTTGTCCAGTCCCGCTGTGTCGGCAACCAGCACGGCGGCAGAGGATTGCCAGCCGTCGAGGAGCTGAATGCGTTGCGTCGTTTCGTAGTCATCGTCCTTGTCGGCAAGAAGCTGTTCCGCGATCCACGGCAGCCACGCACGAATCATCGGCGTGCTGAACCTCGGGCTTCGCAGCTCGTTCCACAACGCGACTTCTGACAGCACTGGCGGGAAGCCGGGCGCGTCGCTTAGAGCCAGTAGATGCCAGGT
>Ga0187781_10002667_pt1 | contig 13511 bp, 14 predicted proteins | sample 0715_SJ02_MP02_2_FD_132447 | JGI IMG/M metagenome (GOLD analysis project Ga0187781, IMG submission 132447) | Tropical peat soil microbial communities from peatlands in Department of Meta, Colombia - 0715_SJ02_MP02_20_MG | ecosystem: Environmental > Terrestrial > Soil > Wetlands > Peat | place...
GGATAGGCTCGAGGAGGTCCTCGGAACCAACCTTGGGACGAGGAACATCATCTGGCTCGGGTCAGGAATAGAGGGGGACGACACCGATGGCCACGTTGACGACATCGCACGCTTCGTTGGCCCCCGGAGGGTGGTTGCCGCCACGGAGCGGGAGAGAAGGGACAGCAATCACTCACCCCTGAAGGAAAACCTGAGACGGTTGAGGGAGTCACGAGACCAGGACGGAAGGTCACTGGAGGTGGTGGAGATCCCGATGCCGCCGAAGGTCACATCTCCCGATGGCAGGCTCCCCGCGAGCCACCTGAACTTCTACATCGGGAACGAGGTGGTGATGGTTCCCACATTCGAGGGGGAAAGCGACAGGCTCGCGATCGGACGGATGCGAGAAGCCTTCCCCAGGAGAGATGTCATCGGCATAGACTGCAGGGCCCTGGTCTATGGGCTGGGAACACTCCACTGTGTCACGCAGCAGATACCGGCATTCGCCTAGGCAGGCTACCTGTAGGCAGCTACCGCGTCCCTGACCTGGGCGACGAACTCCTCGGGCTTCACTCCGAACTTCTGCTCCCCAGCGCGGGTCCTGACCGCCACTGTCCCCGAATCCTGCTCCTTCTTGCCCACCACCAGCATGTATGGAATCCTCTGCAGCTGGGCATCACGTATCTTTGACCCCATGGTCCCGCTCGTGTAGTCCCCTTCTCCTCTCACGCCCCCGCTGGTGATTGCAGCGAGCACCTTCTTGGCGTACGCCGTGTGTTCGTCCGAGAGCGGAATCACCCTGGCCTGGACGGGGGACAGCCAGATGGGGAGCACTCCCTTGTAGTGTTCGAGCATGACACCCATGAAGCGCTCCAGCGAACCGAGTATTGTGCGGTGGAGCACGACTGGCGTGTGCTCCTTTCCGTCGGAGCCGGTGTATGCCAGTTTGAAGCGCTTCGGCATCTGGAGGTCGAGCTGGAACGTTCCGCACTGCCACTCCCTCCCGAGGGAGTCTCGTATGTCCACGTCTATCTTGGGCGAGTAGAAGTTCCCTTCCTTCTCCTTGACTTCGTAATCCCACCCTCTCGTCTTCACAACCTTGATCAGGGTGTCCGTGGCTCTCTTCCACTCTTCATCGCTCCCCATGTAATCGTCGGGGCGGGTGGAGATCTTCACCTTGAACGTGAGCCCGAAGACCCCGTACACCTTCTCCATGAGGTCGAGCATCTTGGAGAGCTCTCCCTGCGCCTGTTCTTCTGTGGCTATGATGTGGGCGTCGTCCTGCATCAGCGACTTCACCCTGAAAAGGCCGCTCGCCACGCCGCTCAACTCGTTCCTGTAGAGGGGGTCGAAGGTCGCGTACCTTACTGGGAGCTCACGGAAACTCCATTTTCTGGACCTGTAGATGAGGAAGGTCGACGGGCAGTTCATCGGCTTCAGCCCCATCTCCTCGTCCCCAAGCATGGTGAGGAACATGTTGTCCTTGTAGTGCTCGGAGTGGCCGCTCACCATCCAGAGAGCCGTGTTGGCGAGCGTGGGGGTGCTGACCTCCTGATACCCCTGGGCCCTCAGCTCCGAACGAAGGAAATCAATCAGGATGTTCCTCACAGCCAGTCCCTTGTCGTGCCAGTACACCATGCCGGGGGAGACCTCCTGAAAGCTGAAGAGGTCGAGCCGTTCGCCGATGACCCTGTGGTCAGTGTCCGGGAGGTTTACGAAGTCGCTCCTTTTCAGCCTGGCCATGGCCGCCTCCGCTGTCAGCTCCCTCCTGTGCTTAGGAGGAGGCGCCTGAGGGGGAGTCACGCCGTGCGAATAGCTCCTCGACATCTCCGCCAGGGGGTGCCCTTTCACCTTGATCTGCAGTGCCTTGGTCCACCCGAAGGGGGCCCTCCTGACTTCCAGGCCCGCCCCCTTCGCCTCCTTCTCCATCTCGAGGAGGAGCGCCAGGGCGTCTGACGGCGAAGCAAGAGTCTGGCTGAGGTGAGCGAAGGGGTAGAGGAGCACCCTCTTCGTGCCGAGCTTCTCGAGGAATTCTCGTGACTCGGCCACCGCCTTCCCGACGAGCTCGCTGTCGTCCCCCTGCTCAAAGGCGGTGAACAGGACAACTATGTCATCCTCCCGCACAGTACGCGGGTCGATGTCCTCCGCTCCCCCGATCTCTTTCTTCACCGGGGTGTACTCGATGAAGTCAACGTGCATCTGGAGGATCTTCATGCCGAGATGCTCTTACCACCTGGAACGTTCCAGGCTCCTTGACTTCTTGGTCGCCTTCTTCCATACTTTGTAGTGGTCTCTGCAGAGATAGACGCGCCGCCCCTCCCCGCTGAGGCTGAGGCCGCTCCCACCCGTCTCCTCCCTGCTGATCGACCTGTCCGCCTGGTTTCTGCAGCTGGTCACGCTGCACCCTATTCCCTTGTCCACCTTTCCCAAGGTTACCGCGCGAGTCTCCCGTGACTGTATATAAAAACGGCCGCACGGGGGTCCGCATGCTCGACAGGCTCAGGGCACGGCTGGAGTCCAACCTTCAGTCCGTCGGGAGGTGGTTCGCCCATCTGGAGCCTACGCCCACCGCGTGGACCATGGTTGGGCTCCTGATTTCCGTCCTGGCGGCTGCGGCATACTCTTCGTCGGGCTTCAGGGGGGAGCTCATCGGCGGGGTGCTCGTGCTGGTGTCGGGGTGGTTCGACATAGTAGACGGAGCTGTTGCCCGTGTGACCGGGAGGACATCCAAGCGGGGAGCATTCCTCGACTCGACCCTTGACAGGGTCGCAGAGGTGGCAGTTTTCGCTGGCATACTTGTCGGAGGGTACTCCCCTCCCGTCATCGTGCTCCTGGCGCTCTCCTTCAGCCTACTCGTAAGCTACACGCGGGCGAAGGGGGACGCGCTGGGGGTGGCCCTGTCAGGGGTGGGTATCGGCGAAAGGAGCGAGCGGCTCCTGATACTGGCAATACTTTCGATGGTAGGACTGGCATACTGGGGAATCCTTCTGGTCCTCATTGTCGCCCTGTACACCTTCCTTGAACGGACGGTAAGGGCGGTGATCTCGCTGAAAGGATCGAAGGGCGTGTCCGTACAGGGTTAGCGGTAGACCGACCATCCCCGTGGATACGGGTCCCTGCTTCCTAGGCTCAGCGAGTCGCGACCCTTATTGTGGAAGGATAGGCCCTTATCGACTGGATGAGGTTCAATGCCGTGCCAGACGCCGCCCGGGCTATTTCCGGATTGGTCCCGCGGAACCCCCCTGGCTGCCCGCTGGGCCTCCGCAGCCTTATGCTGATGGCCCTCGTCAGGTTCATTGATTTTAGAGTGAATAGGCCGAACCCGAACATCGAAAGCGCAAGGAACCAGACGCCGTGTATGAAGACGAGCCATGCGAATACGATGCCCGATACGCCGAGGATCATCTCGACGATGGAATTCCTATCGTTTCTCAGATGCTGGAAGTAACTTGTCTTGGTCATCTCCTTCGCCGAACCGGACTTTGGCGTCCTGTACAGGAAGAAACCCATCCGGTCAAAGACGCCATAGAAGAAGCCTATCGACCCGAGGACGAGCATGCCTCCCGTAGCATATCCAAGCATCGGTATCAGAATCACGTTCCTCCAGGTCATCAATCCCTGTACCTTTAGGGCCCAGGCACCGGAAGCTAACGAGACAGCGAAGGGGACGGCCACTATTCCGACATAGACCGGGTTGTTGAATATCGAAGTGGCCGGAGGAATGAGGTTGAAGACCACCGCTATGGTGGACAGAAAGGTCACGACTATCCAGCTCAGGCTCGAGAAGGGCGACATCAGCATCAGCAGAAGCCCGACCTTCTTCCTCGCGGAAACACCCTTGGCGGTGATTATGGCGGTCCAGTAATGGGCAATGCACCTCCACCACCCCTGAGAGGTCCTACCAACCTGCTTCTTCCAGGCTTCCAGGGTCGAGGGATCCTCGCTCATGACCTTCACGTTGCTAAGATAGACCCCCCTCTTCCCCGCGAGATACAGCTTGATCGAGATGTCAGTGTCATCCGCTATCCTCTGGTTCGTCCAGCCTCCAACCTCTCTGAGATCCTTCGTCCTGACAAGTGTCTGCCCCCCCTGGGCGGAGAAGGGAGCGTCAACCAGATAGGATCCCATCTTCGAGATGGTGTCCCCGATGTCCTGGGTCAGTGCGAAGAGCTTCGTTACCATATTGTAGTCCCTGTTATAGTGCCCATATCGGTACGAGACGAACGCCGTCCTTGGATGAGTCTCCATGGTGTCAATCCCCTTTGTGAGGGCGTCCGGTGATACGAGAGAGTCGGCGTCCAGAAGCAGGACGTATTCCCCGTCCACGAGCCGCAGTGCCTTGTTGAGCGCTCCGCACTTGAAGAACTCCCTAGTCGGCCTCCGCGAGACCAGGGTCCGTATTCCTGACTGGTTCAGGTCCTTCACCTTGGCGTCAATTATCGAGGTCGTCTGATCGTTGGAATCGTCCGCGACCACCACCTGGATTCTGTCCTTAGGGTAGTCCAGGTGCTTCATGGCCTCGAGAGACCTCTCGATCACGAACTTCTCATTGAAGGTGGCTATGAGGATGGACACGAGAGGGTACCGGTTCAGCTTGACGTCCTTCCCCCCGAGGGTCCTCGGGTATTTCATCGAAGCCGCCAGGAGGAACACCCAGTAGTATTCGAGGGCGAGGACGGGTATTCCAATACCTAGGGTAACGATTTCGAGAAGAAGCCAGATTTCCACCACCATGAATCCAACCCCTCCGATGGTACCCCCCAGGGGCACACCTCGATATGTATGTTTCCAAGTCAATCCTGCTTCACACGGGCATGCAAACCCGGGAGGGCCCCAAAGTGCGGGGGGCGCCACCCCTTCGGTGTATCCACAGGAAACCAAGACACTAATAGTATAGCCGAAACCGCCTCCCGCCGCTTCACGAGGACAAAGAGGGGCGATATTGGGTTCACGAAAGGTCTACTTCGCTGTTTTCGGGTCTGGGTTGGGGCACATCACCCGAATCCTTGAGATATCGAAGCTGCTCCCCCCCGACGAGTTCCGGCTGCGATACTCCTCCTCGGGTCAGGGCTTCAGCTTCCTCGGTACCAAGGGACTGGACGCCTCTTCGGAGAACTGCCCCCCGCTGGACGTCGAATGGGCGAGTGGAGGAGGCTTCTCGTCCGACAGGGTCCTCCCTGGATTCCCATTCATGCTCAACAACTTCCTCAAGCAGGTGGCCTTCGAACGGAGAGCGATCAAGAACTTCGGCCCAACCCTCGTCGTCTCCGACTCCCGGCTGTCCCCCCTCCTTGCGGCGTGGTCGATGGGATACCCCGTTGTCACCATGCTCAATCAGTTCAAGATCCTGTTCCCGCCAAGGTTCAGGGGGAGGATGGGCAGATTCTACGAGCGCGTCGCCGGGGACGTCCTTGGCCTGATGTGGTCACTCAGCAAGAGGGTGCTCGTGACAGATCTCCCTCCCCCCTACACCATCGGCGAAGAGAACCTGACCAGTTCAGAGGTCTCCAAGGTAGTCGAATTCGTGGGGTTCACAGCACCAATAGTGGAGATGACGGCCGAGAGGACCATAAAGGCGAAGGAGAGCCTGGGCCTGGACAGCAGGCCCCTCGTCTTCTGCCAGATAAGCGGCCCGGATGCAACAAAGGCCAGATTTGCGGAAACGCTCCTGAAGTCCGCCGACTTGCTGACACAGAAGTACAACCTGGTGATCTCGATGGGTTACTCCTGGGGATCCCCGGAACCCAGAAGGCTGTCGAACGGGGGGTGGATCTTCGACTGGTGCCCCATCAAGGACGAACTCTTCGAACTCTCTACGGTGATCGTAGCCAGGGCAGGGCACAGCACAATCGGGCAGTGCATCGGCCACGTCAAGCCGGCCGTGCTCGTCCCCATTCATAACCATCCGGAACAGATAAGCAACGCACAGAAATTCGAGAAACTAGGCCTGGGGGTCATGATAAGATCAGAGCAACTGACCCCCCAGAACCTCATCGAGTCCATCGGGAAGTGCGCTACAGACAAGTCCTACAGCAAGAGGCTGGGGGTGGTCTGTGAGGTCTCCAAGAAGTACAGGGGGGTCGAGAGGTGTGCGGAGATCATACGCAACATGGCATAGGTGTGTCAGGGGGGGCCTGACCGTGGAAGACCCCTCTGCTCCTTCCCTACGAAAGCCTCGAACTCTGAAAGCGAGCCGGGGGTCCCGATCTCGTAAAAGCGGTCCCTGACTTCGAACGCAAGTAGCTCCTTTCGTTCGATCAGCGCCCCGTAGAACGCCTCCTCATCACAGAACTCCTCTTCCGGGATGACGGCCAGCGCTTCCTTCCTGAGTGCTGTGACCCCATAGTTGATCCAGTCCATCCCTTCGACCCTGTTCCTCTTGTCGTACCTGACGACGGCGCCCCCCTCGACCACAACGTCGCTCTTTCCGTACTTGTTCTCATTCCTGTACACAGACATGACGGCGAGCCTCCCAGAAGAACGAAGAGTCTCCATTATTTCGCCGTAGGGGGCTCGGAGGTAGGCGTCCCCGTAGGTGACGAAGAACAGGTCCCGAAGAAGCCCTGCCGCGCGCTTTAGAGCCCCGGCGGGGCCCAGGAGACGAGGACCATCGGAGCTGTATCGGATGGTGCAGCCATAGGCGCTTCCGTTCCCTAGGTGCTCCCGGATCCTTTCGCCCAGGTGCCCGATGCAGAAGACGAAATCGTCTATGCCGCTTTCCTTCAGCAATTCCAACTGGTAATCCACGAATGGCCTCCCTTTAACAGGGATGAGGGCCTTCGGAAGGCTCTCGGTCATGGGCCGCAGCCTCGTCCCCAGACCGCCCGCAAGAATCACAGCCTGCATGAGCGCCAAGCCCCACGTCTTCAGATGTTGTAGATTACCTTGCTATGGCGGGGTGGAGAACCACAAGGCCGGTATGGAAGAACGGACGAACCCGAACGGGAGGGTAGAGAGGGAGTTTGGGCGCGTCGTTGGAGAGCTCGGTCCCTCTTCGGTAGTCGAGAGGTTCTTGCGAGGAGACGGGAACCCAAGGACGGAAGAGTCGTACGCGCAGCACCTGGCTCAGTACCTGCGATGGCCGAAGAGCAAATGAATCAACACTACGCCAGACGGCCTCATTTCGGGGAACTTAAGTGCGTCTTCAGGCCCAAGCCTCGGGAAGGTCCTTGCTGGAACGCCTAGAATGTCTGAGAATGCAACAGTCTTATTACAGCCTGTCCTTATCTCAGGGGGTGATAGAGTATGACTACATGTGCAAAATGCGGTAAGGAAATTCCGGCGGGCCAGGAAGTAAAGAAGGGCTTCTTGACGAAGAAGACTTACCACAAAGAATGTGCGGGCTGAAACCCCTAGCCCTAGCAAGGTGGAGACACAGGGTCATATGTTATAGATTACCTTGCTTCCCTCAAAGTCGAACCTGAACTTCATCTCCACAAGCCCCTCCTTCGCCAGGGCCCCCCTGACCGCCTGTCTCCCCTCCTCGCAGTAGAGCATGAGGAACCCCCCGCCCCCCGCCCCCACCACTTTCCCACCGAGGGCACCCCTCTCCCTTGCAAGGGCATACCAGTGGTCTATGCCTTCAGTGGTCATGGCAGCCGTGACTCCTCTCTTCACCTTCCAGTGCTCGTCGAGGAGTTCTCCGAAGCGCCTAAGGTCTCCAGACTCGAGCGCCTTCACGCTCTCGTACCCGATGGACTTTATGGCATGCATCTTCTCGACCGCCCCGTCTTGGTTGGAAGACACCTTGTCACGCTGCCCTCCTAGGATGTCGTTTGCGTTCCTCTTTATCCCCGTGTAGAACATCATTATCCCGTGCTCGAGTTCGTCCAGGGTCTCGGGGGAGACCTTCAGCTCTCTTGGGGTGACCTTCCCTTCCCTGTCGACCTCGTACGAGCGGATGCCTCCGAGGCTTGCAGCATCCTCGTCCTGCTTCCCCGAAGGTTCGTGGAGCCGCACCATTGCGATGTGGCATGCCTCTTCGGCCACCTCCATTGGAGCCCTGGTCACCTTCTTGTGGGCGTAGAGGGCGTTGAGCAACCCCACAGAGAAGCTCCCTGAGGAGCCCAGGCCGGTTGCGGCAGGGACGTCGGCGAGCGATACTATCTCTATCCTGTCCCTGAAGTCCAGGTACTTCAGCGTCTCCCTCACGATGGGGTGCCGTATTGCATCCAAAGACTGGACGATTTCTGTCTGGGAGTAGCTCACCCTTATGCCCGGCTCGAACCTATCGTTCACTATGATGTGCATGTACCTGTTCACGGCCCCGGACACGAAGAGGCCCCCGTACCTCGTGTAGTAGGCCGGCAGGTCGGTCCCGCCGCCTCCGAGCGATAATCGGAAGGGCGTCCGCGAGACTATCAAGTGAGGTCCATCTGCCCCGGAACCGGTCCGATTCCGCCAGAATATAACCCGTAACCGGAAGCCGAGCGTAGGGAGGCCTGCGGGAGTATCTCATCGAACCACAAACCTAATAGGCGAACCCGAAAGGGCGACCTCGCCGATTGGCCCGCACAGACGAGTATCTCTCAGAAGTCTCGAAGATAGTCTCCGACCTGGACAGGCGAGACATCGACAGGGCAATCGCCATCCTTTATGACGCATGGAAGGGGGACAATCAGGTGTTTGTAATAGGAAATGGGGGCAGTTCTTCCACTGCTACGCACTTCGCGTGCGACCTTAACAAATGGGTATCAGACGAGGCCGATAGGAAGTTCAGAGCCTTCGCTCTGGTGGACAACATTCCGCTGATGAGCGCCCTCACCAACGACAACGGCTGGGGGGAGGTCTACGCAGAACAGCTGAAGAATTTCTTCAGGAAGGGTGACGTCCTTGTGGCGATCAGCGTACATGGCGGATCCGGGAGCGACAGGGCCGGCCCCTGGTCGCAGAACCTCCTGAAGGCGGTGAAGTATGTGAAGGACAACGGGGGGAGGGTCGTCGGCCTGTCGGGTTTCGACGGAGGAGTCCTGAAGTCAGCGGCCGATGCCTGCGTCGTAGTGCCCGCCGAGTCCACGCCGCACGTGGAAGGGATGCACCTGGTGTTGACGCACCTGATGAGCGAGCAGCTGCGGGCGCTGATATCCGCGCGAGGGAAGAAGGCCCCCGGGAACAACTAGGCAGAGAGTCTAGCAAGCAACTCAGGCACGTCCTTCAAAGTATGGACCATATGGTCCGGTGTCGCACCCCTCTCCTCCATCATCTTCGAAAGGAAGGTCGTCACGTGCCCGACAAGAATTGTCCCGCACCCCGCCTTCTTGCCCGCCTCCACGTCGATGAGGCCGTCGCCGACGAAGTAGGACCTGGAGAGGTCGATGTCCCTCTCCTTTGCCGCTTTCAACAGCAGCCCTGGCTTGGGCTTCCTGCAGTCACAGGAGACCCGGAGCTCCTTCACCAGACCATCGGGGCTGTGGAGGCAGAAGTACTCGCCGTCGAGGGACGTCCCCCTGGTGGCGAGTTCCTCCCCGATCTTGGCGGACATCCTCCTGAGCTCCGCCCGAGTGAACTGGCGCTTGGCGACCCCCGGCTGATTCGAAATTACAATGACGAGGAACCCCATGTCCTTGAGCCTCTTCACGGACTCGGCGACGAAGGGGAAGACCCGGAGCTCCCTTGCCGATACGGGGCTGGAAGAGCGCCCCTCCGTCTCGTCGTACACCAGGTCATTCAACACCCCGTCCCTGTCCACGAAGACGGCTCTGTTGTGTTTCATGTCAAACGCGAAGACAGGAGCCGTGGGGACGGCGCCTTAACTCCTTCCCCCCGGATGTAGCTCTGTCCTTATATCCGGCCTCGGGGACAGGCTCCCCATCAGGCCTCAGCAGGTGATCTGAAAATACCACAGATATTCTTGGACACGGCATCCCTTGACGAGTGCGTGGAGCTCTCGAAATGGGGAATCGCCGATGGGGTGACCACCAATCAGAAGATCTTCCTTTCTGAAGGGGGGGTCGATTTCAAGAAGCGTGTCACAGACATCTGCAGGGTGGTCGCAGGGCCAGTCAGCGTGGAGACGACCACCAACACCGAGGCCGAGCTGCTTGCGGAGGCGCGCGAGTATGCCTCCTGGCACAAGAGAGTGGTGGTCAAGGTGGCCATGACAGCCGACGGCAGGGGGTTGAAGGTGGTTCACCAGCTCGCGAAGGAGGGGATCCGAACCAACATGACACTGATGATGACCTACAACCAGCTTGTCCTCGCAGCCAAGGCGGGTGCGACATTCGTGTCCCTCTTCTACAACAGGTCGAAGGAGGCAGGGGAAGACCCGGTGAAGATAATCAGGGACTTTGTCGCAACGGCAAAAGAGTCGAACCTGAAGGCCAGGCTCATCGTGGGGAGCATCAGGACCCCCGAAGACGTAGCCTCCGCGTTTGCAGCAGGCGCGCACATCGTTACGATTCCTACGAAGATCCTCAGGCAGATGCCCTTCAACCAGAGGACGGAGGAAACTAGGGAGGAGTTCGACAGGGCGTGGCAGGAGTTCCTGGCCATGCACGGCGAGGGCACGCCTCTGAAGGCGGCTCCGAGGCAGAGACGCAGCACGAAGAAGTAGTAGGCACGGCCCCCGGGTCCGCGCAGACCATGCGCATGCGACACCTTTAACCACCGTTCGAGGCTCGGCCCCGTTCGATGAGGAAAGCCCTGGTCACGGGAGGTCTCGGCTTCATCGGGAGTCACCTGGTGGACCGCCTGCTTGCTGACGATTGGGACGTCGTCGTTGTTGACAACCTGCTGACAGGGCGGAGGTCGAACCTTCAACAGCACAGGGGGAACAGGAGGCTCAGCGTGGTCGAAGGAGACATCCGCGACAGGAGCGCCCTCGCCAAGGTCTCGAAGAACCGTGACGCAGTGTTCCACTTTGCCGCCCACGCCCTAATGAGGGTCAGCGCAGAAAACCCGACCGCCGACCTCGACTACAACCTGATGGGCACGATGAACGTCCTCGAGAGCGCCGCAGACAACGGCGTCCCTGACTTCATCTTTGCCTCGACCTCTGCCCTCTACGGCGAGGCCGAGGTCACCCCCACCCCTGAGGGCTACTCGGGGGTCCAGACCTCATTCTACGGCGCGTCCAAACTTGCGAGCGAGGGCTTCGCTTCCGTATTCGTCCAGTTTAGGCCGATGAAATTCTGGGCGTTCAGGTTCGGGACGGTCCTTGGAGAAAGGTGCAGGAGAGGGGCGATATGGGACTTCGAGCACAAGCTGTCGGAGAACCCCAAGGAACTGGAGATACTCGGGGACGGGAAGCAGATCAAGGACTACCTTTCGGTGAAGGACTGCGTCGATGGCGTGATGCTTGGATACGAGAAGAGCGCCTCGCCCGTCAACATATTCAACCTCGGCCTTAGAGAGAGGACGTCAGTCGACGAGGTGGCGGACATAGTCGTCGACGTGATGGGTCTCAAGAACGTCAGGAGGAGGTACACAGGCGGGCCCCGCGGCTGGAAGGGGGACAACCCGGTGGTCCAGCTCTCAGTCGGGAAGATAAAGCGGCTCGGGTGGAGGCCGAAGACCGCCCCGAAGGCAGCGATCCGCAAGACAGCCGAGTGGACACTGAAGGAACTGAGCAGGAAGAGTGGCTAGACCAGCTTGGGAAAAGTCGCTGTCACCGGAGGGGCGGGATTCCTGGGGAGCCACGTCGCGAGGAGGCTGATCGACGAAGGGCAGGAGATCTCCATCATAGACGACATGTCAGCAGGGAGCATCCAGAACCTCAGGGACGTCGGGGTGAAGGAGAGAGTCACCAGGGGCGACCTGAAGGACTACGGGTTCGCGAAACGGTCCCTGAAAGGGGCGGAGACTGTGTTCCATTTCGCAGCTGAGGTGGGGAGCGTAGAATACCTGCACGGGTCCCGATCGAGGGAACTCGCTGCGCTGCTTGCGAACGTCACCATAGACGCCAACGTCTTCCGTGCTTGTGCGGAAAACGGGGTAAGAAGCATCATCTACGCTTCGAGCGTCTCCGTCTACCCGTTCGACAGACAGCTGGGGGAGAAAGTAAAGTTCAGGGAGGAAGACGCTGAGGAGAAGGTCAACCCCGAGGGAGGATACGGGTGGTCGAAGTACCTGGCTGAGAAGGAGCTCTCCTACATGACTGACGTGCATGTCGGGATAGCGCGGATCTTCCACGCCTACGGGAAGAACATCTACGTCAAGCCGGACAGGAGCCAGGTGATCGCCTCGCTGATGAGGAAGGCGATAAGATACCCCAAGGAGGATTTCGTGGTGTGGGGGAGTGGCCTCCAGCGGCGCTGCTTTGTCTATGTCGACGACGTGATGGACGCTCTCTTCGCGTTACTGCGCCACGTGGAGAAGAAGGGGAGTCTCACGGTCAACGTCGGGAGCACCGAAGAAGTCACGGTCCTTGAGCTCGCTGAGCTGATAATCGGCCTTTCTGGGAAGGAGATTGAGCCGAAGCTGGACCCCTCAAGGCCGTCGGGGGCCCTCAACAGGATGCCCGACCTGTCCAGGGTGAAGAGGACCCTGGGTTGGAAGCCGAATACCCCGTTCTCAAAGGGCCTATCGAAGACCTTCGACTGGGCAGTGACGAGGGTGTAGCTTCATCCTCCCCGCACCTCCAAACCCTCGTGATTGACCGAAGCATACTTGTTGCCGCCATGTAACCAGAAACATGTCGCTACGTCCGAGCTCGCACGCGAAAAGCCGCCTTCACCTGCGAGACCGTTTCCCAGGCCAGGGCTCGGAGACCATAGGGCGTTCTAATGTAGGGCCACCTTTCGATAATTCTTAGCCATCGGGTGCTGCCGTCAAAACCGCGAGACTTGTCATGCGTGGACTTCCCTTCTGACGACCTCCCAGACCGCGGATGCGATCAGCATCGCACCTGCCGCATACAGCAGGTCCAGTGTTAGTCCTAGGGCACCGCTGAAAATGGCGGCAATAAACAGAATCGCAGGTATCACCCACATGTTCGAGATCCTCTCTCTCCTCTTGACACCCTGAGACGGAGGGGACAAAGGAACAGGCGGTGTGCTCGGACCACTCGGTTGAGTTGGACGGCCCTCAACCGCCTCCAGCCTTTGTTCAATCTCTTGGAGAGACTTCTCGATACGTTTGACCGCGTGATAAAACCAGTTCAACAAGTAGAGGAAGATGGCGAGGTAGACGAGTGAGTATACAATTGTGATCAGGGACCCCAGATCGGTTGATACCTGGCGGCTCCCGTCGAAGGTCGTCTCCTTTCCTGCCGTGCCTATCACCAACCCGGCTGAGCGGGCGGTCGTCTCCTTATTCAGCCGTTCCCCGCTCTCCAAACTCTGGACTTTCAGAAACGGCGGAGCGGGCTGAAGGTTCCTTCGAAACTGGCATGCCCATGGACAAAGCGAAGCATATTTCTACTGAAACACGGGAGCATCGAGCTCTGGTCATAGTTGGTCGACAAGCCGGGGAGGCGGAAGAAGAAGAGCGTCCCGTGGGGAAAGATTGTTTCCGCGGTCATTGCTATCATCATCCTGGGCGCGGCGGGATGGTATGTCTACGAAAATTACATCTATGCGCCACCCCCCGTGTAC
>Ga0187781_10002668_pt1 | contig 13510 bp, 10 predicted proteins | sample 0715_SJ02_MP02_2_FD_132447 | JGI IMG/M metagenome (GOLD analysis project Ga0187781, IMG submission 132447) | Tropical peat soil microbial communities from peatlands in Department of Meta, Colombia - 0715_SJ02_MP02_20_MG | ecosystem: Environmental > Terrestrial > Soil > Wetlands > Peat | place...
CGCACAAGCCCGACTACGACGACTCGGACTGGGACGCCATCAACCTGCCTCACACCTGGAACCAATTCGACACGCGCGACGAGGCGCCCGGCTACTGGCGCGGCATCGGCTGGTACCGGAAGCGGTTTCGCCTCGCCGGCCAGTATTCGGGCAAGCGGGTCTTTTTGGAATTCGAGGGCGCGAACAGCGTAGCCGAGTTCTGGCTGAACGGCCGCCGCCTGGGTGAGCACAAGGGCGGTTACACCAGCTTCGAACTCGATGTGACCGGCTATGCAAACTTCGGGGAAGCGGAAAATGTGCTGACGGTGAAGGTGGACAATCTGTTTCGCGATACGTTGCCGCCTACCGTCAAGACGGATTACACCTTTTACGGCGGGATCTACCGCGACGTTTGGCTGCGGATTTCAGAGCCCGTTTATATCGCCGAGGCCGCCTGGCTCACTCCGTCGGTGAGCGAAAGCGCGGCCGCACTCCAGGTCCGCACGCGGCTGTTCAACAAAACCGGTCAGGCCCAAGAGCTAACGTTGGTGCAGGAGGTTCTCGAGCCGCGCGGCGAAGTTGCCAAAACGTTCTCGCTGTCCGTTCAGATTCCCGCGGGCGAGACTCTCGAGGTGAAGCAGGACGGTGGCACGCTCTCGAACCCTCTGCTTTGGTCGCCGGGCGCGCCCAACCTCTACCGCCTCCGCTCCAGCCTGCGCGACGGATCGCGCCGGGTGGACGCGGTCGAAAACCCGCTGGGCTTCCGCTGGTTCAAGTTCGATCCGCAGCAGGGTTTTTTCCTGAACGGAAAACGCGTGCAGGTGCAGGGCACGAACTGGCATCAGGTCTACCCCGGAATGGGGAATGCGCTTCCGAATTCACGCCACGTGCGGGACATGGAGATGATGCGCGCCATGGGAGTCAACTTCTGGCGGACCTCGCACTATCCGCACGACCCGGCCACCATGGAGGCCTCGGACCGGCTGGGCATGATGGTGTGGGAAGAACTCCCGGTCAACAAGGAGGTCGGGGAGACGCGGGAGTACATCGCGAACGTGGCAGCGATGGCGGAGGAGATGATCCGGCGGGATCGCAACCATCCTTGTATTATTGTTTGGGGTATTGCTGGGGAGGTGAATGCTCCGCCGTCGGTGGCGAAAAAGGTGATTGGGGCGGTCGCCGCGCGCTATCGCCGGCTCGATCCCTCCCGCCCCGTCGCCATGCACGAGCCGCGCGGCGAAGAAATCGAGGCCCTGGTGGACGTGGTCGGCCTCGGAGTGGGCAAGGAAACCGACGCGAAGCACCAGCGCTTTCCCAACCGGCCGTATCTCGTCGCCGAGTACGCCGCCTCCACCATGGGACGGGGAATCTATGGAGGCGGCGCGGAGAGCGAAGAGCTGGCCTGCGAAAACCACGCCAAATACCTTCGCGAATTGAACCAGCGTCCCTGGATGGCCGGCGGCATGATCTGGCACCAGTTCGATTACGAAGGCGAGACCTACGACACCGTGATCCCGCACATCGTGGCCTTCGGCATGGGCGACATCTACCGGATTCCCAAGGACGCGTACTACCTCTACCAGAGCCAATGGACCGCCAGGCCCATGGTGCACATCCTCGGCCATTGGACGTGGCCGATGTCGGAAGGCAAAGAGAGAGCCGTGACCGTCTTCAGCAACGCCGACGAGGTGGAACTCGTTCTGAACGGCCGATCGCTGGGAACGAAAAGCGATGCGCGGGACGCCGGATTGCTTCATCCGCCGCGCGTTTGGACGTTGCGTTACGAGCCCGGAACACTGGAGGCGGTGGCAAGGCATCACGGCGACGAGATCCGCGACCAGCGCCGGACGGCGGGAGCGCCTCATCATCTGGTGCTCGAAGCGGACACGCACGCCCTCGAGTCGGGGAACCTCGAAAGCCTCGCCTACATCAGCGCCCGCGTCGTGGACGCGAACGGCACGCTGGTCCCCTCGGCGGCGCATCCCATCACCTTCACCTCGGATGGCCCGGGAGAACTGCTGCGCCAAAGTTCGCTCGGGCACGGCGCCGCGTGGACGCTCGACGCCGGGGCGGGAATCACGCAGATGGCCTTCCGCTCGACAGACCGCACCGGACACGCCACCATCAGTGCTTACTCGCCGGGCCTGGGCATGGGCCGCGTCGAGATTAGCGTGCAAGCTCCGGGCAAACCCGATGAGATGGAATACAAGGAGCACTTCGAAGAGGATTTGTGATTTGTGATTTCTGATTTGTGATTGGTGATTGTGTATTGCCAATTACGGTATTTGTACAAAGGTTAATCAATCACAAATCACAAATCAGAAATCACAAATCGCCCCGTCCCCACGCCGACCTGTGGCGGCCGCTCTCGATTCGTTCCACCGAGGAAACATCGACCTCGACAGCGGCGGATCGCTCCAGCAGTTCCACGGAGAGCACTAGCCGGCACAGGTTCTTCTTGCGCACCAGAATTCCCTCCAGCCCTTCCAGAGGGCCGGCGATGACGCGCACTCGATCGCCAGTTCGCAGAAAGGGGTACGGCTCGATTCGATTTCCCCATTCGACGGCGCGGCGAACGGACTCGATTTCGGATTCCGGGATGGTGGCCGGTTCGCCATTCACGGTCAGAATGGAAACGATGCCGGGCGTGGTCACGACGTCGAGCCGGCGTTCCTCCAAGCCACGCAGGAACATATAGCAGGGGAACAGGGGAAGATCGAGTTGGACGGTGCGGTCTTTCCAGCGGCGCGTGGAGTTGTAAAGCGGGAGGAAGACCTCGAGGCCTTTAGCGGTGAGGATCTGGGCGATCACCTTCTCGTGCTGATGCCGCGTGTAGATGGCGCGCCACGGCGGGTTCGAAGCCGAGGTGCTCTCGGTGCTCTCGGCGCTCTCTGGTTTCGTAATAAGCGTACTCTCATCCATCGCGACTTCCAGGAGAACACACTGACGGGCCGGAGGTCAAGCGCCGTGGCTTGTAGTGGCAACGCTTGTGGTTGCCCACGGGCGCGCGGCCATGCGTCGCTCCACCGAATCTCGCCGCACCTGCGTGGTGTAGGGGTAGGGCTTGCCCTACCCTGCGGCCAGCGGCCCGCAAGAAGGGGACGGCAAGCCGTCCCCCTACATCACCCGCCATTATCGATGGATTAGGGCATGTCTAGGACAACCCTGGTGGTTGCCCGCGGGCAGCCACCAGGCGCGCCTACTTCATGAGTTCAGCCAGAAAGCGGCCGTCCGGCTCGTCGAACGTGCGATAGAGAAAGCCGTCGAGGTGTGGGACGACCCTGTGCAGCCAGTCGGTGGGATCGCTCCACACGACCACACGTGGAGCGATTGCCTTCACCAGGTCGTTCGCGTCCCAGTGGAGCGCAAAACCCGGGATCACCGCGTCGTGCAAATCGCGTGTGATGGGGACATCGAGCGCGGTCCTCAGGCTGTAGGGAGTGCGGTCGAGCCAGATTCTGCCGATGCGCGGGTCGAGCGCAGCGGCTATGAGCAGCCAGAAGCCGGAGACGTTGCGGGCTGCGGCGCGAATCGAGCCGGTATCAACGTCCGGCCGCGTCGCCAGCACGTCGACAGCGCACTCGATGTCGAAGGCGCGCATGCCCGCCATATTCCTGCCGATCACCCAGGCGCGAATGTCCTGCTTGGTGGCCGCTTGGTCCTCGCCGGCGGATGGCACGGGTATTCCGCGCGGGCGCAAGTTCAAGACCACCGCGCCGCGTGCGGCCAGGCGTTCGGCCGAAGCGGCGTCCAGATCCAGCAGCAGAACGGCCGGCTTGCGGCCGGGTGCGATGGGCGCATAGAGCGTGCCCCCAATCTCCAGGCCGGGCTCGACTTCGATTGCGAGTTGCTGGGCTCGAAACAGCTCTCCCGGCGAGTCATCGAGCACGCGCTCTGGAGGCGGCTGCCCCGCGCGATGCTCAGACCACTTGCGGATTTCCGCTAACAACTGTTCGGTGCTCCCCGGGCTCATCCGATGGCGGAAGCTTTCCTGGATCACTTGATAAACCTCTCGGCCTTCCACCTGGCCATTGGGCGTGGCTAACAGCTCGAAGTCCGGCGCCATGTCCACGGGCTCCTCGCGGAAGTTGCCGCGGCCATCCTTGAGCCAGCGGATCATCCACTCGTAGATTGCCTCGCGGATCTCCAGCGGCGTGCCGTGCGGTCCCGGACCGACGGCCCAGCGGATGTGATCCTCGGCGCCGTAAATCCGGTACCAGTCCAGCGCTTCCTGGTAGGCGTGGCGCGCGCCCTCGATGGGGAAGAAATCGCCCACCGTGGAACTGATCAACCAGGGCTTGGGCGCGAACAGCTCGATGTAATCCGCTACGTCCAGGCCCGAAGAGAGGAAGAACGGAAAGCTCTGTTCCGAATCGCCGATGGGTCCGGCGAAGAGTTGACGCCACGAGTTGATGTAGCACGCGGGCGCGGCGACCTTGACCCGCGGATCGAGCGCGGAGATGTAGGTGGTCAGAGTTCCGCCGCCCGAGCAGCCGGTGGCGCCGATCTTATCGGCATCTACTTCGGAGCGACTGACGAGGTAGTCGAGCGCGCGCTTGCCATCCCAGATGCGGTAGCGCGCGAAGTTCTCGCCGGCCAGAATACTCTGGGCGCCCGCCTGGAAATGCTGGTCGGTTGCGCCGCCGGCGAGCGAAGCCTCGATCCTGCGGTCGTAGGCCTGTTGGCGCTCGCCTTGGCCAATGGGGTCGTAAGCCAGCGCCACGAAGCCCTTCATGGCCAGGTTCGCCGCAATCGGCTGCGCGGCAAGCTTGCCCTGCTCCCAGTGGCCCATGGGAATGAGCACGGAGGGATGTTTGCCGCCCGCTTTGGGCAGGTAAAGGTTGGCGGTCACGTAGAACTGCGGGAGACTCTCAAAGACCACGTTCTCGATGGTGTAGCGCGGCCGCTCGATCCGCCCCGTGACCCGGGCGTTCAGCGGGCCGCTGTAGTCAGGGAGGCCGCCCAGCAGTTCCAGGATTTTGGCGCGCACCCGCGCCTGGCGTGCTTTGGCCTCGCTCTCGGTGTGTATCTTCGCGATGCTTGCCTCGCGCTCGGAAAGCTGCTGTTGCGCGATCCGGTCCATCCATTGCAGCAGGCGATCATCGGCCGCCGGCAGCGCCGCGACGTTGAGTGCGCAGACGCAGATAAGGAGAGACTTTCGCATAGTGTACCCCCGAAGTAGCGGCGAGTTTACCTCGCCAATTGAAGGTCATATATTATAGGATTTAGCAAGGGGCAGTGCCCTTTTCAGTCGCGGGGGCGGGGAATGAAGATTCGCATTTTGGGCGTTCCGCTCGATCTGGGGCAGGAACGCCGGGGTGTCGACATGGGCCCATCGGCGGTGCGTGCCGCGGGGCTTAACCAGGCGCTGAAGAGCCTGGGGCACCACGTCGAGGACTCCGGCAACATTCCCGTCAAGCTGCCGGAGGAGCAGCACTATGGCGACCGGCGAGCCAAATACTTAAGAGAGATTGCGGAGACCTCACGGCAAGCGGCGCTTCGTCAAGGAATCCGGCATCAACGTGTTTACCATGCGGGCTATCGACGAACTGGGGATGCCGGCGGTGATGGAGAAGAGCATTGCACTCGCCGGCAACGGGACGGCCGGTTTCGTGGTCTCCTTTGATGCGGACGCGGTCGATCCCGATGAAGCGCCCGGCGTCGGCACGCCCGTTGCGGGCGGGATTACGTATCGCGAGGCTCATCTGGCCATGGAAATGGTGGCCGACAGCAGAAAGATGGTGGCCTTCGAGTTAGTGGAGATCAATCCTATCATTGACGTGATGAATAAGACGGCGATCTTGGGCGTAGGCTTGGTCAGTTCGGCGCTGGGAAAGAGCATTCTGTGACGCAGAAAATCCGGTTGGGAATTCTCTTTGGCGGACGCTCCGGCGAGCACGAGGTCTCCTTGACTTCCGCCGCTGCGGTGATCAAGGCCCTCGACCCGGCGAAATATGAACTGGTGCCCGTCGGCATAACGCGCGAAGGCCGGTGGCGAGTGGGGACGAAAGCATTCGGATTGCTGGCAGGCGCGGCCGGCGATGACAGCGCGCCGGGAACGACGCAGTTGGCAACGGTGCTCGAGACGGGCAAAGCCGTTACGCCTTCGGCCGATCCGACAGGCCCGAAACTGCTTGCCTCGGCTCAACCCTCCGAGATGAATGCTCGACCTGAAGTCGACGTCATCTTTCCCATCCTCCACGGCACCTTTGGGGAGGATGGGACGATTCAGGGCTTGCTCGAACTCGCCGACATTCCTTACGTGGGAGCGGGCGTCCTGGCGTCGGCGGCGGGAATGGATAAAGACGTGATGAAACGGCTCTTCCGCGATGCCGGGTTGCCCGTGGTCCCGTGGGAGACGGTGATGCGGCAGGAATGGGAGAACGACCCGGTCGGGATTCGCAGCAGGCTCGAGAAACGGCTGCGCTACCCGATGTTCGTCAAGCCTGCCAACTTGGGTTCCTCGGTGGGGATCACCAAGGTTCATAGGGGGTTGGAACTGCAAGCGGCCATGGACCTGGCGGCGCAATACGACCGCAAGCTGCTGGTCGAGAAGGCTATCGACGCGCGCGAGATCGAGTGCGCAGTGCTGGGCAACGACGAGCCTGAAGCCTCCGTGCCGGGAGAAATCGTTCCCGTCAACGAGTTCTACGATTACGAAGCGAAGTACATCAAGGAAGGCTCGGAGTTGCTGATCCCCGCCAACCTCAGCGGCCAGCAGGTCCGCCGCGTGCAGGAACTGGCTGTGCGGGCCTTCAAAGCCATCGATTGCGCGGGCATGGGCCGCGTCGATTTTCTGCTGGAGCGGACGAGCGGAAAGATCTTCGTCCTCGAAATCAACACCATTCCGGGCTTCACCTCGATCAGCATGTACCCGAAACTGTGGGAAGCCAGCGGTATCTCCTACCCGCAGCTCCTTGACCGCCTCATCGAACTGGCGCTCGAACGGCACCGTGACAAGCAGCGCACCCGTTTCGAGTACTCGCCGCCGAAGTAGGGGCGGCGCCCTTCATCAACACTGACCTGAAAACGCCCAAGGCGAAATACCTCGCTTCGCTCGGAAGGACAGTCTTGAGGCGCATTCACACCGTCGCTCATGTCGCTTTACGTCACCCTGACGCATGAAAACACCCCTCACCCCAACTCCCCTCCCTCTCCCCGCGGAGAGGGATGAGGGGAAAGGGGTGATAGGGCGAGGGGTTTTGGCCGGCCTTTTCGGAGCGGACTTCCGAGGCGGCCTCTGTGGATCCCTTCGCAAAAATCGTATTCCCTTCTTGACAATTCGAGCGCTCAAGGGTATTTTAACTATCTGGTTAGTTAAATGCGAAACGGGCATTTTTTCAAGTCGACGCCGCGCCGGCCCCGCCATCGTGATAGCGAGGCGACCCAACATGCGATTCTGGAAGCCGCGGAACGCATCTTTGCTGGGGAAGGCCTCGCGGGGGCACGCACCGACGCCATTGCCGCCGCGGCGGGCGTGAACAAAGCGTTGCTTTACTATTACTTTCAAAGCAAAGAGGAGCTCTATCGCGCGGTGCTGGAGGGCTACGTTGCCGACTTCAACCGCCAGGCCATGCAGTTGCTCACTTCTGAAGGTTCGGCCTGCTCGCTCCTGCTGCGCTATATCAATCTGCACTTTGACTTCATTGCCGCTCATCGCCACCATGGCCCTCTGTTTCAGCGCATGCTGATGACCGATGAAAAATCCTGGGTGCGGCTGGCGCGGGAACTCGGCTTGCCGCGCATGAGAGCCATTCTTAAGGTGATCGAACGCGGCATGCGAACGGGCGAACTGCGGCGCATGGACAGCTTTCACACAGCCATTTCACTGGTTTCTCTCGTCACGGTTTATTTCAGTTCGGCGCCCGTGCTGCGTGCGGTCACCGGCATTGACCCCTACACCAAGGCCAATGTGGAGCGGCGCAGGAAAGAAGTGCTGCGGTTTGTCCGCTATGCACTCTTCAGCAATCCGGAGGTTGAGGCGCCATGAAGCGCAAAATCCTGATTCCGGCACTTATTCTGCTGGTGCTCGGCGCCAGCGTGGCTTATTACCGGGCGACGACTAAGGCACAAAACCTGGTGATCACTGGAATCGTGACCACCAATGACGTGCTAGTCAGCGCCCAGATTCAGGGTCAACTGGCGCAACTCAAGGTCAAAGAGGGAGACACCGTGCAAGCTGGGCAGCTTGTGGCAGTCATCGAGCCGCAGGAGTTGCGCGCTGACAAGACCTTCTATGCGCAGTCGGAGCAGGGCACCGCAGCCCAGGTTCAACAGGCCGAAGCAGCGCTGCTGTTCCAGGAGAAGCAGACTCAGGAGCAAATTCGCCAAGCCGAGGCTTCGCTGGCTTCTACGCAAGCTCAGGTTACCGAAGCCGAGGCGGACCTCCAACTGGACGAGGTGAATTTAGAACGCACCGAGGGTCTTTTTAAGCAGAATATCGTCTCAGCCCAATCGCTGGATCAGGCGCGCACCACGGAAGCGGCGCAGAAAGCCCATGCGGAATCGCTTCACAAGCAAGTGGAAGCGCAACGCGCCGCCGTCGAGTTGGCGCGCGCGAATGAGGACCAGATCACGGTGCGGCGCAACGAACTGCTTTCGATGAGGCGGCAGTTGGCGGCCGCCGGCGCACAAATGTCGAAGGCGCAGGTGCGGCTCAATTACACCGAAATCCGCGCGCCCATCGCGGGATTCATCGCCAGCCTGCCGACTCGCCAGGGCGAAGTCGTCAATATCGCTCAGCCCATCGCGGAAATCATCGATCCGGACGATCTCTGGGTGCGCGTGGATGTGGAAGAGACGTATATCGATGGCATTCGCATCGGCGAGAAGATGAAGGTGCGGCTGCCGTCAGGCGCCGAGCGCGAGGGGACCGTGTTCTACCGGGGCGTGGACGCCGACTACGCGACGCAGCGCGACGTCAGCCGTTCCAAGCGCGACATCAAGACGTTTGAATTCCGTGTGCGCGTGGATAACAGCGACCGCAGCCTGTGGCCGGGGTTGACGGCGTACGTGGAAGTCCCGCTGCCGGGAGCCCGGTGAAGTCGGAATTTCAAATTTGAATTCTCAAATTTCGAATCAGAGGGGCCAGTGCCGGCGGTTGAAGTTTTGGAAATTCGGAAGTGTTTCGGGACGTTCTGCGCGGTCGATCGCCTGAGCTTCGACGTGGAGCGGGGAGAAATCTTCGGCCTGCTCGGCCCCAACGGCGCCGGGAAGTCAACCCTGATTCGCATGCTTACCACGCTGATTCTTCCCACTTCCGGCTCGGCGCGCATCAATGGGTTCGACGTGGTGCGGTCTGCGAGCGCCGTCCGCCGCTCAATCGGAGTGATCCCCCAGGCCCTGACTTCCGACCTCGAGCTCTCCGCCATTGAAAACATGAATATCTTTGCCAAGCTTTACAGCGTTCCGCGCGAGCGGCGCCGGCGAGTGGTGAAAGAACTTCTCGAGGCTGTCGAGTTGGGCCAGTGGGCGGATAAGCCGGTCAAGAATTTCTCCGGCGGCATGCGGCGGCGGCTCGAAATTGCTCGTGGGCTGGTGCACGAGCCCAACATCTTCTTTCTTGACGAGCCCACCACGGGCCTCGACCCCGCTTCGCGGATCGGGGTTTGGGACATGCTGCGTAAACTCAAACAGGGCCGCGACCTCACCGTCCTGCTCACCACACATTACATGGATGAAGCCGACAAGCTTTGCGACCGGATCGCGATTGTCGATCATGGGAAGCTGGTGGCGCTCGACTCGCCGCTAAAACTTAAAGCCTCGATCCCGGGAAACGACATTCTGGAAATCAGCTTTTCGAAAGTCCCGGAGGGGTGGCCCGAGACGCTGAAAAACCTCCCTGAGGTGCAGAGCGTGAAGGCTGAGGACCATGTTTATCGGATCGGCTCGAACAACGGGCCTAAGACCACGGTGGCTCTGATGGAAGCCACGAGCCAAGCCAAGGTCGAGATTACCTCGCTTTCGGTGCAAAGCACCACCTTGGACGATGTCTTCATGCACTACACCGGCCGGCAATTGCGCGATGCCTTGCAGGACGCTAAATACGATTCCGGCTTCATGCCGCCCAGGCGCTAGTGCACAGTGGCGCGAACAGGAGTGCTTTTCGGTTGGACTGGAAGGGCGGGGCTTCAGCCCCGCCGCCGATTCGGGGAAGAATGTGGGGGCTTTAGCCCCTGAAGCAACCATGGCTTCAGGGCCTAAAGGCCCCTTCGGCCCACCTCCTCAAGACGGCGGGGCTGAAGCCCCGCCCTTCCCGCCCCGCGTAAAGGACACGATCTATGAATCGCATGCTAGCCATCATCGAACGCGACATGCGCAGGTTCATGCGAAGCCCCACGCTGATTGTGGTTTCCATGTTCCTGCCGATCGTGCAGTTGGTGGTGCTGGGTTATGCTTTTGGCGGCAAGATCAAGGAATTGCGCGTAGGGATCGTGGATCAGGACCGGGGTATCCCCACGGTGAAGTTGCGCGAGATGTTTGGGGCCATTGCCGCTAACGCCCGCACCTTCACTACCGTCGATTATACGGACCTCTCGAGGGCTAATTCGGACCTGCGCGAGGGGCGGATCAACGGCGTGCTCACCATACCGCCGGACTTCTCACGGCGTTATCTGACGCAGGACAAGCCGCAGGTGGCGTTGATCGAAGACAATACCGACAACTTCGCGGTGGGGGCGCTGGGAGGAGCGTTCTCGGATATCGTGGGGGCCTTCAACCAGCGCGCCCTGAGCCCGCGCGTCCCCAGCGGCGTTTCGCTCTCGGTGGTGGAGATTTACCCTTATGTCCCCTATATCCAGTACCTGCTCTCCGGCACGATTGTTCTGGCAATATACATTTCAGCTATGATCGGCGGCGGTATCATTTACATTGATGATAAGGCGCGCGGGCTTCACGAAGGCTACCTTTTGACGCCGATCAGCAAATCGGAATTGATCCTCGGTTTCATCCTTTCAGGGAGCATCAAGGCTTCCCTCTCCGGCCTGGTTCTGACGACCCTGGGTTCGATTATTGCGGGGATTCCGCACCCGCTCGATCCCAGCCGGTTGGCGAAGCTGTTCCTACTCGTTGGCATTACCGCCGTCGCCCTGATCAGCATGATGTTCCTTCTGATGGTGAGGGTGAGCGATCCGCTTGTTCCGCGGTCGATTTTTGGAGTTCTCAACACCCTCCTCTACTTTCCGAGCGGCGCTGTCTATCCCATCAACGGATTTCCAAGGTGGATGAGGATCATGTCTCAGTTCGACCCTTTCACCTACGCCGTGCACGCATTCAAAAGCTTGCTGCTCAAGAACACCCCTCTGGTCGCGATCGCCGGCGATCTCACTTATCTCGCCCTCTTTGCGCTTCTATCGATGCTTCTCGCCACTTGGCTTTTCAAGCGCACTCTCTGATCCGGAATTCAGGTACAATAGGGAGCAAAGGAGGCAAAGCCCATGCCGTCGATTTTAGACACCACACCTCCCAAACCTCCCTTGCACATCTGGAGGTATGTCGTCCTTAGCATTCTGGTGTTCTTGATCGGTGAAGGCTTTTACTTCGCATTTCGTAACTATCCCGAGGAGCGAGCAGTGTCACGGTTCCTGATGACTCTGGAGCAAGGAAAATTCCAGGAGGGATACCAACTCTGGCAGCCCAGTCCAACCTACTCGTATCAGGATTTCCTGAACGGGTGGGGACTGCAGGGGGACTACGGCAAGATCCGCAGCTTCGAGATTCTGGGCACCAAGTCTCAGGGTTCGGCGCTGGTGATCGTCACCGTGAAGATCAACAACGTTGCCCCCCCCCTTGACCTCGTGGTGGACCGCAAGACCAAGGGCCTTTCCTATTCCGCGTTCGATTAGGCCTTGGCGACTCTATTACTCGCAATAATACGGACGGTCGGGAAGGGCGGGGCTTCAGCCCCGCCCGGGGAGACGGGTAAGATTTGGGAGGGCTTTAGCCCCTGAAACGACATGGCTTCAGGGCCTGAAGGCCCATAAGAATCTGGGAACAGGCAGCGGGGCTGAAGCCCCGCCCTTCCAAAGCGCTTGTCTCACGACACTGATTCTCGTCACTTAGTGCCAGGCCACATAACACCCGTCAGCATCTATAGCTCGTGAGCCGCCGCGTCGAGCAGCTCGGCCTGCGAGATCTGCTCCGTACCGAATTTGAGCACCACGCGGCTGGCGGCAAGGTTTGCCAATTCCGCGGCTTCTCGAATCGAGGCGCCGGAAACCAGGGCCAACGCCAGCGTGGCAAGGACGGTGTCGCCCGCGCCGGTGACGTCGTAAACGGGTCGCGGCAAGCTCTTGATCTCCTGCCCGGGCTTATTGGGCTCAAAGAGTGCCATCCCCTCGCTGCCTCGCGTAATGAGAAGGTAGTCGCACCCAAGTTCAGCGCGCAGCCTCTCTCCGCCGGTTTCGAGGTCCTGCCGAGTGCGCAGCGGCGCGTGGGCCATGAGTTCCGCTTCCTGGAGATTTGGAGTAACCACCGTCGCCTGGCGGCAGGACTCGGGGTGTTCAGGTTTGGGGTCTACAAATACCGGTATGCGGCGCTGGCGAGCCAAAGCTGTCATCTGGGTGCAGAGTTCCGTGGTCACGGCGCCTTTTCGATAATCGGAAACTATCAGCCCCTCCAGCCCTCGCGCTTGCAGCGCGAAACCGCGGGCAAGCTTTTCGGCAGTGCTTTTTGGCAGGGGCTCCGGCCGCTCGAAGTCCAGGCGGAGAAGTTGATGCGCGTGGCTTGCGATACGGAGCTTGTGAGGTGTCATACGCCCGCGTTGGGAAACGAGCGTGGTCGTCGGAATGCTGCCACCCTCGAGCAGCGCCCGCAGGCGCCGGCCGCTTCGGTCATTGCCAACGACCCCGAAGGGTATCGGGCGGCCGCCTAACGCAGCGATATTGGCCGCCACATTTCCCGCACCCCCCGGATATTCGGCGGCGGCGTTAGATTTCTGGATGAGAAGCACGGGCACGGGCGCTTCCGGCGAGATGCGGTGGACTTCCCCGCGCAGAAACCCGTCCAGCATGTAGTCGCCAAAGACCGCGATCTTGCGTCCTTGAAAGGCTCGCACGATGCGCGAGAAGCGTGCTTGTTTCTTGTTCATGACCGCTGCCTATGGAGTGCCGATTGATTCAGGACTGCTTCGACCCCCGACTTCACCTGCTCGAGACTCACTGTGAAGATACACTCCGGGCGTTCAAAGCGGTAGCACCGGTCGCCCGGGCAGGGGTTGCAATCGTAAAAGTTCTGTACTATCTGTGTGGGAGGGTTTGAGGCTTGCCGCGGCCAAGGTCCCCAAATTGCCGAACTCGAGGAGCCAAAGACTACGACGAGGGGACGCGACAGAGCGGCCGCCATGTGGGCGGGCCCGCTGTCGTTTCCAACAAACAAACGCGCCCCGGCGATGGCGGCAGCGAGTTGACCCAGACGGCAATTTTCCACACGCCGCAGTGCAACGGCAGAAGCGCGCTCGATCTCGTCGAGGACCGCGCCTTCGCCCGGACCGCACGAGAAGACCGGCTTGAGACCCATCTCTTGTTCGAGAACG
>Ga0187781_10002669_pt1 | contig 13510 bp, 10 predicted proteins | sample 0715_SJ02_MP02_2_FD_132447 | JGI IMG/M metagenome (GOLD analysis project Ga0187781, IMG submission 132447) | Tropical peat soil microbial communities from peatlands in Department of Meta, Colombia - 0715_SJ02_MP02_20_MG | ecosystem: Environmental > Terrestrial > Soil > Wetlands > Peat | place...
CTACGCGCGGTTTACGCCGCTAGCCTCATCTTCTTCACGCGTCCAGCTTTCACGTAGCCGTTCTTCTGATACCACCGCACGGCCCGCTCCAGCGCCGCCGCCACCGGCCCCGGCTGAAAGCCCAATTCCCTCTTGGCTCGGGAACAATCCACAAACATCTTGTGCTGAGCAATCTTCACGCCCTCCACCGCGATCTGTGGCTCTTTTCCAACCAACCTCGAAAACGCGCTCTCCACATACGCCACGCCGAGCGCCACCCCATGCGGAATCTTCATTGCCGGAGCGCGCAAACCGGTGATTTCCGCCAGCACATCGAGCAAACCCTTCAGGGTAAGGTTTTCCGCGCCCAGCAGATATCGCTCCCCGACCTTGCCCTTCTCCGACGCAAGCAAATGCCCCGCCGCGCACTCTTCCACGCCCACAAAGTTCAATCCGGTCTCCACATACCCGGGCATCTTCCCGTTCAAGAAATCCAGAATGATTTTGCCCGTCGGCGTCGGTTTCCAATCCCACGGTCCCACCGGCGTGGTCGGCATCGCCACAATCGCGGGCAAGCCTTCTTTCGCCGCTCGCAGCACCGCTTGCTCCGCCATCCACTTGGACCGCTTGTAGTGCCCGATCATCTCCTCGAGCTTCGCGTCGGTAAATTCGTTGGGGAGTTCCGGACGGTCCACGGCAACCGTCGCCACGGTGCTTGTGTAAACCAATTGCTCGATTCCTGCCTCTTTCGCGGCCCCCAGGAGATTCTTCGTCCCGCCCACATTCGAATCGTAAATCTCCTGCGGGTGCTTCGCCCACAACCGGTAATCGGCCGCGACGTGAAACACGCGTTTCACGCCCTTCATCGCGCGCTCCAGCGAAGCGGGCTCCCGCAAATCTCCCGTCACATATTCCAGCGACAAATCGCTGATGGCGCGATTGTTGCTCGAAGGGCGCATCAGCACGCGCACACTCTCGCCTCGCGCCACAAGCTGCCGCGTCACGTGGCTCCCCAGGAATCCTGCCGCGCCGGTCACCAGCGTCGTCATACTCGGGAATTCCTCTCGCGCTTTTCGCCCAAGCTCCCGCCCAGTTGCCAACTCAATATCTTCCAGAAGTCTCCGGCCTTCGGGTTCATTCCGAGCAGCGCCGCAGTTTCATAGCCCGCATGGCACTGGCAGTTCTCGCATTGGGGATTCAAACCACGTCCGTAATTTTCCCAGATCGTCTCTTCCACCAACGCTTTGTAACTCTTTGCATGGCCGCTGTTCACGAAGCTGCATGGACCAAACCAGCCCTGCGGCCCGTACACGGGTCCGCCCCAGACACTGCAGTCCAGTTCCCTCTCGCCGCGCAAATACTCCAGATAAATCGGCGAGATCATCAGATTGTAAGCCCCCAGCCGGTCGCTCGCCTCGCGAAACCTCTGGTGCATCTTCTCATGAAACTTCGCGCTACCGTTCCGGCACAGCTTCTGTTCCGGGTAAACCGGTGACAGCAGGTAGCCATCGACGTGCATGGCGTGAAGCATCTCATACAGAGCGGACAGATCGTGTATGTCGGTGTCCGGATAAACTGTGCTACTCACCACGACAAAAAAGCCCGCATTTTTCGCCGCTTTCACTCCGTCCATCGCTTCCGCGAAGAGTCCGGTCTTCCTTGCGCGCGCATCATGCACCCTCTCCGTCCCATCCAGCTTCACGCTCCAGAAGAAATTCGTATAGGGAGGAATCATGTGCAGGCGCCGGCGGATCAGTGTCCCATCCGTACACAGAAACAGGTGACGCCCGCGCTCGAGGATGCCCCGCGTCAACGCCGCAATCTCCGCATACTCCAGCGGCTCGCCTCCGCAAATGGAAACAATCGGTGTCCGGCATTCCTCGACGGCCGCCACGCACTGTTCGAGCGTGAGCGTGCTCGTTCCCTCGGCTGCGGAATTTCCGTTCGTTCCACCACACGCTGACACGCAACCGCCAAGCGGGTCCAGCCAAAGCATCAGCGGAAACCTCCGCGCTCCGCGGAGCTTCTTTCCTGCCACGTGTTTCAAGGAGTCGAAAACGAGTCCGATGGGGTACCGCATTGGGCGCTTAAGAAGCGCGCCGTTCGCGCGCTGTATACAGGCCGCTGCGAAGCCGGAAATCGCTGGGATCGAACTTGATCGCACAGTATTCCGCAGCGCGGCGGGCCTGATTCCGGTAGCGGGCAAGTGCGTAGACCGGGAAAGAGTTCTTGTACAAGTGGTATTTCAGATAGAAAACACCTGGGAATCCCGTGCCCGTAAAATCTTCCTCACTCCAGGAGCCGTTGGCATGCTGCTGGCCAACCAGATATGCCGCGGCCCTGCCGATTGCCGGATCGTTCGGGTCCGCGCCTGCGAGCAATCCAATCAGTCCCCAGGCAGTTTGCGAAGGCGTACTATTCCCTTGCCCTTTGCTGGATACCACTTCATAGCTGTTCAGCGATTCGCCGAAGCTGCCGTCGGCCTTCTGCACCTGGCGCAGCCAATTCACGGCTCGCACGCAATAGTCTTGCGCCGTCATCGAAACGGTTTCGAGTGCGCGTAGAACACCGCTCGTCCCGTACACGTAATTCACGCCCCAGCGGCCGAACCAGGAACCGTCCTTGCATTGGTCCTGATTCAAGAATCCGACCGCCTTGCGCACCACCGGATGATCCGCGGGCCAGCCGAACCGCCCCAGGCACTCCAGAACACGCGCGGTCACGTCCGCCGTTGAGGGATCAATCATTGCGTTGTGATCCGCGAAGGGAATGTTACAGAGAAGCTGGCGGTCGTTGTCGCGGTCGAACGCCCCCCAGCCGCCATCGCGGTTCTGCATGCTCAGAAGCCATTGAATCCCGCGCCGGATTGCGCCTTCCATGCGCTTCGGGTCGGGGAAGTTCACGCGCTGCAGAGCCATCAACACAAACGCGGTGTCGTCCACGTCGGGATAGAAATCGTTGCGGAACTCAAATGCCCAGCCACCCGGCTCGGCATCCTTGTTTTTGATCTGCCAATCGCCCCCGCCAAGAATCTGCTTGGAGAGCACCCATTCTGCAGCTTTCACCAGAGCGGGATGATCGGCAGGCAATCCCGCTTCCTCGAGAGCCACCATGGCGATGCACGTGTCCCACACAGGTGAAACGCACGGCTGCAGGCGAATCGTGTCACCTTCCTCAATCTCAAAACGGGAAAATTCCTGAATCTCACGATGCGTGAGTGGATCCTCAGGCCCATGACCCAACGCGATCAGCGCAAAAATCGAGTTCATCATCGAAGGATAGATTGCCGCTAGTCCTTCGGTCCTCTCCAGGTGCTCCACCATCCACTGCTTGGCTTCTCGAATGGCCTTCTGCCTTAGCGGCTTCCAGGGCAACTTCTCATACAGCTTCAGCCCGCGATCCACCGCCAGGAAAACATTCTTCCAGGACAGAAACTGCCCGCTCCAACTGAACGCCGCCGTTTTCTGAGAGGGATCCTTAAACAACTCATCCACACGCGCATGCTCAGGCAAGCGGAATTCAGGCCGTAAAGACGACAGGATCGCCATCGGAATCACAATGCCGCGCGTCCAGGACGACATCTCGTAAATGTTGAAATAGAACCAACTCGGCAGGAGCATCAATTCCGGTGGAATAGCGGGTACCAATTCCCAGCCCACAGCTCCCACCAGAGCCAAATAAAACCGCACATAAGAGTTGGTGTGTTCCAGCCCGCCCAGCCGGTGCACCGTTTCCCGCGCCTTTGCCATATGGGGAGTGTCGGGGGAATCGCCCGCCAACTTCAGGGCGAAGTACGCCTTCGTCGTGGCGTTCAACTCGGAAGGTCCGCCCGGATAGATCGGCCAGCCACCGCTATCCAACTGCTTCCGGCGCACGTAATTCGCCAGCTTTGCAATTCTGCCGGGTTCGGCTTTTCCGAGGACATAGAGATAGTAGATATAGTCGGATTCAAGTGTGGTGTCGGCTTCGAGCTCGCCGAGCCAGTAACCCTCTTCTGCTTGGACGGAAAGAAGGTACTCCGCGCCGTTCTTGACCGCCGTTTCGACGCGCTCGGCCCAGTTTTCTTGTCGCCAGGGTGCCGGCGCTGGTGAAACCGGCAGCTCTTCTCCCACTCTTACAAACGACGCCATCCGTGTTCCCCTTTGAGCTGATCTTCCCGTTCAGCTCAAATACACCACGTCTTGCGACCTCAAAAACTACGCTAACTTGCCTATTACATTACACTTCCGCAGGAAGTGTCACCCATGCGAGCCCGGGGTACCCCCAGTACTCTTTTATTATCGCCGCACCCTCGGAGAGGGTCAATCACTAAGATGCCGATTCCGTAAGCCGACGTTGTCGAACGTTCTACAGACGGGCTCCGGGAGGCCCCTCCAACATTCGATGCACCAGCGCCCACAACGGTTCGGGCAGCCTCTCTCCTTCCCGCTGCAGGACGGACGGCTTCTCCCTCATCAACTGCTCGGGCAGCCTCATCCATAGCGGCGCTGGAGACTCGTCGCCTCCGACTTCTCCTCTCAGCACTAGCGCCTGTGCCCGATCCAGCGCCATCTGCGCCGATTCCTTGAAGTCGTCTTTCAGCGGGTCAATCACCGCAAAATAGAGCGACGGCCTCACAAACTGCATCAGCGAATTGCTCTCGACAATGAGGGCTTTGCCTTCGGGAGTGGTGTGCTCGTTTTCCGCCACACTCACGACTTGTTCTAGCGCTCGCCGCAACAATGGCAGTCCTTCCGCCAAATATCCTTGTTTTGTCCGCAGCCAGAACGAACGCTTCGCCCCTGCTTCCAAGAACCGCGCACTGTCCGTGCCCGTATCTGCCTGCATCTCCCAATCTAGCGCGAACACGTGCTCTGTCGGAGCGCAATCGCAGTTCTCTCCATTTCGTGCGCAGACGCCGTGCCCATATTGCGTGATCTTCCCTGCAGTCCATTCCGTCCGCGGAAAGGCCCGAATCACGTCGCACACCAGTTGCGTCTTCCCAATGCTTCGCGTGTGGCCGCCCACAACAATCAACCGCCACAGACTCTTTTCTTTCGCTACTCCACTAACCATGCCCCTGAAGTCTCCGCGCTCTCTGCGTTAAGCCTTTTTCTCCTGTTCCTTACCTTCCTACCTTCCTCACCGCTTCTCTTCTAATCTCTTTATTCTCTCTCCCATCTCCGGCAAACGCGCAAACCACGCATACGCTTCCTTGAACTTATCCAGCGGCCGCGCCGGAGTACCCCAAACTGTCTGTCCACTCCGAATCGTCTTCCCCGTGGGAATGCCCGCCTGCGCCCCCGCAATCGACTGATCTTCCAGCGTACAATGATCGGCGATACCGACCTGCCCGCCGCAAACCACGTGATGCCCCAACTTGCTCGACCCGGAAATTCCCGTCTGCGCCGCAATCACGGTATGCACGCCAATGTGCACGTTGTGTCCCACATGGACGAGGTTGTCGATCTTCACTCCTTCTCCAATTCTCGAATCGTCGAGCGAGCCTCGGTCAATCGTTGCGTTCGCACCAATTTCCACATGGTCACCAATCTCAACGATCCCGACTTGCGGAAATTTCCAATACCTTTCGCCATCGAACGCATAACCAAATCCGTCCGCCCCGAGCACGGCTCCCGAGTGAATCTCCACAAAGTCTCCGATGCGCACGCCGGCATACAGAGTGACACGGGGGTGAATCCGGCAATTCTGTCCAATCCAGCAACCCGCCCCGATTACGCAGTGCGTCCCCACCTGTGTGCCATCGCCGACATGCGCATCCTCCCCGATCACAGCGTAAGGCCCGATGCCCACGTTTCGGCCGATGCGGGCCAACGGTGCCACTATAGCTGTTGGATGCACGCCATTGGCAATCGGCGCCGGTTCCAGCAGCAGCGCCGCCGCCTTGGCAAACGCCACTTTGGGCTGTGCGGTCCGCAGAATCGTTTTCCCTTGCAAGCCAATCCCTTCCTTTGCCACTACGCACACGGCCTGCGAGGCTGTAGCCCGCTGGACGTGCTTCGCCTCCTCAAGATAAATAAGATGCTTCGGTCCTGCCCGTTCTGGCGCCGCCACTCCCGTCAGCTCCAGCGCGCCGTCCCCTTCTAGCCTGGCGCCGATCTTTTCCGCCACTTCCTCCGCAGTCAGTTTCATCGTTGCACTCCTCTTCTTCTCTGTGCCCTCTGCGCTCTCTGCAGTGAAACCCATCTCTTACGACAAGAATTCGTAAAGCGGCGCCTCTCCCTTCGGCCGGTTCTTCCACCTTGCATGAATCCATACCCACTGCCCCGGATACTTCCGTATGATTCCTTCGATCACCTTCGCAAACCGCTGCGTGTTTTCGAAAACATCGCGCTCCGTGTCTCCCGTGCGGACCAACTCTACCGGTGGCTCGAAACGCAATCGGTACTTCCGCAGGTTGCCATCCCAGAACGCATAGCCCGGCACAACCGCCGCGTCCGTATGCAGGGCCACGCGCGCAATGCCTGTGGTCGTGCAAGCGGGAACTCCAAAAAAGTCCACGAACACTCCTTCATCGGACATGGTGTTCTGATCCGCCAGAATTCCTACCGTACCCGCCTCTTTCAGAACGCGCAGCATCATCCGCGCCGCTTCATTTTTGTAGATCGGCTTGTTTCCAGAGAGTCCCCGGTAACGGTTCACCAGGGCATCGAGCGGCTTGTTATCCAGCGGCCGCGCCATGTAGTGCAGGGGAAATCCATACAACGCATGCGCATACGAGGAAAGCTCCCAGGCACCAATATGCCCTGTTAGATATAAAACGCCCTTGCCGCGGCTCTGCCCCGCCAGAAAATTCTCGTGGCCGTCCAGCATGATGACGTTTTCAATATTCTTCTTCGTGTACCGCGGCAGCCGTGCAAATTCCGCTGCCATCCAACCCAGGCTCCGCGTCATCTGCTTCATTACGGTGCGGCGTTGCGATTCCGTCCACTCCGGAAAGGCCAGCTTCAAATTGAATTCCGCAGTCTTTCGCAGTTTTGGCAGTAAGAAAAGCAGCATCCGCGTTGCGGTTGCTGCCACGGACCTCGCCAACGGCCGCGGAAGCACCCCCAGCGTCTTCACGAATATCCTCGCCACCGCATATTGCAGCCATTCCATCATCTTTGGAGTCGGGGCGGCTTGCCGCCGCTTTTGCGGTCGTCCGTCCTCCTCAGCTGTTTCTTCTCTGCAGTATCCAGTTAAAAGTCGCGTCCTTCCGAACGCGGCGAGGAACCCGCCTTTCTCGTGTATCCGCCACGACTTTCACCACTCAAAGATACACTGAGAATGCTAGACTCATCTTTCCGTGACGCAAACCGACAACGTTTCCGCCAATCACTCCGACTCTTTTGTGACACGGCTCGCGTGGATCGCCTTGGTCCTCGCCTCACTCTACATCTGCTACTTCCACAATCTTGGCGCGATCGGCCTCGTTGGCCCTGACGAACCCCGCTATGCCTGGATTGCCCGCGACATGGCAGAGACCGGCGATTGGGTCACGCCAAAACTTTACGGCAAGCCATGGTTTGAGAAGCCTCCACTCCTCTACTGGGGTGCGGCGCTCAGCTTCAAGCTGTTTGGCGTGAGCGACGCCGCCGCGCGATTCCCCAGCGCCGTGGCCGCGGTTCTAGCGACCCTCGCCATGGCCTGGCTGGCCTGGCGCATTTACGGAGCCGAGACCGCGCGCTGGCTTCTGCTTCTTCTCCCTACCACCGTTGGCATGATCGGCTTCTCGCACGCCGCCGCCACGGACATGCCCTTCGCTGCGATGCTCGCCGTCGCGATGGTCTTCGCTGCCCGCCTTCTCGGTCCAGTTCCTTCTTCGTCCTCCACTTCCTTTACTTCCTCAAACTCCTTTACCTCATTCTGCTTCGGTCTTTTCCTCGGCCTCGCTGCTCTCGCAAAAGGCCCTGCCGCCGTCGTGCTTTCCGCTGGCGCCGTTCTTCTGTGGGCCGTGCTTACTAAGCGCTGGCGCGAAGCCTTCCGCTGTCTTCATCCTATGGCCATCGCCGCCTTCTGCCTCACCGCCCTGCCCTGGTACATTCTCTGCGCTCACCGCAATCCCGATTTCTTCCGCGTCTTCATCATCGAACACAATTTCAAGCGCTACCTCACTCCCGAATTCCAGCACATCCAGCCCTTTTGGTTTTACATCCCGATCCTTTTGCTCGCTTTGTTCCCCTGGCTCGTCTTCCTGTTGCCGGCCTTCCAGCGCCTTTTCTCCCTAGAGCAAAGAAATTCGTCCGAGTGGAGCTCGATTCTTTTTCTTGCATGCTGGGCCTTCTTCCCTTTGTTGTTTTTCTCTATCTCGAAATCCAAGCTTCCGGGTTACATCCTTCCATCTCTTCCACCGCTTGCCCTGATGCTGGCGCCATCTATCACAAAGCAATCACATTCCAAGCCGTCGCCCCGCTGGCCACTGCTGGGAACCGGCGCCGCATTGGTGTTGTTTGGGATTGCGCTGCACCAGCAAGCTCGAAAGTTCCCAGTCATGTTCTGCACAAGCCCGGACTGCGGTTTCTCGCGCATTTGGCTTATCGCCGCGATCGGTGGAATCGTTGTAGCTGTCCTCGCGCTTCTCCGCTCGGCAAGACTATCTTTATTCTCCTTGATTTGCTCCACGCTGCTGCTTGTCGTCGGGATCGACCGCTTTCTCCCCAATCTCGAACCTGGAATTTCCGCGCGCGATGCAACGCAGGTCGTGCGTCATGTCTGGCCAGACTTTTCACCTCAGGGTGCGGCCACCTGGCAGCTAAATCGGCCTTTTTCCTACCAACTGAATTTCTATTTTCATGAGGAACTACCGGAGTGGAATCCTGGGGAGAAAACGTCCGCGTGGGTCTTTGTGGCAAAGAACAGAGTTCAAAATGCTCGCACCCTCGGCCTCGAATGCGTCAGATTTGTAATAGATCCTGCCGTGGTGCCTTGCCGGCAATCCGCCTCAGTGACCGGCTTTAGCACTCTTGATCGGCTTGGTAGGAGCAGTGAGAGCGGCCTCAACCGGCAGTCGCGTTAGGAAGAAGCTCACCACGCGATTCTCGTACGTCCGCTTTTCATCGTCCGGCAAATTCACAAAATTCCCGTGAGCAATAATCGCCTGCTCGCGTGGCTCCGGCGCCTTCAGGAACATTTCTCGCGTAATCGCTCCCAGCTCTGGATCATCCGTCGCCTCAATAAACAGAACGGGAACATCGTTCAGCGCTTTCAGTTTGGACGAAAGCGGAGGATCGTCTTTATATCCGTAGTTCAACCATTCGAAAGTCGTCTGTGCGGATTTCACCATGAACGGAAAGCCGCCCACACCCGTTTTTCCCACGCCAATCTTCACCATCTGCTTCGGACGGTCATAGACCGAATCCAGCACCAGCGCGCGCACCCGCGGGTCTTTCTCCGCCTCGCGCAGGGCCGCATATGCGCCGAGGTTATAGCCCCAGAGCCCAAAACGGGTAGGGTCTACATCGTTTCGCTGTGCGATCACGTCGATCGCCGCGCGCACCTCGTCCGCTTCCCGGTAACCAAACGTCGTCACCCCCGCATTCGAGCCATGCGCCGCAAAATCAAACACAAACACGTTGTACTGGTGATCCTGGAGCGCCGAGACCAGCGTCAGCAATTCGCCTCGGCTTGACTGGTACCCATGGCACAGAATAATCGTCGGCGCACCACGCAATCCCGGGAAGAACCATCCTTTCCGGTCCGCCGGCTTCAACCCGCTCACCGTGAAATCCACCTCATCCGGCCGGCCTGGAAAACTATTCATGTTGATTTCGGAACTGGTGCGCTGGGGTTCCACAATCCAATAGGTGAGAACGCCGGCAATGGCCGCCGTAGCCAGCGCTACGAAAAAAATCAGTGTCAGGATCACGACCGCAAGCTTCGTGTACCAGCGTCTCGGATAACGCAGCTCGTCAACAATAGACATGGGTAAAGGGCTCTGAATCCCGTGCTTTCTTCTTGCCGGGACTCTTTTTCAGCCTAGCACGTGCGTTTGCCTGCACTAACAGACATCTCAAAAGCGTGTGCCCGATAGATATCTGCCAGCGCCTCACGATTTGGCAGTGCATCGCTTGAATCGGCTATCATGGCAGTGGCATCAGGGGTCATGAACTTAGCCCGGTCTATGAACATCATCGATCTTCGCCAAACGACCGTTCGCCAGATTGAGCCGCTCCTTCAGGAGGAGGCCAGCCATTGGCGGGAAGAGCTGCACTGGGACTACCGCAGCGCCCTGGAACTCATCAAGCGGTTTCTCGAAGCTCACGCTTTGTCCGGTTGCGTGGCGCTAGAGCGTGGCACGGCCGTCGGCTATTCCTTTTACGTGCTGGAAGACCACAAAGGCCTGATCGGCGGGATGTACGTTTCCCCGCGCCAGGATCAGGGTCCGATTGGACGGCGGCTGCTCGAAGAGATGCTGTTCGGCATGCGAGCCCTCCCACAGATGCATCGTATCGAAGCTCAATTGATGCCCTTCGGGGGCCCGGTCGACGAAGCCCTGCGCGAGCAAGGCTTCCGTTTGCACACGCGCCAATTCATGCTGCTGGACCTGGCGAAACAGACGGAGCGCGCACCCAGCTCGAATTCCGGCTTGCGCCTGGACCGCTGGAACGACCGCTACTTTGAGCCCTGCGCCAAACTGATCTATCTGGCCTACGCGAATCACATCGATGGCGACATCAACGATCAGTACCGCTCGCGCAACGGGGCCCTGAAGTTTTTGAAGAACATCATTCTGTTGCCCGGCTGCGGCCAGTTTCAGGCCAGCGCTTCTTTTGTGCTTCGCCATCCCGGGAGCGACGATTTGGCCGGCGCGGTCCTGACCAGCGAAGTGGCCGAAGGAGTTGGCCACACCACGCAGATCTGCGTCCAGCCGGGTTTTCAGGGCCACGGCTTGGGCCACATGCTGATGAATACCGCGGCGGAGGCGCTTCGCAGCTTGCGCTTCAGGGAACTTTCTCTCACGGTCACCGCCGAAAATCGCACCGCCGTGCATCTCTACGAGCGCCTCGGATTCACCACCATCAAATCCTTCACCGCGGGCGTCTGGCCTCGCTGAATCACCCTTTTGTAGCGGCCGTCTTTTCACCCTGAGCGTAGCGAAGGGCCGAGGCGGCCGCCTTTTCGTGGCCAGTTGTCGCACTCCAGATGGACGGAACGAAGCTCCGGACGCCCGGCGAATAGATCGTGCTCAAGACTCTCCACCAAAGTCCTTTAGTAAGCGTGCTCAAACTCATCGCCCGGCAACCACATGGGCACAGTTGGCGCCGCGGCCGCCTTCTGCCCGAGCGCATATCCAAATTCGGCCATTAGCGCATCGCCGCGAAAATCCATGTCCGGCGTATAGATATCGGAAGGCTGGTGGTAGCGATGCTCGACGTAATCCTTCGCTTGCGCCATGCCCCAGGCGGCATCGTGGCCTTTGTATTTCATCCCTTCGCTAATCGAGAACGCGGGAATTCCAACACGCCCCAGACTAAAATGATCCGAACGGTAATAATGGCCCGCCTCGGGACGCGAATCTGGACGAATCGTTAAGTTGAACTCCTTCGCCACCTCTTCCACAGCAGGATAGAACGTGGTGCGCTCCGATCCGGTGACCTCGACTTCCTCAGGAATGCCGATGGGCGGCAGATCGTCATAGTTCAAATCGAGAATCGGCTTGGCGGGAAGCTGCGCAATATGCTTGCCCAAATATTCAGAACCGAGCAGGCCTTGCTCTTCTGCCGTAACCGCCGCAAACAGCATCGAAGACCAGGGAGCCGGCTTGGTCTTCGCCCAAACGCGCGCCAGTTCGAGCAAAATGCCGCAGCCGGTGGCGTTGTCTGCTGCGCCATGATAGATGTTCGCGCCCGCCGGCTTGGTTTTGTCGATCCCGAAGTGATCATAGTGCGCGGTGTAAAGAACCGCCTCCGTCTTGCGCGAGGGATCGGCGCCCTGCACCATGCCCAAAACGTTGCGCGAAGTGAAGGGATGAACGGAGCTGACAATGTGCGCCTTCAGATTGACCGGCAAAGGAATGGGCTGGAAGCCGCGCGACTGTGCTTGCTGGAAGAGCTTATCCAGGTCAAGCCCCGCCATGGCCACGAGCTTTCGTGCAACCTCCAGTTGAATCCAGGAAGCGGCTTCCAGCTTCGGCGTGCCATCCAGCTTCAAAAAGGACTTCTCTCCGCCCCAGGAGTTGCGCACCACCGTCCAGGGATAGCTCGCCAGGTCTTCCCGATGAATGATGAGCGTGGCAATCGCGCCCCGCCGGGCCGTCTCTTCGAACTTGTACGTCCAACGCCCGTAGTAGGTGAGGGCCTTGCCCTTGAAAAAATTGGGATCGTCCGAAATCGGCTCGTTCACGAACAGCAGCGCGACTTTGCCTTTCAGGTCGTAACCTTTGTAGTCATCCCACTTGTACTCCGGCGCGGAAATGCCATAGCCAACAAAAACAATGGGAGCGTCGATGTCAGCGGATTCCGTTTGCCGCTCGTTGGTGGTGACGTAGTCGTCGAGCGCCTTCAGTTCGAGGGGCGAACCAGAGTTCGGCACCAGCGAAACCGTGGTCTCAGGCAGTGTCTTCACGCCGACCATCGGCACTTTCTGAAAATAGGTCCCGTCATCTCCGGCAGGCTTCAGGCCAGAGCTCTTGAACTGCGCGGCAATATACTCGGCGGACAAATCGCTGCCTTTCTGATTCATCCCGCGGCCTTCCAGTTCGTCGCTCGCCAGATACTTGACATGAGCGCGAATCTTCTCCGGATCTATTTTCGGTACGTGGGACTTCCCCGCCCACGCCATGCCAGCAAGAAAAAAAGCTACAACACAAACCGTGGCGACCTTCCGCATGCACACTCTCCCAATGTAATAGCAAGTTACGATGGAGACTGTAACACGCCCAGCCGCTTTCAAGTCATGCGGCGGTTTTATACCACTGTCTTGTTCTCTTGCTACGGATTCTTGAACGCGGCCGACGTCTCCGAGATAAGCCGCAGCAACCCTTTCATATCAAAACCAGGACTGTGCGTCAGGCCGAGCCTGACAACAACCAAATCCTCCGAAGGAATAACAACAACACGTTGGCCGAGGTTGCCTGAACCATAGAAAGCGTCCTCCGGCATTCCAAGACGAATCCGTGCCTTGGCATCCTCTCCGTGCGCGTCACGATTCGTCCAGAATCCCGCCCCGTAGTCGGTATCAAGCGTCGGCGCCGCCGAGTACTTCACCCAACCCTCCGGCAAAATGCGCCGGCCATTCGCCACGCCGTCATCCCGATAGAGTTCGCCAAAGCGCGCCCAGTCGCGCGCCGAAGCAAACACATAAATCGACCCGACCGGAGTACCGGTCTTATCGAACTCGATGGTTGCTGTGGTGATGCCAAGTGGTTCAAATAGCTCCTTGCGTGCGAACTCAACTACATCCTGCGCACGCCCGCCCACGGCATCGCGAACGATTCGTGACAGAATCAGAGTATTACCGCTCGTGTATTCCCACCTCATTCCAGGAGCAGCCTTGAGATGCGCACGCTCCGCGAAACCTGCCATGTCCGGCTCCAGAAACAACATACGCGAAA
>Ga0187781_10002670_pt1 | contig 13506 bp, 10 predicted proteins | sample 0715_SJ02_MP02_2_FD_132447 | JGI IMG/M metagenome (GOLD analysis project Ga0187781, IMG submission 132447) | Tropical peat soil microbial communities from peatlands in Department of Meta, Colombia - 0715_SJ02_MP02_20_MG | ecosystem: Environmental > Terrestrial > Soil > Wetlands > Peat | place...
ACCAAGAAGCGATCGAACGAGCGTGGGAGGAGCGCGGCCAGTTGACCAGCGAATCCGCACCCCAGGGGCTACGCGACGCAATCGACCAGACCCTGGCCCTGCTCGATGCGGGACAATTGCGCGTCGCCGAGAAGCGGAACGGCGCCTGGGTAGTGCATCAGTGGCTCAAAAAGGCCGTCTTGCTCTCCTTTCGGCTGCAAAATAACCGGGTGCTGGGTCAGCCGGGGGACACGGCCCTGCGCTTTTACGATAAGGTCGATACCAAATTTGCGCGCTTTGATGAGACGCAGTTTCGGGCAAGCGGAATACGCGTCGTTCCGCCCGCGGTGGCCCGCCGCGGCGCCTATATCGCGCGCAACGTCGTTTTAATGCCCTCCTTCGTAAATATCGGGGCCTACGTAGATGAGGGCACCATGGTCGACACCTGGGCCACCGTTGGCTCATGCGCGCAGATCGGCCGCAATGTGCATCTTTCGGGCGGTGTTGGCATTGGCGGTGTGCTCGAACCGGTACAAGCCGCTCCGACCATTATCGAGGACAATTGCTTTATTGGCGCGCGCTCTGAAGTCGTCGAGGGCGTCATTGTTGAGCAAGACGCGGTCCTTTCGATGGGCGTGTATATCGGGGCGAGCACGCGCATTTATGATCGCGAAAGCGGGCAAGTCCTGTTCGGTCGTGTACCCCGCGGGGCGGTCGTGGTTCCCGGGTCGATGCCAGCGAAAGACGCAACGCACAGTCTGTACTGTGCGGTGATCGTTAAGCGGGTCGACGCGCAGACCCGCGCAAAGACCGCGATCAATGACCTGCTACGCGAGGCCGGGGCCTGACGCCCCGCGTGGCGTAGGATCGAGCAAAAGGAGGACCAACTGATGATGACCCTGGAACGGCTTTTTGCGTTGATGGCCGAAAAAAAAGCCTCTGATCTTTTCTTGGCTGTGGGTTCACCGATCACCGTAAAGATTAACGGTGTGTGCGTTCCCATCAACCAGGATCGCCTGCTGCCGCAAAATGTCGTCGAGCTGCTCACCGAGCGCCTAAGCGATGCCCAATTTCGCGAGCTCGAGGAAACCAACGAACTAAATATCGGTCTTCCCGTACAGGGCCTGGGAAGCTTTCGCTTGAGCGCCTTTCGCCAGCGCGGTTCGATATCGGCCGTACTGCGTTATATACCGAGCGAGATCCCGCGCCTGGACGAATTGAGCCTGCCATCGGTCTTTAAGGATCTTGCGCTCTCGCGCCGAGGTCTGGTCCTCGTTGTGGGCGCAGCCGGCTCCGGAAAATCGACTTCCATTGCTTCGATGATCGACTATCGCAATGAGCTGCAGACCGGCCACATTCTGACGTTTGAGGATCCGATCGAGTATTTGTTTCAAAACAAGAAATCGATCATCAACCAGCGCGAAATTGGCACCGATGCGCAGTCGCTGCAAACTGCGATGAAAAGCGCCTTGCGCCAGGCGCCCGATGTGATGTTCATCGGCGAGATCCGCGATCGCGAGACCATGGCCGCAGCCCTCGCCTATGCTATGTCCGGACACTTTCTCATCGCGACGATGCACGCAACCAACAGTGCCAACGCACTAAACCGCATCATCAACTTTTATACGCCGGAGACGCGCGCCGCGCTTTTCGAGGACATCGCCACTTCGCTGCGGGCCGTGGTCTGCCAGCGCCTGGTACGCTCGCGCAAGGGTGGCCGCCTGCCCTCGGTCGAGGTGCTAATGAATACCGGCCATACGCGCGATCTGGTCGTCCGAGGTGACGTTTCGGGGATCAAAGAGGCGCTGGCACAAAGCCTCGTGCCCGAAAACCAGTCCTTCGAACAAAGTCTCTACAGTCTGCTCAAGGCAGACGTTATCACGCGCGACGATGCGTTGGCTGCTGCCGATTCCCAAAATAACTTGCTGTGGTTTATCAACAATGCAGGCAAAGCGCGCGGACCATCTGCCTCTAGCGCCGGTCAAGGTGAGGCCAGCTCCTCGTCGTTTACTGAGATCACTTTGAACATCTGATGCGCAACACCACAGCCGCCGGCGCCGAGCACAGCGTATCGAGTTCGCCAACTGTCGCATTGGCAAAAGCCCTGATCGCCCGTGGCTCGGTCACGCCGGTTGACGCGGGCTGTCAGCAGCTGCTTGCCGACCGCCTAAAGGTAAGTGGATTTGTTGCCGAGCGCTTTGATTGCAACGGCGTTTCCAACACCTGGTTGCGGCGCGGCACGAAGCGACCAACCTTCGTTTTTGCGGGGCACACGGATGTGGTTCCACCTGGGCCGATCCAGCGTTGGCACTCCGACCCATTCGTGCCAGTGGAGCGTGACGGTTTTTTGTTCGGGCGCGGCGCGGCCGACATGAAAACTTCCCTTGCAGCATTTGCGATTGCCGCGGAGGAATTTGTTGCTGATCAACCCGATCACGCCGGCTCCATTGCTTTGCTGCTCACCTCCGACGAGGAGGGACCTTCCATTGACGGCACGGCCGTGGTCGTTCGGGCGTTAGCCGAGCGTGGGGAAGAAATCGACTACTGCCTCGTGGGAGAGCCCACGTGCGTAAAGCAGCTCGGCGACATGATAAAAAACGGCCGACGCGGTTCCCTTTCGGGTCATCTGCTGGTGCACGGCATTCAGGGCCATGTTGCGTATCCTCACCTGGCCCGCAATCCCATCCACGACGTCGCCCCGGCGTTGGCCGAATTGGCCACTGCCCGCTGGGATGCGGGCGACGCCAACTTTCCGCCGACGACCTACCAGGTCTCAAATATTCACGCGGGCACAGGCGCTGGCAATGTGATTCCCGGGCAGTGTGAAGTCGACTTCAATCTTCGGTTTGCACCCGTGTCCAGCCCAGAGTCCCTCCGCATGAAGGTCGAAGCGGTTTTGCGGGCGCATCGACTCGAATATGAACTGCACTGGACGTTGGGTGCGCAACCTTTTCAGTGCGCGCCGGGGCGGTTGCTCGATATGCTCAGCGCAGCCATTGAACGCACAGTGGGCGTCACGCCGTCGCGATCGACCACGGGAGGCACCTCGGACGGAAGGTTTGTGGCGACGATATGTCCGCAAGTCGTGGAATTTGGCCCGCCCAACGCGACCATACACATGGTCGATGAGCGCGTTGCCTTGGCCGATGTCGATGCACTCAAAGAGATTTATCGCCGTACGCTCGCCGGCATGCTGACCGAGTGATCCATCCCTTACTGCGAAAAAAATTTCCGCGATGACCCTCGACGCCAAGGCCAACCTGCGGACGGTGCGCGATACGTTGCGTTTTGCCGTGACCCGTTTTAACGAGGTGGGACTGTCCTTTGGTCACGGTCAGTCCGACGCATTCGACGAGGCCTCGTTTTTGGTATTGCGTGCGCTGTCACTTCCGCTGGAGCGTATGGACGTTTTTCTCGACGCCTTTTTGACGATGGGAGAAATCAACGCCTTGCTGCAGCTGATCGAGCGGCGGATCAAGTCGCGCATTCCGGTGGCCTACCTGCTCAACGAGTCCTGGCTGCAGGGGTACCGGTTTTACATCGATAACCGTTGCATCATCCCGCGCTCTTTTATCGCCGAGCTGCTAAAGGACGAACTGCAGCCCTGGGTGACGGACCCAGGCGCGGTTCGCCGTGTCCTGGATTTGTGCACGGGCTCAGGTTGCCTGGCGATCATGGCCGCCAACGTTTTTCCCAACGCCGAGATCGACGCCATTGACGTTTCACTCGAGGCCTTAGCGGTTGCGACTCGCAATGTCGAAGACTATGGCTTGCGCGCGCGCGTGCGCTTGCTCTCCTCGAACCTGTTTGAAGCGATCGAAGGCCGCCTCTACGACCTCATCTTGTGCAATCCGCCCTATGTGACCGACGCGGCGATGGAACGGTTGCCTCCCGAGTACCAGCACGAGCCCCGCATGGCGTTGGCTGGCGGAGCCGACGGAATCGACCTGGTGCGCCGCGTCCTGAGCGGGGCCCGTGCGCAGTTAGAGCCGGGAGGCCTTTTGTTTCTCGAAGTTGGCGATGGCCGCGACGCGCTCGAGCGCAGCTTTCCAGACTTGCGCCTGACTTGGTTGACAACCAGTGCGGGCGACGACATGGTGTGCCTGGCGCACCGAGACGAACTGCCCGAATAAGACGGCTCCCGCATTCGAGAACTTTCCTTCCTCGATTCTCGCATCCTCAGCCGACATCGCTGAGGCTGCCCGCCCCGCAAGCTAATCGTGCTGCGACTCCGAAACCTGTCTTTGGCGCGCGGTGCACGCGTGCTCTACCGCGACGTAAGTCTGAGCGCCGCGCCGTCCGAGCGCATTGGCCTCGTCGGAGCCAACGGATCTGGCAAATCGAGCCTGCTCGCGGCAATCCTTGGTCAGGTGTCCGTTGAGGCCGGAGACATTGAAGCCCCGCGGACAGAGCGCATCGCGCATGTTGCGCAGGACATTGACGCGACGACCTCCAGCGCACTGGAGTACGTACTGGAAGGTCACACGCCCTTGCGCCTTGCGCGCACTGCCCTACGGCAGGCCGAGCAAGGAGCCGACGATCTGCAACTTGCGCACGCCCACGCGCAACTTGCGGAGGTCAATGAAGGCGCCGTCATTGCTCAGGCGCTACGCGTGATGCGCGGCTTAGGCTTTGGACCTGAGGTTGCAAGCGGCTCAATGAGCGACTTTTCGGGCGGCTGGCGCAACCGCTTGGCACTTGCGCGTGCACTGCTGACTCCGGCCGATCTGCTCTTGCTCGATGAGCCGACAAATCACCTTGACCTGGACTCGGTCATCTGGCTTGAAAGCTGGTTGCGGCGGCAACCGGCAACCGTGCTACTGATATCGCACGATCGCGAATTCCTGGATCGGTGCGTCGACACGATCTGGCATATCGACGGTGCATCGATCCGGCGCTATGCAGGTGACTACACGGCATTTGAGTCGGCCCTGCTTGAGCGCAACCGACAACAAGACGCCCAGGCACGCAGCTACCAGCGCACTGCCGCCCATATGCAGCGATTTGTCGACCGCTTCCGCGCAAAGGCCACCAAGGCGCGCCAGGCGCAAAGCCGCTTGAAAATGCTCCAGCGGCTTGTGGAAGTCGAGCCCTCGCGCGCGCAGCACGAGTGGCGCTTTGAATTCCGGGAGCCACGCAAATTACCCCAACGCCTCGTCGATGGCGAGGCACTGACACTTGGCTACGGTGATGCCGCCGTGCTGCGCAACGTTCGTCTTGGCGTTGCGGCTGGCGATCGCATCGGTATCCTTGGCGTAAATGGCGCGGGCAAGTCCACGCTGGTAAAGACCATCGCGGGCCATCTTGCGCCGCTAGGCGGGGAGCTGCGTCGCTCGCCCGACGCCGCAATCGGCTATTTTGCGCAGCATCAGCTCGATCAACTCGATCTTGACGAAAGTGCTCTGGATCAGCTGCGCCGTCTGACACCGCAAGCTCGTGAGCAGGAACTGCGCGACTTTCTGGGCAGCTTTCGCTTTTCCGGTGAACTGGCGACGGCTGCCGTGGGTCGGCTGTCGGGTGGCGAGCGCGCCCGCTGTGCCTTGGCGCTACTTGCCTGGCAGCGCCCTAATTTGCTGGTATTGGACGAACCGACCAACCACCTGGACATGCCAACGCGCGAAGCTTTGACGGTGGCGCTTTCTTCCTTTGCGGGGGCGCTGCTGCTCGTATCGCACGATCGGCACCTGCTGCGCGCGACCGTCGACACGCTTTGGCTGGTGCACGAAGGGCTGCTAACGCCCTTTGCGGGGGATCTGGATGAGTACGCCGCGCTTGTGACGGAGAGTCGGTTTCCTCGCGAAGAGCCGCGAGCGCCGCGACAGGAAAACGATGCAAGAAATCGTCGTGAAGAGCGACGCGCGCAAGCCCAGGAGCGCGAGCGCCGATCGCAGCTGCGCCGGCCCCTGCAACAGCGACTGCAAGAGATCGAGGATCAGCTAAAAGACAACACAGCGCAGCTGCGCGCATTGGACACGAGGCTGGCCGATCCCCAGGTGTATCAGCAGGACGACACGGAGAAAGTAGCCGATTTGCTGCAGCAGCGTGCAGCAATTGACAAAAAAATCGAGCGACTCGAGGCGCAATGGCTGCAGAGCCAAAGCGAGCTCGACGCCATGCTCTAAGGGTGGTTCGGTTACGATAACGACCCTGCAGCCACCGGAGACGGACCGCGATGACGATAGAAATATATTCATGGCCCACGCCCAATGGTCACAAGATCCACATCATGCTCGAGGAATGCGAGCTACCGTATTCCGTGCGCCCCGTCGACATCGGCGCCGGCGAGCAGTTTGCGTCCGAGTTTTTGGCGATCAGCCCCAATAACAAGATCCCGGCGATCGTCGATCCGGATGGACCCGATGGGCGACCTATATCCTTGTTCGAATCCGGCGCGATCCTGATCTATCTTGCGGGCAAGACCGGGCGCTTTCTGCCGCCAGACGATCGGGGCAGGTTCATTGCCCTCCAATGGCTGATGTTTCAGATGGCTCATGTGGGCCCGATGTTAGGTCAAGCACATCATTTCCGCCGTTACGCGCCCCAGCAGATCGAATACGCTATCAACCGCTATACCAATGAAGCACGGCGACTGTACGCGGTGATGGACCGCAGGCTCGGGCAATCCAGTTATTTTGCCGGCGATTCCTACACGATCGCCGACATTGCCATCTTCCCTTGGACCCGTTCGCATACCGCGCAAGGAGTGAACCTTTCCGAATACCCGAACTTTAAGCGCTGGTTTGAAGAAATTTCGGCGCGCCCCGCTGTTCAGCGTGGATTAAAGGTATTGGCGGACAAGCGTCGCGAAATAACGGATGAAAAGGCACGTGAGAATCTTTTCGGCGCGACGCAATACATGCGGCGTTGACAATTTCGCATTTACGCGATCTCCCGATCCTTCATCCGTGAGTGCGGCAAGAGGCAATCTTTGCCGCTCGGATCCCTCCGGTGCGGTCTCTGAAGTGGCTTCTGGTCGGTTTGCAATGGAGCCGATCTGCGGATCGAAGGACATCGATTTCGCGCTGCACGCGCGAGCGAGCTTCTTAGCAGGCTGCGTCTGAAGTGACTTGCGCGCGCCATTCGCCTATTTGATGCGCTGGACCAAAAAACCGGGCCACTAACGCGTCACCGGTGCAGAGAACTTCGGGGACGCGGTAACCGATGCCATCGAATCGAACGCCGCCCTGCCGCGTCGGTCAAAGGACTGCCAAGTCCGCCGCGACCAAGTTAAGAACCGAGTTCCAATCCCCCACAGACGGCTGTCGATACAGTTTGACGGTCGGATACCAAGGACTGTCCGTTCTGCCTTGCAGCCACCTCCAGTCGGCACTAAAAGGTAGCAGGATCCAAGTGGGCCGGCCCAACGCAGCCGAAAGATGCGCCACGCTCGTGTCGACGCTGACAACAAGGTCAAGATCTTCGCAAACCGCCGCTGTGTCCATGAAGTTGTCGAATTTTTCGCCGACCGCTACGACGTCGGTCCTGGCTTCGAGTAACTCTTGGTCCTCGCGCGACGGTTCGCGCTGTAGAGCAACAAATTCCAATCCCGATGGCAACACATCAAGCAATCTCGATAGCGGTACCTGCCGTCGAAGGTGCTCCCAGCTCGAAACATTGCCGCGCCAGGCCAGGCCGACCCGCGGCCTGCGTTTGCGCCCCAAAATTTCTCGCCATTGCTCGACTTGCTCTGGCGCAGCCTGCAGATACCTGCGAGGGGCGGGAATCGAATCCACCGCGGTGGCAAACGCAAGCGGCAAACTTCCCAGAGGGCTATGCAGATCGATCGGCGGCAACGCGCTTCCATGAGCTATGACTTCGGCCGGCCCCTCCAGGCTCTGCATCAGGTTGAGCAATGGCTTCTGGACCTCCAAAATAACGTGTGCGCCAAGATCCGCGACCAACTTGGCGTAGCGACAAAACTGAATTGTGTCGCCCAGCCCCTGTTCCCAATGTAGCAGCACCGTTTTGCCAATTACTGTCTCTTGGCCCGTCCAGCGCTTTTCGCCAAAACTACGATGAGCGGCGTGATAGGTCACACAGCGCTCGCGCGCTTCGTATCCCCGCCAACCGAGGCCGTACTGCCCCCGAAGCAAGTGGACCATCGCCTTGCTCTTGCTGGCTTCGGCATGGTCGGGTTGATGGTCGAGCACCGATTCGTAGATTCTCAATGCGTCATCGAGTCGTTTGGCATGCACGTACGCCTTGGCCAGATTCATGCGCCCTTCGACAAAAGACGGATCCAGATCGATTGCTTTGCGGTAGCTATCAATGGCGGCCTCGACGTGATCGAGTTGCAACAGCGCATTGCCACGATCGCAATGCGCCTCGGGAAACCGTGGCCGAAGCGCAATTGCCGCCTCGTAACTGCTCGCCGCCGCTTCGGGTTGCGAAAGCTTCTGTAGTACCAGACCACGGTTGTAATGCGTCAGGGCCTCGTCGGGGTCCAGGGCAATCGCGCGCTCATAGCTCGCAAGCGCCGCGTTGAGCTTTCTGAGTGCAGCCAAGGCCAGACCGCGATTGGAGTGCACGGCTGCCGCATCAGGGAAAACCGCAATTGCCCGATCAAAAAAGGAAAGCGCACGAACAAGATCGCCCTTTTGGTGAAACACGACGCCAAGAAAATGCAAGGCATCAAAATGGGTTGGTTCGGCATCCAGTATCGCTTGATACACGACCTGCGCCTGATCGAGGCGCCCTGTTCGGTGAAACACGAGTCCTTGCTCGATTGTTGACTGCGGATTTGCGGAAAATGCGTCCACCCTATGCCTCGCTTCAACATGCGGCCGACGAGAACAATTCACCCCGACTGTGTCCAACGAGTATCACTCGGCAAACGCTACGGCGAGATGACAGGGTTTTCGCAGGGACAGGACCCGTCATTGCAAATAAGGTCCTAGCATGACCCACTTCGTGTCCCTTACCCCACAAAGTTTCCATGGCATCGCTTGAACGCGCTGCCAGAACCGCACCAGCAGCGCTGGTTGCGGGACCACAGACTCAGAGCGAGGCGCTGCGTCTGCAGATCTTTTGGGTTGCGCAGCAGCCGTTTGCGCGTGATCAGTCGTGCCATCTCTTGATCTCCGCTCTCGAACAGGCGTGTAGCCAGTTCCGCACCCTCAATCATGTCGGCCAAAACACCGGGCATCGCTTCGATATAGTCACTTAACTCCGCGCGGGGCAATGCGCGGTCGAAATTAAACAACCCATGAAATCCAAATGCCCTGCCGTCCGGTGCTAGTCGTTCAAAGGCGAAGGCCCGTGCATGATCCATGTCAGCAAATCGCAGCCCATGCCGGTTCTCAAGTTCGGCGCGATGCCGCACACAAATTAGCAGGTCTTCGTTTTCGTTCACTTCCTGGATTTGCTGGCGTGCGACCTCGAGCAAGCGCCGCGAGCGCAGACTAAATCCGCCGTTTCCAACTTGATAGGGGGGTGGCAGGAACGGCCACGCGGCACCAATATAGTCAAAGCCCAGGAAGGATGGGCGCCATGCCGCGGCCGATAGCGCAAAGCTGTCCCATTGGGTAAGCAGAACATAGTCGCTTTTGACGAGCGAGGGAAGCTCCGATATCACAAACTGCGAGTAGGCGATTTTCGAACCGATCTCGGGGATTGCAATCACGCGCATCGGGTTCTCAAAGCGCCGGACGAAGTCGATGCGCGCGCTGGAAGTAAAGAGGATGACTTCGCCAAACTCGATCCCCGCGCATTGCGTCGATCGATGGATAGAATATTCGGCTAACTCCGGAAAGCGCGTGTCAATACAGCACAGCGCCACATTACGAAGTTGAAGGCACACAGCGCACGCTATTGGGAATCTTGATTACGCGACCTGCACTAGAACAAACCGCCGCCACGATCCGATCCCGGAGGGCGGAATGAAGAAAATGAGGAACCGATGTACCAATTGCTATCGCGCTGCGAAAGCGAAACCTTTCGTGCTTGTTCAAAGCAAAGCCTTCCCAAGCTTGTATGCTTTCAAGCTTTCCTTCAGCAATGCGTTGCCCCTTTTTTCAGCGACCTTCGGGCGCTGGGGCAATATGCCTCTTTTGTCTCGTTTGCCATCGGCTCGTTCCAGGCAAAGTAGTTGACTTCGGTACTTCAGGCCCCCCGGGGATACGGGCCGTCATTTCATCGAACTGATAGGTAGCCGGTAGACTGTACCCCGTGCCCCGGTGGTGAAACCGGTAGACACAGCGGACTTAAAATCCGCCGCTTTACCCGAAAGGGGGCGTGCCGGTTCGAGTCCGGCCCGGGGCACCAGAATATTGGGCGTGTGACGCATAAGCTCTTTAGCAAGCGCTAGTAAGGATTTGGACCGCGTCCGTATCGTCGGCTTGCGTTGTGCGGCCATCGCGATTTTTCACTTTCCCACAGCGGGACGCCCTGCGGCAGAAACCTCGAAAAACTTTGGGCGATATCTTCCGATGCGCCCGACTGCGGACTCGCGAAACTTCCCGGCGGTGCAGTACCAGGCGGTATCGAGTCCGCCGTGGACAAATGACGGAGAAAGTCCGCTTAAGGAAAGCGAACGGTTAATGTTGTTTGGAAATCCTCGCTCGCCTGAGCGAGCCAGTCCGACAAGCGAGCGCGCCGCGACCAGACGGCTGCTCGAGGCGGTCGGTCGCCAGCCCATGCCGCGGTCTTTAGTGTCCGCTTGCTGCCAAAGCACTTTGCATCTCGCGTTGGAAGCCTCGCAAGACGGCATCTTGCGACAAATTCTGCACAGCACGTTTGCGCGCTTGCGCACCCATGTTTCGGCAATGCGCTGGGTCTTTGGACATCAGCACCAACGCATCGGACAACGCGGCGCTATCGCCCGGCGCAACCAAACGGCCACAGCCGTCGACCCAACTGCCGATCTCCGTGTCCGGGTCAGCTGTAGCCAGGACCGGGCGGCCGCTCGCCAGCATTCCGGCGAGCTTGGATGGCATCATTAAGTCGGCTGATACGCGCTGTTGAGGCAACAGATGCACATCGGCCGCGTTCAACAACTCCTCTAACCGCTCCGCCGGTTGCAGCGGCAACCAATGCACGCGTGCCAAGTCTGCGCATTCTTTCTGAAGCGCCGCGCGGCCCACACCCTGCCCGCAAAACACGAAATGAATGTTCGTTTGCTCAGCAAGCAAGTGCGCGGCCTCCGCGAGTACTTCCAGCCCCTGTTTTGCGCCCATCGTGCCCGAATACAAAGCGACAAAGGCGTCGTTCGGAATCCGCAGTTGATGTCGGTAGGAGTTCGCCGAGTACAGTGGACGAATTGCGTCCGTGTCGACCCAGTTGGGAAAAAACACCCTACGGCTCAGGCGAACGCCCTTTTCACCCAACTTCGCCACCATTCGCTGGGAAATCGAAGACACTCGATCAAAGGAGCGCATCAGGGATTGTTCAGCAAACGAAGCGCCGGCACGAAGCTTACCGCCGCGCAGTATTCCGAGCTCAAATGCCGCGTCTACCTCGAAGTCTTGCACGTGCAACCAAGAGATCGCTCCGCTTATTCGCGCAAAAGCCGCCGCGCCGGGCGCACACGCAAGCGCGGGAGCGACAGTCCATACCAAATGCGGCCGCCAAGTCAGACTTTTCATGAGTAGCGGCAGCGAGGAAGCCGCAAAGCTGGTCATGTGCAGTAGGCGCTTTGCACCACTGGGCGATTTCGGCACCCAAAGTGGTGCCCGATCGACGCGCACGCCGCAGTACGTTTCGCTCGTGTACCGCCAAGCGTTGTAACCCGATTGCACACTCCAGTCCGGGTAATACGGCGGCGTCGTCACGACACGCACCTCGTGCCCCGCATTGGCCAGCCACTGGGCCATCTCACCGGTGTACTTGCCTGTGCCGGTCGGTTCGGGCGCGAAATTTAAGCCATAAAGAAGAATGCGCCGTGGCCTGCAATCGCTTTCGCTTGTCGGCGCGATCGCACCGGACATCGCCGGCGCAGTCGGCCAAAGCGCAACGCGCTTTAAGCTCGACTCGAAAGCCTCGCGCAAGTACTTCGCACCCGGTTCTAACGACAGTCCCTCCGAACTTTGCGACGGCGGGCGATTCGCGTAGGCGGTTTCGTTCAACGGTCGATATCCCTAAAAAGCAGCTGCCCGACCGCGAACCAAAATGACGTGCCAGTCGAATTGCGCATGCAAACAAAACTAACGGGTCTTCATGAATTGCACGTGTCACTAACGCAAACGGGGAACCCCCAAGTCGAGTAGTCCGTCGAGCGAAATCGCATCCAACGCGTGTTTCAAAACGCTGGTGGGATTCGCGCATTAGTTCTTTCGGACTATTGGTGCCTTGGAATAAAGCGTCGTCTGCCCAATTGCAATCCCTATGTAGGAATGCTTGGGTATAGCCTGCAGCGTCGCAGCCTCGCATATGCAACATGATGGGAACGTCATCTGTTTTTCATGCACATGCGCTGGCGCGGCGAACCCTCCGCAATCGGATGCATCGCACTGAGCTGCTACCAGCGGCTGGCGCAATCGCGCGCGTGATCGGTTTACCCGAAGACGTCAGCCAATGAGCACGGAATACCGTGGGTCATTTTCTTGCTCGTCATGAATCATGGAATCACTGGCTCTTTACGGGGCGGTACGCCGGCATAGCGACGCGAAGGCCTATCCGTTGGGGCCACACGAATCGTTGTGAGCAAAGTGTTCGCGATTACACGGCCCGTACGCGGCGCCCACCATCTATTCGTGACACTTGCAGATGGAAGCGGCACAGTACAAAGCAAGTGATGAGAATTTGGGAGCTCTCTTCACTAGCTTGGGCCATTCGGGCGGATCATCGGGCGCTGGCTCTTTTTGCCAGCTGATGCTTGCGCATCACACGGACCGCAGGGCGCGTGCGTTACGCGCGTTTGCGGTAGATCGGGTCGAACGGCGTGGATTAGCGAGAATGGCTGCCAGCGCCTGAGGGCGCGGCTGCATGTGTCGGCACAACCGGACGACCGTGTGCGCCGGGACGGATAACACCATTTGGACGCAAGCGATAGCCGTAACGCGGCCACCATCTGCCGTTGTACAGGTACCAATCGTTGCAGTCGTAGTATCCGTACGGCGCACACCCAACATCAACAGGCGGTTCGGCCGCTAGTGGCGGGGCAATTGGGTAGTCGACGGGCACACGTTGAGACCGAGCCACCTCCAATTCGAGCAGTCGGATGCGGTCATTTAGCGCGGCGGCCTGGGCCTGTTGCGTCGCTTCTGCAGCCGCTTTGGGCGACACCGGCTGCTCATGAATTACCTGGGTGACGTCGACCCCGCCTGGGGGAGGCAAATTGCTGTACGTCACAACACCGGCGCCGTCGATCCAGCCGTAAATCTCGGCGGAGCAGACCGCCGGTATCGGCAAAGCAGCGAGCGACGCCAAAATTGCGGCGAATTGCCGATTTCGCGTTTTCATCATCCGCGCCTTCGACCTAGCTCATTAGGCCAACCATAAACTTCCTCGCGCAAAATTGATAATACGCGCCACATCCAAAGATAGTCGTGTCACGATGTAACGGCTGCGGCGATTTCGCAGCCTCGAAAA
>Ga0187781_10002671_pt1 | contig 13496 bp, 11 predicted proteins | sample 0715_SJ02_MP02_2_FD_132447 | JGI IMG/M metagenome (GOLD analysis project Ga0187781, IMG submission 132447) | Tropical peat soil microbial communities from peatlands in Department of Meta, Colombia - 0715_SJ02_MP02_20_MG | ecosystem: Environmental > Terrestrial > Soil > Wetlands > Peat | place...
CACAACATCGGAATGGATCGCCGCGCTCAACCGCTCGGGCTTTACATTGCAGACTTTCAGATCGTGGCGTCTTCGCATGGACTTCCCGACATGGATTGCCCGGATGCAAACGCCGCCGGATAATGTCCGCGCAATCCGCGCACTGCAAATGGCTGCGTCCCGCGAGATCAGTGATCATTTCAAGATAGAGGCGGACGGCTCCTTCATGCTGGATGTCATGATGATCGAAACCAAGGCTGCCTAGATTCACGCGCAGCCGCGGATGTCGTGCCGGGCAGTTCAAAGGCGTCATTGCGAGCAGCGGAGCGACGAAGCAATCCAGTCCTTGCTCCGGTTTCCGGAGTCCGGCCACTTCGGGCTGGACCCGTCGGCTGCAACGATGATTAATTAGATACGCGCGGCGCCGACGTGTTCCACGAAGCTCGCGTGCAGGTCCGCCGGTTCGATTCCGCGTGTGATGAAGACAATGCGGGAGCGCTGATCGGCGTCGGGCCAGCCTTCGAGCTGCACCGGCGGATGGAACACATGATGGACGCCGTGAATGGCGACCGGCGCGTCCTCGCCGATCAGATTGAGGATGCCTTTGATCCGCAACAAATCCTGGCCCGCGCTTTTTCGCAGCCGCGCTAGCCAGAATGAAACGGCATCCCAGGAAAGGGGCTCGTCGCTGGTGAGGCAGCAGGCGCGGATGCCCCCGGCATGGGCGTGCTCTGCGTGATCATGCGCATGTTCGTCGCGCGCGTGGCGGTCGTGCGCGTGTTCGCCATGCGCCTCCGGGCCACCGTGCGTCCGCGCGCGGTAGGCGCTCTCGTTGATCCAGCGGCGGACATCGGCGGTTTTGCGCGCAGGGTCGAACAGGGCGGCGCCGAACAACGCGTCCGGCGCGATCTCCCCGTTCAAGACCGTGTGCCGCGTCGCTCCCGGATTAAGCGTTGCCAGCAGCCGGTCGAGCTGCGCGATCGTGTCGGTGGCGGCGAGGTCGGTCTTGGTCAGCAGCAAGCGGTCGGCAAGCGCCGTCTGCTTCACCGCCTCCGCGTGCTCGCCGATCTGCTGCGGACCGTTGACGGCGTCGATGGTCGTCGCCACCGCGTCAAGCCGCACATAGTGGCTGACCAGCGGATTGTTCAACAACAGCTGCACGATGGGAGCCGGATCGGCGAGCCCGGTCGTCTCTATCAGGATGCGCGAGAAGGCCGGTACCTCGCCGCGCTCGCGCTTGACCAGCAAGCCGCGCAGCGTCTCTTCCAGATCGCTGCGCAAGGTGCAGCAGACGCATCCGCTCGCCAGAACCGCGATCTCGCCGTCGATCGCCTCGACCAGCAAATGGTCGAGCCCGACCTCGCCGAACTCGTTGATGATGACGGCGCTGTCCGCCATGCCGTCATGGCGCAGGAGCTTGTTGAGCAGCGTAGTCTTGCCGCTGCCGAGGAAGCCGGTGATCAGCGAAACCGGGAGTCGCGTAGCGGACTTATCGGCATCGAACACCCCCATGCTTCTCCCCCGCTTTGAAGGTCAGCCAGGCACGCAAAACCGAGTGTCAAAAACTTGTTCGCGCTCGCGGGTGCATTTGTGTCTTGTTCCCGTCTTCCGAGCACATTACCATCATTTCCGCATCGCATGACAATCAACCCGCTTGGTTTTGAGCGGGGCAATTCACGGGGAGGACTGCAACATGACTGACGGTCATGAACGCGAAGCCGTGACTGAAGTGTCATCTGAAACTGCTTCATCACAAACTGTTTCGTCACAAACTGCTTCACCACAAACTTCTTCGCCGCAAATTACGTCATCGCAAACATCGCCACCCACTGATCGCCGTGGATTTTTGAAAGGAGCCGGGCTGGGCGCAGTTGCCGGTGCGAGCTACGGCAAATTCGGGCTTGCTCCGATCACGCCGGCGGCGGCCGATCCGATCGCGCCGCCCAAGCTGAGCCCGGAAAAATGGTGGCCGTCGAAGTGGGGCCCCGACGACCAAGCCGGCTCGTCCAACCACATCACGCCCGCCAAAGTGCTCGAGACGGCGAAGTGGATCAAGGTCGGCAAAATTTACAAGCTCGGGCACGACTATGAAGCCTCGATGCCGCTGTTCGGCAAACGCGTCTTCACCTTGCGCATCCCCGGCGGTCCCACCGGCGGTCCGTTCGGCGAAAACCGGCTCGTCTATCACGACGAGTTCGTCACCACCGAGATCGGGCAGGTGGGAACGCAATTCGACTTTCTCGGTCATATCGGCATCGCCATGGGGACACCCGGCGACCGGGCCGAGATGCGTTTCTACAACGGCCATACCGTTGCGGATTTCAGCGACGCCTACGGCCTCAAGAAGCTCGGCGTCGAGCACTGCAAGCCGCTGTTCACGCGCGGGCATCTGGTCGACATGGTCCCGGTCAAGGGCCGCATGATGGAGGCCGGCGAGGAAATCAGCCTGGCCGACGTGCGCGCGGCGCTTTCCAAGCAAAATACAAAGGAAGAAGACATCAGGCCGGGCGACGCGATCTTCTTCAATACCGGCTGGGGCACGCTGTGGAAGAAGAACAATGACAAGTTCAACTCTGGCGAGCCGGGCATCGGGCTTGAGGTCGCCAACTGGGTAATCGAGAAGGATCTCTGCCTCACCGGTGCCGACACCTGGGCGGTGGAGGTCGTTCCCAATCCCGACAAGACGCTGGCGTTCCCGGTCCACATGACGCTGCAGACCAAGCACGGGATTGTCAATCACGAGAATCTGCTCTTCGACGACCTGATCGCCGACAAGAAATATCAGTTCGTCTATTCCTTCACGCCGGTCCCGATTGTGGGCGGAACGGGGTCGCCCGGCGTGCCGATCGGCATCACCTGAGCATGATCCGGAAAAAGCCTGCCCCGGACTTGATCCGGGGTGGAGACCGGTTTTCCGAAAAGATCGTGCTCCGGCAAAAAAATCAGAGCGCAATCGTTTCACGCTGAAGCGATTGCGCTCAAGCGGCGGGAAGCCGATCGGCGCGTGCGAGGCGGACGTCCGGGACGCCCGCCTTGTCGTTTGGATGAGTTCTGACGCGACCGCAAAATTGCGGGTGGTCAGGACATCCGCTCGCGCAGCGAGCGAAGCCGCTGCCGCGCGCGCGGCGCCACTTCCGCAAGCCGCGGCCGCACCCGCGCTATCATGCCGCGCGGGCGCAGCCGCTCGACCTGCATTTCGTTGCCGCGCCAGACGAAGTCGTCGCCTTGCAGCGCGCTGAAAAACAGCACCGGCAACAAGGCGTCACGCAAGAGACAGATGAGCGGATAACGGGCGGACACGTGCCACCCCGCGGCTGCGGCCAAGAGCGTTTCGGCCGCATACCACAACGCGCCGAACAGAAGAACGGAGGGAATGAGCGGCAGCCCCAACCCCGGCGCGACGGCGGCAAGCGCGATCATCGGCAGCACGCCGCCGGACACCGCCTCGGGCAGGAAGTAAGCAAAGAAGCTCGCCCGCCGTAGCCGCGCCCAGCGTACCTGCCGGTGCCAGACTTCGGCCGCGGTGCGGTAGCCGAGCGGCTGCGGAAACGGCCGGTCGACCAGCTGAACCTTGCGGCCGGCATCGCGCACCACCTTGGTCGCGGCGGCATCCTCGGCGACTTCGCGGGCGAGTACTTCGATGCCGCCGGCGCGGTCGAGGTCCGCCCGCCGCCACAGCATGGTCTTGCCCTGGGCGAAACCAAAGCCGCATGCGTCGGCAATATATTGCCAGCGCGCCTGATAGGTATTGAGGAAGGCGCATTCGAGCTCGGCCCAGACGCTGTGCGGCTGCGACCCGATCGGCGGCGAGGCGACAAGCCCGGTATCGGCGCGCCAGCTGGCGAACAGCCGATCGAGATAGTCGGGCGGCATCAGCACATTCGAATCGGCAAGCACGATCCAGTCATGGCGCGCCGCCCGCCAACCCTTGAGCACATTATTGAGCTTCGGATTGTTGCTGACGCGCTCGTCGCCGACGAGGAGCCGCGCGTCGGCTCCCGGCTGCTCGGCCATCAGCGATTCGATCAGCGGGACGACGGGGTCCTTTGCGGACGCGACGCAGAACAGGATTTCGTACCGCGGGTAGTTGAGATCGAACGTCGAGCGCAGCGTATCGGTTGCAAAATTGTCGATGCCGCAGAGCGGGCGCACCAGGCTGACGGACGGGAGATCGCCAAATCCGCGCACAGTAGCGCCCGGAGCGCGCCGCAGCCGCAAGGCGGCGACCGCGAGGCTCGCGAGGTGGACACCGGTCGTGGCGACGAGGAAAAATCCGGCGGTGAGAATCGGCGCTGTCATCGCCGAATCGTCTAGCGCTGCGGCGTGACAGTGCTGTGACTCAGCGATCATTCCATCATATCCGCGCTGGTTGCAGTCTTTACGTCTTTTAGATGACTGACGAGCAAAAAGACCTGTCTGATCGGTATTTGCTGCGTTAATCCTGCACGCCCGCGGTGTTAACTTTTGTTGTCATCTTGCTGCAATGCGACGCACCTATACGCGTGCGCAAGAGTCGCACCATGGCAGTCCAGCAAGAGATTAAACATCGTGGCAATCGAGCGCGGCACGCGTCTGTTCCGTACTCTCTTTATTTCTGATGTTCATCTCGGAGCGCGCGGCTGTCAGGCCGACCGTCTTCTGGACTTCCTGCGCTATCACGACGCCCAGACGATCTATCTGGTCGGCGACATCGTCGACGGCTGGCAGTTGCGCTCGGGCTGGTATTGGCCGCAGCCGCATAACGACGTGGTGCAGAAGCTTCTGCGCAAGGCCCGCAAGGGCGCCCGCCTGATCTACCTGCCGGGCAACCACGACGAATTCCTGCGCGACTATTACGGCACCCATTTCGGCGGCATCGAGGTCGTCGAGAATGCAATCCATGAGAGTGCCGACGGGCGCCGCTATCTGGTGGTGCATGGCGATGTGTTCGACATGGTGGTTAAGCATGCGCGCTGGCTCGCGCTCCTCGGCGACACCGCCTACGATCTCGCCATCCTGATCAACCGGTATTTCAACGCCATCCGCCGCAAGCTCGGCTTTTCCTATTGGTCGCTCTCGCAATGGGCGAAGCACAAGGTCAAGAATGCGGTGAATTACATCGGCGCCTTCGAGCAGACCTTGGCCGAGGAGGCGCAGCGCCGCCAGGTCGACGGCGTGATCTGCGGCCACATCCACCACGCCGTCATTCACGACAATTTCGGCATCCGCTACATGAATTGCGGCGACTGGGTGGAAAGCTGCTCGGCGCTGGTCGAGCATGACGACGGCCGCTTCGAGATCCTTACCTGGTTCGAAACCGATGCCGAGCAGCCGCGCTCGGGCCCGCGCCTGGTCGAGCAGGACGACGAAGAGACCGAGATCGCGGCGTAGGCGTTTCTCTTGTCATTGCGAGGAGCCAACGGGTCCGGCCCGATGGTAAACTCCGCGACGAAGCAATCCAGCGCGGCCTTGTACGTGCCTTCTGTATTGCTTCGCTTCGCTCGCTATGACGAAGGCGCAGCGCACCCGCGACCCCTACCGCCCGAAAATCAGCTGCGAGGGGTGGTCGTTGATGTTCTTGATAACCTTGTGAATCTCGGCGAGCGTGCGGCGGCCGTCGACCGCGAACGCTTCGTATTCCTTCAGGCCGGAATTGGAGAAGCGCACCAGCCCGGCTGAAATCTCGTCGGTGCGCTTGTCGAGATTGTCGGCAAGCTTGCGGATCGACACGGCCGCTTCGCCAAGGTCGCCCTTCTTGTCGCCGCTGCCGGTGAGGGTTTCGAGGCCGGCCATGACCGCATCGAGCCGCTGCGAGTTCTTGGCGAGCGTCGCCGTCACCGTCTCGACGTTGTGCATCGAGGCGCGCATCGCTTCTTCGTTTTCGGCGACCATGCTGTCGATGCGCCCGAGCATGGTCCGCGCCGCTTGCGTCAGATCGGCGCCGGCATTGGCGTCTGCGTAAATGGTCGGCAGTCCGCCGGCGTCCGCCGCGACCGGCGCCGCGTCCGGCGCGCCGCCGGCGAGCGAGACGTCGGCGAGGCCGGTCAGGCCCTGGAAGGCGAGGCTAACTTTCGTATCGGCCCGCACCGGTACCCCGCGGTCGAGCCCGACCAGCGCATCGACCCGGCGCGGATCGTGCGGGTCGAGCGAGAGCTTGGTCACCTCGCCGACCCGCATGCCATCGAACAGCACGGCTGCGCCGGGACGCAAGCCCGAGACCGACCCGGCAAAAACGATCCGATAGATGGTGCGTTCGCTGCCGCCGCCGGCGCCGTTCTGCACCCAGTAAAGGAAGCCGAACACGCTCGCGATGACCGCGAGGGTGAAGGCGCCGGTGACGATGTAGCTGGCCTTGGTTTCCATGAGCTCGTTCTCTTGGGTTCAGCCTCTCGCGTGCCCCTCAATGGTGCATGGCTCTGGCGGCATGCGGCTGCACCTGCCGCCCGCGTTTGCCGCCGAAATAGGATCGAAGCCACGGATGCTCGGAAGCGAGCATCGCCGCGATCGGGCCGGTGGCGATCACGCGTCCTTCGGAAAGCACCGCGATGCGGTCGCAGACCGCATGCAGGCTGTCGAGATCGTGGGTGACCATGAACACGCTCAGGCCCAATGTTCGCTGCAGCGTGCGGATGAGCTCGTCGAATTCGGCGGCGCCGATTGGGTCGAGGCCGGAGGTCGGCTCGTCGAGAAAGACAATGTCGGGATCGAGCGCGAGCGCGCGCGCCAGCGCCACGCGCTTGATCATGCCGCCGGAGAGCTCGGCCGGATATTTGCCGCGCACGTCGGCGCGCAGGCCCACCATCTCCAGCTTGGCGAGCGCGATCTCGTCCATCAGCCGCGGCGACAGGTGCAGATATTCCCGCATCGGGAACTGCACGTTCTGCAAGGCGGTGAGCGAGGAGAACAGCGCGCCTTGCTGGAACAGCACGCCCCAGCGCTGCTCGATGGCGCGCCGTTCGCGTCCGCTGAGCGCGGCGAGGTCGTTGCCGAACACCTCGACGGTGCCGTGCCGCTTCGGCAGGAGCCCGATGATGGCGCGCATCAGCACCGACTTGCCGGCGCCCGAGCCGCCGACAAAGCCGAGGATCTCGCCTTCGAACACGTCGATGCTGGCGCGGTCGAGCACCGTCGCCGTGCCGAAGCCGACGACGAGATCGCGCACGCTGATCACCGGCGGGTTGTTGCTCATCCGTTACATCCCGATACCGGCAAAGAACATCGCGAACAGGCCGTCGAGCGCGATGATGAGGAAAATCGATTTGACCACCGAGGCGGTGGTCTTGAGCCCAAGTGAAGCGGCGCTGCCGTCCACTTCGAAGCCTTCGGCGCAGGCGACAAGCCCGATGGTCAGCGCCATGAACGGCGCCTTGATCATGCCGACCTCGAAGGTCGGCAGCCAGATCGCCTCGCGCAGCCGCTCGATGAAGATCGGCGGCGCCATGCCGCCATAGAGCCAGCACACGAGGCCGGCGCCGTAGAGCGCCGCCATCGAGCCGAGAAAGGTCAACATCGGCACCGCCAGCACCAGCGCGATGATGCGCGGCAGCACCAGCACCTCGACCGGATCGAGGCCCATGGTGCGCAGCGCGTCGATTTCCTCGCGCATTTTCATCGAGCCGATTTCGGCGGTGTAGGCGCTGCCGGAGCGTCCCGCCACCATCACGCACACGATCAGGACGCCGACTTCGCGCAACACCAGCACGGCGACCATGTCGATGACATACATATCGGCGCCGAAGGTGCGGAAACGGAAAATGCCCTGCTGCGCGAGGATGGCGCCGATCATGAAGGTCGAGAGCATGATGATCGGCACCGCGCGCCAGCCGACCTTTTCCAGATGATGCACGATCGAGGTGAAACGAAGCCGCGTCGGGTGCGCGATCGTGCCGAGCGCGGCAAGCACAAGCGCGCCAAGAAGCTGCACGATCAGGACGAGAGAGGCGCCGATCTCGGTGACGCCGCTGCCGACCGAATTGAGCGCGTGGAGAATCGCGTTGGGCGCTCTGCGCTTCGGCAATGGCGCCTGATTGACGACCCCCAGCTCCGCCATGAGCGCGCGGTCGGACTCCGAAAGCCCGGTAATGCGAGCGGCCAAGCCGCGGCTGACGAAGGATCGCTTAAGCCGTTCGATCAGCCAGGCGCCGAAGGTGTCGAGCCGATCGAGGCCGGCGAGGTCGATGTCGATTGAGCGCGCCCCGGCGTGCTGGCGGCTTGCGTCCTCGATCAGGCGTTCGAGTTCGGCGGCACGCTCCGCCGTCCAGGCGCCGGAGACAACGAGCGCGACATGGTCGCCTTCGGCAGCGGCGGCGAGCGAAGCGTCGCTCATCGCGCGCCGTCCGGCGCAAGCGCTGGGGCTTTGGGCGAGCCTTGAGCCGGCCGGAAAAGCACGGTCATACTGCTCTCCGCATGGAGCTCTCCGTACGAATCGAGCGCTGGCCGATCGCCGGCGCCTTCGCGATCAGCCGCGGCCGCAAGACCGAAGCTGTCGTGGTGGTGGCCGAACTGGACAATGGAATTCACCGCGGCCGCGGTGAATCCGTCCCCTACGCACGCTACGGCGAAACCCCGGACGGCATTGTGGCGAAAATCGAGGCCTTGCGTCCGGCACTGCGGCAGGGCCTCGACCGCGAAGCGCTTCAAACGGCGCTCGGCCCTGGTGCTGCCCGTAATGCACTCGATTGTGCTTACTGGGACGTTAACGCCCGCCGGTCGGGCCGCCGCGCCTTCCAACTGGCGGGCCTTGGCGCCCCAAAACCGCTCACCACCGCGTACACGATCTCGCTTGGCTCGCCGGCGGAAATGGCGGCGGCGGCCGAACGCGCCGCCTGGCGTCCGCTCCTGAAGATCAAGCTCGGCGGCGGCGATGACCGGGAGCGGATTTCGGCCGTGCGCCGGGCCGCCCCGCGCGCCGAGCTCATTGTCGATGCCAATGAAGGCTGGAATGCCGACAATGTCGGCGAAAACCTCGCCGCCTGCGCCGATGCCGGCGTCACCCTGATCGAACAGCCGCTGCCGGAAGGCGCCGACGAGGCGCTGGCGCGAGCAAGCCGCCCGATCCCGGTCTGCGCCGATGAGAGCATGCACGACCGCGCCTCGCTCGACCGGTTGGTGGGCAAATACGACGCCGTGAACATCAAGCTCGACAAGGCCGGCGGTCTGACCGAGGCGCTGGCGCTCGCCGCCGCGGCCGAACAGAAAGGCTTTGCCATCATGGTCGGCTGCATGGTCGCGACATCGCTGGCGATGGCGCCGGCCATGCTGGTCGCGCAGCGCGCGCGGTTCGTGGATCTCGACGGCCCGCTATTGTTGGCCGAAGACCGCGCCGATGGGTTGCGCTATGACGGCAGCCTTGTTTATCCCTCCGAGCCGGCCTTGTGGGGGTAAGGGCAGGGCGGTCATTCGCGGTGTGGATAACCCCCACCCAGCCCGCTCGCATTGCGGCGCTGCGCGGCTATGCTGGCCGCAAATTCGCCTGGCGCGGCGGATTTTCTCCGCCGTTCCATGACCGGTGAATTTGGGACCGGTGAATTTGGGACCGGTGAATTTGGGACCGGTGAATTAATGTCGGGCGATCCTCTGCCGTTGCCGGAAATTTGGTCCGATCTGCCGGACGGGACCGCCGACGAGAGCGCGCGCAGCGAATTCGCCGCCAACGGGCACAGCGGTCTGGTGCTGATCGAATATGCGAGCGGCTACGCCCAGCCGGATCTGCAGCCCTTTGCTCGTCCGCTCGATCGTGTCGCGCAGCCCGCCGTCAAAGAGCGTCTGCGGAGTCTCGTGCCCGCGGCAGTGGCGAAGGGGCTCGCGGACCTGGTGGCGATCGTTACCCAGGCCGAGGCACTGTTGCGGGCGCAGGGGATATTGAAAGGCGAAGTGCATTTTGCCGTCGAGCGCATTCACGATGTCGCCATGGCGTTGCGCATGCGCGACGTCGACGTGGCGCTTTGCGACACGCTCGAGGCGTCCGTGCGCGAAGTCGGCGATGCCGTCGTGCGCCACGAAGCCGCCGCGACCGGCGCATTGAGCGCGGCCGCGCTGCTGCGCGATGTCATGCGGCGAATAGAGGACCTGACTGTCGTCGCTTCGCGCATGGCCGCGGCCGGCGCGGAACCGCTGGTCGGGCTGTCGGCGACTGAAGCAGAAGCCGCGATAGAGACGCCGGCGCTGCTGATCGCCGAAGCCGCGATCGAGGAGCCGGCGCCGCGCGCCGCCGAAGTCTTGCACAGCGAAGAGGTGCCGCCGCAGCTGTCGCCGGCTGGTTCGGAGGCCGAGGTGGTGGATAGGGCGCAGGCTGAGGCGGGTGATACGCCAGTGGCCGGTCTGGTCGATAATTTGATCGCGGACGACGAACACGCACGCTCCCAGCTCGAGACTGTATGGAGCAATGAATCAAGCGAGGACGCGCTGCCCGAAACGCAGGCAATCGCCGCGCCGCCAGCCGATGCGCTGGAAGACGACGCAGCCGAACGGGGCGAAGCGCCGGCGATCGCCGCAGCGAACGACCAAGCGGCTGAGCCAGTCGAATCGCAAGCAACCGCTTTGCCGAACGACGGAGCGGTCGAGCCGGCGGAATCGCCAATGATCGCCGTCGCGAAAGACGAAGTGGCAGAGCCGGCGGAATCAGTAGCGATCGCCGCACCGAACGACGAAGTGGTCGAGCGAATCGAATCGATGGCCATCGCCGCAGCGAAAGACGAAGTCGTCGAACCGGCCGAATCGATGACAGCGTCAGTTCCGCGTCCGCAGCAAAAGAGTAATGCCGCTCCGGCGGAGAGTGAGTCGGAAGGCGAGGCGGCAAGCACGGCTCTTGCCGCCGAAACGGCGGCTTCGGTTGTTGCTGAAACGCCCAGCGAGCAGGAACCGCCTCGCCTTGCGTTATCCTCCTTCGGCGAAAGCGGCACGGCTGCCGCAAGCAGGCCCCTTCGGCCAGCGAACGATCCGCTCGCCGCGCTCTATGGACTGAGCGAAGAGGAGCTGATTGCGCTGTTTTGCTGACGCTTAGAGCGCGATCCGGAAAGTGGACGCCGGTTTTCCGAAAAGATCGCGCGCCGCCAAAGCGTGATCCGCGAAAGTGGATGCCGATTCTCCGCAAAAATCATGCTCCACAAAAGCAATTCGGAACAATAAAGCAATTCGGAACAAAAGTTCCATTTGCCGGCGCTGCGGCCGTCATCAGCCGTCGCGCATTCCGTCATATTTTGTTAGTCAAATATAGCTGCTGGGCGCGTGATTCGGTAAACGGCACGGAAGTTGCTTTCGATTAGTCGGAGCGGATCAACAACAAAGGCGCAGGCATAAGCTTTCTCTCCAGGTCTGCGGGACCTTTTTGTTGTCGGTCCGCGTAACACGATCATCTGGAGGCCACGATGCACAGACTCACCGGTCCTATGTTGGCGGGCGTAGCGTTGTGCATGAGTGTTTTGTTTTCGAACGAAGCTGCGGCGCGCGATGACGGCCGCTACGCCAATGAGCCACTGCATGCGTGGTTCGATCAGCTGGCGAGCGGCAAAGGCTTGTGCTGTTCCTTCGCGGACGGTTTCAAAGTCGAGAACGTTGATTGGGACACCCAGGACGGTCGATACCGCGTGCGATTGCACGGCGAGTGGATCACGGTTCCTGAAAACGCGTTGGTCACCGAACCAAACAAATACGGGCCCGCGGTCGTATGGCCCTACATGGATGCAAACGGCGCGACGCAGATCCGTTGTTTTCTGCCCGGCGCCGGCGCTTAGACCAGATGCTTTCGTCATTCCGGATTGCCGCGTCGCGGCACGTCCGGAATCCATAACCGCTAGTCAAGCAGAGTATGCACCGGCAGGGGTTATGGATTCCGGGCTCGCGACGGCGGACGTGTTCCGGCCATCCGCGTCTTGTCTCGGTGGACGTTGACGCGTGCGCGGCCAAGGCGCGCGATCGTGCATTCGTTTGTTCCGGCGTTCAAAAGCGGTTCTAAGCCACCAGCCGCGAAAAAAGTTCGGGATCGACATTGCCGCCGGAAAGCACGGCGACCGCGGTCTTGCCGGTGACGTCAACTTTGCGGGTCATCAGCGCGGCAAGCGCCACCGCGCCGCCCGGCTCGACCACGAGCTTCAACTCGGAGAAGGCGAAAGCGACCGCGGCGGCGACTTCCTCGTCGCTCGCCACCACGCCGGCGCCGACCAGCGATTGATTGATGGCGAAGGTGAGCCGCCCCGGCGTGCGCGCCATCAGCGCGTCGCAGATCGTGCCGCTGACGGCGGCATTCTGCTCGCGCCGGCCGCTGCGGAAGGAGCGGGCATGGTCGTCGAAGCCTTGCGGCTCGGCGGTGTAGAGCGCAGCGTTCGGCGCGCGCGCTCGCACCGCAAGCGCAATGCCGGCGGTAAGCCCGCCGCCGGAGGCGGTGACCACGACCACGTCGGGTGCAAGGCCGCGGGCTGCGAGGTCTTCGACGATCTCGAGCCCGGCGGTGCCTTGGCCGGCGATGATCAGCGCGTCGTCATAGGGCGGCACCAGAATGGCGCCGCGGCGCGCGGCGATCTCGCCCGCGATCGCCTCGCGGTCGTCGCGTACGCGATCGTAGAGCACGATTTCGGCGCCCAGCGCTGCCGTTCGCTCGCGTTTGGCGCGCGGCGCGTCGTGCGGCATCACGATGACGCAGGGCATCCCGAGCAGCCGCGCCGCCGCTGCAACGCCTTGCGCGTGATTGCCGGAAGAGTAGGCGACGACCCCGCCGCCGCGCTCGGCAGGCGGAATCGAGGCGAGCTTGTTGTAGGCGCCGCGGAACTTGAATGAACCCGTGCGCTGCAGCGTTTCGGCTTTGAGAAAAACCCGGCCGCCGGTCATGGTGTCGAGCGCGGCTGAGGTCAAAAGCGGTGTACGAAGCGCGATGCCGGCCAGCCGGCGCGCCGCCGCTTCAACATCGGCAACGGTAGGTAAGGAAACCGGAGCTTCCATGCGGCCAACGGTAACGCCGCTCACGCTCCGCAGGCAAGCCGGTCAAAAGCCGCATTGGGGAGGGCGCGGCAGGCGAGGCCAGTCGCAGTTGCTGCGGCGAAATCTCACTCGCCACGATAACTCTTCCCTGCAAGGGGGAGGACGGGTGGGGGTCTGCGGCTTCACGGCTTGCGTAGAGCATGTCCCGGAAAAGTGGAAGCCGGTTTTCCGAAAAGGACATGCGACAGAACAAGAATCTAGAGCACACCCGATTCGGTCGAATCGGGGTGTGTTCCAGGGGTACCATTTGGAGCCGATCGTGCCGCGCAACGCCCCAACGTCGGTTGAGCGGCCCGCCACCCCCGCCCTGACCCTCCCCCTTTCAGGGGAGGCGATGCGCAGTCGTGAAAAAAGCGCCGCCGTCGGACGAGGGGGCGGCTCTACTGGTCGAAACGCCCCGCCGCATGCGCCAGCATGGTGTAGACCTTGCCGGTATCCGAGGTCAGGTAGTTGCGCACCACCGCCGTGCCGCGGTCGCCGCGCGACACGTCGTCGAGGAGCCGCTCGAACTCGTGGATGTATTGCTCCACGGTCTGCCGGAATTCCGGATCGGAGCGATACTTACG
>Ga0187781_10002674_pt1 | contig 13489 bp, 14 predicted proteins | sample 0715_SJ02_MP02_2_FD_132447 | JGI IMG/M metagenome (GOLD analysis project Ga0187781, IMG submission 132447) | Tropical peat soil microbial communities from peatlands in Department of Meta, Colombia - 0715_SJ02_MP02_20_MG | ecosystem: Environmental > Terrestrial > Soil > Wetlands > Peat | place...
CTCTCGATCCACATAAGAACCGCACCTTTGCGCACGAAGATTGTAGGTGGCCGGGGGCTGCAACCATTGCACCAACTTCGGTGCATTCAATCCTCAATTTCAAAACCCGCGCCCAGCGGGACAGAGGGCGGTTTCTCTTGCTTCTAGCGGCTTCTTGGGGGCGCGAAGTAGTGTGCAACAGTTTTCACCCTAATAGGAAAAAATCAGGTTTTTGGCTACTGCGATTCGCTAGCGGGCATTCTGAGATAGCCACAACCCCCGGGGGATACTTAGGGTCTTTGCGAAACCTCCTCGCCACAAAATGGGTGAAAATCCGGAACACTAGCTTAAGTGGTGCGAACGGCCAGCCACCCGCCTGGCGTAAGCGCCTCCGCCGGCTTCGGAATAAACTCCAGTCTGCACGTCGCTTTGCGCTAGGCTATCCTTATTGTTTTCTAAATAACAATGAGCCTGCAACCGATGCCCAGAACCGCACAACTCCTGTTGGTTATCGTTCTCTCCATTCCCTCGTCCATGGCCCAGCAGTCCGTTGCTTCCGTCTCCTCCACCGGCTTCGCTGGGCTGGATCAGTACCGGGCCTCGCGGATCGCAATCTACATGGACGACTTCGGGCAACTGGCACGTTATCGCGAGGCCAATGCGACGCTCGGGCCGCCGTCGCCGGGCGAAAACCGGGTGGTATTTCTTGGGGACTCCATAACTGATTACTGGAAGCTGTCGGAGTATTTTCCCGGTCAGCCCTACATCAACCGCGGCATCGACGGCCAGACTACGCCGCAGATGCTGGTGCGTTTCCGACAGGATGTGATTGATCTGCACCCCAAGGTGGTGGTCGTGCTAGCGGGGACTAACGACATCGCTGGCGTCACTGGGCGGACTCACAACGAGGACATCGAGGCAAATTACGCTTCTATGGCTGAGTCGGCGCACTCGCATGGCATTCGGATGGTGTTAGCGTCCGTCCTGCCCGTACATAACTACACCGCGGATGCGAAAGAATCTTTTGCACTGCGTCCACGAGAGAGAATTCTGGCCCTGAACGAGTGGCTTAGAGATTACTGCGCCAAGAACCACCTGGTGTATCTCGACTACTTCAGCGCTATGGTAGATGAAAAAGGTATGTTGAAACGCGAACTGGCCGACGACGGGCTGCACCCGACTGTTGCCGGGTATAAGGTCATGGTTCCCTTGGCGCAGAAAGCAATTCAGCAGGCGCGTGTGGAAAGCACATCCAACTAGGTAGATTTCGACAGGATACCTGACGCAGCGACACCAAGGGTCACGAGCCGGTGCCTGTTTAACTCGCGAATCGTCGGCCAACAAGGAACCAAGAATGCCTTTCGATAACTTCGCGCTTGCCCGTCAACCGGAATCCGGCTCACTGCCGGTGAATGTTTTGCGGGCCGGCGGTCCTAAAGTGACAAACAAGAAACTGACAATGCCTTCCGACGGCTTCCGAGTTGCTCGTCATTCCGGCGCAATTCCACGACGCATCGGTACAGCAGCAGATGTGGCGGGTCACTTCGGTGAAGTATCGTAAACTTGGCATCAAGCTACTTTCGCTGCCTGAGAGATTTCCAAAAACTTGGGCGGGCAGCAGGGATTGAGGACAATAGACCATCCGTTCCGGTCGCCTCTGAATCGGCATCTAGCGGTTTCTCCACTGAGGTGGGCTTTTTCATCAGTTCAACAGTTGCGTCGTCGGGGAGTAGAGAAGCAACAACTTGCAAGATCTCGATTTCGCGGCGAACACGGGCAAGATCTGCTTCTTTCTGCTCCAAAACTTGGTAAACATCCTTCACCAGCAACTCCTTGCAGATAGGGTATACTCAACAGCGCCCGAAAAAAAGGCTTCACACTCGTCCACTTCCCTCAAGCCAATCTTGGGCCGCTCGTTCAGAGCTGTTTAGGGAAAGTGGCGGTCCATCGAGGCCGCTCAGGTTCTAGGCTCAGCAACGGCAGCGTAGGATTGATTCCGGGTATGGCGCCGAGCAGAACTTCAGTGGCACAAAGACTGGCACTCAATGGCCAGGCAGAGAGATCAACTGGCCGCCTGGTCTTGCCTATCAACCAGAATTGGCGGTTTAGCCCACATGCGGTTGATGGCTTTCAGGCGCATGAATTAGCAGTTTTGACTATTGGCTGCGTCACGTTTCTGGGGCGCTGGACAAATGTTCGAGAACCATCCAACCGTGCGCAACAAGCGCTCAGCAGACGTTGGCGGAACTTACTTCAAAGCTTGGTCATCGTGGCGGTGGAAAAATGGAAAGCGTTTTGTGTTTTCCAAGCGCAGCATCTTTTCCACGGTCATCAAGCGGCCGTTGGCTGCAGGCACCTGATGTCGGGATCATAAACACCTTCTGCCTCTCCGAACAGCATTTCCCACACGGGACAGAGCGGCTTTAGAGGCGAGCGTTGAAATTTTCTGCAACAGAGGAGAGAAACAGTGAAGCGCGATCTCGTGTTAGTCATGGCCGTTGTAGCAGCGTTAAGTTCCGCGGCCAGTGCGGGAACGATCAGCGGAAAAGTCTCGGGCTTGCCCGGCGAGTCCGTGGTTTACGTGGAAAGCATCCCGGGAAAAACGTTTCCGGCTCCGACCGAAAAACCCGTGATTGATCAAAGAAGGATCATGTTCCGGCCCCATATTACGGTGGTGCAGCAGGGCACGACTGTGGAGTTTCTGAACAGCGACCCGGTTGCGCACAATGTGTACTGGACTGCGATCAGCGGGAACAAGAAGTTGGGGCACAACCTCGGCACATGGCCGCAGGGCCAAACGCGCAGCTTCAAGTTTGACGATGTTGGCGTCGTGCCGCTGCTCTGCATTGCGCATCCGGAAATGACCGGTTACCTGATCGTGACGCCCACTCCATACCACGCCATCACCGATAAGGATGGCAATTATAAGATCGAAAACATTCCCAATGGCCAGTACACCGTAGTGGCTTGGCATGAGGGAGCCAAGAACTCGTCCCAACTGGTCACCATAGCAGGTAATACCAAAGCCGATTTCACGGTGAGCAAATAACCGAAAGAAACGTTAAGAGGCGTGCATGTTGAAAAACTCGCTTTTCAACAGCCGATAGCCACCCGCACGCGAGCGAACAAACGGCGCAAGCTTGTGCAGCGATTATGCACTTGACACATCATACATTCTTTGAGACAATGGCCGTCGTCGGAGGTCGCGGCCATGAATCTCTTAGACGTTTTCAAAGAACTCAACACCGAAGCAAAGTGTCTCGCCTTCCTAGAGCATATGCGCTGGCCGGATGGCGTCAAGTGCCTAGCCTGTGAATCGCAGCGGATAACCCGGATCACCGCCAAAGGGAAGCTCAACAAGAAAACAAACAGGCGCAGCCCCGACCGCGAACTCTACCAGTGCAACGAATGCCGCAAACAATTCACCGCCACCGACGGCACCGTCTACCACGACACCCACCTGCCGTTGAGCAAATGGTTTCTCGCCATTGCTCTAATCACCGAATCGAAAAAAGGAATCTCCGCGAATCAGTTGAAACGCGCTCTTAGCGTGCAATACCGTACCGCCTGGTATCTCGCGCATAGAATCCGCAAGGCCATGGTGGAGGCGAACCCTTCAAAGCTAGGGGGAACTGTCGAGGTAGATGAGACTTACATCGGCGGAAAGCATCGGGGAAATCGCGGGAAGTTTCTCAACAAAGAAGTGGTGATGGGCGTCCGACAACGCGGCGGTGATCTGCGCCTAATCCACATTGAAGCGCCGACTGTGCAGAACCTTGGCCAGCAGATCAAAGAACACGTTGACCCGAAAGTTGAAACCGTCGTCACCGACGAATGGCAAGCCTATCCAGCAGCCATGATCATGGCGGGAATCCATAGCAGAAAGCACAAGACAATTCGTCACCGCGACAAGGTTTATGTGATGGGCGATGTTCACACGAACACCGTAGAATCGGCCTTCTCGCTATTCAAAAGGGGCGTGACCGGAGCCTTCCACAAGGTCAGCTTAAAGCATCTGCAACGCTATTTGAACGAGTTTTCCTTCCGGTTCAACAATCGGAAAAGTCCTGATTTGTTCGGGATGACGGTGCAAAGAATGGCGCTTGCGGGAAACTTGCCTTATGCTACGCTAATCGAAGAAAACGCGTTCACGCCGTTCATAACGCCAAAATAGATTCCCGATTCGCAGTCGGGAATGGGATGCGTAGAAAGATTATGGCGCATCCGTGTGCAAAGATCAACCTCTCAAATCCTCTCCCACTTCCGATGACTCCGATCATATCCCTGCATTCTTCCCAGATCCCACTCAAAGCGGACATTTTGTTTTTTTCCGACAACGATGGGATGGCCGCACTGGAGAACGCCTTTCCAATATCCGCTGGCTAGCTTCTCGCGCAATTCATCGTTTGCGGTTTGGGTTACTGTGGTCCCCAAAAGTGCGTGAAACTCTGCTGGAGTGTTACAGCCTTCTGTTGCGCATCGAAAAGATATGGACATCCACATCCGCCCTGGATCTTTTTTTTGGGAAAACTCTGCGGCTCCCGCCTGACGGTAAGCAAATACATGCACGCATTCAGGACACGCAACGTATAAAAAGTGTCCATCGTTGGGCCAGAAATTTGGATTTGGCTTTGTATCTGGAGGGCTGGGAACGAGGAGCCGAATGGGCATCTCAACACGCGAATGCGCACAGCGCTGATTCATGCACAGAACATAAAGCTCGGGGTGGGGAGACATCTAATTTGGCGCCTTAATATACGTGGCAAGTTTCTCCGCGAGCGCTGCCATAATGCGCGCTTCTTCGGGCTTCACGGTGTGGCGAATTATACGCTACTTCTGCGGCAGGATTAACTTCTCAGGTTTCTTCTTGTCCAGCTTCACATCTTCGCGCTTGGTGTGAGGGGTCTCCAGAAGGCGCTTTACGATCCCTTGAAACTTCTGACGGTCTACCTTCAGTGATTTTTTGGGCATTGCACTTCGCTTAGTGCAAAAGGTCGCGTGAGCCTACCTCTGCGAAAATTGTACTATTCCGGCAGTTATAGAGTTGCTACTTTACACGATCTAACTTCCTCGTTCACGATTTGATTATTCCAGCCCGTAGTGCCCAGCCACACAAGCAGCGGAGAGGTCGGTCATCGGTTAAGACCAGCGGACTCAAAATCAGCGGGATACGCGGCAGTTAGGCTGCGGAAAGGGAATCGGGTTTCCGCCGGTTCCCTTTGCCCTTTCTCCGGTCAGAAAATTGGCCGGGCTTTTGCTTTTTGGGGTAACTGCAATCTAAAATGTGGTCGCTGTATTTCTGAGGTGAACATCGAGGGGCCGGTTGGGATTTTGTCCCACTGGCCTCTTCGCTTCTTGCGACGGCTTCACGGCGGTGATAGGCTTCCAACCAACACACGAACAAGATGGGCGTCTGTCACCGCAGCGCCCGGAATAGGCCGCCCTTTGACGGCCTATTTTTCTGTGTCAACATTCGTTTCCGCCCGCGGTACACTGCATAGATGCTGCTTGCGAGCGCGGAAACAATCCGAGAGCGTGTTCACCACCTGAGAGCTGAGATAGCTGAAATCTCCCGATTGAATGACGAGTACCCTCACCTCGGTCACTCACAGCGAGTAGAACAATCGCACGCGGAACGAATGCAGCGGTTGCAAGAAATTCTGGCGGAGCTAAAGGTGCTTTCAGGTAAGAACGGTGCGTTGGAGTAGAATACAGCACATCCCCAAGAACCGGAGAACCAAAGCCTCACGCATGCGCCAGCCGTGGGGCTTTTTGCTTTCTCCGGACCCCCGTCAGCGAATCTGCGTTGCATCACCTGGTAGCAATGGCTCTCGGGCACCGCTCACTCTCGAGCACGTCGGTTTATCTTCGCGTGAGTCAGGCTGAGGCGTCCGCGGCTTGCTTATCGGCAATGTCCCTCTAACCTTGTGAACATCTCAATGTGAGATGGAGGCCGCGGGTTCTTCTGGATTTTGTCGTAATCCACAGGCACCTTCTGTGCCAGGATGATATCAAACGACCGATTCAAAAAGGGCTCGGGACTTCCTATTCATACCTCCCCTTAACCCCGATTCCGGGAGGTCCTGAGCTCGGCCTCGTTGGCTCTGGACTGCGATACACTTTCCAGGTGAACATAATTGATGCATCCACATGGGAAGATTTTGAACGAGAGCTCAAGAGAATACGCGCCGTCGGTACTCCCAATTCACCGCTGATTTACCGGGGTCAGGGCAACGCGAAGAGGACATTAAGGACCACTCTGGAACGTGCCGGTGAGGGCGCGATGTTATTCCAAGATTATTACGAGCTGATTTGCGGAATCGGCCCGGAAATCGCAACATTCGCGGGACTGCATGTACCAGAGTACGACTCTAAGGTCGTGGCTTCTTTCTCGCGGCCTGGTTTCTTACTGGTGAGATGGCCTGGGGAAATTTACCGGTACATGGCTTGGTTGCGACACCTAGGCTTTCCGTCACCTTTACTCGATTGGTCGCGCTCACCATATGTCGCTGCCTTTTTCGCATTTCGCGAAGATTATTCGGAGTCGGTGCAAAAAGCGTTCAATCTATGCCTATTGCGAGAGGCCGCAGGGCGCCAAGGGCGGGCAACTCGGCACGCCAATCATAACCACAATGGGGCCTTACGTCCAAACACATCACCGGCACTTTCGCCAGCGTTGTGAATACACGATTTGCGGCACGTTCGACCTTTTGACGCAGGTATGGCAGTTCGATAGCCACGAAAAAGTATTTGAGAATCAGACAGTCTCACGCATCAATCAACAAGACTCTCTTTGGAAAATCACTCTTCCATCGAGTTTGCGGAAACAGGTGTTGGAAATTCTGAACGACTACAATCTGAACGCCTTCTCGATATTCGGCTCGGAAGAAAGTTTGCTGGAAACAATGTGGTTCAAGGAACATGTACTTCGCCAATCCAGCTTTCGAGAGTACGAAGAGAAGCTGAAGAGACTCCGTGCGGCGGCCGGTATTTTGGGCAGTCCCTCTACCTCCAATGATGAAACAAATCTACCGCAAGCCGAACGGTCAGATAGAGTCGAAGGTTAGTAAGGTTTCTTCTCGATTCCTTTGCGTCAACGGCCTAGAATGAGTCGTGTGAGGTGAGGGGGAAGGAGCAATTCTCCCCTATGGCCAGCCGGGCGTCAGGCCATTCTCTTGTCGGCGTCAAGCTGGGCCACTACCACATCGTCGAGAAGCTAGGCGGCGGCGGGATGGGCGTCGTCTACAAAGCTGAGGACACCAAGCTCCGCCGCTTCGTCGCGCTCAAGTTCTTGCCTGAGGAAGTTGCCCGCGACCCGCAGGCATTAGCTCGTTTTCAACGCGAAGCCCAAGCCGCATCTGCACTGAATCACCCCAATATTTGCACGATTCATGACATCGTCGAGCAGGACGGGCAGTCCTTCATCGTCATGGAGTTTCTGGATGGGCTGACGCTCAAGCACCGCATCGCTGGGCGTCCTCTTGAAATGGAAGTTCTGCTGCTGGTTGCCATCGACATCGCCGATGCGCTGGACGCGGCTCATGCCGGTGGCATCGTGCATCGCGACATCAAGCCTGCGAATATCTTCGTCACGAAGCTTGGCCACGCGAAGATTCTGGATTTTGGATTGGCGAAAGTCAATCGTATGGGCGGCACCATGTCGGGGGCGGCAGCAGGGGCGTCGCAGCGACCATCGAATCGAGTGCGGAGCACCTGACCAGTCCGGGAACGGCTCTCGGAACCATCGCCTACATGTCTCCCGAGCAGGTGAGAGCCAAGGAACTGGACGGTCGCAGCGACCTGTTTTCGTTCGGAGTAGTGCTCTACGAGATGGCGACGGGCGCGCTGCCATTCCGTGGGGAAAGCTCGGGGGTCATCTTTAAAGCCATTCTGGACGGAACTCCCACCTCCGCAGTGCGGCTGAACCCCGACCTGCCGCCCAAGCTAGAAGACATCATCAACAAGGCTCTGGAGAAAGACCGTAATCTGCGCTATCAGCACGCAGCCGAGATGCGAGCCGACTTGCAACGGCTGAAGCGGGACTCTGAGAGCGGACACAGTTCTGCGGCAAGCTCGGGTACGGCGGCCATGCCAGAAGCTGCTGCGACTGGGGTTGCGAAGCTCTGGAAAACTGTGGCCCCCGTAATGGTCGCCTTGCTCGTCGCGGGTGGCCTGTACTATCGGTCGCATCAGACCAAGCACCTGACCGAGAAGGACACCATCGTTCTCGCCGATTTCGCGAACAGCACGGGCGATGCGGTATTCGACGACACGCTGAAGACGGCGCTCAACATTTCGGTGCGGCAATCGCCTTTCCTGAATGTGCTCTCCGACAGCGAAGTCGCGAAGACCTTGCAACAGATGACCCGTCCGGCCAGCACGAAACTCACACCCGAAATGGCCCGCGACCTTTGCCAACGGGCGGGCAGCAAGGCCTACCTCGCTGGAGCGATTGGCAGTCTGGGCAACGAATATGTGCTGGGATTGAAGGCGGTGAATTGCCAAAACGGAGACACGCTGGCGCAGGAGCAGGTGACAGCAGCGACCAAGGAGAAGGTGCTGGACGCGCTGGGCGCGGCGGCCTCGAAGCTGCGCGGGGAACTAGGTGAATCGCTGGCTACGGTGCAAAAGTTTGATGTTCCGCTCGTGCACGCCACCACGGCTTCCCTCGAAGCTCTGAAAGCGTACAGCCTTGGACTAAGGGCCTTTCACGAGAAAGGATCCGCCGCAGCCCTGCCATACGATCAACGTGCGATCGAGCTTGATCCGAATTTTGCCGTGGGCTACATGGGAGTGGGCGCCGACTACTACGCTCTCGGCGAACTAGGGCGGGCCAGTGAGTATTACACCAAGGCATTCCAGTTGGGGAAGCATGCCAGCGAGCGGGAAAAACTGGAGATCACCGCGCACTACTATTCGTATGTAACCGGAGAACTGGATAAAGCGGCCCAGACCTATCAGGAGGAGATTGACAGCTACCCACGGGATTTCGCAGCGTATAACAATTTGGGCGGCGTGTTCGCAGCACAGGGGCAGTATGAGAAGGCTGTTGAGATCACGAGGCAAACCGTGCGTCTTGCACCGAATCGTGGAAGTTCGTACCCGAATCTCGCCAATTACGCCGTTGCCTTGCAGCGCTACGACGAGGCGAGGCAGATCATTCACGACGCGCAGGCGCGGAAGCTGGATGATTTCGTACTCCACAATGCCCTGTACGCTCTTGCCTTCCTCGGGGCGGACTCCGCCGCCATGGTGGAACAGCAACAGTGGTTCGCGGGCAAGCCCGAATATGAGAACTTTGGACTGGCGCTGGCATCCGACACCGAGGTTTACACTGGTCATCTTGCCAAAGCGCGGGAACTGACCAAGCGGGCCGTGGATTCCGCCATCCGGGCTGACAGCAAGGAGAATGGCGCGATAATGCAGGCGAATGCTGCTCTGCTACAAGCCGCTTACGGCTATCCTGCGGAAGCCCGGCATTCAGCGGCAGAGGCTTTGAAGCTGGCTCCGACGAGTCAGGGCGTCGCGGTCGAAGCCGCGCTTGCCTTTGCCATGGCGGGCGATACAGGGCGAGCCGAATTGTTGACACAAGACTTGGGAAAACGCTTCCCGCTGGACACCCGGATGCAGTCGCTGTGGCTAGATGCGATTCAGGCGCAGTTGGCACTGGATAAAAAGAATCCGGCTTCCGCCCTGACTGCCCTGCAAGCTGCTTCGCCTATCGAGTTGGGGCAAATTCAGTTCGTCGCCAATATTTCTTGCCTCTATCCGACGTATGTACGCGGGGAGGCATATCTGGCAGTCGGACAAGGCAGTGCTGCCGCCGCCGAGTTCCAGAAGATTCTCGACCACAGTGGCATCGTCTGGAACTGCTGGACGGGAGCGTTGGCGCATCTGGGAGTGGCTCGTGCCAATGCTTTGCAAGCGAGAACTTCGCAAGGTGCGGATGCCGACGCTGCCCGCGTAAGGGCGCTCGCTGCCTATAAGGACTTCCTCACCCTCTGGAAAGATGCTGATCCCAACATCCCCATCCTTAAGCAAGCCAAAGCCGAGTACGCAAAACTGCAGTAGCATCAGAGTCCAAATAGGGTCGCTATGTTGCTCGCGCTATACGACGAAGTTCGCCGGGGGACTAGCAGCAAACCATGACACCTGAGCTTTTGTTGAAGGCCCTGTTGCACAGGGAGGTTGAACATGGCAACAGCAACTAGTAGGGAGAAGCGCACGGCGGTGCGCGGCCTTGACGAGATTGCCTTACGCGCCGGCGATCTTGAAGCTATGCATAGGTTTTATGAGATCTCTACGACGAGCCAATGCGCTCCCAGCCACCGGGGTAGGCGGTGACCAAACCAAGATCATCGACTACGATCTCCGCCGAGAACCCAGTGTTGCTTTCGTAGCGATAGGTGTCTTTCCCAAGCCGCGTGTAGCGTTGAGATAGTGGTTCAACAGTAAGTTCAGGGAATTTGACCCAAGCGGCAATGACCGACTCGCTGCGCCCGACTTGGAGATTGAGACGCTTGATTGGGAGAGTGTTGGTTGCAGGCGTCAGCGCCAGATCAACGTCGTCACAGCCATGAATGTCGTGCAACTCCTGACCTGAACTGCGCCACACCCCACGGCTTTCCACGGCCAGGCCGAGGCTCCTAACATCGCTTCCGATTGTGCGCTCGACTTTGACTCGGTGGGTGAGCCAGTTCTCATCACAATGGATTTCGTAGCTTGCCACAATCGGGCGCCGATCTTTGAGGACTCCGACGACCGCGCCCTTCACCAGCCAGCCTTCGCCATTATGCCAAAGACCGCAATAATCCCTGCCGTCGAGCAACAGGTTTTTCCAGACAACCACGCACTTGAGTTCGTCCGCCATTGACGAATTTCACGGTCGTTGAAATTGTACAATTGCGACTGTTCCAATCCCGGCGTGATCGGCAGAAGGAGATTCAGCGTGCGGACAAAGAACCTTACTGCTACCAGCATCGCTGAAAAGTTCGTAAAAGCGATCAATGCACATGACATAGACGGCTTGGTAAAGCTCATGTCCAGCGATCACGTACTCGTTGATTCGTTGGGGAACAAGTTCCCAGCTTCCACCCTTCGCAGTGGATGGCAGCAGTATTTCACGATGGTGCCCGACTATTGGATCGAGGTCGATCAAATCGTCTCGGATGGGAAGGTGATTTTTCTTTGTGGCAGCGCAGGTGGGACATTCACGCCGAAGGGCGGGACAATGAAACCCGAAAACAAATGGAGGACTCCTGCAGTGTGGCGGGCACTTATCAAGGACGGAAAGGTAGCGGAGTGGCAGGTGTATTGCGACAATGAACCGATCAGAGAAAAAATAAGAGCCGCTACCTCCGAGGGGACATCTTGAATCCCGGAGCAGCGCAGGTATTGAGCGCGGCTCTTGTTCAGGTACTCTTTCTTGAGGTCGTGGCGTAAAACGCCACAAGGACATTCCTTTATGGCATTGCAACTTTCCAACGAAGTCAAAGCTTTGCTCGATGGCTCCAACTTTGCCCATCTCGCCACCTTGATGCCGGACGGCTCACCGCAGAGTGTCCCCGTTTGGATGGGTCGCGAAGGTGACCGTATTCTGATATCTACGGCAGAAGGTTCGCTTAAAGCCAAAAACACGCGGCGTGATCCGCCTGTCGCACTTTCGATCATTGATTTCCATGATCCCTACAAGGAGCCCCAGCTTCGTGGCCGAGTGGTCGAGCGCCGTCCGGATGGCGATTTTCGCTACATGGATGCCATCTCCCACAAATACATCGGCAAGCCGTTCCCATTTCGCAACCCTGAAGCACGAGTGGCGCTCGTGATCGAAATCGAGAAGCAGCGATACACGAAGCTGCCTTTTGAACATACGCCACCAAAGTAGTGCTCCCGACTGTCTATTAGCTGGATTCAAAGGCAGCGACTTCAACATGCTCCCATCTCGTGACGCCATCAACTACCACGCTCTGTTGTCCGACCCTAGAAAGCAGGGTATCCCACAACTTGCTCCGCTTCTCGAAGAACGCCTCCCATTGGTATGGCACGATGTATATATCAAGACTCTCTCCCACGAATGACCTTTAGGGCCAGTCTGGATCGTACACCCCGTTTCCGTAACCCTTGCGCCGGATGTCTTCCTGCATTTTCTCCAGATTCGCCTTTTCCTGTTTAAGCCGGAGTTGAACAGCGTCATACTGTGCTTTCAGGTCTCTTCCGGTATCGCACCAGTCTTTGTAATAGGGGATGTTATATGACGAGGTCCAACAGAGCGACGCTTCGGTTGGATCCTGGGCCAATGATGCGCTCCACTCATCAAATTGGTACTTCAGATCGGTAATGTGGCTCTGGATGTCAGCGACCTTTTCTTTCTCGAGCAGAATCTGATTCCTGTAAACATCACCTTGCGCCTTGAAACTAGCTGGAGTTTGCAGAGGTGCAGACGAGACTGTCGATTCACTTTGCGGTGAAGTCGGGGCAGAGGGCGTTAATTTTGAAACCGAAGCCGGCGAGGGTGTTTCCTGGGAGGTGACGCTCGGCTCTGTCGGATCTTTGAGGTCTTTGTTTCTGTAAACTTTGGCCGGAGCTTCGGATTCGACTTTTTGCTTGGAAGCGTTCGCCGCGTCGACGACTGTCCACGGCTTGCAAGGGCATTTGTCGTTCGGTTGCCCAGGTGGAGATGTTTTATTGGCCGAAGGCTGAGCCGTTGATTGTGGCGTGCTTGAAGGCTGGTCAGTCTGACCGAACGCCAAAGCACCTATCAGCAACGCTGCCACGATCCTCAGCCAGTTGTAAACTCGCATATTGCCTGATCATAAGACGATTCGGGCGCAACAAAAACGGCCACACACAAACGAAAGACGCTGTCCTCGAGAACTGGAACCGTCCGCCCCCCTTACCTTTTGAGTGTAATCGCCTCGGTTACAATAGTTGATCGATGGAGAAAGTCACCTGAAACAGCGATCGTTGGCATAATCAGGCGACACTCAAAATCCCTCCTTCTATTCCTGGACGCTTGTCTATGACTGCCCCTCCTGGGTCAAGTACGAGTAAGAGCCCAAGTGTACAATTGCCAACATATTTTTGACGGATGAGGTGATGTGATGATGGCACTGGAAAGACTGATGCCGAGGAGTCTGCGCGGAATGCAGAGCCTCTGTCTGCTATTGAGCCTGGCTTTAATCACGCGTGACTATGCCGTGGGCCAGGCGAAATCTGCTGTGGACCCCGGTGTCCGCAGTGGCGCGGTGGGCGCGGGCGGCCCGCTGCCGGGTCTCACGGCTGATGAGACTGCCTTCTTTCTCGACGGGCAGGCGAGGTTTGCTGAAATCGAGGTTGTAGCAAAGGGCGCGAATAACGGCCTTGGTCCGCGCTTTAACTCAAATCAGTGTTTGTCCTGCCACTCGCAGCCCAGCATGGGCGGGACGAGTCCGGCGAAGAACCCTCTGCCCGAAGTTGCTGTCTTGGATGGGGCGAAGAACTCGCTGCCATGGTTCATCGTCCCTAATGGTCC
>Ga0187781_10002677_pt1 | contig 13489 bp, 7 predicted proteins | sample 0715_SJ02_MP02_2_FD_132447 | JGI IMG/M metagenome (GOLD analysis project Ga0187781, IMG submission 132447) | Tropical peat soil microbial communities from peatlands in Department of Meta, Colombia - 0715_SJ02_MP02_20_MG | ecosystem: Environmental > Terrestrial > Soil > Wetlands > Peat | place...
ACTCCGCTCGCAACGAGCTGACCGGATAGACGAGGCTTGTCCCATCGACGTCAATATCGATAGGGATTACGGCAAGCGGGGCCACCGCCGCGGTCAGGCGGTCGCGGCTTTCAGGCGGAGTAATGACAATGAAGAACCCGCCGCCTCCGGCCCCGCAAAGTTTCGCGCCATAGGCGCCCGCAGCCATGACGGCCTCGTAGGTCCGATCTATGGAGTCGTTGGTGATTGATTTGGCCAGCTGGCGCTTGATGAGCCATGATTCCGAGAGCATGCGGCCGATCTCGACAAGAAAATCCTCCCTGTCGGATTCCAGCGCGGCTACGCATTCGTTGACGAGCTGGAGCAGATCTTGCAGATCCGAGTCGATGTTTTTTTGTTTAATCTCCGCCACTTGAATGCTGGCGAGGTCGGTGGCGCGGCGTCCGATTCCCGTGTGAACCAAGACGACGCTCTGGCGCAACAGGGAGAACGCCCGACTCGACACTTGCAGCGGCGTGACGCGAATGCGGTCGCCATCGAACTCGAACTTATTGATGCCTCCAAACGACGTGTGCAGCTGATCCTGCACGCCGACGTTCTCATGCAAAATTTCGCGTTCGATGCGAATGGCGGCGCGCGCCAGATCGATCTTCGTGACAAGAGCGTTGGAGATCGAATAAGCGAGCTTCAGAAACCCGACGGTAAATGCGGAGGAAGAACCTAGACCGCTGCCCGAGGCCGGAAGGTCCGACATCACGCTGATGTCCAGGCGCTCCTCGATCTCCAGATCTTTCAGCACCTCGCGCACGACCGGGTGCTGGATCTGCTCGACGCGCTCACAATTTTCCACGCGGGAATAGGCCACGCGGTAATTGTATCCCAAAAACGGGTTCAGACGCAGCGCCGCGATATGGATATACTGGTTGATGGCGAATCCGATCACGGCGCCGGGACGGCGATGAAAATATTCCGGGTAGTCGGTGCCGCCGCCAAACAAGCTCACACGAAGCGGAGTTCGAGTCATCCACAACATGAGTCGTCCCTTGTCTTTTGACTGACTGCTGCGGAAATCCGTTCCTGTAGCCGCTCCGGCCACAATCCCTCCGCCATGAAAAAGGCGGCGAGGTCGTCGCCCTCGAAGCGCCTGCCCGCTATGCCTGCCGCGGCGGCGGCCGCCAGATCCGTTTCCTTGTCTCCCACCATGAAGGACCGTTGCCGGATCACCGGCCATTCCTCCATGGCGCGCAGCAACATTCCGGGCCGCGGTTTGCGATCAGGATGATCGAGCCGGTAGGCTTCTATGGCGGCGTCCGGATGATAGGGACAATAGTAAAAAGCATCCACATGCGCGCCCCGTGCTGCAAGCCAGTCCCGGATCTGGTCGTGGAGAACCGCGATCGCGCCCTCGTCGTATAAGCCGCGCGCGACGCCGGCTTGATTGGTGACGACGAAAACAAACCAGCCGGCGTCATTGAAGGCGGCGATCGTCTCGGCTACGCCCGTGACCATTTGCAGGCTCTCCCAGCGATGGACGTAGCCGTGATCGAGGTTGATGACGCCGTCGCGATCGAGAAACAGCGCGGGCCGCCTAAGAATCGACGGCAATTCGTAGCGGGCTTGGAATAAGGTCTGCGGCAGTCCGATGTCGATGAAATAGCCTTCGCAAGCCGTCCCCAGCAGGCGACCCTGCGCCGCCAGCTTCGGGAAGACCTCGGTTTCAAGCGAGACTTGACCGTCGCCGATAGCTTCGACCGCCTTTCGCAGCATCAGATAAACGCCCGCGTTAATCCGGCCCGGCGCGGGCGCGGCGGTTGCAACTTTCTCGCAAAAGCGGACGATGCGCGTCCCCTCCAAGGTCACGGAGCCATAGCGTGCGGCATCCTCGACGTCGCGCAGGGCCATGGCTGCGATTGCGGCTGGGTCGCGATTTAGCGCCGCCTCCAGCCTGCGATAGGGCATATCGAAATAGGTGTCGCCATTGACGACGAGGAAAGTCGAATCAAGCTTTTCTCGCGACCACCAGAGAGCGCCGCCGGTGCCTTTGGGCTCGGGTTCGATGGCTACGCTGACACAGGCCCCGCGTATCGAGCGTCCTTCGTAGCGTTCAAGCAGCTGTCCACCCAAGTGCCCGGCAAGAAGCAGGATTTTGTCGAATCCCTGGCGCGCGAGGTTGTCGATGAGCAAATCCAAGAACACGCGATCGTCGCCAATGGCCATAAGCGCTTTCGGCGTCGTCCGCGCCAATTCCTTGAGGCGCGTGCCCTTGCCGCCGACCAACAACACAGCCTGACGCGCCCGCGCGGGCGGCATAGGCGCGGAGGAAAAGTTTGCGCAAGGAGCCTTTGAAGTCGCCGAGCGGGGCTTGGATTTGACGTATCGAACAAGTTCGGAGATCGCACAAATGATATGGTAAAGCGAGCTTGCAAGCGCCCCCTCGTCAACAAAGACGCCGTTCTCGCGCCGCTTGTCCCAAAAAAGACCTGGCGTCTCTGGAGTGATAAAAAGCTTCATCCCACGCCATGCGTCTACGGCGGCCTCCTCATGGATTTCCCGTTCGTCAGGCCACATTCGAGCCATAGCCAGGGCTGCCTTCATCCGCTCCGTTTGTGGCCACATTCGCGCGCCGGCGTCCTTCACCCCGCCATCGATCCACAGCTCGCCAAGCGCTAAGCTCTGCGCGCGATCGAGGCCATGGCGATCCGCAGTTTCATAAAGGCCGCGAATGACGGAAGGATCGACGGCGCCGCCACGGCGGCGCCAACGCGCCAGCAACCAGGCCCATTCGAACTGGTGGCCTGGCTCGACGGTCCGCCCGCTCTCCCCGTTTGCGGGCGCCCAATCGGCCGCAAAATATTCGCGGAGCGCTAATCTTTTGGGGTCGATGAAGCGCGAAACGCATAGATGGGCGATCTCCTCCGCGAGTTCCCGCCAGACCGGTTGCGGATCGACGTCCAGCCAAGCGAGCGCTGCTTCGAACAAATGCATGTGAGGATTCGCTAGCAATGGATCGTCGACCGTCGCCGTTTCGTAGAAACCGCCCAACGGGTGCTTGCGCTCGTGACGAAGCGCAGAAAGCACGCCCAGCGCAGCCTGCCGGTATCTATCCGCCGGCTCGACGAAATAAGCGTGCGCCAGCGCGAACATCGCGAAGGCCTGATCGTAGTTGTCGACGCTATCGTCGCAACGTGAACCGTCTATATGGACCCTGAATCGCATGAAGCCGTCGGGGCGCGCGTGATGCGCCAGCATGAAGCTTATGCCGCTTGTGGCGCGCTCCCGCCATGGACCGGGCCAGCCAAGCCGCCCCGCCTCGATGAAAACGTAAGCCTGCCGGGCCTGAACGCGACATCGCTTCGGGATCGCGATCGCCGTTCCGTCAAACGCAATTCGTTCGAAGAATCCGCCATGAGCGGCGTCATGCCCCGCGCTTGACCACAAAGGCAAAACGTCTTCGAAGAGCCAATGAGCGGCTGCCTCCGCCGCTTGATCAAGGTCTCGCGGGCCGCGAGACGGCGAGAGGGCCGGGTGGGCTCGAGCCGAAGCGCCGCTCATGCCCTAAAGTCCTTTCAAGGCGCAAAAAGCCAAGCGTTTACACATTCGAGTAGATCTCGTTGCGCAGCATCCGATATCCCTTGATTAGCTCTCTGATCCCCGCATCGAGACTGTGCCGCGGCGCCCAACCGACCGCCTCGAGCTTGGCGTTCGATACGACATAATCGCGCTTGTCGGGATCGTCTCCGACAGGGGCTTCGAGATAGGTGAAGTTCGGCAGCTGTCTCTTGATCGCTTCTGCGAGCTCAATCTTCGACAAGTTGGCGTCGCTGAGGCCCATGTTGTAAACCTCGTTCTTCATCTCCTCGAAATTCTTCATTCCAAAAAGGAAGCCCTGCGCGACGTCGCGGACGTGAATAAAATTGCGCTTGAAATGCCCCTCGAAAATGATCAAAGCGCGATCACGAACAGCCCGATAAGTGAAGTCATTCACCAAAAGGTCGATGCGCATGCGCGGCGCCATGCCGAACACGGTGGCGAGACGGAACGATATGGCGTTGCCGCGCTCCATCACGGCCGCCTCGGCCTCGACCTTCGTGCGCCCATAGATTGAGATTGGGCGCAGCGGACTGTTTTCGTCGCAGAACTTGCCGGCCTCGCCGACGCCATAGCCGCTGTTGGTCACGGGGAACAGCACCCTCTGGTCGGGCGACGACAGACCGAGAAGCATTTTCACCGCGTCACGATTGATCGATGTGGCGGCCAGCGGATCGCGATCGCATAGCGGCGCCCCGACCAAGGCCGCAAGCGGAATGATCCAGTCGGCCTTGGCCACTAGCGGACGCAACCTGGTCTCGTCGCGCGCGTCGATGCGGTGGACGTCAAATCCCGGATTGCTGCAGCTGGAAGCCAAAGTGTTGACGCCATGGGCGAAGGTGTCGACCACCGTCACCTCATAGTCCGCGTCTAGCAAAGCTGGAACCAGCAGACCGCCGATATAGCCCCCTCCACCGGTGATCAGAACCCGTCTACCCATCTCGGCATCTCCGAATTGTCGCCTTCGAGTCCCGCCTCCCGCTCAAAGCCTGAACTCTCCAAAATCGCTTTGAGCCGCCCCGCCAATCGAGTCTTGCTCATCCCTTCTCGCCGGGCGCGTTGCTCCTGGCGCGGTCACAGGCGCAAGCGTCGAGCAGTCGCTGCGGCCCGCCTCGCGGGATCTTTGCAGAACGTCGGGATAGCGTCCCTTCCCCGATTGGCCGCCGCTCGTGTCTTAACAGCTTCCCGCAAGGCTTTGCAAACCGCTGCGCCATTCGTCCGGAGCGCCGCTTGACTCGGGTCGCCATCGGTGCTGTGTGAAAAAACGGCTTGGAAGCGCAGCCTCTTTGAGATTGCTTCTGGCCCCCGCCGCCCTCTTGCTTCGTCGACGCCTTGGAACGCCCATGGGAAAGCAGCTTGATATGCGTTGCAGAATTTGCGGTCAGGAGCGCGTGGAAGAATTTCTCGACCTTGGCGATCAACCTCATTGCAATCGGTTGGTGCCTCCATCCTTGGCGGCTCAGCAGGAGCCGCGCTATCCGTTACGGGTGGGCTTTTGCCATAGCTGCACCCTGGTGCAGATCGACCACACCATTCCCAAGGAAAACATGTTTTCGGATTACCCCTATGTTTCGGGAACGACGAAAACCCTTGTCGAGCATTTCCGCCAAACGGCGGAAAGGCTCGTGAAGGCCTACGGCCTGAGCTCTTCGGATCTCGTCGTCGATATTGGCTCAAACGACGGCACATGGCTGAAGCAATATCGCCCCTTCGGTTTGCGCGTTGTGGGCGTTGAACCCGCCGCCAACGTCGCGGCGCTTGCGGCCGCGGCGGGCGTCGACACCGCGGTTCGCTTCTTCAACGAGGACACGGCCGATTACTTGCTTCGCAATTATGGCCAGGCCAGTCTTGTAACCGCGGCTGGCGTCTTCTTTCACCTCGAGGAGCTTCACAGCGTCGTCGAAGGCGTGCGAAAGCTTTTGAAGCGCGACGGCGTGTTTTGCGTCCAGGCGATCTATCTCGGCGGAATGATTGAAAACACCGCGTTCGATCAAATTTATCATGAACACCTTTGCTATTATACTTTGAAGTCGCTCGAGGCGCTCTTCGCCCTGCACGGGCTTGAAATTTTCAACGTAAGCTTGGTCTCGGTGCATGGCGGCTCACTCGAAGCGCATGTCGGCCATGTCGGCGCCCACGTCATTGACCCCAACGTCACGGCCCTGAGACAGAAGGAAATCGAGCGCGGTTACGGCGAGTTTGCGACTTATGCAAGGTTTGCAGAGAATGTTCGCAAGTTGCAACGCGAACTGCTCACGCTTTTGCGGGAATATGCCGCCGCAGGCAAAACCGTTCACGCCTACGGCGCGCCGGCCAAGGGCGCGACCTTGCTCAATTCCTTTGGGATTGATGCAACGTTAGTGCAGCTCGCGGCTGAAAAAAATCCACTCAAATTCGGAATGATGATCCCGGGAGCGCGTATTCCGATCGTGGATGAATCCGCGGTGAAGCGTCCGGACGCCTACCTCTTGCTCGCCTGGAACTTTCTCGATGAAATATTGGAGAAGGAGCGCGCGTATCTCGAAGCCGGCGGCGCTTTCGTCGTGCCGGTGCCTGAGCTTCGCGTGCTGACGCGCGCGGATCTGAAAGAGACGTCCGGACATGGTTGAGGCGGTCGTCATTTTCGGCGCTACGGGCTTCATTGGGCGCAATCTTGCGGCTTGGCTTTCGGGTAAAATCCCGCGCATCGTCGCCGTGAGCCCTGGCGGCGCACTCGTGAACGGCGCCACTGAGTGGGTGGCGATGGACAGGCTTGACGACATTCGCCCTCTGCCGGCCGAGGCGGTTGTCATCAATCTTGCCGCGCAGCGCTACGACGCGAGCCGCTTCGAGATGGCGCAGTCTGACGTACTGACGACGAACGTCGAAATCGCCAACGCCGTCTATCGTTTTTGCATCAATCGAGGATTGCGCGAGGTCCGAGCGGCGTCGAGCGTCGCGGTGTACGAAGCCGGGCTCGTCGTCATGGACGATCGTCGCCCCGTCGATCTAAACCTCGCTCCAAATCGAAACGAAGCTTTCTATGGGTGGTCGAAAAGATGGGGCGAAATCCTCGCAGACCTGCATCAAGACCGCTTTGGCGTCTCAACGATATCTTTTCGTTTGTCCAATCCCTACGGCCCGCGCGACAGCCTGGACCCCGCTCACGCGCATGTGCTGCCGGCCTTCGTCATGCGTGCGCTCGCGCCCTCGGACGCCTTCGTCATCAAGGGCTCGCCGAAAATCGAGCGAGACTTCATCTTCATTGACGACGTCTGCGAGATTTTTGAAATTTCGCTCGGCTGGGTCGGCAAAACGGCCGCAATGAACTTGTGCGCCGGACGCACGAACACTTTGCATGAGCTTGCGGAGACCATACTGTCGATTTTGGGCGAGGAGCGGCCGATTATCGCCAATGAAGAATCGTTGCAAGGCGTCGCTGCGCGTCGCTCGACCAACGCCTCGGTGATCGAGGCCACGGGCAAATCGAGTTTTGCCTCTCTCCGTGAAGGCCTCACCCCAACACTCGCGTGGTATCGTGATGCCCTCGCTTCCCGCAACTGACTTGATCGTCGGCGCCGACGGGTTTCTCGGCCGCAATCTGGTCAACTATCTTACGGCTCGTGGTCGCTCTGTCGCGTCGATCGGGCGCGCCGACGGCAATCTTGCCGATTGGGCGACCGTGGAGCGCCTCTTCAGCGCTTGGCCCAAGGGGACGCGCATCTTCCATCTCGTAACCCGACAACGAACGGGCTCAATTCAGCACCGCATTCAAGGCGAGCTTCTTGCGATCAACGCGCGCATACATCTCAATGTTCTCGAGGCCTGGCGCCTGCACCAGCCGCAAGCGAAACTGGTCTCGACCGGGAGTTCTTGCGCTTATCCAGAATCGGACCAGCCCCTTTCGGAAGGGGCGTATGGAACGGGGCCGCTGCACCCTTCCGTCAAAGGCTACGGCCTCGCCAAGCAGCTGCTCGCGACCGGAGCGCAGGCCTATGCAGACCAATACGGTCTGCGCCATCTCCATTGTGTTCTCGCGACGCTTTACGGCCCTGGCGACCATCGCGAACCCGATCGTAGCCATTTTCTCGGGGCGATGCTTGATCGCGCCGTTCGGGAAAAGCGCCAGGGGAGGACCGAATTTTCTGTTTGGGGCGACCCAAACGCCGTCCGGGAAGCGCTCTATGTCGATGACCAGATTTCCGCGATCCTCGCCGCCGACGAGCATTTCGAAAACCAAATCGTCAATTGCGCGGCCAATACGCCAATCACGATAGGCGAGGCGGCGCGTGCGATATGCGATGTGCTCGACTGGCGGGCGCCGATCGTTTCTCCGGCGAACTCGTTCCAAGGCGCCCAATACAAGGTCTTAGATTCGTCGTTATTCCTTGAACGGACGGGCTGGCGACCGCGGTATGGTCTCGCCGAGGGTCTGCGACGTCTTTATGCGATAGAGTATAAGAACGCGGATGGAGGCGACGCATGAACACCGCTCCCCTCGCGTCGAGGGGTGCGATGATGGAGAGAGTCGAAGTCGATAATTTGGTCGTGGGCGCCGGAGTCATCGGCTTGGCGATAGGAGCCGAGTTCGCGCGGCGCGGCCGAAGCATTTTCGTAATCGAGGCGGGCCCGAATTTTGGCCAGGGCATTTCATCACGCAACAGCGAGGTGATCCACAGCGGGATCTATTACCCCACCGGCAGCCTGAAGCATCTATTCTGCGTGGAGGGACGCCGCCGTCTCTATGCCTATTGCCAGAATCACGGCGTCGCCTATCGCAAATGCGGGAAGTTGGTAGCGGCGTTCGACGACGCTGAGAGCGAAGGACTCGCCACGCTGGCCGGCCGAGCTGAGCAGAACCATGTCGAGAACGTCGAAATCGTGGATGGCGCCACAGCAAGGCGTATGGAGCCCGCGCTGCGCGCCGCTAGCGCTCTGCACGTCAAGGAGACCGGCATTATCGATTCACATGGCCTGATGCTGTCGCTCTTGGGAGAAATCGAGGACGGCGGCGGCGCTCTCCTGCCAAACCATCGGGCCGTGGGAGGCCGGCTCGCGGGGGGAAGTCGGTATGAGGTCAGGGTCGAAAGCCCGTCCGGGTTGTTGGCGATCACGACCGCTAACCTGATCATAGCGGCCGGCATGTGGACAAACGCCTTAGCTGCAAGGTTCGAGGGCATGAGCTCACTCGGCGCGCCCCCGCTTTTTCTGGCGAAAGGCTCATATTTCGCGCTCTCGGGGCCCTCGCCGTTCACCCGCTTGATCTATCCTCTGCCTATGCGAGGAGGGCTAGGCGTGCACCTCACGCTGACACTCGATGGCCGAGCTCGATTCGGCCCCGACGTCGAATGGCTTGTCTCCAATAATCCCGAACAGACCGATTTCGGGGTCGATCCCGCTCGGGCCCAGGATTTTTACGCTAGCGTGCGGCGTTATTGGCCCGAATTGCCCGACGGAGCATTGATCCCGGATTACGCCGGCGTACGCCCAAAGCTGGCAGGGCCGAACGCCCCCGCTGCAGATTTCCGGCTGTCGGGACCGCAGGAGCACGGCTTTTCGGGACTCCTGGTCCTTTACGGCATGGAGAGTCCCGGATTGACGTCAGCTCTGGCCGTTGGCGCGCGGGTAGCCGACATGCTGGCGACTTAACGCCTAATTCTGCTGCGTCAAAAGCCCCGAAAAGGATGGAAGCGTCATTGCGAGCGAAGCGAAGCAAACCAGGGTCCAAGACGCAACGGAAAACGTCGCGCCGCAGAGGCGTGAACATGCCGCGACGTGCGCTGGTGAGGCCCTGGATTGCTTCGCTTCGCTCGCAATGACGCGGCTTCTGCGTCACGGATCAACTTGTGACGCAGTTGAACTAAGCGGGAATTCATCTTTTCTCGCCTTGGGAGAGTGGGGGCTGTCAGCATTCGCCCGGCGAAGTCTAAAAGAGACGCGAAGATGAAACGGAAGTTGGTGATCGCGGACCATAACGCCACCTCGGCAGAAGGCCACTTTCAAACGTACACGTCGTCCATAGCCTCTGCAGCGCACCAGGCCGGACACGACGTGACCGTTTTGTGGAACAAGCGTTTTCCGCTTGATTCGATCGCGGCTCCCTATCGCATGCTCTTAGCCTTCACTCGCACGGAAGGAACGGCCGGCGCGCAGGGAATTTTGCCTTTCGGCCAGGGCAACTTCGGCTACGAACTCGATGCGGCGATTCGTCCATTGGAGCTCGGCTCCGACGACATCGTGTTCATCCACACCTGTCACTATGTGGAGTTGGTGGAACTGCTTGAATATCTCGCCGGCGGCTTGGCGGATGCAAGCATGCCGAGCTTCCACATTGTCGTTCGCTACGATCCCGAGCTCTTCAAATACAGATTTGCGCGACTGCGCACCGCGCTCGATACGGTGATGCGGTCCAAATTATTGCGTGAAAAAATCCGCTTTCATTCCGACACGCGACTGCTCGCCGAAGAACATCAGAAGCTGTTTGAAGCGCCGTTTGGCGTTTGCCCTATCCCCCTCGATCTCGCGCGTCTACTTCCAGCGCTCGAGGCGGCCCCACCGCAACCCGAGCCCGACCTGCTAACGGTGACGTATCTGGGAACAGCGCGCACCGAGAAAGGATACAGGGAAATTCTTGGCGCTCTGCAATACCTGCGCACCGGCTATGTCGCCAACCGCCGCGCGCAGTTTGTTCTGCAATGCAGCCAAAGCAGCCTCCTAAGCGAACCAGGGCTGCTCGATTACCAACGGGAACTGGAGCGTTATATCAAGGAACAGCGCCTCGGGCCGAGCGTTCAGCTGATCAAGGAGCCTCTGAAGCCCGACGCCTATTATTCGCTGCTGGCGCGCAGCGATATTGTGCTCATAGGGTACTCGCCGGCGGCCTATCGCTACCGCAGCTCCGGCGTGCTGCTGGAGACGATGGCCGCTGGAAAAGTCGTTGTGACCACAAGCGGTTCATGGATGGCGAGCCAGGCGCCGCCAGACAGCGCAGTACTTTACGACCATGCCTCGCCCGCCGGCTTGGGCCCGGCCATTGCCGAGGCGCTGGACCGCCATGCGGAGCTTCGTGCAGCCGCGCTGGCCCGCCGCAACAAGGTGATCGCGGAGTGCAGTCCGGCGGCGATGGTCGACTATTTGGTGAGGGCCACCAGGAGCGGCGCCAGTCAGAGCGTCGGCCGAAATGCTTCCCTTTTGCTCGCCGTAGTCGAAGGCGACGCAATTTTTCAGCGCAGCGGCGCTTGGAGCCGATTCCTGGACAGGCTGCGCTATTTCGACTTGGCTGGCTATCGTGTCGCTATTCTTTTCACCCGCGCCGACTTCTCCATGAGCGCCTCAGACTGGCGCCGAAGGCTGTCAGCGGCCTTAAGCTCTTATGAATTCCAGCGCATCTTCGTGACTTGCGCCCACTCTGAGGCTGCGAGTCGAGCGGGGGCCTTCAGCTTCGATGGCGATGTCCCCGCGTTTTTGCGCAAGGAGCCGCCCCAATGCGTGTATCTAGACGGCGCCGCTTGCTTGCCAGTCCTTCAAGCCCTCGAGCTGGGGAGCGCCGCCGTTGTTTGCGAAGCCGACAGCCTCCTCATGAGTGAGAATGAGCAGGAGCACAATCCGGAAATCTCGCCGTCAAAATTAGCAATGGCGCCTATGGCCGGACAGCGCTTCCACCTGATCGCTTCCTGCCGAAGCGAAGCCGATCATGTGCGTGAGCGCGCACCGAACTCGATTATCGTCGAATGCGGGGTCCCAGTGGATCTCAAGCCGCCCACTTTGTGCGACCTTGCCGGCCCTGTCGATTGCCTCGAACTCGTGGCCAGCGCAAAACCGCAATTGAACGGCTTTCGGCTCGACGCCGCTTCGACGCTGGGGAATGCCGACGAGGCGGTGAAACTGTCAAAGCTGCGGACAATCGACCTACTCTTTTTTTGCAGCGCGGCCGATAGCGACGCCGCAGCAAGCCTTCGATGGTTTCTGCAACAGGTTTATGCGCCGTTTCTTGCTGAGCACAGAGTCTCACTGCTTGTGGGCGGCAGCATTGCAAATTCGGAGCTATTTCCACAGTTCGACACGGTAGTTTGGATTGGCCCATGTGATTGCCTAGCGCCGCTTTATGCCGCGACCAAAGTCGTGATCGCTTCGGATAACGGCAGATTAGGCGGCTCGTTGGAGCTTTGGGACGCCGTTGCGCGATGCAAGCCGATCGTGGCGACCGCCAAGGCTGCGAGCGGCCTGGAGCGTTTGCAGCTTGGCATAGAAGCGCACGACAATCCGGCTAGCTTCGCAGGCGCCGTATTGGAATTACTGAAATCGAAGGAGAAAAGATTCCTTCTCGCACGGCGCACTTTCGACGCAGTCAAATCTCTCGAAAGCGCTGGCAGAGATTATCGCCAACGAATGAACTGGATTTTTCATTCGGCTCTCGGCGCTCGGGCGTTGGCGATTCACAAAAGTCTCGCAGCTGTCGCGATGGGGCAATTTCAAGAATGGACGCCCGAGATTCAAATCATAAACCGGATTTTGCGAGATTATCTTCTCAGTCAGCCGCTGGAAAGCGTGGAGGAAACATCTTCGTTGGGAGACCAAGGTTTGGTTCTGGCGAAAGAAATTGCCGATTGTCTGTTAAAAGGAGGTTGCGCGCCATTCCTTCAAATCGATGCGATGACGCCGCGCCGAGTCGCCCACGCTGCCAAGGCCGTGAGCGCAAACAATATTGTCGAAGTCATCAGGACAGTGGGAGGCGCTTCGCATGGTCTATTGGCGGAAAAGACGACGAATGCAGTCCTCATCAATCGACGTTTGCCTGCAATCGTATCAATTTGCGCTTTGAAATGCGACACCCAGGGTCTCGCCGAATGGTCGCGAAACGCAGGTCTGGTACGCAAACAGACATCCGACTACGGCGAACCGTTGGCCTGGTCGTTGCCAGCTGGCGCGCGCGGTCCCGAGCTGTTTTCCTTAGCGCTTCCTTCTCTCGACGAACAGATCGAATGGATCGTCTATCAGGATATTCCTATCGCCAAGGAGACCGTCATTCTTGGTCGTCACGCCTTCGCAGGTTTCCGCTTCGGTGAGCGACTCGAGGAGGGAAAGCCTGTTGTCACGTTATGCGTCGAGACGCCAAGGGCGACACGCGAGAGGCTGAGAGCGTCGACTGCGCGAAGGTCGCGCCTGTTCGACGTTTTCTCCTCGAAGCGACGATCGCGGTTTCACAAGTGGGCCCCGTGGGCCAAAGCGAACCCCCTGTTTGACGAAAAGTTCTATCTTGAACGTTACCCCGACGTCGCCGAAAAAAAGATGCATCCTTTCAAGCATTACGAGCGCTACGGCGCCAAAGAGGGACGCAACCCAAATGGTTTTTTCGACACGGCCTGGTATTTGAGTTGCTATCCCGACGTCCAAAAGAGCAAGCAAGGTCCGCTCGATCATTATTTGGAGCTCGGTTGGCTAGAAGGATATGATCCAAGCCCATGCTTTTCAACGACCGGCTATTTCGAAGCAAATCCCGATGCTCGGGATTGGAATATGAATCCCTTGTGGCATTATCTGAAGTATGGCCGCTCCGAGAAGCGCGAGATCCGCCCCGCAGAGCCGCTTAGAGCGCCACAGACAATTATTTTACCGACAATACTGAGCGGCGGTGGAACAAGGTGGCTAGAAATCAAGCTATCGCGCGCAGAAGAGGAGTGCGCCCCCCTGTCGCACATCGAGATTTTCTGCAACGAACGAAAGCTGGATCTTGAGATCGAGCGCCAGCCCCGCGGCGCCGTTGTGAAATCTGTCCTCCCTTTGTCCGAAAAAGACCGATCAGGCACGTTTTCTTTACTCATAGCCTTTGCCGAGCATGGCGGCGCCTGCCGCGCGCTCGAAATCGAGAACATAAGAGTGGGGTGCCGGAGCGCGTCCTGTCTGAGTGGGTAGCAAGGAGCTGGCGCCAGACAGCATCTCGCAA
>Ga0187781_10002678_pt1 | contig 13488 bp, 11 predicted proteins | sample 0715_SJ02_MP02_2_FD_132447 | JGI IMG/M metagenome (GOLD analysis project Ga0187781, IMG submission 132447) | Tropical peat soil microbial communities from peatlands in Department of Meta, Colombia - 0715_SJ02_MP02_20_MG | ecosystem: Environmental > Terrestrial > Soil > Wetlands > Peat | place...
CCGTTCAGATCCGTGGTGAACACAAAGAAGAAAAGGAAGAGAAGGGCCGTACCTACCATCGCATTGAGCGTCGTAGCGGCTCAGTCTACCGTTCGGTCGAATTGCCATGCGCTGTCAATGAGGACAAGGTGGCGGCCGAGTACAAGGACGGCGTCCTTACGGTTAAGCTCCCCAAGTCCGAGGAGGCGAAAAGCCACAAGGTGACAGTGAAGGCGGTCGCAAAGTGACTGACAGGCGAGACAGCGGTTTGGCTTGCGGGAGGCGGCCCGCTTCGCGAGGCCCGAAGGGGTGACACGAAGCTGGCCGCCGGAAGGACGGTGTTCTTTACCGCCGCTTGTCCACTCTTGGGTATTCTCGAGCTGCGTACGGAAAGCGCCTAACCGAGTCGATCAATGGGATAAATCCTATGAGCACTCAAAACCACCAAGTTCTGCACGCGGATCATTTGCGTTGGAAGTCGGATGTTGCGATGTGGCGGCAGGATATCGAAGAATGGCAAAAGGAGCAGGCTCGACTCCTGGCGGATCTCGAAACGGCACTTGGAGCCGAAGTCGAAGCGCTTAAGCAGCACAAAGAAACGATTGCCCGACATGAAGGGTTGATCGCAAGTCATGAACAGCTGATTTCGCAATTGGAAGCCGGCGGCGGTCGTATGAGCCACGACGAAATCGAAGCCCGAATGGCGAATGAGCATAGCAAAGAGGCGGGCCGCCACGAGACGACGGCCGCAGCGCACGAGCGGATCAAACGTCACCATCACCGGGCGATGTCTCGACTGGCCGTGGTCCTCAAGGCGCTCGGCCGCGAAGCCTGAAGGTTGCGTCCGCTAAGGTATTTCATCGCTGACAGCAACCGATGATGCCCCAGCCTTGGGGAGAGCAATTATGGCGTGGTTTCCTAAAACTTGCGTCGTCGTTCCATTTGATTTTTCGGAGCAATCCAGGACGGCATTGGAGACGGCTCACGAATTGGTTGATGACGTCGCTCATCTCCACGTGATCCATGTTCTCCCCCAGCTCGTCATCGCTGGGCCGGGAGTCATCTGGACGACGGTTGATGACGAAGCCCGCGTCCAGCACGCGCAAGAGACGTTTCGCGACAGTTTCGCTGATAGCCCCTTCTGCCACGCGGATTTTCAGGTTCGAGTAGGGGATCCCGGAAGTGAAATCACGACGTTGGCCGAGCAGCTGCATGCTGACTTGATCGTCATGCCCTCGCACGGTCGCACCGGCATGGATCGATTGCTGATCGGTTCAGTGGCTGAACGAGTGCTGCGGCTGGCGCATTGTCCGGTCCTTATCCTTCGTGGCCTATCGAAACACCGCGGCTAACGGGCGTATCACTGCACGATCCGAAGCCTCCTGGATTGCCTCATCGCGGTCCCCGAGACACACGAACGATGTAACGCTGGCCGTCTGCTCCGAACTCACCGAATGGGGCCCGCTTGCCCGCATCAATCGCGCGAATTGTCGACCGACCGATGTGGGCGAAGACCAATCGTCGCACACCCAGCCGGCGGGCCTCTTCAGCGACAGAAACCGCCGCGCAATGTCCGCCAACTCTTCCCACAAAGTGAATCGGTCTCTCCCAGCTGGCGGCCTCGGCAAACATGAGATCAGCTCGTGCAGCCCACTTGGGAAACACGAGGAACTCGGGAGCCCACACAATCTTCTTGCGCCGCGTCTGAAGGACGTAGCCGTACGCTGCGTGCGACGTATGAATCACGGGATAAGGCTTGAGGGTGAGGTCAGGCGAAAAAAACGAGCCAACGACTGGTTCCAAGCCGCGGACTCGGGCCCTGGCGCGAATCTCACGAATTAATTCACAGTCATCCGTGAGCAACCAGGCGTCGAGCCTCCCGCGTGGGTCCGAAGCCGGACCTCCATCTAACATGATTCGGTGTCCTCGACACTCGACCAAGAGCCCGGCCGGTGCATACCGAGGCGAGTTCATAGCACCCACACCCAACAGGGTCATGCGGACAAGATAGGAGTTCACAGCGTTGCGCGTCCGAGGGCTGGGCCCTAAAGGTCTCCGTTGCGGTCTAGCGAGCCGGCTGCGCGTCGACAATTCCAACGGTGTCGTTGGAAGGTTCCATGGTACGCCATCTGCATTCAGGTCCCCGGACGCAATTCGAGGCTTTGCGCAGGCCGAAATACAGTAAAAAGCATGTGCGGAATCGCACAATCGTACTGTTCCCGCACATTTCGGCGTGGTGCGGCGTGTGATTCTAGTTGGCGGCAATGAGTGCTCTCATGCCCTTTGCGACAATCGTGAAAACGAAGAGAGATTGGGCAGTTCAGCCGCGGATGATTGATTACGCGGAGACGGCTCGCTCTTTCTCGTGGGACTCCGCGGCCAACTTGCTCGACGGGCTGCCGAACGCGCAAGGTGTGAACATTGCCCACGAGGCTGTCGATCGACACGCCGCCGGCCCGCGGAAGAATCACGTCGCGCTGCGCTGGCTCGGCAAATCGGGCGTCCCCCATGACTACACATACGAAGATCTCCGGGGACTGACGAATCGGTTCGCCAATTCGTTGCGGCAACTGGGAGTTGGTCCGAGCGATCGCGTCTACGCGTTGATGGGCCGCATTCCGGAGCTCTACATCGCGGCGATCGGGACGCTGAAGAACCGCAGCGTCTTTTGCCCACTCTTCTCGGCGTTTGGTCCCGAGCCAATTCGAGCGCGACTCGCTTTGGGCAAAGGCAAAGTCCTTGTCACGAGCGAGTCCCTCTATGCCCGCAAAGTGGCAGCGATTCGTACGTCGCTTCCTGATCTCGAACACGTCCTCACCGTGCCCGAGACCGAAGCTTTGGCGCCGGCTCCGGGAACGCACGACCTGCGAGCGCTCATGGCGGAGGCGAGCGATCAATTCATCATTGATCCGACCGACCCCGAAGAGTGGGCTCTGCTGCACTTCACCAGCGGTACGACGGGGACTCCAAAGGGAGCGATGCATGTCCACCAGGCGGTGGTTGCCCACCATATCACGGGACGCCTCGCACTCGATCTGCACGACGACGACATCTTTTGGTGCACAGCGGATCCGGGCTGGGTAACTGGAACATCCTATGGGATCATTGCACCCCTCACTAACGGCGTGACGAGCCTGATTGACGAAGGGGATTTTGATGCTGAACGCTGGTACCGCGTTCTCGAAGAACATCACGTTTCCGTCTGGTACACGGCGCCGACGGCGATTCGGATGATGATGAAAGCCGGCACGGAGCTCGTTCGAACGCGCAAGTATCCAAACCTGCGATTTATGGCCAGCGTCGGAGAACCGCTCAATCCCGAAGCGGTCGTTTGGGGATGTGAGGCATTTGGCAAACCGTTTCACGACAACTGGTGGCAGACCGAGACCGGCGGGATCATGATCGCCAACTTCGCCTGCATGGATGTGCGGCCCGGGTCGATGGGGAAGCCCCTGCCAGGAATTGAAGCGGCCATTGTTCAGCGAACCGAGAGTGGCGCGGTCGAGGTTGTTGAGGCTCCCGATGTCCAGGGCGAGCTCGCATTGAGGCTGGGCTGGCCGTCGATGTTTCGCGGCTATTGGAACGAGCCGGAGCGCTACCGCAAGTGTTTTGCCGGCGATTTCTACCTGACCGGGGATCTGGCACGGCGTGATCGGGACGGCTACTTCTGGTTTGTCGGCAGGAAAGATGATGTGATCAAGACGTCCGGGCATCTCATTGGACCCTTCGAAGTCGAGAGCGTCTTGATGGAGCACAAAGCGGTTGCCGAAGCGGGGGTGATCGGCAAGCCCGACCCGGCTGCATTGGAAATCATCAAGGCTTTCGTGTCACTCAAGCCGGGCTATGTCGCCAGCGATGAACTTCGGCGGGAGTTGATGGGGTTTGCTCGAACGCGACTTGGCGCGGCGGTTGCCCCGAAGGAAATCGAATTCGCCGCCTCGATTCCCAAGACGCGTAGTGGAAAGATCATGCGGCGGCTGCTCAAGGCGCGAGAGCTCGGGCTGCCGGAAGGCGATACTTCGACCTTGGAGCAACTCGAATGAACGCATCCTCAGCGTCCCATCCGGATCGAGAGCATGCACTGACGATTTTGCACCAGATGCTTCTCATTCGGCGCTTCGAGGAGAAGTCCGCCGAGCTTTACAGCCTGGGCAAAATTCGTGGATTCCTGCATCTGTACATCGGCGAAGAGGCCGTCGCCGTCGGCGCAATCCCGGCCCTGAGCCGCGACGACTCGCTCGTCTCGACTTATCGGGAGCATGGTCACGCCTTGATCCGGGGGATGCCCGCCGGAGCCGTCATGGCAGAGATGTTCGGCAAGGTCAACGGCTGCAGTCGCGGCCGCGGTGGCTCGATGCACCTGTTCGACGTGAGCCGGCGATTCTTCGGCGGCAACGCCATCGTGGCTGGGGGATTGCCGTTGGCCGTTGGCTTGGCGCTGGCGGACAAGCTTCAAGGGCGACAGCGAGTCACCGCTTGCCTATTCGGGGACGGGGCGGTGGCTGAGGGCGCGTTTCACGAGTCGCTCAACCTCGCCGCACTATGGCAGCTTCCGGTTTTGTTCCTTTGCGAGAACAACTTGTATGCGATGGGGACGCGCATCGAGCGCTATCAGTCGCGCCCCGAGATTTACCCGAAGGCCGCCGGATACGGGATTTCTGCCGACTGTGTGGACGGCATGGATGTCTTGGCCGTGCAGCAAACGGCGGCGGCTGCGGTCGACTTCGTCCGCTCCAACAGCCGCCCGTTCCTGCTCGAAGCCAAAACTTATCGCTTCCGCGCCCACTCGATGTACGACGCTGAGCTGTATCGTTCCAAGAGCGAAGTCGAAGAGTGGAAGCAGCGGGATCCCATCAACGCCTTCCTCGCACAAGCGCGTACGAAAAGATTGGTGAACGACGACGACATCAAATCGATCGACAGCCGAGTTGCGACCGAAGTCGCCGAGGCCGTGGCCTTCGCCGAGGCCGGTGAGTGGGAGCCAATTCAAGATGTCACCAAGGATGTCTACACGCGCTTCGATGGCCCCACGAATGCCTCGACCGTTGCGGCGCAAACTCATCCTCAGGTGCCGGTATGAGCAAGGTCACCTATCGCGAAGCCGTCCGGTCCGCACTGCGTGAAGCGCTCGAGTCCGATCCGCGCGTGTTTCTCATGGGCGAGGACGTGGGCAAATATGGCGGCTCCTACGCCTGTAGCAAAGGCTTTCTGGACGAGTTCGGCCCCGAGCGAATCCGCGACACACCGTTGTCGGAAGGCGCGTTTGTTGGCGCGGGGATCGGGGCGGCGATCGGTGGGATGCGGCCGATCGTCGAAATCATGACCGTCAATTTCAGCCTGCTTGCGCTCGATCAGATCGTGAATAACGCGGCAACGCTGCGGCACATGTCGGGCGGTCAGATCAGTGTGCCGCTCGTCGTGAGGATGGCGACGGGCGGGGGAAGGCAACTCGCCGCACAACACTCTCACAGCCTGGAGGGCTGGTACGCTCACATCCCGGGCATCAAGGTTGTCGCCCCGGCGACCGTCACTGACGCCCGGTATATGCTCGGCCTAGCTCTGCGCGAGCCCGATCCCGTCTTCATCTTCGAGCACGCGCTGCTTTACCCGATGGAGGGACAATTGGGCGACGCCGCCGACCTCGAGCATGCGGCCATCCGCCGCGCTGGCAACGACGTAACGCTTGTGACTTACGGCGGATCGCTGCACCGGTCGCTCGAGGCGGCCGAGGTTCTTGCGTCGCGGGACGTCGACGTGGAAGTCGTTGACTTGAGGTCACTGCGTCCGATCGATGCGCCCACGATTCTGGAATCGGTCGCTAACACTCACCGAGCGGTGATCGTCGACGAAGGGTGGCGGACCGGCAGCTTGGCCGCTGAAATCAGTGCGCAGATTATGGAAGGCGCTTTCTACGAGCTCGATGCGCCTGTCGCCCGCGTTTGCAGTCTGGAAGTCCCCATGCCTTACGCGAGGCACTTGGAAGACGCGGCTCTGCCAAACGTCGAGCGCATTGTGAGCGCCGTCGAGCAACTGGTGGCCCAACATGGCTGATTTCGTGATGCCCAGCCTGGGCGCCGATATGGAGGCCGGCACGCTCGTCGCCTGGCATAAGAACGCCGGCCAAGCCGTGCGACGCGGCGACATCATCGCCGAAGTCGAGACTGACAAGGGAATCATCGATATCGAAGTCTTCACCAGCGGCATACTCGAGCAGATCCTGGTGCCGGTGGGAGAGAAAGTCCCCGTCGGCACGCTGCTGGCTCGGATTCGCGAAGAAGGCCAGACTGCCGAGGAGAAAGTCGCAGCACCCGCCATTTCGGTCGATCGCGAGCCGCCAAAGGCTCCCGCGGCTCTGCCTGCGGTCGCCGCGGAAAAAATCGCGGGCCCGGCAGCGTCCTCAACCTCTGGCGACGTCACCCGCCTTCCAATGTCGCCGTCGGCGCGTCGACTCGCACGGGAGCTCGGCGTTGACCCGCACACGGTGCCTGGTACGGGACCCGGCAGTGCGATTACACGCGAAGACATTCAACGAGCCGCAGCAGCATCCACCGCGAAGACGCCACCCTCTGTGTCCCAACCGTCCGTGCCAAAGCCGCAGCCCCCCTCGGCAGACCAGGCCAGCCGGATGCGTGCCGCAATTGCGGCCGCAATGGCCCGCTCGAAGCGCGAAATCCCGCACTACTACCTGCAGACAACGATCGACTTTCACGCCGCCGAAACTTGGCTGGCTGAAGAGAACCTCAAGCGTCCAATGACTGAGCGGCTGCTCTATGGAGTGCTGTTGCTGAAAGCCGTTGCGCTCGCCCTGCAAGAGGTTCCGGACCTCAACGCAGTTTGGGAAGGGGACCGCGTGCAGGTCAAAGAAGCCGTGCATTTGGGGGTCGCGATTTCCGTGCGGGGAGGAGGCCTCATCGCACCGGCCCTCCACAACGCTACTGAAAAGAACATCGATCAGCTGATGCGCGAGTTTCGTGATCTGGTCCGCCGAGCACGGAGCGGCGGCCTGAGAAGCTCCGAACTGACCGATCCCACGATCACGGTCACCAGCCTCGGCGAGCAGGGGGTCGAGGCCGTTTACGGGATCATCTATCCGCCCCAGGTGGCGCTGGTGGGGTTTGGGAAAATCGTCACCCGGCCTTGGTCAGTGAATAACGCGATCGTCCCGCGGTCCGTAATCACCGCGACCTTGTCAGCCGACCACCGCGTCAGCGACGGACATCGAGGTGGACTGTTCCTGTCAGCCGTCGATCGCTTGTTGCAGGAGCCTGACAAACTATGAGCCCGGACGAAGCCCGCTCCAAAGTTCTTGCCGCACTGACCAGCATTGCACCGGAGGCCGATCCTGCGCAGATCAAGCCGCGAGTCAATCTTCGAGACCAGTTGGACATCGACTCGATGGACTTTTTGAATTTCGCCCTCGCGTTGCACAAAGAGTTTGGCGTCGACATCCCAGAGCGAGACTATCCGAAGCTGGCCACGTTGGACGGCTGTGTCGATTACCTTTGCCGGTCGGACCCGGCGAGTTAAGTTCCATCGGCTGCAGTTCCGATCGAAAGGCTAAAGAACGATTCGGGGCAATCGACAGCCCGACGCTAATAGGCGAGTGTTCAAATTGGAGACGTGCCCCAATGGGGAGTGTAGGCCGGCAGATTGTCGATCTCGCGATTTATTAGCGCCCGTCGTCCGTGACGCGTCCTGGTCTCTTCGGGTCGGGCAGCGCGGCGCCCGGCGTTTGGCCGATCGCCACGAAGAGTTGGAACTGGGTTAGATCGTAGGCGACGATTGCACGCACGAGTGCCTGTCGCGCGTCGGTCAACAGGTTGACGCTGTTGATCGACTCCAAAGGGAGTGCTTCGCCGCCGCGCGTGCGGGCAATTTCTTCTTGTGCGCCCTCCGCGGCCGTTTTAAGACGCCGCATGACAAAATCGAGCTCCTGCTTGCGGCGTTCCGAAAGGACAAACGCGTCGGCCACTTCCCGGCCGATCCGGTTCAGGACCAATCCCCGCCGCGCAACGGCGTCATCGCGGGCGATGCGCTCCCGCTTCTGAAGGGCGGCGTTGCCGAAGCCCAGGTTTTGCAGCGTCCAGTACGCGTACACGTCGAAATCGGTCCGTCCCCCGAGATTCTGAAATAACGCGCCGTCACCTCCCCCCGTGCCACCGCCTCCAAATCCACCCGCGCTGAACCCGACCGAAAGGGTCGGCAGCCAGGGGCGCGCGACCTCCGCACGCAACCGATGGTCGGCTGCCGAAATGTCCGCGGCCGCGGCCGCCGCTTCGGGACGGGCCCCCAGCGCCATCGGGACCAGCTCCTCCAGGCGGTATCCGGGGTCAACCAACTGAACGACCTCGATCATGCCGGCGGCGGTGCGCAGCCGCACCGAGGGATCCAAATTCAGCGTGCGGGAGAGTTCAGCCGACGCGACTGCGAGGTCCTCCTGGGCCTGCAGCTCTTGTGCGTGCAAGAGCAGCGCTTGAGAGCGCGCCCGGTTGGCGTCGCCGACCCGCCCCTGACCCGTCTGAGCGAACGCAGAAGTCGCGAGCACGACCTGCATCAGGCCCTCTTCCGATTTGCGGATCGCATACAGCTCTCCCTCGGCTCCGACCAGAGCCAGATAACGCCCGGTGATCTCGAGCAGACTCGTGTTTTCGATCGCTCGCGACGACGCGCTGCGGCTGGCGACGACCTGCGCCGCCACGAGCGGGGCGAAATACGCATCGCCAAGGTGGGCGAAAACGTGAACGGCTGGAACGGCGACCGTCTGAGACCCCATGGCCCAGTCGCCGCCCCCAAAGTAAATGGATTGCTCCTCAACCTTGAGGATCTGTCCGTCGGCCAGCTGCACGGGCCCCTGATGCAGGTGGTACATCGTGCCGGCATTCAGCGACGGAAGCAGCATCCCGCGTGCCTGAAGCTGCAGGGCCAGAGCTTCCTGAATCGCCTCGCGTCCCAGCGCAATCGCTGGGTTTTGCGCCTCGGCCAGTTGCAGCACGGTCGAGAGATCGACCTGAGATTCCTGCCCAGTCACGGGAATGACTTCTTCGGGACTCAGGCCGTCTTCGGGATGTTTGATGAACTCGGGGATTGGACGGTAGGCGCCCGACAGCGGTTTCTCGGCCGGAGCGTAATCGCGGCTTTTCGGACTCTCTTGAGCGACCGCCGACTCCGCCGTGATCAGCCCGGCCGAGCTGACGAGCGCAAGTGTCACCAATGGAAAAAAGAATCCAAACGCAGACCGAGGCAGAGCCGCCCGCCAGATGTGTGACCACAGCGCCGAAGGCGCCGCGGAGTCTTTGCCGCGCGGCTTTGCAGTCGATTCTGTGGTTCCACGTAACATGACTGGCTGCGCGGTCTGTTATTTGGGGGCTCAGCCTGGCGGCGTAGCGGGCGCTTGTCCATTGACTGGGGGAGCCGGCGCAGGCGGCATCGTTTCTGGCGATGGCGGAGCCTGCATTACTGGGGATCTGGTCACCGGTCGGATGAGCACGTCGGCAGGAGGTTTGCCGATCGCGACGTACAGCTCGAATTGCGCCCGGTTGTAATCGAGGATCGAGTTCAGATATTGCTCTCGCGCGCGTCCCAGCAAGCGGAGACTGTTGATCAGCTCGAGGGGCAGTCCCTCGTGGGAGATGATCCGCCGCAGGTCCTCTTGAAAGCCGTCCAGGGCGGATTGGATGGCCATTTCGCCGATGCGAATCTGCGCGTAACGGGCATGCGTCCGGGCGTAGGCCGCGGCCACTTCGGCCCGAATGCGGTCGAGGACGACGACCTGCTCGAGGTTGGCGCTCCGCAGCCGGCTTCGCGCCGCGTCGATCAACGCTTTGTTCCCCACTCCCAAGTTCAAGATGGTCCAATAAGCCGCCGCGTCGAAGTCCTGCCGGGGATCGAACAATCCGAACCGGGGATCGCCCAAAGCGTCGGTTCCGGATCCGACGGGCTGATCGACGATGCTGCTGCCGCCTCCGAAGGTGCCGGCACTGACGTCCAAAAACACCGTGGGCGAGAAGGGGAGCCACCGCGCCTGATCGAGGCGGGCCAGCGCCTGGCAGATGGCCGCGTGCCTCTCCTTGAGCTCCGGCCGATTGAGCAGGGCGATCGTCAGCAATTCGGGCAACGTCACCGGCTCCGGCACGATCGATTTCGGGAGCACGTGCTCATCGAGGGGGTGCAGCCGCAACAGCGGATCGAGATGCAGCACACGCGCTAGTTGGGCCGACGCAGAGCCGATATCGGCTGCCGTCTGAATCACGAGCGCTTCGCGGCGATAAAGCTCCGTGGCGGCACGGTCGGCGTCGGCTTTGCGCCCCTCGCCGGTCCGGGCGTAGTTGGCGGTGAGCCGCGCGACTTCCTTGGCATCGTCACGGGTTTGCTCAGCGATTTTGTGCAGCTCCTCGGCGCGGAGCAGCTCGACATATCCGACCGCCGCCGCCAACAGCCTGTCTTGCACGACCGCGTCGCCGGCAAAGCCCCGACGGTCGACTTCTTGCTCCGCCACGAGGTAATCGTAGACCCAAACGGCGACGTTGCCTGTCAGCACGACGCCAGGAATATTGGGCGTTCCGGCGCCCACCGCGAAGGCGCCCGCCCCGGCGTAGAGTGAATCGCGATTCACATCGAGGATCACTCCGCTGGAGCGTTGCAGCACCCCGCGATGCGAGTCGACGCTCGAGCCAGCGTTGAGATTGGGGAGAAACTGAGCGGCAGCGAGTTGCCGCAACGCCAGCGACTCGATCACCCGCTGCTGCGCAATGAGAACTTGTGGATTCTGCTCGCCGATCAGGCGAAACGCGCTGAAAAGATCGATCGGCGCGATATTCGTTCCCAGGAATTGGTTGAGGGCGGCTTCTGCACCAGTCGAAGAGAGTGGGTCACCTGCGTCCCCGGGCGAAACCGGCAGGGGCGCCGCGACGGCCGACGCGCTCGCAGCAGGAGGAAGTTGCTGGGCTGGGCTCGACTGGCCGCGCGCACTGGCCGTCACGTTGGCAATCCATGCCAAAACGGCGCCGCACGCCAAAGCGATTCGCCAGCGCTGATTGTTCATCCCCCCTCCCTGGCGGACTGGTTCTTCCTAGCGCGCCGGCTGCCTGATGCCGGCGTCGAGCGTTTGATCGGGCGGATTGAGAAACTCCGACGGAGCGGGTCGCGCCAGCATATCGACGGGCGGATTGCCCAGAGCAACGTAGAGCCGCACCTCTGCCCGGTTGTAGCCAATGATGGCGTTTAGATAGTCACGGCGCGCTTCGATCACCTGGCGCAAACTGTCGAGCAGCTCGATCGGCAATCCCTGGCGGCCGCGCACTCGCACCAAGTCCTCTTGCGCGGCGCTTTCGCCCGAGCGGACGGCTTGCGCATGCCACTTCACCTGCGCCAGCCACGAAAGAGCCTGAACATAGGAGTCGACCACCTCTTGGCGTACGGAATCGAGCACATCCAGTTCCTGGAACTCCGATGCCCGAAGCCGGGCGCGGGCCGCATCGATCAGGGCCTTGTTGCCGACGCCGAGGTTTCTGAGCGTCCAGTACATTGCGGCGTCGAGGTCGGTTCGGCCGCTGATGTCTCCAAACCGCGGAAGCCCTTCGCTGGCGCCGATGTTGCTTCCGCCGCCGAAGGCGCCGCCGCTAAATCCCATCAGGACCGTGGGCGAGAAGGCAAGGAGGCGAGCCCCGTCCAGATCGAGCATGGCAGCTCGGATCGCAGCGCGCTGGGCCAGCAATTCAGGCCGATTCAGCGCCGCGACGGCCAGCAGCTGCGACAGCGGCATCTGCGTCGGAACGGTCGGCTGTGGGACGAGCTGCGACTGCACGGGAACGAGCCGCAACGTCGCATCAAGGTTCAACAGTTCGCATAACGCGTGCGAAGCCTGGGCCTCGGCGGCAAGCGCCTCGAGAACGTCTTCGTCTCGCCGGGCAAATTCGGTCGCCGCACGCTCGGCGTCGGCGGGGCGTCCCGCGCCGGTTTTGGCATAGTCGGCCGTCAGACGCGCGATCTCCCCCGTGTCGTTGCGGGCCAAAACAGCGAGGCTTCGCAAGCCTGCCGTACGCAACAGCTCGGTGTAGGCCAGAGCGACGTCACGCAAAACGTTGTTGTCGACAGCAGCCCGGTCGAAGTTCGAGCGGCGCGTTTCCTGACGGGTGATCAGATAGGCGTAGATCGCTGCGGAGAGGTTGAGATTGTAGTACAGACCCGGGATCTGCACGGCTCCGGCGCCGACGACGTTGGTTCCGGCTCCGACGTACATCGAGCCGCGATTGACCGTGATGATGTTGCCCGGACCTTGTTGGAGTACGCCTGTGTGATAGTCGTAGTCTGCCCCCAAGTTCAGGGTCGGCAGAATCTGAGCCGCCGCGAATTGCTGGACGGCGACCGCATACTCCACGCGCTGCTGTGCGACGACGAGCGACAGGTTCTGCACACCGGCCAGTCGCAACGCGGAAGCGAGATCAATCGGCTGCCCCTCCGGAGCGACACTTGCCTGGGAAATTGGGCCTGACATCCCAACCCGAGGCGTTGGCGACGTGGCCGTTTGCAGAGCCGGCTCGGGCACGCCGGCCACGTCCCCACCCGCTCCCACCTGTGCGACGAGCGCGATCCAGATGCCCGCGGCCACCAACCGGTAGGCGCGCTGTGCCTTGTCGTTTCGAGCGGTGTTCGCGCGCATTCGTGCGGCCTCGCAGCGGATACCGCCGCCATGGACCCAAGGCGACACGGCCCCCTATCAGGGGATCGACCAGTCCAATCGGCTCAATTCAGGGATTTTGCGGGCAACGACGAATATGACGTTTCGCGCACCTAACTTACGGCGGCGCCGCGGGATCGGCGTACGAGAATGAGGCCAAAAAGTCCGGCTCAAGTAGCACAAATCTGCTCAATCATCTGACGGTCCCGGACTGACGGACTGCGTTTCGATACGCGCGATGAAGTTTAACCCACGAAGCATCGTTCGAGGCGAGCCGACGGCTGACCTCCTCGGCCGCTAAAAGAGGCTACTTAAAGAGATCGTCATGCGGCCGAGGCTCCGAAGTGTCAAGGGTAACCGGAGTCGAATTGAATCTCGGGCGTAATTAGCCCGTCTTGTGCCAGTAAGCGGCCCAATCCGCCGTTTAGAAGTCGGGCGTGTTTATCTTTGCAAAAGCGCTGGTTCAAATAATTCCGTTGTCTCGCAGCGTTGCCTGCTCTTTGTCGTCGAAGCCTGCAGCCTCCAACACTTCGGCCGTATGCCTGCCCGGAGGAGCAGCCACGCGTCGAACGCGGACCGGGGTTCGAGACATCTTTGCTGGCGGTCCCTCAGTTTTGACGATGGCGCCCGATGGTTGTCTTGCGGCCTGAATCGTGCCGCGGGCTTGAATGTGCGGGTCCTTTGTCATTTCGCCCGGCGTCAGGACCTTTTCAGCCGCAAGCCCGACGCTCGCGACCGCGTCAATCACCTGGTCGCGAGTTCGCGTCTGACAAAACTCTGCCATCATTCGGTCTAGTTCTTCGCGCCGCGCGACACGTCCCGGAATCGTGCAA
>Ga0187781_10002679_pt1 | contig 13486 bp, 11 predicted proteins | sample 0715_SJ02_MP02_2_FD_132447 | JGI IMG/M metagenome (GOLD analysis project Ga0187781, IMG submission 132447) | Tropical peat soil microbial communities from peatlands in Department of Meta, Colombia - 0715_SJ02_MP02_20_MG | ecosystem: Environmental > Terrestrial > Soil > Wetlands > Peat | place...
CCAGGTCGACGCCGGCATCGACCAGACTTTCGCTTCGCGCATAGCCGGCTTCGCCGACCGAAGTCGCTGCGCCGACCCGAAGCCGGCCCTGCTCGTCCTTGCAGGCACTGGGATGGGCTACCGCCTTTTCAATGTCTTTTACGGTGATGAGACCGACGCAGCGATATCCGCTATCGACGACCAGAAGTTTCTCGATGCGATGCTGATGCAACAAGCGCTTGGCCTCGTCCTGCCCGACACCTTCGCGCACCGTAACCAGCCGATCCTTGGTCATCAGGTCGGAAACTTTCTGGCGCTTGTCGGTGGCAAATCGCACGTCGCGATTGGTGAGGATGCCGACGAGTTTTCCGGCGCGGCCATTGCCCCCGCCTTCCACGACCGGGATGCCTGAAATTCGATGCTCCTGCATCAGTGTCAGCGCGTCTGCGAGCGTCGCCTCGGGGCTAATGGTCACCGGGTTCACGACCATTCCCGATTCGAATTTCTTGACCTGCCGCACTTGCGCGGCCTGCGCCTCGGGTTCGAGATTGCGATGAAGGATGCCGATGCCGCCAGCCTGCGCCATGGCAATCGCCATATGCGCTTCGGTCACCGTATCCATCGCCGATGCGACGATCGGGATGTTAAGGAGAATATTTGGTGTGATGCGCGAGCGGACGTCGACTTCCGATGGCAGAACGTCGGAGAGGCCCGGCTTCAAGAGCACGTCATCGAAGGTGTATGCTTCGCGCGGTAGGTCTTTTGAAGTCGTTGCCATTGCCAACTCCGCTTGGCCCGGATGGCGGATGCCTCGCGGGCGAGCGGAACTATGTCCCCGTCCGAGTCGATGGCCCGCTTTTGGGTTGGCGGCGGTCGATAGCACGCCTCGACCGCAATTGATAGGCCCGTTGGGAGTAAGCACAGGAGGAATCGCCAATGAAACGGGCCATCGATCGCCGTCAGTTCGCGATTGGGGGGATCGCCGCCGGCGCCCTTGCGGCGCCGCACCTGGCGCTTGCTCAAGGCGCACCGGTCAAGATCCGCCTCGGCTGGGTGGTCGTCCCCGCCTCCATCGCGCCATTGGTGCTGGAGAAGAAGGATCTTCTTACGAGTTTCGGCCGCTCTTACATCGCCGAGGACACGCGCTTCGAGGGAACCCCGCCTGTCATTACCGCACTCGTCGCCGGCGAACTCGACATCGGGCCTCTCGCATTCTCATCCTTCGGGCTTTCCATCGACAACGCGCATATGGAGGACCTGCGAGTCATCTGCGACGAAATCCAGGATGGCGTCGTGGGCCATGGCACCAACGAATTCATGGTGCTTAAGGATGGCCCGATCAAAACCGTCACTGACCTGAAGGGCAAAGTGCTCGCCACCAACGCCATGGGCAGCGCGGTCGACATTGCCATGCGTGCGATGGTGCGGCGAAGCGGCCTCGAAGCCAACAGGGATTACACGATCGTGGAGGCGCCCTTCCCGGCCATGCGCGCCATGCTCTCCGAAATAAAAGCTATCAGCGCGGTGCCGCCATTCTCACTGGACCCCGATCTGCGCGCGCACGCGAATACCTTGTTCACCCAGAAGGATGCCTTCGGCATCACGCAGCTCACTATGTGGACCGCGCGCACCGGCTTCATCGGGCAGAACCGGGACGCGCTGGTCGACTGGTACATCGATCCTAAAAATCATGACGCAGCGGTCGCCATCGTCGCGCGCCTCAACAAGGCTCCGCCCCGCTCGGGTCGACTGGGCCTTTACCGGTCGCGATCAATATCGCGATCCCAACGACGTGCCGAACCTGAGCGCGCTGCAGACCAATCTCGACCAGCAGAAAGAACTTGGATTCCTCAAAGGGAAAATCGGCGTCAAGAAATATTCCGACCTGAGCATGGTCGAGGAAGCGGCGAAGCGGCTGGGATAATGCCGAAGGTTACGCTTCTCACCGCCGGGTGCGTCATCGGTCGATAGCCGCGCATGGAATCACGCCCCTACGATCGAATCGTGCCACTGATCGTGGCCACCGCGCTGTTCATGGAAAATATGGACTCCACGGTGATCTCGACTTCGCTGCCCGCCATTGCGCGAGCGCTGGGCACGAACCCCCTCGCCTTAAAGCTCGCCGTCACCTCTTATCTCCTATCGCTCGCCGTTTTTATCCCGGCGAGCGGCTGGACCGCGGACCGGCTCGGCACCCGCAACGTGTTCCGCACCGCGATCGGCGTGTTCGTGCTCGGCTCTATCGGCTGCGCGGCCTCGCACTCGCTCGAACAATTCGTGCTTGCGCGCGTCGTCCAGGGCCTGGGCGGCGCCATGATGACGCCGGTCGGACGGCTCATCATGGTCCGCAGCATCGACAAGCAGCTCCTCGTCAATGCCATGTCGCTCGTCACAATCCCGGCGCTGATCGGGCCGATTTGCGGACCGCCGCTCGGCGGCTTCATCACGACCTATGCCTCCTGGCATTGGATATTTTTGATCAACGTGCCGATCGGCCTTGTCGGCATCGCTTTGGTATCGCGCTTCATTCCCAACGCTTATGCTGAGCAGCAGGATCCTTTCGACGCGCTCGGCTTCATCCTGTCGGGCCTCGCTATTGCCGGATTGGCTTTCGGGCTTTCGGCGCTGGGACTTGAATTTCTGCCCACGAAAATCGTCGCCGCTCTCATCGCCGCCGGCGCCGTTTCGGCGGTGGCTTATGTGATCTACGCCAAGCGCACGCCGGCGCCGATTCTCGATTTGAGCCTTTTGCGGCTGCCGACTTTCCGCGCCAGCATTTTCGGCGGCTTTTTGTTTCGCCTCGGCATTGGCGCGTTGCCGTTCTTGCTTCCGTTATTGCTACAGGTCGGTTTTAAGCTAACGCCGTTTGAGTCCGGCCTCATCACCTTTACCGCAGCGCTCGGCGCCATGTTCATGAAGGCCGCGGTCGCGAGCGTGCTGCGGCGCTTCGGCTATCGCAGTGTGCTCGTCTACAACGCGTTGATCAGCAGTGCCTTCTTGGCGGCCTGCGCCACATTCGTCAGCGGTATGCCGTTCGCGGCGATGATCGCGATCCTGCTATCGGGCGGCTTCTTTCGCTCGCTGCAATTCACCAGCATCAACACCATCGCCTATGCCGAAATCGAGCCGGCCAAAATGAGCCGCGCGACCGCGATGGTGGCCGCCGCGCAGCAACTCTCGCTCTCGACCGGGGTCGCAGTCGGCGCGCTCGTCGTCGAATTGACGCTTCGGCTGAGGCACGAGACCGCAATGGGCATCTACGATTTTCCACCAGCCTTCCTGTTCGTTAGCCTGCTGTCGGCGAGCGCCGTCTTTATTTTCGCGCGTCTGCCGCTCGACGCCGGCGCGGAACTTTCGGGGCGCAAGACGCAAGTCGCGAAAGAAAACGCCGATGCCGCGCCGCGCTAGTGTCCCGATTCCAAAGTTCGCCACACCTTGCGGCGCGCTCTTAGCGAACTTCGGAATCGAAAGGACACTAGCAAGTCTATAATTCTAGTGTGGCTTTTGGATTTGAAGTTCCCATACAAGCGGGCCGCTGAACCGCAGGAACTTCAAATCCACCACACTAGCCGCGAAATCCCTTCGCCAAGAGATAGAGTTCGGCCGAGTCGCTGCGGCTCGCCGGCGGCTTGACGTGTTTGACACTGGCAAAGTCGCGTTTGAGCTCGGCCAGGAGCGCGGTCTCGGTGCCGCCTTGCAGCATCTTGCAGAGAAACGTGCCGCCTGGAGCCAGCACTTCATGCGCGAAGGCCGCCGCGGCCTCGGCCAGCCCCATGATCCGCAAATGATCGGTCTGGCGATGACCGGTCGCATTCGCCGCCATGTCGGAAAGGACCACGTCCGCTTTTGCTTCCGGGCCGCCGAGCATTTCCTTGAGACGATCCGGCGCCGACGGGTCGAGAAAGTCGAGCTGCACAAATTCGACGCCGGCGATCGGCTTCATATCGAGGATGTCGAGGGCGATGACGCGGCCCTTGGCGCCGACGCGGCGCGCGGCGATCTCGCTCCAGCCTCCCGGCGCCGCGCCGAGATCGACGACCCGCGCGCCCGGCCTGAACACTTTATGGCGATCGTCGATCTCGGCGAGCTTGAAAGCCGCTCGCGAGCGCAAACCTTCTCGTTTGGCGCGCGCCACATAAGGATCGCTGATCTGGCGTTCGAGCCAAGCGCGTGACGACGGCGTGCGGCGTTTTTCGTCCTTAAACCGCGCCATGACCGCTCAAGCTTTTCCCCAAACGCCGTCCTCGCGCATCATCTCGACCAGCATGCCCTCGCGCAGACCGCGATCCGCAACGCGCAACCGCTGACAGGGAAACGCGCGGCGGATGGCATCGAGAATGGCGCAGCCAGCGAGAACGAGGTCAGCGCGCTCGGCGCCGATGCAGGGATTGGCCGCGCGCTCGTCGAAGCTCATCGCCGTGAGCTCGGCCAGCACGCGCGAAATATCGCCGTCGGACAGCCAACAGCCGTCGACGCGCCGCCGGTCGTAACGCTGCAGGCGCAGATAAACGCCGGCAATAGTCGTCACGGTGCCCGACGTGCCGAGCATATGAAAGCTCTCGAGATCGCAGCGATGATCGGCGGCGAAGCGGTCGACAAAAGTCGCAACTTCTCCCACCATGGCGTCATAGGTTTCGCGTGAGACGGTCTCGCCGCCGTATCGCTCGGCGAGCGTGACGACGCCCACAGGCAGCGATACCCAGCCTGCAATGTCCGGCGTTGGAGGTCCGCCGCGGCCGGGGCGCGACCGGTTGAGCCGCACGAGTTCCGACGATCCGCCGCCGATGTCGAATAGAATGATGCCGTTGGCCGCCGGATCGAAAAGTTCGGTGCAACCGGTCGCCGCAAGCCTCGCTTCCGTCGCCGAATCGATCACCTCCAATTCGAGCCCTGCGTCTGCGGCGACGCGAGCGCGAAACTCCTCCCCGTTGTCAGCCGCACGACAAGCTTCCGTGGCAATAAGCCGGGCCCGCGCCACCCCGCGTGCGCGCATTTTCTCGCGGCAAACAAGAAGTGCCTGAACCGCGCGCGCGATGGCCGCTTCGCTGATCCGGCCCGAGGCGGCGACGCCTTCGCCGAGCCGGATAATGCGGGAAAAGGCATCGACGACGCGAAAGCCTTCCGCTGTCGGACGCGCCACAAGCAGCCGGCAATTGTTGGTTCCGAGATCGAGCGCCGCATAAGTGGTCGCGCTGCGATCACGCGGTGCGCGCCTTTGCCCGCGGTCGTCGCGACGAAGGCCATAAGGCGTTCTCCGGCCCCAGCGAGGCCGGCGCTTGGACCCGTGATCAAGGCCGCTCCGCGGCCAGGGCCCGTCGTTCATCAACGCCTTCCCGCCGCGCCGGAGCCTCATGCAGGCTCAACAGTTGCGGTCTATTGTTCCAACCGAAATCATCGGAAATGTAACAGGGGCGCGCGACAGGGCAATACCGTGCTTCGCGCGCCTACGAGCCATGTTGGGCGCCCAGTTGCCGGGGTTCGCCAAGTTCTTTATCCAAGTCCTTATCCAAGTCCTTAATCTCAGCTGTTCAAAGCCTTCCGGGATTGAACCGTTATGAATTTGCACCAAGCTGCCAATGGCCGCACCGACGATGCGGCAGCTGAACGGTTAGCGATCGAGAAATTCGCCGTCGGACAGTCGGTGCCGCGCCGCGAAGATCCGATGCTGGTGCGCGGCCTCGGGCACTATACTGACGACGCGAGCCTTCCCGGTCAGGCCTACGGCGTAATGGTTCGTAGCCGCAACGCGCACGGGATCATTCGAGCCATCAACATCGCAGCGGCACGGAACATGCCGGGCGTGCTCGCCGTCTATACCGGCGCGGATCTGAAAGGTTACGGTCCGCTCAAATGCATCGTCGCGCTCAACAATCGGGACGGCTCACCCTTGAAAAAGCCGCGGCGAGATGCGCTCGCGACCGATCGGGTACGTTATGTGGGCGATCCGGTCGCCTTTGTCGTCGCCGAGACGCTCGCGCAGGCGAAGGATGCAGCCGAAGCGGTCGCACTCGAGGTTGAACCGCTCCCCGCCGTCGTGTCCGCCGAGCAAGCCGCGAGCGGCGGCGCGCCGCTTCTGTATCAGGACGTGCCGGAGAATGTCGCGCTTGATTATCACTACGGCGATGCGGAGGCGGTGAAGGCCGCCTTCGCGAGCGCCGCTCATGTCACGCGATTAAACCTCGTGAACAGCCGCCTTGTGGTCAATTGCATCGAGCCGCGCGCGGCTTTGGCCTCTTACGATGGCAACCGCTACACACTCCATGTGCCGTCGCAGGGCGTGTTCGGCATGCGCGCCCACCTCGCCGAAGCGCTCGGCGTGGACGTTAAAGATGTGCACGTCCTGACGGGTCAGGTCGGCGGCTCGTTCGGCATGAAGGCTGCGGTCTTCTCGGAATATATTTGTCTTCTTCATGCCGCGCGTGTGCTCGGACGGCCGGTGAAATGGACCGACGAACGATCGGGAAGCTTTCTTTCCGACGGGCACGGCCGCGCCAACGAAGTGGTCGCGGAGCTCGCACTCGACGCCGAGGGAAATTTCCTCGCGGTGCGGCTGACGAACTTCGCCAATATGGGTGCCTACCTGGCGCCGTTCGGGCCGCTGCTTGGGACGCTCAATGCCGTGAAGAATATGCAGGGCATGTACCGCACGCCGCTGATGGAAGTCTCAACCAAGTGCGTGTTCACCAACACCACGCAGGTCACCGCCTATCGCGGCGCCGGCCGGCCCGAGGGTAATTACTATATGGAGCGCTTAATCGATGCCGCCGCGGCCGAGATGAGCATCGATCGGATCGCGCTGCGGCGGCGCAATCAAATTCGCGCGCAGGAATTGCCGGCGAAGACGGCCTCCTCCTCCACCTACGACTGCGGCGATTTCACCGCTTTGACCAAACATGCGCTCGAACTGGCCGATAGCAAGGGCTTCGCGCGCCGCAAACGCGAAAGCCGCAAGCGCGGCAAGCTGCGCGGATTGGGCGTGAGCAATTATCTGGAAGTGACGGCGGCGCCGGCAAAGGAATCGGCAGGGATCACTTTCAACGCGGACGGCATGGTGACGCTTACCACCGGCACGCTCGATTTCGGCATGGGTCATGCCACGCCGTTCGCTCAGGTGCTGAGTGAGCAGCTAGGCATACCATTCGAAAAAATCTATTTATTACAAGGAGATAGCGACAGGATCGTAATGGGCGGCGGCTCCGGCGGATCGAAATCGATCATGCATAGCGGCACGGCAATCATCGAAAGCGCAGCCAAAGTCATTGAAAAGGGCAAGCAGCTCGCCGGCTATGTGCTCGAGGCCGCTCCCGCCGATATTGCGTTCGAGCACGGGCGGTTCGTGATTGTCGGAACGGATCGCACCGTCTCGATCATGGAGCTAGCGCAAAAGCTTCATGGCGGTCTCAAACTGCCCGCCGATGCGCCGCAATCGCTTGACGTGGTTCACGTCAGCGACGGGCCGGGCGCCTCGACCTACCCCAATGGCTGCCACGTCGCGGAAGTCGAGATCGATCTGGAGACCGGTTTCGTCGAACTGGTCAGCTATTCCTGCGTCAACGACTTCGGCACGCTGGTCAATCCGATGATCGTCGAAGGCCAGATGCACGGCGGCGTCGTGCAAGGCATCGGCCAGGCCTTGATGGAGCAAGCGGTCTATGACCAAGAAGGCCAATTGCTGACCGGTTCGTTCATGGACTACCCGATGCCGCGTGCGGCGGACGTCCCCTCTTTCGCCTTGGCCGATCATTCGGTACCAACCAAGACCAATCCGCTCGGCGTCAAGGGTTGCGGCGAAGCGGGTTGCGCCGGCGGCCTGCCCTCCACGATGAACGCGGTCATCGACGCGCTTGCAGAGTGCGGCGTGCGTCACGTCGACATGCCGTTGACACCGTTTCGTATTTGGCAGGCCCTGCAAACCGCAAGGGCGTCCCGCCCGCAATGACGCAATCCATTTCAGTTCGCACGTTACGGCCGTCCGAATCCCGATTGATTGCGGCCGTCTGCGCGGCGCACATGATGAGCCACTATTACATGCTCATGCTGGCGCCGCTGTTGGCGTTCATTCGCGAGGATTTCGGCGTCAGCTATACCGAGCTTGCGCTTGCGCTCACGGTTTTCAACGTCGTTTCCGGCGTGTTGCAGACGCCGGTCGGCTTTGTGGTCGACAGAATTGGCCCCCGTGTCGTGTTGATTGCGGGGCTAGCGCTCAGCAGTGCGGCCTATGCGGTTGCCGGTCTGGTCAATTCATATTGGGTCTTCATTGCCATGTACGGCGTCGCCGGGCTCGGCAACACCGCCTATCACCCCGCTGATTATTCGCTCCTGTCGCACCACACGCCGCCCGAGCGGCTTGGCCAAGTCTTTTCGTTTCACACCTTCGCAGGCATGGTCGGCTCGGCCATCGCTCCCGTCACGCTCCTTTACATGCAGAGCGTGTTCGGCTGGCGAGGCGCCTATCTGGGCGCTGCGATTTTCGGTTTCATCGTCTTTGCGCTGCTGATCGCGCAGCCGGAGCCGATGTCCGATATCGCGCACGCCGGGAGAGCCGCAAAAGGATCAGCAACCGGAAGCGCATCTGCCGGCTGGCGGCTTCTGCTCACGCCCGCGATCCTGCTCAATCTCGCTTTCTTTGTGTTGACCTCGCTCATGGGCAGCGGACTGAACACCTACCTCGTCGTGGCGCTCGGCGCGCTGCACGCGACGCCGCCCGCGATCGCCAATATCGCGCTGACGAGCCTTCTCGCCATGAATGCGGTCGGCGTGCTTGCCGGCGGCATGCTGGCTGGCCGCACCCGCCGTCACGCGCTTGTTGCGGCGTCGGGGTTGACAATCGGCGGCCTTGTAACGGCGTCTGTCGCTTTGTTCGATTTTGCTTTTGCCGCGCTCATCGTGCTTATGGGGTTGAGCGGCTTCTGCGTTGGCGCAACCTACCCTTCGCGCGACATGCTGGTGCGGGCGGTCACTCCGCCCGGAGCTTTCGGTAAAGTATTTGGCTTCGTCAGCACCGGCTTCAATATCGGAGCGAGTATCGCGCCGATCATGTACGGCATGCTAATGGACAAGGGCGCGCCACGCGCGGTTTTCCTTGTGTCTGCCGCCGTCACCCTGCTTTGCGTTGCAACCGTCACATTCGGATTTTCGCGCCGTGAAACACCCTGACTTGCGAACGGCGGCGATTCGCGCATTCCTCTTTTCGGCGCACTCGCCGGCGCACGCGCGGCGGTGAAAAATGCGGCGGCACGCTTAAGAAGGATCGCATTATGAAGCTTTGCCGCTACGACGACGACAGGCTCGGCGTGGTGCGCGGCGACTTAGTGCACGATGTCACGCTGGCGCAGACGGAGATTCGTAATTCCTTGCCCTATGCGATGAAGGGAGATGCCGTCGTTGCGGCCCTGCCGCAATGGCGAGAGCAGATCGAACGCTTGGCTGACAAGGCGCCCCGCAAGCGCGTTGCCCAGGTCAAATTGCTGGCGCCCGTGGCGCGTCCGACCAAGCTCTCCTGCGCGCCGACCAATTACCAGGCCCACATCGCGGAAATGAAAGCCGCCGCCGCGCAGCCTAGTTCTCAGGTCGTCACCGTGCAATCGGCAAAGATCGGCGAAGCGGGAATGTTCCTGAAAGCCAACTCCTCTCTCGTCGGTCCTTCCGAGGGAATTGCGGTTCGCTTTCCAGATCGGCGCAGCGATCACGAGGTCGAACTCGTGATGGTGATCGGCAAGACGGGCAGCGATATTCCGCGGGCGCTCGCACTCGATTATGTCGCCTGCTACTGCCTCGGACTCGACATGACAGTGCGCGGGCGCGAGGACCGAAGCTTTCGCAAATCCGTGGACGGCTACGCCGTGGCCGGCCCTTGGATGGTGACGGCGGACGAGATTGCGAACCCCGATGCCCTGCCGCTGATGCTCGAAGTCAACGGCGAACGACGTCAGGACAGCAATACCAATATGCTAATTTACGATTGCCGGCGTTTGATCGAATTCGCCTCGTCATTCTATACGCTCTATCCCGGCGACCTGATCTACACCGGAACACCGGAGGGCGTGGGTCCCATCAAACCCGGCGACAGCCTCGTCTGCCGCTCAAGCCCGCCGCTAGGCGAGCTCAAGATCGCAGTTCGTGCGCACGAAACGAGCGGTGCACCAGAGCCCCACGCCGTCGCTCAGGCCTGAGCCGAAGCGGCTCTCCACGGCCCGATTCCATCTTGGAAATGCGGTCGGCATGCTCTAAATCCCGGTAACTCGGTCGCCAGCGAAGGCCGAGCCGCCTAGCAATTGGGGAATAGTTCAACGGTAGAACAGCGGACTCTGACTCCGTTAATCTAGGTTCGAATCCTAGTTCCCCAGCCAGTTGATCCCGCTCGCTTTATCCTCCTTTTCCTGTCGGACTCGGTAGACCGTTTTGTAGCTCATTTTGAAGAGTCTGTTCTGGTTCTGACCTCGATGAGGCCTTGCGCGTAACCCAGTTCGAGCTTCCGAATGGCACTTTCGGCGAGCGCCTGATCACGGTGTAAATAGTGCGCGTGGGGATCGAGCGCACGTCACGAATGCTGTGGCCGGTGATGGTGGCGATCTCGGATTCAGAACAGCCGACCAGCGCCAAACGGGTGACGGCAGTGCCGCGCAAATCGTTAAACGTCACCTCTTTGATCTCGGCCCGCTTGCACGCCTTGCCCCACGACGCGCGGAAGCCATCTGGCGTCCAAGGCGCGCCCTTCGGAATTGAGCAACATGATCGGGCTCTGTTTAGTCTTGATCGCCAGATCCAAGGCGGCCTTGAGCGGCGCACCGACCGGGATCTTCACATACACAGGCCGACGCGCCTTCACGCGCACGCTTTTCGATTGCCGCAACCGAATATGGCTGCCGTCATAAGCTGACCACGTCAGGCGCAACAGATCGCCTTGGCGTTGTCCAGTCCACAAGGCGAGCAGCAACGGCAAGTGCAGATGCGCCGGTGCGGACATCAGGAATTTTTTTGATCCTCTAAGGTCCAAACGAAATCGACACGCGTACCGTTATAGAGGCGCCCCCACGTTCACAGGGATTGACTGCAATGCGCCCGCGATCTTTTGCCACCGACAAGATGCGCGCCAGCACCGTCCAAGCGTAGTCGGCCTGTCGCGCCGATTTGCGCGCCAGCTTGTCGCGCCAATCCAAGAAGACGCCCCGCGTCTCGCGCGCAACCAGAGCCTTGATCGGGAAATCGGCGAGTTCTTGCTCGATGAGCTTGATCTGTTTGATGTAGTCCGCCCGCGTGCGCGGGCGAAGCGTGGTGAATTCCCCGCTCATCTGGAACTTCTCGATCAGGAACTGGAGCTTGCCCTCAGGCGCAGGTGGGAGCTGTATCGCCGCCTCCTGGAAGCTAGCGATGAATTCAGGCGTACCCGGCTCTCCCCGAAGACGAGGTCCGCCACGCCAAGCGTACCAGTAAATTTTCTTGGTACCATCCGCCAGCGTGACGTGGGTATGAATACCTTTCAGATCAACCCTCATTTTTCTTCTTTCTCCAACGCTCCAATTCATCGTCAGGCGTTAACTCAATGTCAGCGTTCGCCTCGCAGGTCTCGCCAATGATGATGATGATCTTTCCGTCCTTTGCAATCTCGGCTCGCGCCACGCCAACCCCGGCATTGCGCGCGGCCTTGATGGCGCGTGTCAGGTCGGTTTGACGAAATGTACTCGGGCTACGCGGCATGAAAGCAACTCGCAAAACTCGACGCTACCCTCCTCCAGCCACTGCATTGCCATATCGGCGGTCATCCTTCTCAGCGATCTGGAGTGCGGTGCGACGAAGGCCTATTCCACTCCCTCCATTTCAAGCGGATAGTTTACATTTTTTACGCGGCGCACCCCGGTAATATCCTGGCCGCGGCCGCGCGCCTTCGTGGCTGCGAATTTCTTTTTATCTCGTCTCAACCGCGCAATTCGTGTGTCCCGTTCGCGCTTGACCTGGGCGAGGATTTGATCAAACCGGGGATCATTGGGTGGGAAAAAGAAGGGACGAGTGAGATCGATGCCAGCTGCATGCGCGCGCGTACGGAGCCGTCGAATGATGTCGGTGATATTGACTGTGAAAAAGCCGACCAGATCCCCCATATCGCGAAAATCCTCGGCGATCTGGTTCAGGGTTCCGTGTGTGACCAGTAGAAGTTTTGGGCTTTTCTTCGCAGCATCCCAGCCGACGCCAGCCACGGCCATGAAGAAATTCTGGTTCGGCTCAGCTTCGGAGTGGCCGACCGCGCTCGCCCACTGATGAAAGAAAGCGGCCACGATCGTGGTTGCTATTTCCCGACCGAGCGGCGGTGTGAGCCCCAAGTTGATCGCCATCGCTACGAGATCGAGATCAAGGTAACGTCCCGGTGTTGCCGGCAGCGGCGTCCCAAAGGCCAGCGCCACGTGCCCAGCGTGCTGCAGCTGATCGAATGCGCCGCCGGTAAGGCCCAGAACCTCGAGGAATTCCTCTCTCGTTAGCGATTGCATGGGCGTTAACCTTATAGCATACTAAGCTCATATCTTAGTGAGTACAAAGGTAAGGTCAAGCCTGCAGGTCCTCTTGGCGCCGGTCTGGCTTTTGCCGAACCCCGAAGCGCTGGCGTTTTAGGGCGGCAAACGTGGGACCGTAGCGATTCCAAACACTTAACTAAGGGGACTGCAGCTGCGAGCCGCGAAACCCTTTGGTCGCACCGGTAAGCTGGCTGATTCGAAAAAGCCGGTCAGGCGACTGGGCGCGCGTACTGGCCGCCTCATCGACGATCTCAGGCCGCTGCAGGGGTCGTTCAAAATCCTTTAGACACATCGATGCCGGCACGCCGGCAACTGCCGGCGTCCCGCACGATAAAGCACGCGGCTCACTGGCGACTCGAAATGCTGTCGCCGGTGCCGGCTAAGGGTGAAGGAAGAATTTCTACCTTGCGTTCGCGAACTATGCGCGGCCCGCTACCACGTTATAAATCCACAACACTACATAAATCCACAACACTACGATTGCTCCGAGAATGGAGACGATGATGCTGCCGTCCTCGCCTTTTGCAGCAGGCTGCCGCGGTCAACCAAATCTTTGGCACACGTTATGGCTGTGTTTTCCGGGCAATGCCGGGCGGAATTCTTTTTTGCGCGTTGGAACGTTTGATCAAAATCAATGACAGTCATATCGGGCTCTGCTGATAGCTTCTCAAAAGTTTGACCACAAGAAAAGCCATGGCGACGCTACTGAATGTGAATACCAGTCCAAGCGTTGAGGGGCTTCCCCGCGGGGTGGCGCTGCTGAGGGATCCGCTGCTCAACAAGGGGACCGCTTTCTCTGAAAAGGAACGCGATACATTTGGCCTCCGCGGGCTCCTGCCGGTACACCAGCTCTCGCAAGAGGAACAGGCAGCCCGCATTCTAGCTAACCTGCGCCGCCTCCCCGATGACCTGGAAAAATACGTCGCGCTCAATGCACTGCACGATCGCAATGAAGCACTGTTCTTCCGCGTCGTTTGCGACAATATCGATGAAATTCAGCC
>Ga0187781_10002680_pt1 | contig 13486 bp, 5 predicted proteins | sample 0715_SJ02_MP02_2_FD_132447 | JGI IMG/M metagenome (GOLD analysis project Ga0187781, IMG submission 132447) | Tropical peat soil microbial communities from peatlands in Department of Meta, Colombia - 0715_SJ02_MP02_20_MG | ecosystem: Environmental > Terrestrial > Soil > Wetlands > Peat | place...
GAATGCAGCGAACGTCGCTGCGTGTCGGCGGCGACAACGATCCCACCGCTAACGGATGTTTCCTCCGTTCCGCGTCTCGGCGACTGCTCCGAGGGAGTGTCGGCGGGAACCCACCGTTTACCGCTCTATCGCATTGCTCCGACTGCGTGGGAAGAGGCGATTCTTGCCGAAAATCAAATGCCATATGCGCAAGCGGTCTCCTAAAGATCTTGCCCGAGGATCAGGTTCATGACAGACGTCTCCTCTCCCTTCGACAGGAGAATCAATGTCACGATGGGCGCTAGAGTTCGCGGAGGAAACTCGCCATGGCCTGACTCACTTCGAAAGCACGCTCTTGCTGGGTCCAGTGGCCGCAACCCGGCAGAACGACGGTTTCTCGAAGTGCCGGCACAAGCATCGAGAGATTTCTGACCAACTCTCCCATGCCTGGAAAGGTGAGAACGAGATCGCGGTCGCCGACGACATAGAGTGCGGGCACGCGGATTGTGGCGCCGCGCAATGAGGCCAGCAACTCCCAGTTCCGGTCGATGTTGCGGTACCAGTTCAGGCCTCCGCGAAAGCCCGTTCGGGTGAACACGCCGGCATAAAAATCGAGATCCAAGCTGCTCAGCCATCCCGGAAGCGAATCTGGATCGTTGGTGTGCGTGAGCAAACCACCGCGTCGAGGCACCATAGTCAGGTGGCCGCGGTAGGAGATGCCCTCGGGTACGTCGCCCGAGGCGGTGAACAAAAGCCGGCGGAGTGTCGTCGGGACATCTCGTTGCAATTCCGCCTCGGCGATACCAACCCGCTGAAAATATAATTGGTAGAAGATCTCCTCCTCATTCTGAGGCATGAGGCTAGTGGGACGCTCGGCCAATCGAGGCAGGAACGGAAGGCTCAAGGCAATGACGGCGCGAAATCGGTCCGGTCGAAGAAGCGAAGCATACCATGCCACGGCAGCGCCCCAGTCGTGCCCAGCGATTACGGCTCTGTCGGCGCTGAGGACATCGAGCAGGCCGACCATGTCGCCGATCGAATGGAGGAGAGTGTACTGGTCGACGCTCTTCGGCTGATCGGTTTGTCCATAGCCTCGCATATCGAGAGCAACCGCGTGAAAACCTGCATGGGCCAGTGCGAGAAGTTGATGGCGCCAAGAGTACCAAGACTCGGGGAATCCGTGGCACAACACCACGAGCGGGCCGGAACCGCACTGGGCGACATGCATGCGGATTCCGTTCGTGTCCACAAAGCCCCGCGTGACCTCCGGACCAGTGGTCTCCCCTGGCGGGATCATCGTGACGCCTTTGCCGTCGCCGCATGGATGCGCTCCTCGATCTCGGGAGCCCGGAGGATGCTCTGCGGCTTGAGTAAATGAAATACCTCGACAAAGGCTTTGTGGACGACAGCATCTTGGGCTGCGGCCTTGAATACCGCCTGGGTAAACTTCAGTGTCTCCTCGAGGTCGGCAGGGCGCTCCCCAATCGTCAGCGGATCGGCAAAGTCCGGAACCGCAGCCCAAGACCACGGAACGTCCAGAATGGGTTCGACTTCCTTGAGAAACTCCTGCGCCAGACCTTTGCTTGCTTGCCCTTCCGGCCGCTTCTCCCGAAGTAGGCGACCGAGGAGACAAGCTTCCTGGGCCGCGACGGTCATTCCTTGCCCGTAGATAGGATTAAATTGGCAAATCGCGTCCCCGAAAGGAAGCAATCCTTCCGGAAAATCCCGATGAAAGCGACGCCTGCGGCTCGCCGCAAGTACGTAGGACGAGAATTCTGTCTTTCGTCGCGCCTTCTCGACTGCCTCGTAGATGGTTGGGGTCCGGAGATTTCGTGCGTGACGAAGGAAGCCCTCTTCATCGGTCGGCGGCTTGTCGCCATGCGCGCCCGCCAGGGTCACAATCCAGGAGTTGTCCTCGGCCGGTAGCAAGACCCCGGCGCGCCGGTTCCGCGGCGGATCGGCAAGGGTTGCTACCGCCTTCCACTCCCTCGTCGCATCTGTCGGCTTTTCGAAAATCGCCGTGGTGTATCCGATTTCAACTCCGATGGGGATTAGTTTTGGCGGAGGATAGCTCAAAGACTTCAGCAATTTGAGGGTAAGGAGACCGTGGCCGGAAGCATCCACGACCAGATCCGCAGGGATGTATTCTGTTCCGTCGGCCCTTGCGCAACGTACGCCTGCGACGGTGGTGGCGTCGGCGGCGGCTACGAACTCTCGGACACGTGTGCGATCGCGAACCGCAATGTTCGGGTGGGCAACGACGCGGCGGCGAATCACCCACTCGATCAGAGGTCTCGACATGCTGAGAATGCTGAATCCCAGATCCGCTTGCGGTAGGCGCGCCGCGCCAACGGGCTCGAACCGAAGGTCGGTGCTGACCCGGATGGGTATGGCCCCAGCATCCTCCAAGTCGCGCTCAAAGCCGGGAAAGAGTGCGCTGAGGGACTGTTGGCCGCCCGCAAGCAAGACGTGCCCGTGCCTCGACTGCGGTGTCCCTGACCTCGGAGACGGCTGGTTCGGCAGGCCATCATTCTCAAGAACGAGGACATGATCAAAGTATTCAGCGAGCGACGCAGCTGCGGTGAGGCCTGCGACCCCGGCTCCGACGACGATCGCCTGCGTGCCGATGTGTGTGCCCATGCATTTCTCCTCCGAAGGGAACAACCGTTTCAGCCGAGTGTGGCGACTGAAGTAAGAAGTACACCGGGTCATGAAGGTTATTCCGTGCGTCCTGTCCGGTTGCGTGGAACGCCCGCGAGAACGCGTGGAAGAAGCGAGGCTTTTGTGAAAAAGTATTCTTTTTTGAAAGCGGCTCGAGGCAAAAACGAGACCGCCCGGCACATCGCCGATCGTCCGGGTGCGGCCCTGAATTCTTGTGCCGGACCGCGAAAAGCGTGGCATCGGACGCTTGCCGAGTGCGGCTGCAGTTCGCGATTCTGCTCTCTGATGTCAGCTGTTCTTTTGCTGTACGGCCAGCCAGTAGCATTTTGAGTAAAAGACGACCTATGGTAAGTGGCGCCTGACGTCATGAAGAAGCCACCACGAACGTAATAGCGTGTTTCTCCCCAGGTCTCAGGTGTTTGCATTCGAAGTCCTCGTCCTACATTCTTCGAGGGGCGGCGACTCATTCGCTGCGCTGCGTAAAAGATCTTCTTCGAAGTGTCTGTCGCGACTCGCGAATGCTTTCTGAATCAGATCTACAGAGTGCAAAAGAGCGACACAGCTCGACGCCATCGCTGCGGGAACGTGGAATAAAACTCGAACGGGGGTGTATGCACCTCTAGCGAGCTCGGCGAAGTTTGGCAGGGCTCACAGAGCAGTGCCGTCAAACCGGCAACACAATCCACGTGTGTCCAGTCGTTAGGAACCAAAGTGAAATGCGGTCGGGCGGCACTCCGTCGAAAGGGGTCCCATGCATCGCCAATATTGCTCCCGGTACGAGTTCTTCACCCGCGAACGCGAAACGAGATGCGGCAGAGCGACGAATGCACGCAGGCCGCGGTCGGTTCGAGGGATTCTTTTACTCCTTATGTTGTTGGCCGCACATTTCGTCGAAGCACAGCAAGAGCCCACGCTGCCGCTCTCGCAACGCCAGACGATTGATCTGGCCGCGGGCGTCCCGCAGTACATCGGTGATTCGACGACAACTTCCAATGCGCCACAAAGTCATTGGTTGTTCGAGGGCACGAATACCGAAGCGGCTTATGCGTCGCCCACTTTCGTTGAAAGCTCCGATCCGAACGCCACATGGGCGACGACGGTAGTGCCCTACGACGCGAACGCAACCCGCACGTTCATCAACCAGACCTCTGGCGGAGGAGCCGGATCGCTCAATGGACAGAACCTGTGGTTCCGCTTGCACTTTAAGGTGGCCCCGAAGTACGCGGGCCAGAAGTTCCTTTTGAATCTGGAGGGCGTGCACACGGGCGTGCAAGTCTACATCAATGGCACTCTGCTGCCGGGCATCAGCGCGGTCGCGGCCGATCAGCAGGCCACGCACGTGCTTGGATTCGTTCCGGTCGCCGTCGACCTCACGCCTTATCTGGTTGCCGACGGAGCCACCGACAATGTGATCGCAATCTACGCATCGAGAGGCGCTTCGTGGTTTGAGACGCCAGGTTTTTCCGAGGTCTTCCGTTTTGGTCAGGCGATGGCGGGACCTTTCCGCTATGTTCATCTGGTGATCACCAATCCGGTCCATGTTCCGTTAAACGCGTACTCGAATCTGCGATCCTGGGGCACCTACGTCGGAACCATTTCGGAAGTTCCCGGCGCTGGAACCGCGACCGCGGCCTCTGCCCTTGTCGATGTGCAGACCAACGTGGTCAACGAGTCGCCGAGCGACCAGCAGGTCACGTTGACCACGCAGATCGTCGACGCGCAGGGAAATGTGCTGATCACTGCGTCGCCCGTCACCGAGACGGTTCCGTCGGTGGTCGGTAACCCCAGCGCTTGGCCTTCCGGGCCAGGTGCGACGTTCGACCAGAAAATAACCGTTCCGAATCCGACCTTGTGGTATCCAAACAACTCGATCTACGGCACTCCCTATTGTTACAAGGTCTACCACATCCTCAGCATCAACGGGGTGGTGGTGGATTCCGTTCAGACCACGCTGGGCATTCGCACCATCACCTGGGATCAGAACTTCCCCTACTTCAATGGCCACCCGATGTACCTTTGGGGCGGTGGCTCACGTTACGACTATCCTGCGCTCGGAGCGGCGGTGCCGAGGGAGCAAGTCTGGCGAGATATGCAGTTGCTCGCCGCCCAGGGCGGCAATGTTCTCCGGCCCGGACACTCGACCAGCAGCGAAGAGGTGGTGGAGGCGGCCGACGCCTTGGGCATTATGATCGACCAGCCGAGTGGAGACGGGGAAGGCAATTGGAACGCCGGCAACTATACGGCCGACGATTGGCAGTTAAAGCAAGAGGTGCATCGCGACATGATTGTTCGCGATCGCAGTCATCCGTCGATTCTCGACTGGGAACGGGACAACGGAGGACTGACCGACGCCATCGCGAGCCAACTCGCAACGATCGAATCGACGTGGGATCACATCAATACGCGTGCCAGTGCCGATCGCGGCTATCAACCTTCGTGGGGTCTGATCGACGAGTGCGACGGGGCCGGGTGCGAAATAGGAAATAAGGGAGAATTTCCGAATAATCCCGCGTTTGGCGCCGAGTATTGGGACAATACCGGAACGGCCCGCGGAGCCTGGGACTACGAACTTGCTTTTGCGGCGCAGTATGTGGACGATTGGCGCAGGGGCAGGGCGGCGAACGCTTTTGGCATGGCCCAGTGGTATGCCTGGGATTCACCGGGCGAACAGAGCCTCTGGGCGGAGTATCAGAACAGTACCCCCGGTGTCGACTGGTCACAAGAGGTCCGTTCGCTCGGTTACTCCTCGACCGACCAGAACCGTTTTCCAAGGTTCCTTTATTACATTTATCAGGCCAATTGGGTGCCCTATTCGATCCAGCCTGTGGTTCATCTGGCACATCACTGGAACCGCGCCTATGAATACACGCCTGGGACGCCACTGCAGGAAAACGCCGTCAGCAACTGTCCGGGCGTTCGCCTCCTGATCAACGGAGTTCCTCAGGACCCGCTGACGGGAGCGGTTCTTCCGGATCAGACTCCTAACCCGTGGACCACAGACTCCAGTACAAATTTAGGCCAGAACACCACGGTCATGCCCGCTCAGGTGCATTGGATGGTGAATTGGGCACCGGGAACGGTTCAGGCCGTCTGCCTGGATCAAAACGGCAACCCCGTTCCCGGCGTGAGCGATGCCAAAACCACGGCGGGTCCCGAGTATCAGATCGTGCTGTCGGAGGTTCCGCGAGTGAAAAAGCCGGACGGCACGTCCTTCCAGTGGACGGCCAACGGTTTCGACTCGGACATGATCATCGCCCAAGTGGAGGACGCCAATGGAAACATTGTGCCGACGGCAACGGATAACGTCACTTTCACGGTGACAGGCGAGGCGACCTACCAGGGCGGTACACAGCAGCTTGTCTACGATACAAACTGGGTGAGCAACTTCACCGGCGACGCCTTCTCGCAGGCTCACAGCTCGGATATTTCAGGCCTGCCTTTTGCCCTCTACCATAGCCCCCGCGACCCGGAGTTGAATTTCGAGGGGGGATTACAAAAGATCGCCATACAAAGCACGTTTACTCCTGGAACGGCAACGGTTACGGCAAGCGCGCCCGGACTCATCACCGGAAGCATCACAGTGACCTCCGTTGCGCCCGAAGGTCCGGTGCTCACGCAAGCGCCAGCAATCATCGTCCCGCCCGCCGACACAGCCACTACGCAAGGCTATGCAGTGACATTCACGGTGGCCGCCTCCGGCTCTGGAACTCTGAGCTATCAATGGTATGAGAATGGCGCGGCGGTCGGAACAAACGGCAGCAGCTACACCATCGTATCCCCCACGCTGGCGCAAAACGGCGACAACATCCAGGTCGTCGTTAGCAGCGACTTTGGTACGGTGCAATCGAACCCGGTGACGCTGACCGTCGATCAGCCAGCGCAGGTCACGATTACGACTCAGCCGTCTTCACAGACGGTCGTCGTCGGACAGTCGGCCGTACTGACGGTAGTCGCGGCAGGCTCGCCTGCGCTGACCTATCAGTGGTATCAAGCAGGCTCGGGCACGATTCGGGGCGCGAATCAGCCATCGTACACGACGCCCATTTTCACCGCGGCCGGGACCCAGAGCTTCTACGTTGTGGTGGGAAACCCGCTCGGCCAGCTTCAGTCCTCAACGGCGGTGGTTACGGTCGGTGCACCCACGCCGGTCGCGATCACCACAGAGCCCGCCAGCGTGATCGTGCCGGTCAACGAGCCGGTGCAGTTTACCGCGGTTGTAGCCGGGTCCGCGCCGTACACCTATCAATGGCAATTCACTCCCACCGGAGGGTCAGCCATCATCCTGACGGGTGGGACGCAGTTGTCCAATACCATCTTGTACTCCATCCCCGCTGTCACTTCGGCCAACGTCGGCGCCTACACGGTGACCGTGAACAATGCCGCGAGTCAGGCCGTGACCAGCACTGCGGCGCAAATCACCCTTGCGCCTCCCGGCGTCAATCTTGCTCTCGACAAGACGGCCACATCGAGCAGCACGCAGAATGCCTGTACCGATGGAACGACAACGCCGCCTTTTTCGGGCACGGGATGCTTGGGACCGGAGAACGCGGTGGACGGCAATCTGGCCACGCGCTGGGGATCGGCGACCGCGGGAGCTCCCCCGACTCCGCCGGTGCCGGGAGTCGATCCCTCGTGGTTACAGGTCGACTTGGGCTCGGTGCAGGCGTTCAACACAGTCATCCTCATCTGGGAAAACGCCTACGCGACGCAGTATCAGATTCTCTACACCAGCGCGGATCCTTCGACCAACCCGACGTGGAATGTGGCTATCAGCAACAACGCCGGCAAAGGCGGGACCGAAACGCTCAACTTCCCGACCGTCAGTGCTCGCTATATCCGCATGAACGGGATCCAGCGCGCCACGCAATACGGATATTCCCTCTATGAGTTCCAGGTCTACAACGTGCCGCAATGCGGTGGCGCCACCGAACGCTACACCATCAACCCTTCGAACGCCGCCCTGGTGACCGATAACCAGAGCGGCCTGATGTGGACCCGCACGGTTGAAACAAGCACGACGCCAGGCTCGCAGTTTACGGGTGTGAACGCGGTCGCGTATTGCTCGACCCTGGATATGCGTTTGCCGTTACTGTCCGAAGCACTGGGCATCAGCGGTGTCAACAATGCGACCTGCGCGTTCCCCGGCGTCTGGAGTACCTGGACCTCGACCGTGGATCCGAATGACGGCACGCGCACCGGCTATGTCAATTTCGACGGTACGTCGTCCTGGCAGGTCACGAATAACTACCCCGGAGCCACTCTGTGTGTTACAGGAACTGGGTTCGGGTCGATACCACCCGCCCCGCCGAATGCGCCGACGAACCTGACGGCGACGGCCGCGTCCTCGAGCCAGATCAACCTTGCGTGGACGGCATCTGCGGGTTCGGGAGTCACCTACACGGTGCTGCGCAATGGAGCATCCGTCACCAGCAACGTAACGGGCACGTCCTACTCCGATACGGGCTTGACGGCGTCGACGACGTATTCCTACACCGTGGAAGCGGTCGACTCCGACGGTACTTCGCCGGCGTCCAACACCGCAACCGCAACGACACCGCCCGCTGGTTGCACGAGCGACTGTGGCGAGAGCCCGGACGTGCTCGCCATCCATGCAGGCGGCGTAGCCGTAGGGAACTTCGCGGCCGACGAAGACTATGTCGGCGGGAGCGCGTCGGCGACCACAGCGACGATCAGCACCGCAGGGGTAACCAACCCGGCGCCGGAAGCGGTGTACCAGACGCAGCGCTTCGGCAACTTTACCTACACCCTCCCGGGCCTCACAACAGCAGCGAGCTACACGGTGCGTTTGCACTTCTCCGAATACTACTGGACGGCGGCGGGCAAGCGCGTCTTCAACGTCAGCATCAACGGCACTCAGGTGCTCACCAACTTCGACATCTTCGCAGCCGTGGGCGGGGACCAAGCCCTCGTCGAGGAATTCACCGCGACTGCCAATGCTTCGGGCCAGATCGCGATCGTCTTCACGACGGTCTCGGATAACGCCGAGGTCGCCGGCATCGAAGTGCTCGCCTCGGGTTCGGTGCCGCCAGCGCCCCCGAATGCGCCTACGAGCCTGGCCGCGACGGCGGTCTCGTCGAGCCAGATCAACCTGAGTTGGACAGCTTCTGCGACGGCGGGAGTGACCTACTCGGTGCTACGCAACGGAACCGGGATCGCGAATGGCCTCACGGCCACATCCTACTCCGACACGGGGCTGGCTCCCTCGACAACATACTCGTACACGGTGGAGGCGGTAGACTCGGCCGGACCATCGCTCGCCTCGAACACCGCAACCGCAACCACGCCGGCGAACAGTTGCACGAGCGACTGCGGGATGGACGTGCTTGCGATCCACGCGGGCGGAGGTGCCGTGGGCAACTTCGCCGCCGACGAAGATTTTGTTGGCGGGACGGCCTCGGCCACCACAGCTACCATCAGCACTACGGGTGTAACCGATCCAGCGCCGGAGGCGGTGTATCAAACGCAGCGGTTCGGTAACTTCACCTATATGCTGCCGGGGCTTACGGCGGGAACGAGCTACACCGTGCGCCTGCATTTCTCCGAATACTACTGGACGGCGGCAGGCAAGCGAGTCTTCAACGTCAGCATCAACGGCACGCAAGTGCTGACCAACTTCGACATCTTCGCCCTTGTGGGCGCGGACCAGGCCATTGTCGAGCAGTTCACCGCGACAGCCAACGCTTCGGGCCAGATCGTGATTGTCTTCACGACGGTCTCGGATAACGCCGAGGTCGCCGGCATCGAAGTGCTCAGCTCCGGGGGAACGGGAACAACTCCTCCACCACCACCGGCTGTGCCGAACGCACCCACGAACCTGATGGCGACGGCAGCATCGTCGAACCAGATCAACCTCAGTTGGACGGCGTCCACAACTAGCGGCGTGACCTACACGGTGTTGCGCAACGGAGCGTCCATCGCGAACAACCTGACGGCCACGTCCTACTCCGATACGGGCTTGATGGCCTCGACGACATACTCGTACGCAGTGGAGGCGGTCGATTCCGCCGGCACCTCGCCGGCATCGAACTCTGCAGCGGCAACGACGACGGCGGCGACCGGGTGCACGGGCAGCTGCGGGACGGAGGTGCTTGCGATCCACGCAGGCGGAGCTGCCGCGGGCAACTTCGCGACCGACGAGGACTACGTCGGCGGAAGCGCCTCGGCGACCACAGCCACGATCAGCACGGCGGGGGTAAGCAACCCCGCGCCGGAAGCAGTCTACCAAACACAGCGGTTCGGCAACTTCACCTATACGGTTCCCGGGCTTACCCCGGGAACCAGCTACACGGTGCGCCTGCATTTCTCCGAATACTACTGGACGGCGGCGGGCAAGCGAGTCTTCAACGTCAGCATCAACGGCACGCAAGTGCTGACCAACTTCGACATCTTCGCCCTTGTGGGCGCGGACCAGGCCATCGTCGAGCAGTTCACCGCGACAGCCAACGCTTCGGGCAGATCGTGATTGTCTTCACGACGGTCTCGGATAACGCCGAGGTCGCCGGCATCGAAGTGCTCGCTCCCCCTCCGCCGCCAACGGTGACGACACCGAGTTTCACACCGGTGGCTGGCACGTACACTTCGGCGCAGAATGTCGCGATCAGCGACGCAACCGCTGGCGCAATCATCTATTACACGACGAACGGTACCATTCCGACGACCTCTTCGGCCGTCTACAACGGTCCAGTTTCCGTGGGGGTGAGCGAAACGCTTGAGGCCATTGCCGTCTTGTCCGGCGACACGAACAGCGCCGTGGCTTCGGGGGCCTACATTATTAATACAGCGGGCGGGGGCGGCCCGGTTTCCGCCCCGGCCTCCCTGACGGCCGTGGCATCCACAAGCACGCAAACCTACATCAACTGGGCGGCCAGCCCGACTCCTCGGGTGAACTACCTCGTTTTCCGTGGCACTACGCCGAACTTCACTCCCAGTGCGTCCAGCCTGGTTTGCACCTATTCGCAGTCGGTCTACTTGGCTGCGGCAACCAGTCCCAATCCGTACCAGGTCTGCACGACCTGGTCCATGACCAACCTTGCCGACAACAACGCCGGCCAGCAGCTCCAGCCAGCGACGACCTACTACTATATGGTGGAAGCCATGGACTCGTCAGGCAACACCTCGAGTCCCGCCGGGCCAGCCGCCGTCACAACACTCGGCGCCTCGACGACAGGTGCCCCGGCGACGCTGACCGCGTTGACCGCGACGGCTGCTTCCGCCAACGAGATTGATCTCACTTGGAACGCGAGCGCAGCGACCAACTCAGACACCGCGGTGATTATGTACAGCATCTACCGCAGCACGTCCCCGAGCTTCACGCCTTCTCAAAGCAACCAGATTGGTACAACCAAGGCCAACCTCTTTCAAGACGTCCTGGACTCCGCCTCCACAACCTATTATTACCTCGTGAAAGCAAGCAACTCGTTAGGGACCTCGCCGGCGTCGCCCGTGGTAAGCGCTACGACCGCATCGCTCGGATCGAACCCTCCCTTCTGGGACATGAGTAACATTCCTCCGGCCCAGAACGTCCTGATGGTCAAGTTCCTGAATCGGACCAATGGGAGATTTGCCGACGATCAGATCACCTGGAGCGCCACGATCAACGGCGTTACGTCGCAAAATACGATTGCGGCGCAGCCCACCTTTGATATGCCGGCGAACTCCTCCGGACGGATGTACTTTTATCTCGGGAACGTCGGGCAGGGCAGCACGGACTACTACGACTTTATCGAGTACACCGTCGGACCCTCGTCGATCAACTTCGACACCACGCGCGTCGACGCCCTCGGCATCAAGCTGGCGGCACGGCTCACCTGTGGCGACGGCACCGACGTTGCCGTGGGAGAAAACGCGGAGACATTCGCCGAGGACCGCGCGACCACCTTCGCGCGCTATCTCAATGAGGTCACCCCGGACTTCCAGGCGGAGGCGCAGCCGCCCTTTGCTCCCTATCGGATCGTTGAGCCGGGAGCGGGCGGCTTCAACGCCGGCGGCCCGTACGCCAATTACTACGCCCCCTACATCAGCCAAATCTGGTCACAGAATGGACTCACGATTCCGCCGGCCGGCCCGAACGGATCGAACTTGGGTCCTTATCCGGACCTTTCGGCAGCCATCTTTCGTCATACCGCCGGCCCCGGGACATTCAACCCGGATGGCACCCCCATCTCTCAAGGAATGTGGAGCAACCCCGCCTATTTCTTCCAGGCGGAGCCCTTCGACCACTACGCACAGTTCATCACTTCCGCCTCCATCAACGGCCAGCAGTATGCTTTCCCCTACAACGATGCGGGCGGATATTCAAGCGATGTGAGTTGCTCAAACCCGAAGACGCTCGTCGCGGCCATAGGTTGGTAGCCACAGAAGGAACAACCGCCCATGCGCCCTGAATCCCCGAGTGAGGGGCCCGTGTATTCCCATGGAACTGGCCGTTCGAGGCTTCCCCAAAAACATGGGTTCTTACTGAATAAATGAGCGAGAAGAGTGTTCTTTCTATTGTAGGGACAAGAGAAAGAACCGTCATGACTTCCATTTCAGAGCACACCGACCGGAGGATGCACATGATCGGATTTACGGGAGGAAACTGAATGACTCTGACGAGGTCAGTGATCGACTGGACCACCGATTTCGATTATCTCGATTCGGCTTGGACTGAAAATCCTTATCCGATCTGGGATGACCTGCGTTCCAGGTGTCCGATCGCACACACCGGACGTTTTATGGGCGCGTTTCTGCCGACGCGTTATGATGACATACGGGCGATCGCGCAAGACACAGAACACTTTTCTTCGCGCCGGGTTATCCTCCGAGAGGGTCGGCCTACCATACCGCCGGCTCCCCCTCTCACTTCGGACCCACCTGAACATCAGGCCGAACGAAATCTGCTGAAAGCAGCGTTCACAAGTGAAGCAGTGAAGCGTCTCGAGCCACGAACACGAGCAATCTGCCGCGAGTTGCTCAGCCGCCTTTCTGGCGAGCGTACGTGTGACGGCGCGGCCGACTACGCTCAGGAAATCCCGACTCGGGTCATCGCCTACATGCTAGGCGTCTCCGAAGACAATGGGAGCCTGTTCAGGCGTTGGGTTCAGGACTTCTTGGAACTCGGAATTGGGGACGAAGTGGTCCTGAGACGGACATGGACCGAAACTCACGCGTTTTTCGCCGCCGAAATCCGCAAGCGGTCAGGCACCGCTCGAGACGACCTCATCAGTCGCTTGTTGCAAGCGCGACTCGACGGGCGGCCATTGAGTGAGGAGCGCCTCTGTGGCACCTTGATGTTGCTGCTTTTCGCAGGAATCGACACCACATGGAGTGCCATCGGCGCGAGTCTTTGGCACCTTGCTACACACCCCGACGATCGACGGAGGTTGGCCACCGAGCCGGAGTTGATACCTACCGCAGTCGAGGAGTTCCTTCGCGCCTATGCGCCGGTGACGATGGCCCGTGAAGTTGTGAAAGAGACCGAGATCCGGGGCTGCCGCTTCAGGGAAGGCGAAATGGTTCTCCTGGCATTTCCCGCAGCGAATCGCGATCCGGAGAAATTTCCGAATGCCGATTGCGTGGTGATCGACCGCACGCCAAATCCTCACGTCGCCTTTGGGATTGGTGGTCACCGCTGCCTCGGTGCCGGACTAGCGACCATGGAGATGACGGTGGCTTTGGAAGAGTGGCTCAAGATGTTTCCGGAGTTTACACTCGCGAGGGCGGCCAGGATTCCGTGGTCGAAAGGTCCAGTCCGCGGACCGCGGCAACTGCCGCTCCTGCTCGCCGGAGCCGCATAACGTGGCTCCTGCCGTTTTTGCGTTGTTTCGCCAGCTCGTAGATGCAGAGC
>Ga0187781_10002681_pt1 | contig 13484 bp, 11 predicted proteins | sample 0715_SJ02_MP02_2_FD_132447 | JGI IMG/M metagenome (GOLD analysis project Ga0187781, IMG submission 132447) | Tropical peat soil microbial communities from peatlands in Department of Meta, Colombia - 0715_SJ02_MP02_20_MG | ecosystem: Environmental > Terrestrial > Soil > Wetlands > Peat | place...
CCTTCAATTTCAGCGTCAACGGTTATTCCGACCTTTTGCCGACGTGTACTGTGTATGCGGAGCAATGAGTGCAATAAGGACAGATATATCCCGTAAATTGGTGAGCGATGGCGGACGTCATGCGGCCACCTCAATACGGAATGGAATTGAAGGACTTAGTAGTTCAGGGTTACCATGGTGCGATGCGGGCCCCCGGCACCACTCTTTCTCCCCATCGCTTCCTTTTTTCATGCCTGAGCGCTTTCGAACAACGGCAGCCGACATGTAACTGCGGCCTGCTGACCCTGCCCCTTGAAATTTCGAAATTTCCGGAAGAATTGCAACGGCTCGGCCAGATGGCGCCTGTCCGGCTCCACACTTCCGCTGTGATCGTTAGGCTGTGGAGTTTGCTTTGAGACCTACGAGTTTTCGGAATTCCGGTTCGTCGTGAAGACAATCAAGATCCGTGTCATTGGCGGCCCACTCCCGATTACTGTATCCCGCAGCAAAAGACTTTATGACCGTCTCGAGCGCTTCTGCTTTTTTTCCCAGGAGCCCGTAAGTGCAGGCGGCATTGTATAGCGTACTGGGATCACCAGGACGAAGAGCAACCGCGGTTTGCAGGTGCCGTACCGCCTCGTCCGCATATTCCTCTAGAGACGCGAGTTGCGTCGCCAGTAAGATGCGGGCGCGCACGTCCTCAGGGACAAATTCTAGCTGTTGGCGCAGGACTCTAATAAACTGCTGATGCAGATGATCTGCTTCCTTTTTCCGGCCAAGCCGTTCGAGAGCACGGCTATAGGGTACATAGGTGTTGTAGTCGTCGCCATTGGCTTCGATGGCCTGCTCTGTTAACGCCGCGGCTTCTTCGAAACGCCCGCTTGCGAAATACGCTCGGCCCAGAATGTTCCAGGATCCTTCGCAGTCCCGCTTACGGTCGATTGCGCGCTGCGCTAGCCGTGCCGTTTCTTCGAACTTCTTTTGCGCATAGGAAATGCGCGCATGCGCCACTAGTACTTCCGGCAATTCGGGAGCAAGGGCGCTGGCCCGGTCGCAGGCAGCCAGCCCTCTGGCGATCCATTTGGGATTTTGTTCTCGCAGTTCGTGGATCAGCCCGCACAGGTGCGCAATGCCGGCGTGGGCCAAAGCGAAGTTCGGATCCAGTTGGATGGCTTGTTCAAACATCTGCAACGCATAGTCCAAATTCTCTCGCCGTGTGTAGCTTTTCCCGCGCAAATAGAAGTCATAAGCCTGCGGATTTTCAGTCGGCTTTCGCGCGATGTTTTTCTCTTCCTGTGGCGTCAGCGCGATGCGCAGCGCTTGCGCCAAACTACGCGCGATCTCCTCTTGGATAGCGAAGACATCTTCGAGCATTCGGTCGTAACGCTCGGCCCAGATGGAACGCCGCGTGATCGTTTCCACCAGTTGTGCGGTAATTCGCACACGGTTGCCGGCGCGCCGGATTGAACCTTCCAGTACATATGCGGCGCCCAGCTTTTGGCTCACCTGTTGCGCAGTCACCTGCTTGTCGCGAAAGGCAAGTATTTCGGAGCGCGGAAAGATTTTCAGTTGCGTAATTTTCGATAGCTCCGTGATGATGTCTTCGGTAATCCCATCCCGGAAATATTCGTCTTCCTTGGCCCCACTCTGGTTTTCGAAGTACAGCACTGCCACAGACTTTTCGGGGGCAGCCGTGAGCACTTGGGCGGTACCGGATCGTTGCTTGCTGCTTTCGACAGACCGGCTGCCGGATTCGCGATCCCGCTTCAGCCGCTTCAGGTCCGTCCGAATCTCCGCGGCGGTTTGGTAACGCAGGTCGCGGTCTTTTTCCAAAGCCTTGCTGATAATTCGTTCGAGTTCATTCGGAATTTCGGAATTGAGCCCGAGTGGCGGCGAGGGTGTTCCATGCAGAATGGAATCAAACATCGCCGCAGAAGTGTCTCCGCTGAACGCCAGCTTGCCCGTTGCCATCTCGTAAAGAACGGTCCCCAATGAGAACAAGTCCGTCCGGGCATCGAGTTCCTTGCCGAGCGCCTGCTCCGGCGACATATAGGCCAAGGTTCCCAGCGTTGTCCCGGGGCTCGTGAGCTCTTCAAGACCAACCACTACCGTGACTTGCGTATAGCCTGCCCCGACTTTTTTGCCGTGCTCTTGCCGAGAAGCCATCTTTGCCAGTCCGAAGTCCAAGATCTTGGCCTGGCCGCGCTGGCTCACAAAGATATTCGCCGGCTTGATATCGCGGTGCACGATCCCTTTCGCGTGCGCCACCGCTAAAGCATCGGTGATTTCTATCCCCGCGTCTAGGATGTGATCGATGTCTAGAGGCTTTCCATTGATCAAATGCTTCAGCGTTTGACCCTCGAGCAGCTCCATCACCATAAACGGCAGGCCTTCGTGCTCTCCGACGTCATAAATCGTACAAATATTGGGATGATTGAGGGCCGAGGCGGCACGCGCTTCGCGCTGGAATCGTTCCAGTGTTTGTGTGTCTCTCGCCGTGTTTTCTGGAAGGAACTTGAGTGCTACATACCGGTCCAAGCGCGTGTCTTCGGCCTTGTACACCACGCCCATCCCGCCGCCGCCGAGCTTTTCTGTTACGCGATAATGGGAAACTGTCTTCCCAATGAAGGGTTGGCTGTCCGTCATTTCGCTGTCATCTTAGATGGTGATCCAAGCGAAGTCAACGAACCGCGCCGAACCGCGCCGAACCCGCGCCGCGTTGCAGCTGAATAAAGGTAGGCGGTGGCCCTCATGCGGCAACCTCTGTGATAGACTGCGCCATAGGAAGTATCGTGCGTGTCGCTCCCCCGGCACCACTCATCTGAAGAAAATCCAACACCATGGACCGAGAAAGAAACTCGGCGGGCGTCTGGCTCCGGTTTCGAGGGAGAAGAGCGCGAAGACGCAGCCACGGTGCTTTTGCATTTGTAGAGCAGTATAGGCCGTGAGCGCGGCCAGCAATCGAGGTGTCCGATGACGAGTTCCCCTTTGCCACAAGGCGTAGAGTTGAAAGCTCCCCCTCATGTTCAGCAAGAGAGCGTACTTACACAGGAAGCGTTGCAGTTCGTTGTGGAGTTGCAACGGAAATTCCAGGCTCGCCGATCTGAGCTGCTGGCTGCGCGCGGCGTGCGCCAGAGAAGGCTGGACGCAGGGGAAAAGCCGGATTTCTTGCCTGATACACGGAACATTCGCGAATCGGAATGGACGGTGGCGCCCATTCCGGCAGACTTGCAGGACCGTCGCGTGGAGATTACCGGACCAGTGGACCGGAAGATGATCATCAATGCGCTGAACTCCGGCGCGAAAGTGTTCATGGCGGATTTTGAGGATTCGAACACGCCAACGTGGGCAAACCAGATTGAAGGGCAGGTCAATCTAATGGATGCGGTGCGGCGGAGGATTACGTTCTCCGACCCCAGCACCGGAAAAGAGTACAAGCTAAATGCGCAGACCGCGGTGCTGTTCGTGCGGCCGCGGGGATGGCACCTGGAGGAGCGGCATATGCTGGTGGATGGCCAGCCGATGTCGGGCTCCCTTTTCGATTTTGGGCTGTACCTTTTCCATAACGCGAAGGAGCTGCTGCGGTCAGGAACGGGGCCGTATTTTTACGTGCCCAAGCTGGAGAGCCACCTGGAAGCGCGGCTATGGAATGACATTTTTCGGTTTGCGCAAGACAGGCTGGGGATTAAACGAGGGAGCATCCGAGCGACGGTCCTGATTGAAACGATCCTGGCTGCGTTCGAGATGGACGAGATTCTGTACGAACTGCGAGAGCATTCGGCAGGGTTGAACTGCGGACGGTGGGACTACATCTTTAGTTTCATCAAGAAATTCTCGCACGACCCGCATGCGGTTCTGCCGGACCGCGGCCAAGTGACGATGACAACGCATTTCTTGCGCTCGTACAGCAAATTGTTGATCCGCACATGCCACCGGCGGAACGTCCACGCTATGGGCGGGATGGCGGCCTACATTCCCGTCAAAAGCGATCCGGTGGCGAATGAAAGGGCGCTTACTCAGGTGCGCGCGGATAAAGAGCGCGAAGCGGGGGATGGGCACGATGGGACGTGGGTGGCGCATCCGGGGCTGGTGCCGGTGGCCATGGAAGTGTTTGATCGCCTGATGCCGGGGCCAAATCAGATTGAGAAGAAGCTGACGGACTTTCATGCGACCGCGAAAGACTTGTTACAGGTTCCGCCCGGGGAGATCACGGAGGCAGGCCTGAAACAGAATATCGCTGTGGGGCTGGGCTATCTGGAAGCGTGGCTGCGCGGAACAGGTTGCGTGCCGCTGTTCAACCTGATGGAGGATGCGGCTACGGCGGAGATTAGCCGGGCCCAACTGTGGCAATGGATTCACCAGAACAAGCAGCTTAAAGACGGCCGGAGGATTGATGTGCCTCTGTGTGATGGAATTATCGACGATGAGTTGCGCAAAGCGAAGCAAAGCGGCGATACCGTGCGCTTTGCGGCGTTCGAGAAGTCGGCTGAACTGATGCGTGACTTAATCCGCGCGCCACAATTCGTGGAGTTTCTGACGGTTCCCGCCTACGGGCGGATCCTGCGCGAAGGAAACTGAGAACCGTCGACTGTCCTGTTGTCCTTACCATTTCCACGATTGACAGAGTGAAGCTCTGGCCCTACCTTTCTTCCCACCTTTGACGCGGGCCGGTGAGGCTATGACAAAAATGGGAAGAATACGATGGCTGCTACTCTTTAGCCTGGTTCTGATGTCCTGTTCGAAGAAAACGCAAGTGCCAAAGGCAGAGAACACCGGGCAGCCCGTAGCCGTGCCCGCCCAAACGAATGCAAGTCCCCCGGCTGAGACTCCGGCAGCGCAGGCCCTAGCTACCAATGGAGCGGGAGTGAAGACGGAGATGCGCAATGTGATGTTTCATTGGACTCCCACCGCCGCCGCTCATTTGCAATTGATATCGGGGGAGCTCAAGCCTGTCGGGAAAAATGACATGGTGGTGTTGGACGATAAAGCGTCCTTCGAACTACGCGTGACCACAGGCACTGTGTCGATTACGCCGCAAGCGCTGGCAGATATCCTGAACGGTTTTGTCTTTGCGAAGAAGGACGCTCCCCTTAAGGACTTGTCGATCACCATCGACAATTCGCGTCTCATCCTAAAGGGAAAGTTGCACAGCAAGGGAGATATTCCCTTCGGAACTGCCGGTACGCTCAGCGTAAACGCCGACGGGCGATTGCGGGTACATACGGAGAAGATAACGGCGCTCAAACTTCCCGTGAAAGGATTTTTGGGGCTATTTGGGGTGGAACTCGCAAATCTGATGCACACGAGCAATATCGCGGGAATCGAAACCGACAAGAATGATTTGCTTCTGGATATGGGAGAACTGCTTCCACCGCCACGTATACGAGGAAAACTGACCGGGGTAAGAATCGAAAAAGACGCCATCGTGACAATGTTCGGCGATGGAGGAAAATCACTGCCGCCGCCTAGAGAGAAGGGCAGTTACATGGTGCTCGAAGGAAATCCTGTGCGGTTTGGGAATCTGGTGATGCAGCAAGCTGACCTGACGGTATTGGACCTAGATCCCGGTGTGACATTGGATTGGAGCCAGGACCACTTCCGAGAGCAGTTGGTGGCGGGATATGCGAAGATCACACCGAATTTTGGATTGCGAGCCTATGTGAAGGACTATTCAAGGCTGGGAAGACCGGGGGCTTCCACAACGGAATAGAAACGCCCACCCCCGGCAGGTACGAGAGGGTGGGCGTCCTTCGAATGTTGGGTTTATGTTTCGAACGAGGCCTGTTTCAGCGAGGCCATATCGATCACGAAGCGGTATTTTACGTCGCCGTTAAGAAGACGATCGTAAGCCTGGTTTATTTGCTGAATCGAGATTTTCTCAACATCCGAAGTGATCCCGTGTTCGGCACAGAAGTCGAGCATCTCCTGAGTTTCCTGGATGCCGCCGATAGCGGAGCCTGCGAGTCTGTGCCTGCCAAAGATCAGATTGAAGGAATAGACGGGCGCGGGTTTCTCCGGAGCACCGACCAAGACCATGCTGCTGTTGCGCTTTAAGAGCTGAAGGTACGCGTTCAGGTCGTGATCGGCGGAAACGGCGTCGAGGATGAAGTCGAAGCTGCCGGCGTGCTTCTGCATCTCTTCGGGATTCCTGGAAATGACGACTTCGTCAGCGCCAAGACGTCGGGCGTCAGCAGTCTTGCTAGGCGAGGTCGTGAAAAGGACGACGTGAGCGCCGAACGCATGGGCAAACTTCACTCCCATATGCCCCAATCCGCCGAGTCCGACGATGCCCACTTTTTGTCCTTTGCCGACGTTCCAGTGGCGCAGCGGCGAATAAGTGGTGATACCGGCACAGAGAAGGGGCGCCGTGGCGGCAAGATCGAGCTTTGGCGAGACACGCAAGGCAAAGTGTTCGTCCACAACGATGCTGTCCGAATAGCCGCCGTAGGTGACGCCGCCCAGCACCTTATCCTCGCTGTTATAGGTCAGGGTCATCCCGTTTTCGCAGAACATTTCCTCATGGTCGCGGCACGCGGCGCAGACACGGCAAGAATCGACCATGCAGCCAACGGCGGCAAGGTCACCTTCCTTGAAATTCTTGACGGCACTGCCTACGTTGACCACGCGGCCAACGATCTCGTGGCCGGGAACAAGAGGATAGATCGTAGGTATCACAGCCTTCCACTCATCCCTTGCCTGATGCAGATCGGAATGGCAAACGCCGCAGAAAAGAATTTCGATCTGAACGTCCTGAGGACGAGGAGCGCGGCGAGGCACGGTGAACGGTGCCAGCGGCGCAGTTGCGCTCTGTGCTGCGTAGGCTTTTGCCGTGAATGTTTGCGGTCGAGTGGGTACTGATCGTGCAGCTTCGCTCATAGTTTGTTTTCCTTTAGCAGAGGCCGACGAGAAGAAGAAGAGTGCGGCCCGTGATTGAATGTTTCCGTTGGTGGCACCGCCGATGTTAGGGAGGGGATGCGCCGCCTAACTACCGGTAGGATGCTGGCAACCGAGGTAAGGGTACACGAGGTCAGCGCAAACGAGCGCTACAGGGAAGTAAGAAGCGATATCCGAAGAGCCCGCACGCAGAAGCGGCTTGTGGGGCGCCAGAAGAAAGATGAGAGCAGAAGCTGAATAGCTTGCGCAAAAAGCCGGAAGGGGAGTCTTCAGGGGCTGAAACCCGACTCATTAAAACGACTTGCGTGGGGCTGAAAGCCCCCACCTCCTACGGAGCAGCGTTCTTCCGCAAGCTGTGGAGCCTATGTTACAGGGCGCGAATCGATATAAATGCGAGACGCCAGCCAGACCACCACGGCGAACATGCCGAGCCAGCCGATTTGGCGAGTGAAATGGCCGATCTTCTGGTCGTATACAAGAACACCCCATTGATCGAAGAGAATGGTCCAGTCGCTCTCATCGGAGTTGACGAGCGGGAGGACGAGTGTACGGGCGTCGGCCATGTAGGTGCCAATGTAGAGAAAGTTTTCGAAGAACCAGAAGAGAGAGAAGGCGAGGCCGTAGGTTTGCCGGTGGTAGAAGAAAAAGAGCGCGCAAAGAAGAGGAACAATGAGCTCGCCTAGGGTGCCACCAAGAATCATGATGGTGTGGCCGAACCAAGTGAAGAAGTAATGACCGGCTTCATGGATGGGAAGATTCACGAAGTCGAGGAAGAGAAACCCAGAATCATCCCGCCAGGCATAGAGAAGGAAAAGGAGATAGAGAGCAAGCACGATCCCGCCACCGAGACGGGAAACGCGCGTCCAACTATCGGGGCGATCGAAGGTAAGCTCCATGAGAAAAGCCTAGCAGCGGGAGCATGGGACAGGAGTGGGATTCGGGAGGATGTTGCTCAAGAGAAACGCAGCTCAGAGACGTTTGGCGGATGCCGCTCGGGACGGCACCCATGCAGGTTGGAGAGCGGTGCTACTAGGATCGAGGGGTTGCGGGGTTGGCGCGGGGATTCTCACTGGTATGCATCGTGGGTGACAGCTTGAGACTGTCATCAACCGCGGCTCCAGTGATCAAGCGGGCGCCACGGCTGAAGGTGAGGTATTCGAATCCCCATTGGATGAAGACCAGGACGCGGCTCTGGAATTGGACAATGTACATAAGGTGGATGAAGAGCCAAGTGATCCAGGCAAATAGTCCGGAGACGTGCACACCGAATATATCGGCGACAGCCGCTGCGCGCCCGATGACAGCCATATCGCCCTTGTTGAAGTAGCGAAAGGGCGCTGGCGCGGGCTTGCCAGCCAAACGCGACAGAATGACCTTGGCGGCGTAACTGCCTTCCTGGATGGCGGGCTGCGCCACACCCGGAAGCGGTTTGCCTTCCTCGTTTAGCACGTAGGCAAGATCGCCAGCGACAAAGATTTCTGGGAATTTGGGGATAGTGAGATCCGGGAGAACTTTAATTTTGCCAGTGCCGTCGGTTTCGGCCGAAGTGCGTTTGGCAAGCATCCTACCAAATGGTGTGGCAGTGACGCCGCCGGTCCAGAGAACGGTCTTGGCATCGAGCCGGCCCATTTCGTCACCCTTCTTGTAGTTCAGACCCTGAGCGTCGATATCGGTCACGAAGGTGTTCTTGTGGATTTCAACCCCAAGACGGTTGACGAGTTCCTCGGCTTTTGCGGAGAGATCTTCCGGATATCCGCCTAGAACCCTCGGGCCTCCCTCTAAGAGGATGATGCGCGCCTCTTCGGGTCGAATGCGTCGGAAATCGTGCTTTAGGGTTTCGCTGGCGATCTCGCCAAGAGCGCCCGCGAGTTCCAAGCCCGTGGCGCCGGCTCCGACAATCACGAAGGTAAGCCATGCTCGAGCTTCTTCCTCCGTGTTGGCACGCTCAGCGCGCTCGAACGCATAGAGCAGTTTGTGACGAATAGCGGTGGCTTCCTCAATGGTCTTGAGGCTTGGGGCAACGTCGCGCCACTGATCTTTCCCGTAGTAGGAGGTTTCCGAGCCCGTGGCGATGATGAGCGAATCGTAGGGGAAAACAGCGCCATCGCGGAGGAGGACCTGCTTTGCAACGGGACTAATATCGACGGCCTCGCCGAGGAGAACTTCGGCGTTCTTCTGACGGCTCAGGACAGCCCGTAGGGGGGCCGCAATCTCTCCCGGGGAAAGCGAGCCGGTCGCGACCTGATAGAGAAGCGGCTGGAACAGATGGAAGTTACGCTTGTCGATGAGGGTCAATTCAGCATCGGCATGCTTCAGGGCCTGTGCGGCAACCAGACCGCCGAAACCTCCACCGATGATAAGGACGCGATGTTTCCCTGCCATGTTTTCCCTTCCGGTAGTGAGGTTGAGGCCGATGTTGTGCCAAGAGCCTGGCTGGCCCATCATTTAGATGATGTAGACGATGGCCATGATACAGAGTCAAAAGGCCACGCGCGAGCAGTTCGAACGGGACGCTATGCGATTGCTGTGCTCGGAGTTAATCCAGCCGGAGGCCCGGATGCAATTGGCCGGGCTTCTTCAGAATTACGCGTTTGCGGACGGATTGAATCAAGCCGTTTACGGGGCGATTCTAGGCGTGGGCGGCGTCTCCACGCGACGCTTACGAGAATTGCTGCCCGGGCGGGTGACCAATCTGGGATTTCCAGATTTTGAATTGAGGGACTACTTGGGACAGAGTGGGGCAACGGACGACATCGACAAGCTTTTTGAAAGCTTACTGGCGCTGACGGAGGCACCCCCGGAGGAAAATCGAAGGGCCATGGGACAGTCGGCGTGAGATGGAGCATCTACAGGTGGTCCTGCCTTGTGGAAGCCGTGAGTTTCGCCGGATTCGTAGGGGCCTACATCTGGAAATTGCAGGCGCAAGCACCATGGACTTGGTGGGTGATCTTGGTGTGGCTGGTGGCGAGCTTCTTAGCGCGGCGGGACACGCCTAAGACGATAGGTTGGCGGGCGGACAACTTATGGCCGGCGACCAGGCGGGCGGCCTCGTTTTTTGGCGTCACTTCCCTGCTGATCTGCTTTGCGGGGCTGTTTCTCGGGATGCTGCACCGCTTGCCAACACACTTGATTGAACCGAAACACTTCGGAGGCTACTTGGCGTTTTGCCTGTTGCAGCAGGTGGGGTTGAATTCGTTTTTGATGAATCGGTTGTTGGCTGCTTTTGAGAAGCCCCTACCGGCTGCTCTCGTGGCGGGAGTCTTGTTTGGTGCTTTGCATTGGCCGAATCCTGTTCTGGTGCCGTTGACTTTTGCCGGTGGTGTGGGAATGACCTGGCTGTTTGCGCGGGAGAGAAACATCCTGCCGTTAACGCTAGGTCAAGCGCTCCTTGGGGCGCTGGTATGGTGGGCGTTTCCCTTGGCTTGGCACCATTCCATGCGAGTGGGGCCGGGGTTTGGCGAGTTTCGGATGAAATAGCCGTTAGCTGTTGGCCGATGGCTGAGAGTCGGAAGTTGGAAGTTGGCGAACAGCGACCGCCGATCGGATTCGGTTCCCATTCATGGGATGCCTCTTCTACCGATCACTTACACTCCCCGGCGAGATTCATCCCGGCCCTTCTTCTGAGCGCTGGTCGCTGAGGGACGGTCACAGATTGCGGACTGTTTAGGTGCTTCGGGGATAAGGGTAACGGCGGAGTAGGAGGGTGTCCAGGGCGATCAGGCCGGGACCGAAGATCAGGATAATGAGAGAGGCGAAAAGGATTGTGTAGGGAGCAGCGGCAGTGAATTTGTCCGGATCGGAAATGATGGAGAAGAGGGCTTCGCGGTCGGCCATGATGTACGCCATCAACATGTCGAAGGAGAGGACAAGCCCGACGAAACGGGAGAAAAGTCCGACGGCAAGGAGCAAGCCACCGAGAAACTCGACCGTGGAAACGAAGGCTGCGGTGGGTCCGGGAGCCGGCAGACCAAGACTGGCAAAGTAGCCAGTAACATTGCCAAGGTTGTGCAACTTGCCCCAGCCGTTTTGCGCGAGCTGGAGTCCCCAATAAACGCGAACGAAGAGAAGAAAGGGCGACTGGAGAGTACGGGCCGCGCGGACGGCCCAAGCGTACATGCGGCGAATCTGGACGAGAAAAGAGTTCATAGATCGGTACTCCTTAAGGAAATCGAAATCGGAAAATGCGGACCAACAGCCAGTGCGCACGCCTACCAGACACAAATAGCGCGCCAGCAATTCAACCGTAAACGCGGCTGCCCTTTCGTCAGGCTCAGGCAAGCAAGCCGGCCATCCGAATCAGAACCAGCCGCACTTCAAATGAGAGCCGAAAAGCCGTCGTGGGTTACACGACGAACCAACCCAGGGATGACCAATTCTGGAACCAGGCACCGACTTCCGCGGCGCGAGTTTCCATTTGGCGGTGGTCGCGGGGCTTGCCCTTTCGCGGGGCCCGGAAGGCAGCGACGATGGCGCGGTCGAGGGTGCGGCCTTCCTGGAGAGACTTAAGAATAGTGAACTCTTCCCTATCGAGACGCCGAAAATAGACCGTATTATCGAGCCGGTGAATGGCGAGATAAACGGGAACCGGTTTCAACCGGGCAACCGCAAGAACTTTCTTCCGCTTCTGGCGTTCTTCCATGGCGTTGCTGGCGACATCGGCGGGCGCATCGTGCTTGATTGCGAGGAGCAGGTCATCGACGGGGTAGTGCAAATCCAGAAGACGGATATAGGGCTGTAGGCGGAGACGGAGTTTTGAAGGGTCGGCGCCCTTGAGCACTTCTGCCGTGATGGGGGGAAGGAAGGCACCGTCGAACGTTTCGATTTCCGCCCATTCCAGGCGGACCATGTCCAGAGCGAGTTGAGAACGACCAGGGGCGTAAGCCGGATGCTTGCGAAGCCAAAACTCGAGGCGTGAGCCGAGATCACGCATGGTGAAGGAACGCGAAGGGCAGTCGGTCAGGTAGTGCTTTGCGAGTTTGTTGAAGCGGCGATCGCCGAGAACGGCGCGAAGGCCGGGAAAATCGTCGGAGAATGCATCGAGAACACGGAACCAATATTGCCGATTGTAAATCTCCAGGCGCTCGAAGGAGGTCAAGCGATCATTTGGCTTGATGATCCTGGTTGCCACCGCTGCGAGTGACCGTCCATTCGGAGCAACACGCCGCATGCGCTCTGAAGGCGTGAGCGGGGTCATAACCGCGCGAGCAACTTCCCGCTGGAGAGTGGCGAGATTCATACCGCAGCCGCCAAAGACGCGCTGGCCAGGTACTTGTTGGCCTTCAGTGCCTCGTTGTGAACTTCATCGAAAGAGGGGATGCGGTCGTCCCACTCAAGGAGAGTCGCGGTATGGCCGGCGCGCTGGATCGCACGATCATAAAGCTTCCAGACGGGATCGATGACGGGGTGATCGTGCGTATCGAGAATGTACTTACGGTATTTCGAATGGCCGGCTATGTGAATCTGGGCTATGCGTTCGGGCGGGGCATTGTTGACGTAGACCACGGGATCAAAACTGTGGTTCTGCGAGGACACGTAAATATTATTTACGTCAAGGAGGATTCCACAGTCGGCGCGCTCAACCACTTCGTTCAGGAACTCCCACTCGGTCATTTCCGAGACATGAAACTCGGCGTAGCTGCTGACGTTCTCAACGACGACGGGGATTTCCAGAAAATCGCGGACCTCGCGAATCTTCTGCGCGGTGATGCGGGCCGCTTCGAACGTATACGGCATCGGCAAAAGATCATGGGTGTAACGGCCGTCTACGCTACCCCAGCAGAGGTGATCGGAGAGCCAAGGGGTCTTTGTGCGTCGAACGAGGTTCTTCAGGCGGCGCAGGTGCTCGCGATTGAGTTTTTCCGCCGAACCGAAATACATGGAGACCCCGTGCTGGACGACTTTGTAGCGCTCGAGGATCTGGTCAAGGATCTGGAGGGGACGGCCGCCATCGACCATAAAGTTTTCGGAGATGATTTCAAACCAGTCGCAGGTGGGTTTGCGGGTAAGGATGTGGTCATAGTGAGGGATACGCAGGCCGATCCCGACTCCGTAGGTGGTGAAGCTGTTAAAGCGATTGGCAGGCATTCGTTTCTCTCCGGATTCGTTAGGGAACAGTTGAGAACGATTGACAGTCCGGGAGACTTCGTCGGACTTCAGACTGGCTGGCTAGGCGCTGAGGTAGTAAAAGCGGCGACAAGCCACCGCCCTCCAAAGGGGCGGAGGGCAGACTGTGACACTGCCCCCCGCTTATGGAGAAGGTGGTTGAAGGATCAGGAATGGGGCTTGGAGCCGTCGGTGGCGCAGCCGCCCTTGCCCTTACAGCTGTTCTTGCCCTTGCAGCCGTTGTCGCCGCTCTTGCAGCCGCCGTTGCCCTTACAGGAGTTTTGGCCCTTACAAGCGTGCTTCTCCGGCTTCTTAGAAGAGTCCTTCTTGTCCTGCGTATCCTGCGCAGAAAAGAAAGACGACTTCGCGTTGACCAGCACGGTCGAGGCATGGACTGCCGCGCCGCTACCTGCAAGCAGGCCGGCAACCGCCGCGCTAGTGATGAGAGCCTTGGTGGTCTTTGTCATGGGTATTTCTTCCCTCCAGTTTGAAGTATTCGATTCGCCGTC
>Ga0187781_10002682_pt1 | contig 13482 bp, 15 predicted proteins | sample 0715_SJ02_MP02_2_FD_132447 | JGI IMG/M metagenome (GOLD analysis project Ga0187781, IMG submission 132447) | Tropical peat soil microbial communities from peatlands in Department of Meta, Colombia - 0715_SJ02_MP02_20_MG | ecosystem: Environmental > Terrestrial > Soil > Wetlands > Peat | place...
CAACGACGATACGGGCACGCGCGCGATTGTAATGATCGGCGAAATCGGCGGCAATGCGGAGGAGGTCGCCGCGGCTTTCATCAAGAAGAACGTGAGAAAGCCAGTGGTCGGTTTCATCGCTGGTCAAACCGCCCCACCGGGACGACGCATGGGCCATGCTGGCGCCATCATCAGTGGAGGGCAGGGAACTGCGGCGGATAAATATGCTGCCATGCGCGCCGCCGGAATCCACACGGTGCAAAGTCCCGCCGACATCGGCAGCACTGTCGCCAGCGTGCTTGGTAAATCAAAATCGAAGCCTGGCGCCACAAAAAAGAAGCAAGCGAAGAAAAGAAAATAGTACACGCTGGATCTCAAGATACGAAAGAGGGAACGAATGGCGCTCGAAAGAACGCTTGCAATAATTAAGCCCGACGCCGTGAGCCGTGGCCTCGCCGCTGAAATCCTGGCGCGCATCCACGCCGCGAAATTCAAAATCGTCGCTATCAAATCGCTTCGGCTCACGAAAGCCGAAGCCGAGGGCTTCTACGCCGTCCACCGCGAGCGCCCTTTCTTCAAAGACCTCACCGAATTCATGATCTCCGGGAAAGTTGTCGTTATGGTGCTCGAAGCGGAGGGCGCCATTGCCAGGTGGCGCGAAACCATGGGTGCGACTGATCCCGCGAAGGCCGCGCCGGGTACGATTCGCAAGGAGCTCGGCACCAGCATCCAAAATAATTCCACACACGGCTCCGACGCGACCGAAACCGCGGCATTTGAAATCGGCTATTTTTTCGCGGGCATGGAACTGATCTAGCTCATTTGGCCGCGCCTTATACCGCTGCTCTCATCGGCGTGTCAGTTGGCTTGGGAGCGCGCCCGTCTTCGTGGAACTTGCGCCTGTAATATCCTATTGTTAGGAAAATCGCCGTGACCCCGATGATCGTCGGCGCGACCCAAAACACCGCATAGAAATTGGTTCTGGTCAGGGCCGGGAATAGCTGCCTTGCGCCGAATACGAGAAAGGCCGTGTACCCCGCGATGCCGGTTCCAATCATCGAGCCGAGATGCTCGTACCACCAGTGCATTTTCGTTTGCGGCCCTTTCAACAAATAAGACAAATTCCCGCCGCTCACCAGCACGCCGATCGGGCTCATTGCGATCAGGACCATGTTGCCTTCCTTTAGGCCGACAGCCAATGTCAAAACCGACGCGAGCACTACGGCGATGTTCAACGCGAATGTGAAGGCCGTGCGCATCGCCCCGGGCTCCCGGCGTGTTTCGATGACTCGAACGCCTTGCCAGCCTGCGGCGAGAGTGAGGCCCGCGAGATAGGCCAGGAAGAATGCGAACTCGCGCGATCGCCGGATAAAACGCGCCGCCTGTTCGGCCGTGAGGGCTTCGGTGACGCCTCTTACCTTGAGCGGCGCGGCAAATGCCATTCCGCTCAGGATGAACGCTGTCGCGACGACCACCGACATGCAAATCACGTATACCCAGCCGGACCTAACGTGAGCGCCGCCGCCCTTTTTTGTGAACGCCGGAATCCAAAACACGGCCAGCGCCACGCTTCCGACGGCGATGTGAATCCAGCGCAGTCCTTGAAATATTTCGGCCATCATATTTTTCCTTCTCCATCCGAGACTGGACCATGCGGATGGCTTCCTCGCACCATTTCACGTGCGCAGAAAAAGTGTAAATGCCCTTTCGAAGCGTGAGCAGAACGTGAAACATCTTCGGTGAAAGATTCCCCGGATACAGCGGATCGCATGTGGACCATTCCTGCTCGATTGCCTGCAATTCCCGGAGCTTGCCCGAAAATTCAGCGCGGAGCCTTTCAATGAATTTGACCGTCTTGTGAAGGTCGCCGAGTTCATCCAGCAGATAAACCTGAGCGAGATAGTTGATCCGCTGGTCGTTTAATTCCGGGCCCTTTTCAAGCCATTCGCGCAGCGCCCGATGGCCGGCTGGAGTCGTTTGATAAACGCGGCGGCCGGGCCCGCGCTTCGATTCCGCACGGCGGCTTCGGAGAAGCCCCTTGCGTTCGAGGCCCTGCAGCGCCGGATAGATTTGGCTTAACTCGGCGGCCCAGAAGTAATGCAGCCGCTCGTCGAAAATGGTTTTCAGGTCGTACCCGCTGGCGGGTTCCCGGAGCAATCCCAGCAGGATGTTTTCGAGGCTCACGGAAATCAACTATATAATGTTTTATATAAATGTCAACTGTTATGCGAACGCGAAGGCTCTCAGGGATGGCCTCGGCCCAGAGCCCTTACCAGATTTCGATGGGCAGGTCCTCCACGGAAGAAAAGTGCTGATCAAGGGTGATCAGCACCATCCCGTGCCGCCGGGCAGTGGCCGCTATCCAGATATCGTTTTGAGGAATGGGCTTTACTTTTGCGCGCAACGAAGCCTGAATGCGCCCATAGTGGTCCGCTGTCTCCATATCCCAGAGCAGAATCGGAATCTCCTGACAAATCCGGTGGACCTCCCCGAGATTGAAAGCCCGTCGCGACGACTGATGCGCTCCGGCATAGAGTTCTCCGACGCTGATAAAGCTGAGAAAGCAATGGAAATCGTGGCCGATTCGCCAGCGCAAGCTGGGGTCGCGCGCGAGGAGCTTAATCAGCGCGTTCGTGTCTATCAGGAACTCACCACTCGCTCGCATCCACGCGCCCGCAGCAATCGTCAATGATCCGAATCATTTCGTCCGCGTCCGTCCGGCTGATTCTGCCCATGAGTTTCATCAGTGTCTCTGCCGTGGCGCCCCGTTCCTTCTTTTTATGCCCCCTCGGCCGGTTGTACTTGGTTTCGTACCAGTCGAGAAGCTCGTGGTACTTCTCAGGCAGGTCCTCGCGGTCCGGAATGATTTTCCCATTCGCGCGCCCGGGATGGAATTCCTCTCCCTCTCGAAACAGGCGTCTGCGTCCCCGCCCGGAGCGCGTCAACATGCGATATTTCGCTGGGCTTGGCGGCTTGGATGCAACGCAGTGGGTGGATATATGCTGGGAAATTCCCGGGCGCTCGGCCCCTCTGGGGTCTTCTACTCTTGCGCGTCGAGCAATCTCACGTTTCGAGAAATCGCCGCGTTTGGGCTGTTCGCGATGCAGCAGGGCGGTGGCAACCCAAACCTGGTCGGCGACCTTAAATTCCATACGCGGAGAACGCTGGATCCGGAGGGTTTTGGTCGCCACGAAATCACCTCACCTACTGAACTCCCTTTTTAACATTTTCCCCTGTTTATTTCAATTTCATTTTGTTATTTGATGTCACAGTTGTCATTCGTAGGAGACTTGGGCTCGGCCTCCTTAAGGAAGGCCCTGAGAGAGGTGTTGAAGTAGAATGGACCTCGTGGATCCCCTCCGCGAACTCGGGAAGGTTCTCTTGGTGCTTGGCGTCGTCCTGGCCGGTGTGGGCCTTTTGCTTTGGAGCGGCGCGAAGCTTCCATTTCGCCTCGGGCGCTTGCCGGGCGACATCGCTTACCACGGGCGCAACACGTCCTTTTACTTTCCCATTGTCACTTGCATCGTGCTGAGCCTCGCGCTCACGCTCATTTTCTGGATCGTGAATCTCTTTCGCCGGTGATGTGCTCCGCCTAAGCCAATGAGCCAAGCCTCCCTCTTCAACTTGATGCCCGAGCGCCGCGTCTGGAAAGTCAGCGAGCTGACCGAGCGTATCAGCGGCCTCCTCGAAAATGCTTTTCCGGATGTCTGGGTTGAAGGCGAAGTGTCGAACTACCACGCCGCGCAATCCGGCCACCTCTATTTCACGCTGAAAGACGCGCGCTCGCAGATTCGCTGCGTTTGCTTTCGCGACCAGGTCCGCGCCTTGAAGTTCCGTCCCGAAGACGGCCTGCACATCACGGTCCGGGGTTCGCTCGGGGTCTATGAGCCGCGTGGCGAATATCAGATTTACGTAACTCAGATCGAACCAGTCGGGCTCGGCGCGCTTCAGCTTGCCTTCGAGCAACTCAAAAAACGGCTAAGCGAAGAAGGGCTCTTTGACGAAGACCGCAAGAAGGCGCTGCCGGTGCTGCCCCTGCGCATTGGGGTTGTTACGTCGCCCACCGGAGCGGCCATTCGCGACATTTTGCGCGTGCTCAAGCGCCGCTTTTCGAATGTCCACTTGCTGCTATTTCCGGTGAAGGTGCAGGGCGAGGGGGCGGCAGGCGAAATCGCCACGGCTCTTCAATATTTCACTCGCGCGAAAGCAGCCGATGTCTTGATTCTCGCCCGCGGCGGGGGCTCGCTCGAGGATCTGTGGGCCTTTAACGAGGAAATTGTCGCTCGCGCCATCGCCGCATCGAAAATTCCAGTGATCACGGGCATCGGCCACGAAACTGATTTCACCATTGCGGATTTCGCCGCCGATCTCCGCGCTCCCACGCCCTCGGCCGCCGCGGAAATCGTGGTCCGCTCGCGCCAGGAATTCGAGCGCCACATCGCCGAGCACTTCCGCGACCTCGCGCAGCACATGCGCTACCGGCTCTCACAGTGGCGTCACCACGTCCGCGACCTGCAAACGCATCGCGGATTCCGGCAGCTTGAAGTCTTGGTCCGGCGCCGCCGGCAGCAGGTGGACGAGCTTTCTTCCTCGCTCGGAGTGGGCTTGCGGCTTCGTCTCGCCGCCACGCTTCATAGGCTCACGCGCGCGAGTTCCCGGCTGGCTTCTTTTGATTTGCGAATGTGGGTGGGGCGCTGGCGCGACGTGCTCGATCAGCGCCTGCTGCGATTGCGCGTCGCGGCGGACCGCTCGCTCATCGCCAAGCGCCGTGCCTGGCAAATCGCCGCTCTTCGGCTCGAAGAGCGCAGCCCGCTCCGCCTCCTCGAGCGCGGCTACGCCATTGCTTACGACGCCTCGGGAAAAGTTCTGCGCTCAGCCGATCAGGTCGCGCTCGGCGACGACATCTCCGTCCGCCTCGCCCGCGGTGAGCTCGGCGCCACCGTCCGCCGCAAGACCGACAAGTAGCGCGACAATTTCATGTGCTGCTAGAAGTGCCTTCGATAGTCTCGCTGTAGTTTGAAGCCCTGTTCTAACAATGCAGCAACCACGCCATCTAATGTTGAGTGCTCATGGCCATACAGGGTCATGAATTCATCGTGATCAGCATATATCGCAATCGTTGGTGGGTCGGGCAGAAAAAGGAAGTCGATCCAGTCGCTCAGGCTCACTCGAAGCAGGTTTTCGGTCTCCGTGAAGCCTGCGGTCATCAAACACGTGCCTCGTTCGAATCCGTCCGGGAGCGAATGGCCGGCCAGCAGGCGGATAAGATTCCGAGGCTCAAAAACAACCGAATCGATTATGAAAGTAGCGCTCTGAGGAGACGGAATGCTAGTAAGAATCGTCTTGACGAACAGATCCAGGTTCTTCAACGGCGTTTCGAAGGTCGATTGAAACTCCCACGGATGCTCCCGAAACTTCGTCAACTCTACGATACTTTCGTACTTGGTTAAATCGTCCATCGTGAGCGAATGTCACTCGTCCTCAGTTCCACCCGATACCTTCAGCACCGCCAAGAACGCCTCCTGCGGAATATCCACGCGCCCCACGCGCTTCATGCGTTTCTTGCCTTCCTTCTGCTTCTCGAGCAGCTTGCGCTTGCGCGTGATGTCGCCGCCGTAGCACTTGGCAATCACATTCTTGCGAATCGGGCTGATCGATTCGCGCGCGATAATGCGGCTGCCGATCGCCGCTTGAATCGCCACCTCGAACATCTGCCGCGGAATCAATTTCCGCAGCCGTGTCACCAGCTCGCGCCCGCGCTCGTAGGATTGCTCGCGGTGGCAAATGATCGTCAACGCGTCCACCGGCTCGCCCCCGACCAGCACATCGAGCTTCACGAGATCCGACTCCTTGTAGCCGGATAAATGGTAATCGAGCGAAGCATACCCGCGCGAAACGCTCTTCAGCCGGTCGTAAAAATCGAGCACGATTTCATTCAGCGGCATCTCGTACGTCAGCATGATGCGCGTCGGCGATAGATATTCGAATTTCTTCTGCGTGCCGCGCTTTTCCTCGCACAGCGCCAGCACCCCGCCGAGCGACTCGTCCGACGTGATGATCATGGCCATCAGCATCGGCTCCTCGATTTTCTGAATTGACCCCGGCGGCGGAAATTTCGTGGGATTGTCCACTTCGGCCACTTCGCCGGCCGTGTTCGTAATGCGGTACCGCACGCTCGGCGCCGTGGTGATCAGGTCAATATTGAACTCGCGCTCGAGCCTCTCCTGCACGATTTCCATGTGCAGCAGGCCCAGGAACCCGCAGCGGAACCCGAAACCGAGCGCCACGGAATTTTCCGGCTCGTAAAAAAATGCCGCATCATTGAGCTGCAATTTTCCGAGCGCGTCGCGCAAAATCTCGTAATCGCTCGCGTTCACGGGAAAAAGCCCCGCGAAAACCATCGGCTTGATGGCTTCGAATCCGGGCAGTGGCGGCGCGGGCCGGTCCGCTTCGATCACCGTATCGCCGACGCGCGCGTCGGCCACGCGCTTGATATTCGCGATGATGAATCCCACGTCGCCCGCCGCCAGCTCCTCGAGCGCCACCGGCTTCGGCGTAAGCACGCCGAGATCCTCCACCTCATAAATCTCGTTGTTTGCGCACAGGCGAATCTTCATGTGCGGCACGATGCGCCCTTCCATCACGCGCACGAGCACCACGGCGCCCCGGTACGAATCGAACCACGAATCGAATATCAGCGCCCGCAGCGGCGCATCCGCCGATCCTTTCGGCGTCGGCACGTGCCGCACAATCGCCTCGAGCACTTCCTCTACGCCCAGCCCGCTCTTCGCGCTGATGGCCAGCGCTCCATCGGCGGGAATCGCCAGCACGTTTTCGATTTGTTCTTTCACGTGGTCGGGGCGCGCTGCGGGCAAATCAATTTTGTTGATCACCGGCAAAATTGTCAGATTGTGCCGCGAGGCGAGAAAAGCGTTAGCCACCGTCTGCGCCTCGACTCCCTGGCTCGCGTCTACAACGAGCAACGCGCCCTCGCAGGCCGATAGCGCGCGCGAAACCTCATACGAAAAATCCACATGCCCCGGCGTATCAATCAAGTTCATACGGTATTCATGGCCGTCGCGCGCCGTGTAGCGCAACCGGATGCTTTTCGCCTTGATGGTGATGCCGCGCTCGCGCTCGAGGTCCATCGAATCGAGCACCTGCGCGGTCATCTCGCGCTGGCTCAGCGCTCCGGTCAGCTCCAGCAAGCGGTCCGCCAGCGTGGATTTCCCGTGATCAATGTGCGCGATGATGCAGAAATTCCGGATGTACTGGGGATCCATGGCCCTCTTGTGTGCGGCGATGCCGCGGCCGCCGAAGTGAGTTACTCACGCCGCGCGCATCACGGCCTTCGAATTATCAAGTGTCCCACAGTTTCTCACGCCCGGCCAGTGCGCGCCTTCGCGGTTCCCTTACTGTTGTTCGATAAGTTTTCGCAGAAGATTTTCGCCTTCCGGCCAAGGTCCGTGGCCGGAGTCCGCGTTGATATGCCCCGCAGCTCTGATGTTCACGAGCTCGCTTCCCCACGCTTTAGCAAATTTCCGCGCGCGCTCGAGCGTGACATACGGATCGTCGCTGCTGGCCACTATGATGCTGCGAAACGGCAGCTTCCCGAGCGGCATCGGGTCAAATCCGGTCGAGCCCGGCGGGTAAGTCGGCGCTTCCACGTCGCTTGGTGCGACCAGGAGCGCTCCAAGTATCGGCCTGCTGCGCGTCTTGGCCCAGTGCGCCACCGTGGCGCACGCAAGACTGTGCGCCGCTAGTACGGTCTTTTCGCCGGCCGCCGCAATCATCCGCTCGAGCTCCGCCACCCAATCCTCGCACGCAGGAGTTTCCCAGTCGCGTTGCACCACGCGGAGATATTCAGGATGCTGCTTCTGCCAGAGGGTTTGCCAGTGCTTTGGTCCGGAGTCAAACAGCCCAGGAATTAGGATCACTTTGGCGTGTGAATCCACGCCGCGATTGTAGCCCAGTTCCTATTCGTCGCACCCGGTTGGACATCAGACAAACAAGACGCGGAATCCTCCGTTTACAATTACTTCAAAAATGACTATAATGACCAAAATGACTATCCGGGTGCTTCACTGACTAAGTCTTCCAAAACTTGGGCTGTGGCAAAAGCAAAGGCGAATTTCAGTGCCGTGATCGACCGCGCCCTCTTGGAAGGCCCGCAGACGATTACCCGTCATGGCCGTAAGGCCGTCGTGGTTGTTTCGGCCGAGGAATGGAGCCAGAAGACAAAACGCAAAGGAAATCTCGCAGAGTTCTTCGCTCGCTCGCCACTCCGTGGCTCACGTATTCGTGTAAAGCGGGACAAGGGCAAGCCACGCGAGATCGTGCTTTGAATTTCCTGCTCGATACGAACGTTGTGTCGGAATGGGCGAAACCACTCCCCAATCGAAACGTCATCAAATGGCTTGCCGAGGCTGACGAGGACCGCCTCTACCTCAGCGTTCTCACTTTTGCGGAAATCAAGCGGGGAATCGAACAGATGCCGTTCGGACAGCGCCGCAATGCTTTGAAATCATGGCTTCAAGACGACCTGTCCGAGAGATTCGAAGGGCGCATCCTCCTGGTTGACGTTCCGGTCGCGGGCTTTTGGTGCGTCATCATGGCCCAAAGCGCCGCAATGGGGATCAGTTTGAGTGTCATGGACGGCTTCTTTGCTGCGACGGCTCATACTCACCACCTGACACTTGTCACCAGAAATACGAAGGATTTTGAGAACCTTAGAATTCCTCTCCTCAATCCCTGGATTCGTGGCGCTTAATCGAGCAAGAGGATTCTTCTTGCCTATTCCTTTGGCTTCAGCTTGAGCCGGCTCTTGTTTTCTTCGAGAAAGGCCCGCAGTCCGTCAGCGGCGTCGAGCAACCGAACCCACTGCTCGTAATAAAGTGTCACCGGAAATCGCCCCAGGCCGTACACGCTGACGCCACCCTTCTCTCCCACGCGGAATTCGAGCGTACCGCGTTTCCGGGAGCCCGCCTCCTTTTCCAATTCCGCAATGCGCGCCATCAATTCTTCTTTGGTTGGCTCTGCCATGGTTCTCTGCCCTCCTTCGGTTCCCTCGGACGTCCCGATTTGCAACGATGATACCAGTCTGGAAATCGGCTATCTAGGTTTTGTCCTTTAGCCCCCGATCGCGCGTGGGCCATTGACCTTTGGTCAATCCGGCCGCCACGAACCTAAAACGCGGATTGCCTGTAAGCCGCTGTTATCGTAGGCTGTACCCGGTTTCGGGGCCTCCCGGGTCCCGGAGGGGGAATATCACCGCGCGGCGTGAAGGTCCCTTCGCTCCGGTCGAGTAGCAGCAAAAGCCATGTGGAAAGGAGTTTCCATGCGCTGGTGGCTGCCGTCATGTACGAAGCCTGGGAATAAACCAGTATGCTGACGCGAAATCCTCCTCCCATTCCGCACTTCCCCGAGCGATTCCATCCATTGGAACTGCCGCATTGAATACCCTGTTCCAGACCGCACCACCCGAAAGGTCGAGAGTCCCTCGCATCATCGGCTATGGCCTTGCCGTTGCCAGTCTGGTCTGGGTTTTTCGCGATTTTCACATCGTCCAGGAGCTGCATCGCCTCGCCAACGCGGATTACAAGTGGGTCCTGGCCGGAGCGGCCTTCGACATTATCAGTTATGGAGTTCAGGCGTTGCGCTGGAAATGGCTCCTCGCTCCGTTCGGCCGTGTTCGGCTGAGCCATTCGATTCGCGCCGTCTATGCCGGCCTCTTCGCCAATATGGTCTTCCCGCTGCGTCCCGGCGAACTTCTGAGAAGCTATATCCTTGGAAAATCCGAGGACATTTCCATCGGCAAAATGCTCGGCTCAGTCGGCGTGGAACGGCTGGTGGACTTGGTCATCGCCGCCGCAGGGCTTGCCGTCGTGTCGCTGCTCGTGGATCTCCCGAGGCGATTCAAGAAGATCGCCGATACCTTGGGGATCGTCACGTTGATTATTCTTGCGCTGGTCGTCTTGCTCATCTTCTACCTGGAGTACAGGCTGGACGACTACGCGATGCGCGAGGGTCGTCCCCGCCGGATTCCAGGAAAACTCATGGGCGCGTTGATGGGGCTCCATGCCATGGGGACGGCGCCGAGCTTTTATCCCGCCGTCATCGCATCCGTCCTGATGCCTTTCTGCCAGGTGCTCGGCCTCTGGTGCATGATGAGAGCCTACAGATTGGACCTGCCACTTCTCGCCGCTGTGGTCGTGCTGCTCGTGATCAATCTCGGTGTGTCTCTCCCCAACGCTCCCGCAAACGTCGGCTCCTACCAGTTCTTCTGCGTCGTCGGCCTCAACGTATTCCAGATAGAAAAATCCGCTGCCACCGGATTTTCAATTTTTGCCTTCCTGGCTCTCACGTTGCCGATCTCTTTACTCGGTTTTATCGCTCTCATTCGCAGTGGCCTCTCGCTAAAATCCATGCGCGAAAGGGTCAAGGGCCTTCCCAGCGAGGTTCAGAGGCCCGGCGTTGCCACCTGACTCGTGCCGATATCTTCCATCTGCATATTCCTGCGCACATCAGCTTGATTTCGTTTTGAGGGCCGTCAGACGTCCGTTATATAGTTAGAGTTTCGAGCCGCGCGCCGAATCCGAGACCGCAGCTACGGCTGCGGCGAACGATTGCGGCCGGCCTTCCCCGCACGCTTTTCCCTGCGCGCTGGGCAAGCGTCCGGCGTAGGCCAGATTTGGGCGCTCGTGCCCGTCCAAGGACGCGCGTATTCCCATGGCTTCGGACATCAACAAGCACCTCGAGCGCGCGCGCAAGACTCTCGAGAAAAACAAATTGCGCGAGGCGGTCGTCGAGTACCAGGCCGTCCTCGATGAAGCTCCCTCGCATCAGGAAGCGCTCCAGGCGCTCGCCGATATCTACACACGCCTGAACGAACCAGCCCTCGCCGCGCAATTTTACGGCGCCCAATTTGACCGCCTGGTGGACGCGGGAGATGTCGCGAAATCCACCGCCATCTTCACCCGCTTTCTCCGCACGGTTCCCCAGCCGCCGGATCGCCTCATGCGCTACGCCATGCTCCTGCAAAAACAGAACCGCACGAGCGAAGCGATCGAACAATACGGCGTTGCCGCCGAGCTTTTCCAGCAGCAGCAGCGCGATATCGAGGGGCTCGCTTGTTATGAAAGCATGGCCCTTCTCGACCCCGAGAATCCCTCGCGCCACGTTACCCTGGGCGAACTCGCCGAACGATTGGGCCACGCGGACCTGGCTTCCCGCAGCTTTCTTCGTGCGGGACAACTCACGCTGGCGAGTGGTGGCCTCGATGAAGCTCTCGAATATTTCGGCCGCGCGCACCGGCTTTCGCCTCAGGACCGCACCGGCGCGCTGCTTTTTGCCGAAGCGAAGTTGCGCAAAGGCGACGCTGCCGGAGCCGTCGCGCTCCTCGATCCGTTGTCGCCCAATGAAAGAGACACCGCCTTCCTCGCTCTCTTCGGTGAATCCCTCCTGCGCAATAACGAACTCGACCGCGCGCGGGAAATGTTCGAGGCCTACTACAAGCAGAAGCCCGATAGTTTCGGCAAACTCTTCGAGCTGGCCGGCGCTTACATCCGCGCCGGTCAGGATTCCAAGGCCGCTTCCGTAGTCGTCCAGGCGAAAGATTGGATGCGCGCTGCGCGGCGCGAAGTGGAGCTTTGCGCGCAGGTGGATCGTCTCGCCGCCGCGAATCCCGGCTCACTCGAGCTCGCGCAAGTTGTCGCGCGGATGTATGAGGAGCTGAATCGCGAAACGAAATATTTTGACGCCACCGTCCGGCTGTTCGATCTTTACCTCGGTGCTGGCCGCGTCAAGGAAGCCTGCGACGCGCTCGACCGCCTCGTGGACATCGATCCGTACGATTACCGCAATCAAGAGCGCATCAGCAAACTGGATGGCAAAGCCGATCCCGCGTTTCTCCAGAATATCCGCTCGCGCGCCGCGAAGGCCGCAACCGTTTCCACTCGCACCGACGGATTCACGGGAGCCGGCTCCGAGCAGGCTGCCACCGCCATGCCCGTTTCCGAAGAATTTCGCGCGCAGCAGGCGCTGGAAGACCTGATCGTGCAGGTCGAAATTTTCTTGCAGTATTCGCTCCAGTCGAAAGCGATCGAACGCCTGAACCGCATCGCCGAGCTCTTCCCCAATGAAGAAGAAAAGAACGAGCGGTTGCGCGCTCTCTACGAACGCGCCAACTGGTGGCCCAAAGGCGCTCCTCCCAAAGCGGCGCCGAAACCCGCTCAAGCCCCGCCGCCACCTCCGGTGCCGGCCACCCCTCCTCCACCCGCTGCGGACCCCGCTGCGCACAATCCCGTGGCTGCTCCGTCGGCTGCTGATACGCATCGAGATTTGGCCGCCATCGCGGAAATCAATCGCCTCATGTACCGCCAGCCGACACCGCGCGAAGTCCTTTCCACCACCGCCGCGGAAATCGGCAAGCATCTGGCCGTACTCCGCTGTCTCGTTGCCGTGGGCGGCACGGAAGAGGCCGCCCGCTTGGTCGCCGAGTACTCCGCACCGGGAGTTCCCGCCGCGGGTCTCGCTCGGGTCGCATCTATTGTCGGTTTGATTTCGAAATCCTCGCCCGATGCCATGGGCGGCATCGAACTTCGCGCCTCCGGCGTCCCCGCGCTGCGCGAACTCGGCCTCGAATCCGCTCTCGGCGTCATGCTCACGGACAAGGAGACGCAAATTCCTTCCGGTGCTTTGCTGGTGGGCGACGCCTCCGACCGCAAATGGAAGCCCAATGAGAGCTATTTTCTCCAGGCCGTCGGCGATCAGCTCGTTCTTTCCGTCAATCACACGCGCCTCCGGTCTCTCGTTCGGTCGCTCGCCGTCGCCGACGAAAAGACCGGCCTGCTCAGCCGTGGCTCTTACATTGATTGCCTCCTCGGTGAATCGAATCGCGCCCGCTCGCAAGGCACTCCGCTCGCGCTTATCATTCTTCATGTGGATCACGGCGGCGATCTGTTGCGCCAGCACGGCGACGCGGCGGTGGATCGCTATATGGAGCAACTCGCTCGCGATGTTTCCGGCGCCGTCCGCCAGACCGATGTCGCGGTAAAATATACTGCTTGGTCCTTGGTCTTCATTTTGCCGGACACTTCGCTCGAAAACGCCGGTAAGCTCGCGGAAAAACTCCGCCAGGTGGCCGCCAATGTCCATCCATCCTGGGGTACGCAGGATTTGACCATCAGTGCCATCGTCGCCGAAGCTTCTTCGCGTCCCGGCGATGAGACCGAGGATCGCGTCACCGAATGGATCAACCGCGCCGAATCTGGCCTCGAGGAAGCGCGCCAGCGCGGTGGCAACGCCCTCGTCGCCCTCGCAACACCGTAGGTGGGTCGCGTGGCAGATTCTTTAGGATTGGTTGAAGAAGGCGCAAGCGCGTGTGGAGATGTAATGAAAAAGCCGTGCCTCGGCGGCGGTAGGATGGTTGTGCAAGCAACTTCCAACCGAGAGGAGGCACGGCATGATCTACATCGGCGTAGATCTTCATTTGCGATTTTGTTA
>Ga0187781_10002684_pt1 | contig 13476 bp, 13 predicted proteins | sample 0715_SJ02_MP02_2_FD_132447 | JGI IMG/M metagenome (GOLD analysis project Ga0187781, IMG submission 132447) | Tropical peat soil microbial communities from peatlands in Department of Meta, Colombia - 0715_SJ02_MP02_20_MG | ecosystem: Environmental > Terrestrial > Soil > Wetlands > Peat | place...
GACTCGTTGATCTCGCGCAGCTTGTCCTCAAGATAGATCGGTTGCGTTTTCATTCTGGTTCCTCACGCTGCCTTTTGCCGGCCTGCCCCGACCCGACGCATCATTTCGGCGAGGATCTCGTCAACGACCATGGGACCACCACAGACACGGTTGTAACGATGGACCACGCGTCCGGTCTGAGCTTGGACGAGATTTGCGAATTGTCCCTGATAGTTGAGCTCCGGAACCAGAACCACCTCACACTGATCGATGAATTCCGCGACGGCCGCCGTCGGGAAAGGCTGCAACATGACAACCTTCATGGCCGCACAGCGCATGCCTTCCGTGCGGGCCCGAAACATTGCGGCAAGACATTCGCCGAACGTTGATCCCCACGCCAGAAGGCCGATTTCGACCTTGCCATCGTCGCCGAAGCGCTTGTAATGCGTGAAATCCGGGTGCTGCAGCGCGGGCAACAGCTTGTCGTGACGCTTTCGGCTCATCGCCTCATGGTTCTCCGGCTGCTCGTTGACGCGCCCAAACTCGTTATGCTCCAAGCCGGTCACAACGTGCATGCCACCGGCGGTTCCCGGCAGTGCCCGGGGGCTTACCCCATCGGGCGTGAGCGCAAATCGCCGATAGCCGTTTCCCAAGTCCTGTTTAGCAAGCGGCTTATCGCAGTTGGGCTCGAACGGGGGCTTTGCAGGCATCACGACTGTTTCGTAGCGATTTGACAAGTACAGATCAAGCAGCACAACAACTGGTGCTTGATAGCGCTCGGACATTTCGAAAGCCTTGCCTGCGCAGCGGTAACAACCCTCGACGTTGGTCGGAGCAATCACAATGCGTGGAGCATCGCCAGGACTGCCGTACAGCGCCATGTTCAGGTCCGATTGTTCCGTCTTCGTCGGAATTCCGGTCGAAGGACCGCCGCGCTGTGATACGAAAATAACCGAGGGCACCTCGGCCATGACGCCAAGGCCCAACATCTCGGACATCAGGGCCAAGCCCGGCCCGGAGGTCGCCGTTGCCGCTCGTGCGCCGGTATAACCGGCACCAATCGTTGCCGCAATTGCCGATATTTCATCTTCGGTCTGCACGAGTCGCTTGCCCCGCTTTGGCATTTCGGTGGCCAAACGCTCCATGATGGTTGTCGCCGGGGTAATCGGGTAGCCGAAAAAATTATCAATTCCCGCGTCCAGGCAGCCGTCCACTACTGCAGCGTTGCCACTGAGCATCACCGACTGCTGGCCCATTGAAGGTGGACCAAACGACACCATATCGAGCTTAAACGTCTGCGTGCCTGCAACTCGCCCGGCCTCAAATGCCTTGCGATTTGCTTCCGCAACCGCTCCTTTGCCTTTGAATTTTTTCTCGATGATCCGCAAAAAGGGCTCGGGAGCCAGCGAATACAATCCCGCCAGATAACCCAGGGCAACCAAGTTGCGTGAACGATGCGCGCCCGTTGCGCGCTCGCTGAGTTCTCGCAACGCCAGCGGATACGGAATCTGTCCCGGCCGCACGTGCGCACTTACGTGCTCCCCTTCGCTCAGGCGCGTGATGGATTTGGCCTCGTAGATGACGGCCCCGAAGTCGCGAACGTCACTGACGTGGGGGATGCCATGCTCATCGTTTAGGCACACGAGCACGTCGGATTTTTCTTTGAGCGAATACACCTGCTCGGTCGTCGCTCGCAGTCGCGCGACACATTTGCCAAAGCCGCGGATCTCTGCGGGATATGCGTCGAAACTGATGATGCGGAAGCCGGCAGCGGCAAGCGCATTGCGCAAAATATCACCGGCGGCAATCGTACCCTCGCCGGCCGAGCCGCAGATGGAGATCTGCACATCGGTTCTCATCACGCGTATTCCCAAAAAGGCGAGTGGATCGTGGCGCCGCCCTCAACATGCAGCGTCTCGTCCTGAGCGGGTTCGAAAGTTTCGTCGTCCCCCGTGAGGTTGCGGGCCGCAAGATCGCCCATTGCCCGGACGTTCTTCCAACCGTAGTAAAAGCGATAGCGCTTCTCCTCGCCAGACCATATTTGGCAGACGTCGCCTGCCGCCAGAATCGATTCATCCGTCGTGCGCAAACTTGGGCTGACCAGCAAGCCACGCTCAATGCCAACCCCAGAACCGAGCATGAACTCGACCGACGGCACCAATCCGAACGATGGCAGCAAGACATCGGCCGTGCATTCTCGCCCGTTGCCGAAAACGACGCGTCGCGTGGCAAATCCGCGCGCACCGGCCCGAATCGACGCGATACCTCCCTCCTCGTCGGACTCGATAACCTCGATCCCCATCCGCTCGAGCACCTGCAGCAGCTCTCGCCGCTGCTCGGGCGTTTCCACGTGAGGCCAAAACGTCTGCTTACCGGCGGCCAGTATCACGCGGTGTCCGGTATCGATCAGTGTGCGAGCCAAATCCAGGCCAATCATGTCGCCACCGAGGATTGCGACGCTGCCGCCTTCGGGTAGCTTGCGGCGCATCGCCATGGCCTGCTCAAAGGAGCCAAATCCATCGAGCAGCGGCTGATATTCGGAGAGTTCCTCAGGTAAGTACGCGCGGCCGCCGGAAGCCACGAGCAAGGTGTCGTAGCGCAGTTCCTCGTTGTGATCCAACACGACGACTTTGCGCTTTGCGTCGACGTTAACAACACGCGTGCATCGGCGCAAGCCGATGCGCCGCTCCTCGTAGTACGAGGGAGGATCGACCAGGAACTCGCGCCAATCATGTACGCCACGAAAGACGCGCGGCAGATCGTAGCGGTTGTAAAAAGGCAGCGCCGACAAAGTAAGCAGGCTGATGCGCGCCGCAGGCTCGCGTTGACGCAAAGTGCGCGCCGCCTGGTTGCCGGCAACTCCGGTGCCAATAATCACGTGATGGCGCGTGGCACTCATGCTGTATCCACTTCAACAAACTCGTTACAACTAATCGAGATGCAATTTACGGGACAAGCTCGAAAACAGGCTCCGCAGCGAATGCACTCATTGTTGTCGATCCAAATTGCCCCCACCTGGTTCCATTCTCGCGCCTCCTTCAAACTGCCATAGGTGCCATCAGAACGAACCTCGACACCCTGGACGAGCTTGATGCAGTTGCGCGGCGCGACCTCGATACAGGCGCGGCAGTAAATGCAACGGTCAACGTCGATCTGATAGTGCAAGTTGCAAAGGTAGCAGCGCCGGGCCTCCTGCACCGTTTGCTCGGTATTCATGCCCAACTCGACTTCGAGTTCGTTTTTCCCCATCCGATCGTGCAACGGTGCGGTCGGCATGTGCTGACGACCGATGAAATCAAACGCACGTTCGCGCAGCGGCTCTTGGACGGGGACGATCTGCACCACGCGTTTACGCCGGGGCTTGCCCATCAACCAGGCATCGATTTTCTGCGCCGACTGTCTACCTCGGCCAATCGCTTCAACAACTGTGGTCGGACCGGTAACGAAATCCCCGCAAGCAAATAGACCTCGCGCAGACGTCATCCCGTCTTCGCCGATACGCACGTTCTGCCATTGGTCCAGTTCGATGCGGATATCAAGAAAATCGTTGACGGTCTTTTGGCCGATGGCGACCAGCAATGTTTCGCAGGGCTCGACGAACTCCGATCCTTCGATAGGGATCGCCTGGCGCCGTCCATCCTTGCGCCAACCGCCAAGCCGATTTTGAACAAATTCGACGCCGGTCAGCCGGCCCTCGCGATCCAGGACGATGCCAACGGGTGTGCGCAGCCCCTTGATGCGAATCCCCTCACGCTTTGCCTCAAAGATTTCTTCCTTCGTGACTGGTATGTATTCTTCCGCCGTCCTTATGTGGATCGTGACCTCCTGGGCACCGAGCCGTGTCGCAACACGCGCACAATCAAGCGCGGTGAACCCGGCACCGACCACCGCAACCCGGCGGCGCACGGTCTTGCGTTCACCGCGGTGCAGCCCCATCAAAAACGGCAGTCCATGTTCAACATCCGGACAGCCGTCCACCGACTCTTGCGCATCACCACGCACCTTCAGTGGCAGTGGCAGCGGTGCCATGCAGCCGGCCGCCAGCAGTACGGCATCATGATCTTTGAGCAGATCGGCGACCCGCACTTCGTCGGGACCTTTGCCGACCGATTGACCGCGTCGCAATTCGACTCCTAGACGCAGTGCATTGTGCATTTCAAAATCCAGGATGTCGCGCGGAAGCCGAAATTCCGGGATGCCATAGCGCAGCATCCCGCCGAAATACTGCTCACGTTCGAACAGTGTGACATCGTGTCCGAGGACCGAAAGGTCGTGAGCTGCCGCTACACCGGCTGGGCCGGCTCCGACGATGGCAATCCGCTTGCCGGTTGGTGCGTACAATCGTTCGGTTATCCGGTGACCAGCGCTTTTTAGGTCCGCGGCAGAACGCTTGAGGTTGCATATGCCAACCGGCTCACCGTTGCCGGGCCAACCGTGGCGACATGCGCTCTCGCACGGCCGCGAGCATATCCTTCCCAGCACTCCCGGCAAAACGTTGGCGCTGCGATTAATTTCGTAGGCCTCCCCATGCCGTCCCTCGGCAATTGCCCGAATATAAGCCGGCACGTTGGTGCCGGCAGGGCAGGCGGTCTGGCAGGGGATATTTTGTGTGACCCACCCGACATCGCGCGGGTCCTCGGAAAGCATCACCTGAGCATTGGACGGAGACTCTCGATCCTCTCGGTCCTGCGGCACAACTACGGCCGACATCGCATCCTTTCGGTCAAAGTTTCTGTCCCCTACTGGTCTCGCAGCGCTCCAATTGGCCGGGGAAAAGCGACGGCCCGCAGCGGCCTTGACAAATCAGTACGGAGCCTGAATTTTGGGTTCGAAACGACCTCTTGATTCTGATCAAAGTCAAAGCGAGCCGGTGTTGCATGCGATACCCGGAACTTGCCTGCGGGCAAGTCTGCTCAGCGCATTAAGGTTCGTCAAGACCACAATAGGCAGGAGGCCTATAGTTGCAATATCGTGCGTCCTATTTTCGCCAGCGAAGGTGCGAAAACGAAGGCCGCAAAAAGCGTTTAAACCACTTCTTGCGCGCCTTTGGCCGCAACCTTCCTATGCTTGCAAGCTTTCCGGCCGCCTTGCGCGGCGTCATCACTGGCCCCGCCCTCATCCTTAACACCATCGTGGTCTTCTCTTTGATGGTGCCCGCAGCCCTGCTCAAATTGCTCGTACCAAGCGAATGGTTGCGCAAGCACTGCGACACCGCGCTAAATGCGCTCGCCTCCGGCTGGGTTGCAATCAACAATGCCTGGATTCGTGCGGTGCGTCCCACAAGCTGGGATGTGCAGGGAGTAGAAAATTTGCACCCGCGCGGCTGGTACCTCGTTTCCAGCAACCACCAAAGTTGGGTGGACATACTGGTGCTGCAACGAATCTTCCATGGTCGCATCCCATTCTTGAAGTTTTTCTTAAAGCGCGAGCTCATATGGGTTCCGATTATCGGACTCGCCTGGTGGGCGCTGGATTTTCCTTTCTTAAGTCGCGGTCGCGGTAAAGCCGGGCATCAGGGTGATTTGAAGGCGACGCGCGAATCCTGCAAAAAATTCAAACGTATTCCGACGACGGTCATCAGTTTCGTCGAAGGAACTCGCTTTACGGCCGCAAAACACACTCAGCAACGCAGCCCTTATCGGCATCTGCTCAAACCAAAGATCGGCGGCCTGGGTATAGCACTAGCCACGATGGGCGAGCAGTTCGAGGCTCTGCTCGATGTGACAATCGTCTATCCGCACGGCGCACCCCGCTTTTGGGACTTGCTTTGCGGGCGCGTCGATGCAGTCACAGTTCGTGTGCAGAAGCGAGAGATTCCGCCGCAGGTGCTTGGCAGCGACCCGATTGGAGACAAAGCCTATCGACAGCGCATCAGCCTGTGGGTAGAGCAGCAGTGGAGCGAAAAAGACACTCTGATCGACAGTTTGGTGGGGTCGACTGCGCAAGTAGTCGCATAGGACTGCGAATACTTTGCCCTTAGTCCAGCGACGAAATCACCTTAGACCCGCAATTGATTGCCGGTTCGACCAACCTGTTTTCGGTTTAAAGCCCCTTTGCCCTTTTGCAATCGCCCGCAGGAGCGCGCCCTCATCGCGAGGCCTCAAACGGGCTGCTCAGGGCGCATAGGATCTTGGGCGCACACGCAGCCGCCATCGGCGCGCAAACTCACAAAATCACGCCGACCCACGCACGGTACCCCAGATAAGACAACTGGCTCGGGTGCAGGTGCCATTAGCGCTCCGGGAGCCGCCCTAGCACCCGCGCGACGGTGTGCCACAGGTGCCGCGATCAAGTTCGAGCGCAAGCGGCAGCATCGGTGTAGTGCCGACAATGAGAGTCGAGCGGGCGCAACGACCGCGCGCCATTACATGAACCTTCCGTGTGGCCTGGTAAACAGCTCGTGCCACCGGGTGGCGCACTTGGAAGACAATGCAATTATCCTTGTACCGGATTGCGCTTCGAATTTCCGGCGCTGCCTGCTGTGGCAGAATCTGCGACGGAGATGGCATTCCTCCGGATGCGCCAAGCGCTCATCAAACTGCCGGTACTTTGGGCTAATGATGCCTACGTTGGTCCGGATGGGTCGCGTGGGTTTTGCGCTGCGCGCCCGTTCAAGAACAACAGAAGAAGGACGGGCAAATGTGGAAACCGATCGTTGTCATTTCGCTGGGTGCCGCCCTTGGCGCCCTTTTTCGCTGGGTTCTCGGCGACAAGCTCAATAGCCTCTTCCCGGCCATACCACCGGGTACGTTGACCGCCAATTTAATTGGGGGTTACATCATCGGAGTGGCGGTGGGCGGTTTTGCCCAAGCTCCCGGAATTGCGCCGGAATGGCGCCTGTTCATCATCACGGGCTTTTGCGGGGGTTTGACGACTTTTTCCACGTTTTCGGCCGAGGTGGTTACTCTGTTGCAGGAGGGCCGAGTTTCGACGGCGTTTGGTGCAATCGCAGCCCATGTAACCGGCTCGCTGTTGATGACTTTGGCCGGACTTGCGTCCTGGCACTGGTTTCAGGCGCGTTGAATCTTCATTAGGGAAAAACCATGGACGGCTACCAAATTACTTTTTTCACCCAACAGGACCGCCGTCACCACGGCAGGCCGTTAGCCGATTGGTTGGTCCGTCTGGCCAAAGAGATGGATCTTCACGGCGCAACACTCATCCCGGCTAGTGAAGGTTTCGGTCATCACGGTCGCATTCACTCCACTCATTTTTTTGAACTTGCCGACCAACCGGTCGAAGTGCTGATGGCGGTGACAGCCGAGGAAGCCAAACGCTTGTTCGATCGCCTACGAAACGAGGGCGTTGAGCTCTTTTATGTAAAAACACCGGTGGAATTCGGCACACTCGGCGGCAACGACGCATGAGTACTGGCCTCGCGTCAACGCGCCGAGGCTACTGCAACGCGCATCACTTGCGTCTTTGAAGGCAGTTCAACGAAAAATAGCGGTAACCTGTGCGCAAGTTTTCTTGACTGCATGCGCGGCCCGTCGATTGACGACTCGGTTGGCAGGACCATGCCCAAAGGCAACGAAACGAATGTTGCGCCTAGCTGGTCGACGGGGACCACGTGCACTCCAATATCGGCGCCATTTTGACTTTCCCGACGACTCGTAAACCTGACGCAATATCCTGCCCCATTGATAAGCGTCATCGATGTCCTTGGAGCGCCGGTTCTGATCGCCGGTACGAACCTGCTGGACCGGGTGTAAGCTTTTTGCGCTAGAGCGTAGAGTCCGTTGCGCGTAGCATGCGAGTCATGTTCGCAAAGATTCTTCTGGCGTACGATGGCTCGGAAAGCGCGGGGCACGCTCTGGATCTCGCCCGCGATGTGGCAAGCAAATACGGGGCGGTCCTTCGCGTGATTGCCGTAGCTCGGCCACCAGAATTCGGTCAAGAAGTGGAGACCGAAGCGGTGCTCGAGCATTCGCTAAGGCACTACCAAGGGATGTTGCAACCCCTGAAAGAAACTCTGCGGGACTGCGGGCTCGCCGCTGAGTTCGACGTGATCATCGGCCACCCAGCCGAACGGATCGTAGGGGAAGCAGAAAGATGGGGCGCCGAGCTAGTAGTTTTGGGCCACCGGGGCCACGGTCTGATGGGTCGCTGGCTGGTCGGTTCGGTGGCGAAACAAGTCATGCACCACGCGCACTGCGCCGTACTGGTAACGCGCTGAGCTTTGGGAAGGCAAGAGGCGAGTTGCTCGTTGGTTCGACGGGACGGGTATGCCGCTGCTAGCGTCCTGACCCCAGTCAACGCACAAACCAGGGCGCGCGGCGGCCTGCGCCTCAACGCTGTTGGCAGTCCTTCCCATAATCGGCGGGTTACCGGCCAAAGTGTCGACCGGTGTGGGTACGGGGCGGCGCCACCGTGAAGCTAATCGGCGCAAGCAGGGCAATGATCGCTGCGACGTTGGACACTACGTTCGATCGCAGACGAAGCCGAGACTAAGTGACAAGGAATTTGACAAACGCGGTCCCAAAGAACCTTACAATGGGACCTCGACCAAGACACACGATCGTCCATGCCAAACAAGCTCGCGCGGTTCGTGCTTCACTGGGTAGTCACGTCGTTGTCCCTATGGGTCGCGAGCCGGATATTTAGCGGCATCCACTTTGCCGATGCCTCCTCGTTGATCATTTCCGCCCTGGTGCTGGGTTTTGTCAATGCGATTGTCCGACCGGTATTGATCGTCCTCACGCTGCCACTGACGGTGCTGACCCTGGGCATCTTCCTGCTCGTAATCAATGCCGTAATGCTTTTGCTGGTTTCAGCGCTTGTTAGTGGTTTCACCATATCCAGCTTTGGAACGGCATTTCTTGCGAGCATTTTCATCTCAGTCACGAGCTTTCTCATTGGCGCCGTTCTTGGTGTGGGCGCCAGACCGCGATGATCGGCATCGCCAATGGCAAAGTGCGAACGAAAAGCGCTCGACGACAAACCACGTCACCTCCGCGTTCTTTCTGTTGCACCCTCCTCCGAACGCGGTGTACCCCCTCGCTATCTTGGGCGCGCCAATCGGCAAAAGGGCGCTGGCGCGACCGAGACGAGCAGCAGTTCACACCTGGCTCGTTGCCCTTCGTGACCGAAGGTCATCGTCCCGGCAAGGCGAAGATCCGTAACCCCTTAACGCCCGGGTCGCACGCGTCTTGCGCCGATACCCGAGTAAGGCGTTTTCGCGAAGATTTAAGAGGCAATGAGCGCAGCGCTGGAGTACTCAAAGGAGTGCACGAGTAATGGCGCCGCACGCAACGCGGCCAGTAGATATCCCGAAAATCTTTGTGGGTGATACACCGTCGCAACTGCGTTGCCAAGGCGCCTGGATCACACGAATGCTCGCGCCGCTAGAAGAGCAGATCGTCGCGATGTCATATGCCGCAGGCGAGCAGCTACAGATTGAAGCCTCGGAAATAACAGCGCTGGATACGTCGGGAGCTTGGCTATTACATCGTACCGTGCGTGCGCTCGAGGCGCGCGGCCTAACGGTCCAGGTTAAGGGATTGCGGCCGGAATTTGAGGCCCTGCTGCAGTTGATTGCTGCTCGCGCCGTGTCTGTCGACCAGGCCGTCGCGCGCCCGCCCGGCCGGTTGACGGCACTAGGTCTGGCAGCCTGGGAGGCCGTACGCGGAGCGCAAGGTCTGTTGTCTTTTCTCGGCGAAGCGTCACTAACTTGGGCGCGTTCGATCTTGGATCCGAGGCGGATCCGATGGCGCGCGATCCTTCACAACATTCAGACAGCGGGATTCGAGGCGCTGCCGATCACCGGCTTGTTGTCCTTTTTGCTCGGCATTGTCATCGCATACCAAGGAGCCGAGCAGCTGCGGCGCGTGGGCGCCAATATCTACATTGCCGACCTCGTGGGCCTCTCGATGGTGCGCGAGCTCTCGCCATTGATTACCGCGATCATTGTTGCCGGCCGCTCCGGCTCCGCATATACCGCGCAAATCGGAACCATGAAGGTTACCGAGGAAATCGATGCACTGCGCACAATTGGTATCGGCCCGCTTGATCTGTTGGTACTGCCAAAAGTGATCGCGCTGGCCATCGTTCTACCGCTGCTGACCGTGTATACGGACATTATGGGCGTTGTAGGTGGCATGATCATGGCCCGCGCTCAGCTCCAGGTTAGCTTTTCGACATTTCTTCACCGCCTCGAGGAGGCAGTGAGCTTGACCTCGTATGTCATTGGGGTCGGCAAGGCGCCAGTGTTCGCCGTGATCATCGCGCTTGTTGGCTGCTACCAGGGGTTTCGTGTCAGCGGCAGCGCGGAAAGCGTCGGGCAGCAGACGACGGTTAGTGTGGTGCAATCTATCTTTCTCGTGATATTGACGGACGCGTTGTTTTCTATTGCATTTAGCTGGCTTGAGCTATGACGGGAAACGTGATCGAAGTCCGGGACCTGCATACGCGCTTTGGCAACGCGGTGGTTCATGACGGCGTGAGCTTCAGTGTGCAAAACGGAGAAGTATTTGCGCTCGTTGGCGCGAGCGGATGTGGCAAATCGACATTGCTACGCGAAATGATCGTGTTGCAGGAACCCGTGTCGGGTTCGATCCGAATCTTTGATCAGGAAGTAGCCGGGCTGTCCGATGACGAGGCTTTAGCACTGCGACGCAGATGGGGGGTGATGTTTGAGCGCGGAGCGCTGTTTAGTGCACTTACCGTCACGGAAAACGTTGCCGCTGTTCTGGAAGAGCACACTGCGCTAAGTGCGCGTTTGCGCACCGAAATTGCCGCCGTAAAGATCGCACTTACCGGGTTGCCGCCGGACGCCGGGCAAAAATACCCGAATGAACTCTCAGGGGGCATGCGCAAGCGCGCTGCGCTCGCGCGAGCCTTGGCGCTCGACCCGGAATTGCTCTTTCTCGACGAACCGACGGCCGGGCTAGACCCACTGAGCGCCACAGGAATCGATGAACTGGTGCGTCATCTGCGCGATGCGTTAGGGTTCACGATTATGATGGTGACGCACGATCTGGACCTGCTATGGCGAGTTGCCGATCGCGTAGCCGTATTGGGTGAGGGGCACATTTTAGGTATTGGCACGATGCCGGAGCTTGCCAAGTCCGCGCATCCACTGGTTCAGGAATACTTTTATGGGCCGCGCGGTCGCGCCGCGCGCGAACAGGCATGGAAACAAAGGTGAATCTGGCCGTCGTCGGAGCCTTCGTACTCGTGTTAGGCGTAGCGCTCGTCGGGGGCTTGCTATGGCTTAGCAGCGGAAAATCCTTTCGGGTAGCCTACGATACGTACCTTGTATATATGAGCGAATCCGTTTCTGGGCTCAGCCCCGATGCGCCGGTGCGATATCGCGGCGTTCAGGTGGGCCGTGTGCGCAAGATCGCGCTTTCAGCCAATGATGCCGAGAAAGTGCAATTGACCCTCGATGTCCAGCGCGGAACGCCGATTAAGCAAGACACGGTTGCGGAACTGCAAAGTCAGGGACTGACGGGCATTGCGCATGTCGAGCTATCTGGCGGTAGCCGCGACTCGCCACTTCTTGGTGTCATGCCAAACGAGGAATATCCGGTGATTGCCTCCGGGCCTTCCCTGATGCTGCGACTCGATACCCAAGTCAGCACCCTGTTGACGAACCTCAATCGCAGCAGCGAGCGCTTTAACGCGCTGCTGGACGACCGAAATCGACGCGTTCTGAGCCAGACACTCGCAAATTTGGAAGTCGTGTCGCGCACCCTCGCCGACCGCGCCGCGTCGATCGATGCCGGCGTCACCGATGCAGCACGTACTATGCAAAATACCGCACGGCTCACGGGGGAGCTCTCGCAGCTAATCGAAAGGGTACGCCGCAGTGCGGATGCCTTTGACCGCATGACCGACGAAGGCGCACGTGCCGGGGCAACCGCTGCACACGCGATGGAAAGCGCGCGCACCACGATTAATGCATTCTCCGGAGCCGCGCTGCCCGAGGCGCAAACATTGGTTGCGGAACTGCGCTCCCTCACATTATCGTTGAAGCGATTGAGCGAGGAACTCGAGCGCGACCCAAGCATGCTGCTCCGCGGAAGGACACCCGCGCCACGGGGACCAGGCGAATGAAACGACTGCTTGCGGCACTCGTTTGGGCCGGGCTGCTTGACGCTTGCACCAATTTGCAGCCCCAACCCGTGGAGCAGCCCAACGTCTTTCTCCTCGAAGCAAGTCCCGTAGCAACTGCCGCGCAGCAAAAAGCCGAGCAGATCATCGAGGTTGCGATGCCACATGCGCGGGCAGGCTTCGATACTGATCAAATGGCGTACACGCGACGAGTTAGCGAAATTGAATATTTCTCGCGCAATCGATGGGCGGACACTCCTTCACGGATGTTAGCCCCGGCGCTAGCGCAAGCGATTGAGCGATCGGGTGCTTTCCGCGCCGTCGTCCGGGACGTCACTGCAGTGCACCCGGATCTGCGGCTTGAAACCGAACTGATTCGCCTACAGCAAAATTTCACTGTGCATCCTAGTCGCGTCGAAATCGCCGTCCGCGTGCAGCTTGTCGGCAGCGGCACGCCGAGCAAGCTCGCCAGCGCACAGTTCGAAGAATCCGAGGTGGCGCCAAGCGAAGATCCCTACGGCGGCGTCATGGCCGCAAATCGTGCCCTCTCACGGCTTGTTGGGCGAGTCGCGGAATTTTGCGCACAACAGCTGTCCCAACCTTGATCGCGATTACACGTCTGCGCCATTTTTATCAGGCGTTCGGTCCTCGGCAAATGTCGGGGCCTTCTTGGCAGCCAGCAAAATTCGCGAACATCGCGTGAGCTGACCCGCATCCTGGCCCGTCCTGGGCCATGCGTTTTTTCGGTGTTCGTCTGACCTTTGGAATCAGTAGCGGCGGGTCTAACTCTGCGAAGACAAGGAATCCGAAAGTATCGCAGGCGCAACCCGGTCACTGGCGAGCAGTTCGCGCTCCAGCGCATCGATCGGTACCGGGCGCCCGAAAAGGTACCCTTGGTATTGAAAACAGCCTCGCTGCGCAAGCATCGTTCGTTGTTCTTCGGTCTCGACACCCTCGGCAATAACCTCCAGCCCCAGGCTTTGTCCCATCTGAATAATCGTGCGTACGATCGCTTCGCTGCTCCGATTCAGCGGCATGTCACGCACAAAGCTCTGGTCGATCTTCAAGACATTGATCGGCAATCGTTGCAAGTACGAAAGCGACGAGTATCCCGTGCCGAAGTCGTCGATGGCAAACGAGACGCCCAGCGCTCGTAGTGCTTCCATCTTCGGGATAATTTGCTCGACATCCTGCAATAACAAACCCTCGGTAATTTCCAATTCCAGCAACGCCGGGTCGGCACCGGTCGCATCCAGGATTTCGGTGACATCGGATACAAAGTTGTCTTCCGCAAACTGCTTCGGGCTGATGTTCACGGACAAGCGCAATTTGCCTGTCTGGTCGAGCGCCGCCCACGATTTGAGCTGGCGACAGGCGCTTTGCACCACCCAGCGGCCAATCGGCACAATGAGCCCGCTATCTTCCGCAATTCCAATGAACTGC
>Ga0187781_10002685_pt1 | contig 13475 bp, 20 predicted proteins | sample 0715_SJ02_MP02_2_FD_132447 | JGI IMG/M metagenome (GOLD analysis project Ga0187781, IMG submission 132447) | Tropical peat soil microbial communities from peatlands in Department of Meta, Colombia - 0715_SJ02_MP02_20_MG | ecosystem: Environmental > Terrestrial > Soil > Wetlands > Peat | place...
CTTCCCGACGGCCGTCCGAAGGTGCCAGATGACTTGCTGGAGAGAGCGCGCGATCTCTCTTCAGAAGAGGTATGGGCGATACTGCAGGAAAAGGGCTTCAACAATCAGTATGCCGACGGATTCCAGATCCTGCATCCCGGCAAGACCATGGTTGGCCGCGCCTTCACGGTTCAATTTATGCCGCTCCGTGCCGACGTCGACGATGTCGCTGAGGCCAAAGCCAAGCAGCATGGGTTGCAGCGTCTCACCAATCAGACCGCAATCGACATGTTGCAACCCGGTGACGTGCTTGTGGTTGACCTCTTCGGCAAGAAAGTGGATGGAACCATCGTCGGCGACAATCTCTTTTATTACACGATGCAAGCGACCCGTCAGGGCGGACTGGTCGTAGACGGCTCCGTCCGCGACCTCGATGGTATGGCGGAGATCGACATGCCCGCTTACTTTCGCGCGGCCGATCCGACGCCGATCGGCAACGTCATGCTGACCGGTATCAACATCCCGATCCGGATCGGCGCAGTGACGGTTATGCCGGGAGACCTTGTCGTGGGCGATCGTGAGGGAGTCTATTTCGTTCCTCCCCAGTTCGTGAAAGAACTACTCGACCGTGCGGATGAGATCCACATCCATGACGAATGGACGAAAAAAAAATTCGCAGAGGGGAAGTATAAATCCAGCGAGATTTACGGTTCTCCCTCAGACCCGAAGTTACAGCAGGAGTATCGGGAGTATCTGAAAAGGCGGTTAGAGGAAATCCGAAAACAACGAAATCCCCAATAGTCCGAAGGAACGAAACGGCTCCCACGAAAAGGGATCGCGCACTCGGTCAGCCCATTATGCTCTCATGTGATACGCAGCGCTGCGAGCGAAGAAATCAAGCCGGGTTTGCAAGCAGTTAGATCTTTGATCGCCAAGTCTTCGCCTGGCGAATTCGTTGAAATCGGACTGCTCATCGCCCGAAAAAAGAGGAGCAATTTGAAGTCGCCGTAGCCGCGTAAATAACTGAATGGGCGAGAGAAAGAATGGTCGGGGAGAGAGGATTTGAACCTCCGACCCCCTGGTCCCGAAGATGAGCAGGTCAAAATCCAAGTGCTTCATCTGGTGTCGCTTAGGAGCCAAAAAGCCCACTCTTTCTCTCTTCTCAGTCGTACCCCAGTTGTACCGAACTCTATGCTCGCACAAGCGACCACTCTCCGACCTTCGTGACGCGCATGCTCCCGTCTGGCTGCCCGCGCACCGACACCCTGTCCATCCGCGCAGCCGCGTACAAGCCGCAGCGGAATCGGTTGCGGCTCCTCTCGTCCGTGCCGACGCCACGAACATCGAAGTGCTGCCCGACCTTGAGCCTGTGAACGCGATCCGCGATCCTGCGATACTTGCCCGGTTGCTCGACGCGAGGACGGAGGTACGCGTGCCGCAGCGCGATACAGTGTCGATTGCCGCACGAAGCATCGACAACTTGACCGTCTGGGACGGAGCCGTGTGCGTCGATCCAGTTGCGCCGCCGCCGACCGTATGCGGTGGAGGGATTGGCGATCTCCTCACAGTCACCGTGCTGCTTGGTAGGTGAGAACTTTCCCATCGCGACGATTCTACGGCGATTTGGCTGTGGGACGACGTTCAGGATCATCCCAGTGCTCCAACCCCTGTTTTCGACCTTTGTGACCACGTACAAAGCGCTTCGGCGTGCGGCTCTGGTATCGCAGACCTCATCCCTCAGAGCGGCAGCAGCTACGCCATCTTCCCCAATGGCGAACATAAGGCGAAACTGCTAGACTGCTCAAGTGGACGAAGGCAGGAAGCGCGTGATCGGAGTGATGGCGGCGATTCTGGCGGCCCGCAAACTTGCTCAGTACGATGGGGTGAAGCGCGTGCCCGCCACGATCTGCGCCGTCGCCGATTCAATCCGCTGGGCTGAGGAGATCATGGAGGAGATTGATCGGCGTCATCCGACGAAGCCAGCGCAGCAACCGAGCGCAAGTTGAAATGACCCCTGACGAATTTCGCCAGTCCCTCACCGCGACTCAACCGCCACATCCAACGTCCGTTCAGTGCCGTCCGATGAGGCGACACGCACGGACACAGTGCCGCCGCGTGCAAGTAGATCGAACAGATCAGCGACGACCTGTTGCGCCGCTTCTTTCGGCGTCGCGTTCCACGCATGAGCCGCCCAGAGCACCTGCACGGTTAGCATGGCGCTCTTTTGATCGACAGTGTCGGACTCGGCACGTTCCTTCTTCGTTGGCTCTGTCACAGTTTGCCTCCCGAGTTGCGAAATGCTCGTTGAGCAACTCACAATGAGGAATCTGATAGCAGGTTTTCAAAATGACCTTGGACGAATTCCGCCAATCGCTCGCCGCGCCCCAGCCGCCAGCCGGACTCACGCACGCACTCGCCGGACTGTGGTGGGACGCGAAGGGCGATTGGACACGGGCGCACGAATCCGCCCAGCAGGACGAGGGCGTCGAGGGATCGTGGGTTCATGCGTATCTGCATCGCAAGGAAGGCGATCAAGGCAACGCTGCCTACTGGTACAGCCGGGCTAGGAAGCCCGTCTGCTGGGAACCGCTCGACGCGGAATGGATCAGCATCGTTGCGGTCTTACTTGACCTGAAGCAGAAGAGTGGAGGTGCTCCCACCAAAAGCTAATTGCTGCTACCTTCGGAACAGTTGTCTGTTAGTTTTTGTTGTAGCCGAATGTCCTCGTGAGCAGAGCATTTTTCCAATGCTGCTCCCTGTCGATAATCAACTGGTCATCCGTTTTCATCGTGAAAATCTCTAACAGGGAGAACTGGAAGTTCTTTCTCGCATAATCGAGTCCGTGCTTCTTGATCACATCCTTCAATCCCTCGTTCCAGCCATGCCCAGTCGTTACATAGCACGACCACCTTGACCATATCCCCGTGTCGCCATAGGCGGAACCGACATACATTTTCCCGTTGCTCGTGTCCGTTATGAGGTAGACGCCCTTCACATTCTCAAGGGCGATCTTCCAGTCCGACTTGTTTAGCGTGAAGATGGGTTCGAGTTGAGAAAATCCATGGACGATGGCATCCACACCGCAAAAAGCTTCTCCTTCGTAGCGGTGCTCAAAAAGTTGGGAGACCTTCAAGTCGGCAAAGTAGTTCTCCATCTTGAAAGCACGCCCCTGAACCCCCGGACCGGGATGGTGAACCAGCAATCTGCCAATGAACTCTTTACCTCGGTCCTTTAGCTCCACCACGTAGGAATCAGAGTTGCGTTTGAGAACCTCGAAGATTCCCCCAAAAAGCCATTTCTGAGGCTGTGGATAAAATCGAATGAGGCTGAACACATACCTGCGACTAAAATCGTCCCGACCCCCTTTCCAACTGTTCCAACCTACCCACTCCTCCCAATCCCGAACAAAAACGTCGAGAGGCTCATCCGTTCGGTTCCACACTGCAAAATGAATTTTGTAATCTTGGAGATTGTCTATCGCAATGATCTGGCTGAGTGGTATGTCCATTTTGCCTCCGTGTGTCTCCCGCAGGAGGAGCGACTCTTCTATGTTTCGCCGTTATCGTAAGACCTTATCCCGATTATGCAGCGGTTCCTGTGATCCCGCTCACTGCCGCAGCATAGGTTCTTAGGTCACAATCAGCGTTTTTACTCCCTCACTGGGGAGGCGGCAGTGCTGGAGTGTTAAGAGATTTTCCCTTCATCGTTTGGTGCGGCTCTTGACATGGGGCTTTCAGTCCTTGATGTCATGAATGGCGAAAGTGGCAGCGAAGGTCTACCTTGTTACGTGAGGTGATTCATACATGTCCCTCCAACCTATATTTGGTGAACATACCATCAACGAGCTTTCGTTGATGTTCCGCCATCGCCAGATAAATCTTGACCCCGGTTTTCAGAGGCTTTCCGTCTGGACATCGAATGACAGGCGTCGCTTGATTCAGTCAATCGTGTCAGGGTATCCACTTCCAAGCATCTTCCTCTATCGTCGGCAAACGAATGGTCGCTTGGTTTATGACGTGATTGACGGAAAGCAGCGCCTCGAAACGATCTTTATGTTTACGAAGCAAGGGAGGTTCAGACGGGAGTGGTTTGACGCTAAGCTCGATCTGGGAGACGGGCTTGACTGGTACGAATGGAACGACATCAGAAAATCCTTCCCCGACGCCAGAGCCGCGATTGATGCCTACTCGATTCAGACAGTTCAAGTCACGGGCGACTTGAACCAGATCATCGACCTATTTGTGCGCATTAACTCTACTGGAAAGCGTCTAACCTCCGGCGAGAAGCGTCATGCCAAGTTCTACAGAAGCCCCTTTCTGAAAGAAGCCGAACGACTGGTAGCCAAATTTCATGGGTTCCTGCGTGAGGAGAAGATTCTCTCGCCAGCCCAGATCGACCGGATGAAGGGCACTGAGTTGTTTGCCGAGCTACTCATGTCAATCCACAAGGGAGGGCCGATAAACAAAAAGACTTCCCTTGACCGTGCAATAGGGAACGACGACATCAACGCCAATACGCTCGCACGTCTGTCCCGCGAGTTTACGCGAACGACGAGTCTTGTACGACGGATGTTCCGCGACCGGAAACGCGGGCTTAGTCTAAAGCAGACCCGCTTCCACAACAGCGCTGAATTCTACAGCCTATTTCTGCTGGTCTGGGAGATGGACAAAGATAAGTTTGTCCTGACAGACCGCCGCCGCAACAGGCTCGCCTTTGCCTTGCTGCGGAACCTCTCAACAGGCGTTGACGAGCTTCGCGAACAACTTCGCAAAGCGAAGCCCGCAAGGGCTGCACAGAAACTCTACGCGGACTATCTGCTGACCGTCCAAGGCGACACAGACAGCAGCGCAAACCGGGAGCGGCGCAGGGAGCTACTGCGCAGCCTTCTTTTCTCTTTGTTCCAGCGGAAGGATGACAAGCGTGGCTTCACTCCTGAACAGCGACGCATCCTGTGGAACAAGGATGAGAAGCGGGGGTGCTCCAAATGCGGCAAGCCCCTGACTTGGGACAAAATCACGGTTGACCACGTTCTCGCGTACACAAAAGGAGGGAAGACGACTCTCGGCAACGCTCAACTCATGTGTCGGTCGTGTAATAGCAAGAAAGGTGCGCGATAGGGAGTACGGTTCAGAGTGCGCGAGCCTTCGCGGCGTATTATCTCTATGATTGTGACGTGATCCACACAATTCATGCACCAAGAGAGGCAAGCATCTTTCTTGTCCCGCGAACGGCTGCTGCTCTACGCTAGACAACGAGCCAACAATGCCTCGGTCTGCACAAATCCCCCTACGCCTCGGAGCGGTTCATAACAGCGAACTGTTCTCAAGCCACTGGCTCAAGAACAGACTCCCACTTGAACTGGAATGGCACGAATGTCAGAAGCTTGCAACTGACGCTCTAAGCGCTCTGACCGAACTCTGGCAGGAACAGCGTAATCGGGTCGAACACTATGGAAGTGAGCAGAGCTTGGAGCAGGCGTTCATCCAGCCCATCTTGCAAATTCTGGGTTGGAAGCTGATCTACCAGACACATCTTCGTGGTCGGAAGCCGGATTATGCACTCTTTCTCGATGACGCATCCTTGGACAACAGCCTGCAAGCGGGCCGACTGAGTCCTGATTTCTGGAAGTACCCGGCACTGTTGGCAGATGCAAAAGCGTGGCACGTCGCACTAGATCGTCCGACCATCACAGATCAGCAACGCGAATACCCCCCGGAACAAATTGAGTGGTATCTGAACAACAGTTTTCTTCCCTACGCAATCCTCACAAATGGCAGGCATTGGCGTCTGATCCCCCGGCAGTATGATCCCGGTCAGCCACGTTTTGAAACATATTTTGAATGCGACTTGGAAATGCTGCTCAACGAGAGAATCGAGCACGCAGATCTGCGACTCGAACGAGCTATACACGACGATTCTCCCCTTCTCGCCCAGTGCGCCAAGGAGTGACGAGATGAACTCGCGCCGAGGGTCGCTGGCGTCTGCCGCGAGGAACTCGTGGTGTTCTGGCTCCGCACCCGGTCGTCGCTGGATATTCACCGACCACTGGAACGGCAAATGATCGTAGGGGCGCATCCCTGCGAACCTTGGTATTGCTGGGTTCACCGTTTCAAAATCTGCGAAGTACAATGGGTATGCCAACCCGCCCAACACATCATGAAGTTCAGGGCTATACCACGGCTCGCCAGTCTGCACACATGTCGCCGCACGCCGCTGAATCTCACTCAACTCGAAATCGTCTGGAATGTCGCGGATTGACTGTATGCCCATCTCTTCAAGCTCTTCCATCGCGCTAGCGTGGATTCGCGGCAGGAAGCCGATGTGGTCGTTCGGGCGGGGCGGGTTGCACTGGTCGAAGAACTCGCAGGTGACGGGGGTTCTGCACTGCTGCCCGGCTGGGATGTCGGGAACCTTGGGCTGGTTGACGACACTGAACTGCGTCCGCAGCCTAAAGGTTAGATTGTGCTGCAATTTCTCGACGCGACGCGTGACGTTCCGAATCTTGAAGAAACGCCGCACGTCGATGGTGCCGCCCTGAAACACATAACTGCGGTCAACGTGAGCCAGAGCGCATGAAGCTATGTTCAACCCGCAGCGGGAAAGCACTCGGTACTGAATGGCTACGTCCTCAAGGTGGTAGGCGTCTTCCCTTAAGTCAGTGCTGGATTTGACTTCGATCAATCGAAAGCGACCGTCTCTTCGGCGCTGAAGCACATCGACGCGCACTAGCACGCCAGCATTTTCAAAAGTCGCTTCGAAGATTGCAGGAACTTCACTATTGGTGAGTAGCTCTCGCGTGGTGCGGATCGCCTGATCGAGGCTCCGCTCGCAGACTTCCACACCACCCGGAAACATCTGTCGGGCGAGCATGCCGACATCCCGTCCCTGCTGGATGATCGCCTCTGCGGCTGCATCTGGCTGCTCTGCTAGTTCCGCTTGGTGAACCTGCCAGTAGAGTCTTTTCAAGCACTGACAGCCAGCAACGAATTTTGATTTGCTCAGTCGCATGCTCATCCCAGTGGCTCCTCCTGCATCAAGACCTTCGTTTCAATTCCGCTTTTACCAACTGCAAGTGAATCGCCGCCGAATCCTCGAACAAACCTTCCTCCGCATATAGTTCGGCAAGGAACGACAAGTTCTCGCTGGTCGGCTCCGTTTCGACGAGGTTCTGCATCAAGCCGACTGCTCTCAGCGTGAGTCCCTGCCGCAGGTAATGTCGAGCAAGTTCCTGAATAGTCATTGCTCCTCAGTTCCTCAGACGCTACGACAGGCGGTCGGCTTGAACGCTCGGTAAAGCAGGTAAATTAGCAATGGACTCGCTGATGCTCCGGTCGCCAGCACGAACAGCGCGGCTGGCGGCGCGGTTTCGCGGTATGGAAGGACATAGAACTGCCCCAGCAGCGAAACGGTGAATCCAAAGAACGCGAACCAGAATGTGAGCGGACGAGGAAAACGTTGACCGTCTTTGTACGCGTAGACCGCCCGGACGATCAGCATCCAAAAGCTGTTGACCAAAGCCAAGAGTGTGATGCCGAAGAGCGGCAACCATCTCCAGATTGCGTCGAATATCTCAGCAACCCCCTGCCCCGCTCCCATGACAGCCTGTACGAGAAGCATTGCAAACGCGCCGAGCAAAACGAAGGGGTACAGAATGGCGGGTACGTGGCGGGTGCTCATGAAGTGGCAATATGTCCAGACGAGATTGACGTTGCCAATCACGTAATGCAGCGAAACCAACGCGCAAAGAAGCGGGAAGGAAAGAAGGAACAGACTCGTTAGCAGCACATGCCAGATGAACCGAAAAGGGGCTGCCACAAGATGGAGGTCGCTGGCAATTCGGTTCAGGTTTGCTTCCGTTCGGGTGTCCAAGATTGCCTCCAGTTTTTCCGAAGTGAGAAGACCCTACGCGCGAGCCGTCTGGCGGTCGTGGAGATCGCGATGAGGCTGGGCGTCGATCTTCGCGCTCGCAGCCGCGTCACAGAGATCACGCAGCCGCTCTCTATAGCGCACGACCAGCGCTGACACAGACTGGATCGCCTTCGCTGCCTTGCCCAGTTCCTTCTCGATACGGTCGATCTCTGGGAAGGTGCGGCGAAGCTCGTCGGCAAGCATCGCGTTCTTCTCCAGCAGATCGAAGCCTTGAGTGCGCATCCTCTCGAAGATCGGTCGCAATAGGTCGAGATCACGAGGGAGCCAGTGGCGGGTGGTTCGGAGCAGCCAGACCCCGTCCTTTCGGCTCCAACGCGATTCGCGATCAACGAGTCGAAGTTGAGTCTCGTCGCGGGCGACCAGAGCCGCGATGCCGATGGAACGTTCGCGTGCATCCCGCAAGAGCTTGTCGATGTCGCTCTCCGCGATTGTCGATTTGTCCTTGTTGTCGATCAGGATTTTCGGCTCAGCAGGCTCGCCATTGGGTGCCCGGTAGCAAACGATGAAGTCTCCGTTGCGCGGAAGCTTGTCACTGATCCAGACGCCCGCCCACGTCCGCACGTCCTCTTCGAAGGTCATCTCCTCGCGCTTTCCGACGCGGGCGACCTTTGCCAACTCGCCTTCCAATAGCTGGTTCTTCTCCCGAAGCTGCGCGAGTTCCCTCAAGCAGTCATCGACACGCCGCGACAGATTCTCCCTCTCTGACATGGCGATGCGCAGTTCGTCTTTGTGTTGCTCTCTGATCTCGGCAGTCCGCTTTGCGAGTTCCGTCTCGAAGCGAGACCATGCAGTCTGGTGCTCGCGGTCGTGTCTGTTCTGGAGCAGCCTGAATGCTTCCTCGGCGGTGAGTTGGGCAACTCTCGCGAAGTCTTTGACACCTAGCCGATCCAGAATCGCGGCGCGGCTCAGTTCGCCCGCACCCGAACACAATGGGCATTCGATGGTCTCGGTTGGCGATGGGACGGTGACTGCCTTGCTAGACAAGATGACCTCCTGTGACGAAACTCAGTTTTCGGGGGAGGCACTTTGCTGACAGAGGGCAGTCAGCTTCCTGCTCGGTCGAGATACTCTCGGAGCGCCTGCTGAAGGATGTCTTGGTTTGTCCTCCGCTCGGTAGCCCCCAGCGTGCAGAGGCGCACGTATGTGCCGTGATCGACCTTGAGCGTCAGGGCGACAGGCTTCTCTTCGTTATCGCTAGCCTTCCTAGCGGCTTGCGTCCGCGATCTGCGGATTGAGGTCGTTTTCTTCAAAATTCGTTATCTCGACAACCATTGTACACGTATTTACGTAAGTGCGTACCACACAGTAGTGCCTTGGAAGTGGCTCCGTCGTGCTATACGCATTTACGTACTTACGCACTACAATGTAACTAAATTGGAGGAATCCAGCCGATGAAACGTGCCGCATTTTATGTCCGAGTTTCCACACCAGAGCAACACCCAGAAACTCAATTAAGAGAACTCCGCGAGTACGCGCAGAGACGCGGGCTGAGCGTCGCTCAGGAGCAGGAGTACATAGACCACGGTTTCGGCGGGGCGAAAGCACGCCGCCCCGCGCTCGACCGGATGCTGGACGATGCCCGGAGGCGTCGCTTCGACGTGCTGCTGGTCTGGTCGTGCGACCGCCTTGCACGCTCGACCAAGCACTTCTTGCAGTTGATTGACGAACTGGATTCGTGCGACATCCAGTTCGTCTCGCTGCGCGAGGCGTTCGACACGTCGGGAGCTTTGGGCAGAGCGTTCCTTGGCATCGTCGCGGTGCTGGGGGAAATGGAGAGAGCTTTGCTCATAGAACGAGTACGTTCAGGCATGGCTCGCGCCAGAGCGGAAGGACGCCAGATCGGTCGAGCGCGGCTCGACGTGAATCGGCAGCAAGTGATTGATGATCGCCGCTCCGGCATGTCGCTAACACAAGTTGCGAAAAAACACGGAATATCCCGCGCTTCAGTGTGCAGGCTTGTGAAGGAGTCGAGCGCCAAGCCGAATGCCTCGGCTGCGGCATTTGTTGGGAATGCGCCGGAACAAGCCAGCGCCGCGAGCGGTGCTCAATGAAGCAGGATCAGGTCGAATTCGTGGGAAAGGTTTTTGTGGTCGTCGGCGGCATGCGTCGGTGTCTGATCTGCGAGGGCATGTTCACGCCCGCGCACGCTGCCAATCATGCGAAGACCCTGTGCTATCCGAGCAGCCCGGAGTCCAACCCGGACGAAGGTACACTTGATCCCTGCTCTCCATTTCTCTCGCCGATAGACTTTTCGTGCTCATAGGGGCATGCGTAAGCGACGAGAGAACCTTGCTTTATCGCCTTGATTTCGACATTTGCGGCTGGTCTGAATCCTGAACTCAGCGTAAATTGCTGGCATGCGAAATAAGTCCTTCCTCTCGGCTTTCCTGCTGCTGCCGTTGGTCACCGTATCTGCGCAACAGAAACCAAGCGCAACTGCGCAAGGTGGCGCAACCCCACTGCTGCTGGAGAAAAATGAAGGCGAGGCGCGTCTGTGGCGACCCGAACCGGGAGAGGGCGACATCGGCGGATTCATCTTGAAGGTCACTCCCAAAGCCAACGGCTCTCAGCATCTGGTGGTCGTTGGCGCAGAGGACATCCGCCCCGGAGACGCCATCCCTACCCACAAGCATCTTGAGCAGGATGAGATCGTGCTTGTAGAGAAAGGAACCATCCACGCCCATGTTGGAGATCAGGAGCGCGATCTGCATGCGGGAGGGATGGTGTTCATTCCGCAGCATACGTGGGTCAGCCTGAAGAATATCGGCACCGAACCCGCCAGCATAGTCGCCATATTTTCGGCACCCGGATTCGAGGATCATTTGCGCTGCGAATCGGTTCCGGCTGGCGAAAAGCCGACAACAATCTCGCTTGCCGAAGAGAATGAGTGCGACCGCATAGGGCACGTCATCTACCGCGACCGTGGAGAAAAAGACCCCGACAAATGAAGCGCGGGGCACTGCGGCAGCCCGATACGTCTACTCCGTTTGCTGAGCAGGTGCGAGTACGATCAGCACAACACCTACGACGACTAGTGCAGGTATATCGCCCAGCAGATGTCCGTGTTCGCTCGCATGTTGGAATGCCTGAACAGCCATAATTGCGGCGTGAACGAGGCTCGACCATGCCGTGAAAGCGATCAGGCTGCGATTCGCAGACGGGTTGCGCGATGCGAGCAGTAGGAAAATTCCTAGTGTGGCATACACACCAAGGATCATCTGCTCGTATTCGGGCTGATTTGGCTGCCATCGCCAACCGCTCGGCCATAGAAACATCATCAAAGGATAGACCCCAAGTAAGAAGATCAACCCCACCACCAACACAACCTTCAGCGCCCCATCTCGATTCACCGTGCCCTCCTAGTAGAAACCCTGAAGACCACTGCGACGGAATACTAGGTTGCACAGGAACAAACGTCAATGCACGATCACTAGCTTTTACGTAGGCTTTCGAGCAGAAGCGGGAGTTCGCGAAGAGTGTGGATGCTATGAGCAGGACGAACATGTTGGGCAGATAGCGTCTCATCGGCACTCCGATACACTCCGTCGCTCAGCCAAACAGCGCGAATTCCGCACTGTTGCCCACCGACAACATCCGTGTTCAGTTGGTTGCCGACGAACAGAACTTCATCACGGGCAAGCCCGCATTTGTGCAAGCCGAAATCGAAGAACTGCGGTGCGGGCTTCCGAAACCCGGCGTCCACGGACGTAACGACCCATGCGAAAAACCACCCGATTCCGGCTCTGTCGAGAAAGTGCTGAAGGTCGCTGCCAGTAGCTGTCCGCGTGTTCGCCCAGACCGCCAGTGGAACCGGCATGCAGGGCAAGACCTCCCTCACGTCCGGCATCAAGTGGATGGCACGCGATTCCAGCGGAACAGACCTGTCCTTCTGCTCGTCCACGAGCGTGTGACCGAAGTCGAATGCCACTGCCTTGATCACCGCCACAAGAATTCATTCCTTGTAAAACTTGGCACCAGCGAGCGTAGCCAGAATGAGCGCGTTCCGATCATCAGCGGAATCACGTCCTTCGGCCGGCAAAAGCCGAATGAGCACCACGTAGCGTCTCCCAGGGTGACGATGAACCACCACGCAAAAGCCCCAATGACTGCCGTCTTCGCGTCGGGGCGATAGTGTGGGTGAATAGCGGCATAGAGCCACAGAATGGAGATGCCTTCCAGCAGGTCAAGGATGAGGTTGAACAGAACTGCCGGGGGCTGGGGTGCCCAAACGATTGTTCGGTAGAGCGGCGAACTCAGTGCCGTGACGACGGAGCCGAGGATGATCCAAACAACTCCGGTTAACAGCCCGCAGCTAACCACGCGAGACCAATTAACCTTGCCCACGGTCTCGGATTCTACATCTGGGTCTCGAAACTTTGTGGGTTGTAGAATTGCTCGTAGCCAGCCGGAATCAGGCAGAATTGCGTCGGTTCCGAGATGGCGGACGGCGTGCCCCGTGCGCGGTTACAAACTTGTGAGCCATGCCGAGCAAGTCCCGCAGGACATCGGGTGTGAGGCGGGACAGGCGAACCAGCACGGCGTTGTAGTCGAGATAGTGATCGGTCACGTAGTAAACATCGGGAGCCGCTGCGAGCAGTTCGGCGCGGTCGTCGAAGCCGACGCGAACCATGAGCGAACCCCGCTCAGCCGAATGATGCGTAGGCACGCAAGCCAATAGTTTCCCGCGAAGCTTGAGCGCGGGTGACCCATAGGCTGTGCTCTCTTTCACGCCGGGTAACGCCAAACCGATCTCCCGCACGGTGTCGAAGTTGATTGCGGTTCTCGGCATTCGGAGAATGCGATTATCTTCAAGAACAGAAGTCTTTTCAAGCAAGCTGCGAATAAGAGCGCCGTTGATTGCTGATGGTCAAAACGTGAAATCGCCCTCCTGTTAACGTCAACTATGAGCTAGAATCGGCAGCCAAAGAGGGCATACGTGACCACGCACGTTGAACGTGTTCGGCAGAGCTTTTTCAAGCAACCTTTTATGTCCACCTTGGGAGCCGAACTAACGGCAGTTGGGGAGGGCATGGTTGAAATTCGGCTGCCATTCTCGCCCAGCCTGACACAGCAGGACGGCTACCTCCACGCTGGTGCGGTTACCGCTGTTCTGGATTCCGCCTGCGGTTACGCAGCCTTGAGTGTTGCTCCCGCCGACCATGAAGTTCTCACAGTGGAGTTCAAGGTGAACCTGCTTGCACCTGCTGCGGGTAAGGTTTTCATCGCAAAAGCGCAAGTCAAGAGAGCAGGTAAGAAGCTGACGGTTTGCACGGCAGACGCATTTGCAATTACAGGTGACACGCAGAAGGTGGTTGCGACCATGCTGACCACAATCATGGCGGTGCCGATAACACCTGCGAAATAGCATGAGACCAACGGGAGCAAACAACAAGGCAGCATGAAGGCAGTCTCGTGACTTGTCACTGGGGTAAGGCAATCTAGCGTATCGACGCCCCGCAATCAGGCGGTCCCGACAACTGTTGCAAATCCGGGTTACGGTCTCTGAACCCGCTTTCGCGATCTCCTGACCTCCCAGCATGGGCGGTTACAAACTTGTGAGCCATGCC
>Ga0187781_10002688_pt1 | contig 13458 bp, 8 predicted proteins | sample 0715_SJ02_MP02_2_FD_132447 | JGI IMG/M metagenome (GOLD analysis project Ga0187781, IMG submission 132447) | Tropical peat soil microbial communities from peatlands in Department of Meta, Colombia - 0715_SJ02_MP02_20_MG | ecosystem: Environmental > Terrestrial > Soil > Wetlands > Peat | place...
GCCAGTCGGCTGAGCAGACCGGCGGCGCATCCCCGGCCCGGGCAGGATAAGACGCTCCGTGATGGAACCAGGGTACACATGAGTCCCAAGGGGCAGGTCCGTTCGGTGGACCGGAACGGCATGCACATTGAACGCAATCTGCATGGCGGACGCACCGTGGTGAGCGAGCGCAACGGAGCCCGCATTGTGACCACGGGCAGGAATGGCGGCTACGTGCAGCGCGCCTATGTGACCCGCAATGGCCACACTTATTATCAGCGTACGTTCTACGAGCACGGCGTGTATCGCTCGGCGGTCTATCGCGGCTACGTCTATGGCGGCGTCACCTACTATGGCTACGTTCCTGCCGTCTACTACGGCCCCGCGTTTTATGTGTGGGCGTATAACCCGTGGCCCGGACCGGTGTACTGGGGCGTGGGCGACTGGGGCTGGGGTGGACCGTGGTATGCCTACTACGGCTACCAGCCTTATCCCTACTACGTGGGACCGGCGCCGTGGCTGACCGATTACATCATGGCCGGCAATTTGCAGGATGCCTATAACAACGCTCCTCAGGACAACGGCAACGACAACAACGCCACAACCGATCAGTCCGCCCCGGCTCAGCAGGCGCCGAACCAAACCACGGTCAATGTCAATATCAACATTTCGCCGGCGGTCAAAGACCAAATCGCTGACGAAGTGAAACAGGAAATCAAGGACGAACAGACTTCGGCCGCTCAGAATCAGCAGAATGGTCCGAATACCTCGAACCCCGGCGCTCCCGACACCGTCAACGAAGCTCCTCCTGCGCTCACGCACCGCATCTTCATCGTGAGCTCGGATCTCGCGGTGAGTGCGGACGGACAGGAATGCTCGCTGACGCAGGGGGATGTGCTCAAACGCGTCGACGACAGTCCCGATCAGGACCAGAGAGTGGGAGTGACCGTGCTCAGCAGCAAAAAGAGCGACTGCGGCTCGGGAAAAACGGTCGCGGTTTTAGTGGATGACTTGCAGGAAATGTACAACCACTCCCGCGAGCGCCTCAACGATGGAGAGAAGGTGCTGGCCGCCAAACAAGGACACGGCAAGATTCCGAGCGCGCCCGACGCCAGCACCGTGGCCAGCAACGTTCCGCCTCCCAAGGCGGATACGTCAGCTGCTGGCGCTTTGCAACAACAGCAGGCGGAGGCGGACCGCACTGAATCGCAAGTGCAGCAGGAGGCTGGAGGAGGTGGAGTCGGCGGCCAGTGACATGGGATCTTCAGTCGATACCCAGCCCGAAAATGAAAGTGGCACAGGCTTGAACCTGTGCCACTTTGTGTTTCTTGGGGGACGGATATTGGCTTTATGCGCCCGCCCCAGCAGATCGAACCATGACCTGCGGTTGCGAGTTCTCGGCCATCCTGCCGAAGTACATCCGGTAGGAGCGGTGAATCCCGTACATGACCGGGAAAACCGCTAATGCCAAGCCCCAGCCGAGGTGCGAACTGACCGCCTCGACCATAAAGGTCAAACCAGCGCCCACCACATAGTAGGGGAACGAGAGCTGAGCGAGATTCAACCAGGTGGACATCGCCGACTTGCCCCCGCTAAAGGCTACGATCGCCGCGACTGGAGCCGTCTGGCCCAGGAACAAGGTGGCAGCTGCCAACGCGATTCCCAGGGGCCCGGAGTTCCAGGCGCCGAACGACTGGGCATGGAACATCAGGCTGGCCGTGGAGCTGGCAAACGCCATCATGCTGAGATTGAAGGCCATCTGTTGCGGTTTGAACTTCGCATCCTTCCGCGGCCAGCATTGCACCGCCGTCGAGATGCAGGCGACCAGCACTGCCTCGGCGGAGCTCAAACTGACAGCCGCCGTCAGCAGGAATGGTAGATTTACGGACATGGTGCCGTCGATGCCAGGCAGCTTGACTTTCATCTTCGAGGTCGCTGCCGCCAGCGCCAGGATCGCCAGCGCCAGAGGCATATGCAGGGTGTGACTTGCAAAGCCTGCGAAGCCTGCGGTGCCGAGCCCGGCCAGAATCATTGCGCCGATGAACGTTGTAACGCGCCGTGTGTTTTTCAAGATCTTCTCCTCCTTTCCGCGAGATTTACACGGTTGGTTATTGTTCATCGTCGCCGGCGTCGCTGAATGCGGCGTCTGCGCTGCCTACTGAAGCTCCCCAGACCACGCTTGTGGCCGAGGCCGTGCCCGTGCTCGAGCCCCAGACCACGCTAAAGGCGGTCAGAGAGTTGTCATCCCAAATCACGGAGCTGCCCCAGACCACCGAGGTGCCGCTCACTTCCGCTGTGCCCCACACCACCGAAGTTCCCCATACCACCGAAGAACCCCACACTACCGACGAACTGGCAACGCTCGCGTTTCCGTACACGAGCGAAACCGTCCCGTTGGAAGCGTTGTAAACCGCCGTCGGGGAAAGAGCCGCTCCCACGGTCGACGGAGCGGTCAAAGAGCTGGTGCTCGCCGCCTGCACGTTCAGCAGGCCCGATCCCACCGAGAACAAGTCGTAAAGGCTGATAAAAGTCTGGTTCAGATGCGGCACAAACGCGGAGGTCGAGACGAGCCCCATTTTGCGAGTCGTAGCCATGAGGAGCGCCTTCAGTTGATCCGGAGTTAGCGTGCTTTGTTCCTGCAGCAATAACGCCGCTGCGCCCGCGACTGCTGGCGTGGCCATGCTGGTACCGCTTAGGGTGAAGTAGTCATTCTTGCCGTCCGATCCGGTTACGAGCTCGGCCGGATAGTCAGCCTCAAGTGTGGCTCCCGGCGCCGCCAGAGAGACGACGTCGTTGCCAGGGGCGACCATGTCGGGCTTCACGATGTGATCGTAGGTCGTGGGGCCCTTGGAGCTGTAGCTGGCCAGAGTCTGTGCCGAAGTCGCCGAAGAGCCATTGCTCTTGGTCGCGCCCACGGTCAAAACGTAGGGATCGTTGCCCGGCGAGGTAATTGTGCCGTAGCCATCGCTGCCGTCCACGCTCAGACGGCCGTAGTTGCCAGCGGCCACTACCACCAGGATGCCGCTCTGCCACGCCGATTCAACCGCCTGGCAAAGAGGATCCTGCGTGTAGCTGACCGCGATGCCGCGGCCCAGCGACAGGTTGATGATGCGAATGTTGTAGGTGCTTTGCAGCGCGATCGCTTCCTGAATAGCTGCGATCACGGTGCTATCAGTACCCGCTCCGTTCTGGTCCAGGGCGCGCAGATCGACCAGGTTGACCCCTGGGGCGACGCCTTCATACTGCCCGCCCGACAAGTAGCCGTTGCCGCCGATGATGCCGGCGACGTGCGTGCCATGACCGTAAAGGTCATATTGCGCGCCCGCCGAGTTCGTGGTCGGCGTTCCGGTGAAATCCTGGTGATAAACCACGCGCGAGGTTGTCTCGGCGGAATTCCAGAGGTCGGGATGGCTATCGTTGATGCCGCTGTCGATGACGGCAACGCCGACGCCGGTGCCAGTGTAGCCGGCATTCCATGCCGAAGCCACACCAGTCGCACCATTGGTCAGATCGTCCGCCACCTGCATCGGGTGGTCAAGGCTGACGAACGAAATGGTCGAATCCTTCGCCAATACCGGCAGAATGCTGGCGGGAATGGTGAACGACGCGCCTTTGACGAGCTGCAGTTTGGTGTGCAGCTTGCCGCCCCGCTGTTTCATCGTGGTGTAGTGCGCAGCCGTGGGTTGCTGTTTGTACTGCACGATCACTTGGACACTTCCCTGGGCTTCGCCCTGCTCGGCCTGCGCCAGCAGCCCCGCCAGTTCCGGAGCGATATTGGTTGTCCCCGGAGCATAGGAGTAGGCTCCGCCCGTCCGAAGGTTCGCCGTAGCATGCTGGCCAAAGGCCAAGCCCGTGGCGAGCAGTAGCGTTAGACCCAGACGCTTGCCCCAGGCGGCGCTGTGTCGCTCGCCGCGTTTCTGAGATTTACGTTTTGTCGACATAAGCCTCGTACCTTTCACTTCAGAATGCGGGGGACGATCTTCTAACACCCTTCCTCTTGCACGGAATCGGCCAATCGCGACTTTGTAAGTTGTTGATTCTACGAATAATTTTGACGGTCCGTCGGTGTGCGGCTGGGCCACTTTGTCCCATTGACGTGGCCTGAGACGGATTGTCCCGCAGGAGGTTCCAACCACGCTGACTTTTGTCATCGGGGCTGAGTTACCGGAGTCCTCGTTGGCAAGCGAGTAACCAAGAACAAGTCCAAGCGGGAGCGTTCTGGTTTGTGGTGTTGCGGACTTGCCGGTTTGCGCGGGACTAAACGCCAGCGGCTTGAGTGGCTTCTTTCTTCTGCGGCAGGTGGGGCATTGCCGCCATTAAACGCCGGGTGTATTCGTGCTGCGGCTGAAGCAGGACTTGCTCGGCCGAGCCGGACTCTACGATTTGTCCGTGGTGCAGAATGGCGATGCGGTCGCAGATTCCCGCCACCGAAGCCAGGTCGTGCGAGATGTAGAGAATCGACATTCCGGAATTGCGGTTGAGCGCGCGGAACAGCGCGAGAATTTCCGCCTGCGTGATCGCGTCGAGCGCGCTGGTGGCCTCATCGGCGATTAGCAGCGCCGGACGATGCATGACCGCCATCGCGATCAGCACGCGCTGCGCCTGCCCAACGCTCATCTGGGAAGGATACTTGCCGAGAAATTCGTCGGTGGGCGGAAGGCTGACGCTTTCCAGGGCGGCTCGCAGGGCGCGATCACAATCCGAGTTTGACCCGGAAGCGTGCGCTCGCCAGGTCTCTTTGAGCTGAGTGCGAATCTTCAGCGCCGGATTCAGCGAGGAGAGCGGGCTTTGCAGGACCAGCGCGATTTTTCTTCCGCGCAAGTCTCGCATTTCGCGCTCGCGGAGTTGCAGCAGGTCGCGGCCTTCGAAATCAACCATTCCGCGGGCCGCCGCGCGCTTGCTGTCGAGCAATCCCAGAATCGTCATGGCCAGCGTGCTTTTTCCCGAACCGCTCTGCCCGATCAGCCCCAGCACTTCCCCCCGGCGGACTCCGAGGGCCACATCGCGCAGCACGTCAGGCTTGCCGCCATAAGAGACGGAAATGCGAAGGGACAACAGTGCGTCGTCTTGCCGGGAGTCTGTCAAACGGATTCGCCCTTCGCTTAAATTGTCGTCCCGCGCGAATTGACGGGATTCCAGGCTATGGTCATTTGGCCAACAGCTCCGCGTTCCAATAAGTCTGCGGCACCAGAATGACCGGGTTCGCGCCATGCACCGCCGCCGAAACCGCCGACAAGGCGTTCCTGTTCACCAGATAGATAAATGGCGCCTGCTCGACGGCGATCTCCTGCACGCGGTCGAAACTTTCCTTGCGTTTCTTAGCGTCAGAAGAAGACGCTTGCCCGCGCATCAGGCGGTCAATCTCTGCCTCCCATGCGGTTTCCGGAGATTTCTCCTGCGGATTCCATTGATGATTCTCCGACGAACTCAGCCACACGTTCATCTGATCGTTGGGGTCGACGCCCACGTTGGTCAGGCCCAGCAGAATGGCTTCGTAATCGAAGGTCTGCATCATGCGCTCGATCAGGGAGGGGAAGTCGAGCGTGACCACGTTGACGTGAATGCCGATTTTCTGCATGTCTTCCTGAATCATGGAAGCCATGCGTTCGCGATATTTGTTGCCGGAGTTGGTGATGATGGAGAAGATGACCGCGTTTCCGTCTTTGTCTTTGAGCGTGCCGTTCTCCATGCGAAAGCCGTCAGCCTGCAAAGACTTGAGCGCGGCGTCCGGCGAATAAATTTCCGGCTTCAGCTTGGCGTTGAACCAGAATTTGTTGGCGGGAGAAACCGGGCCAACCGCGGGCTGCGCATGTCCGCGAAAGACAACGCGTGCGAGATCTTCGCGATTGATCGCTTCGGAAATGGCCCGCCGGAAATTCGCTGAACGGAACCAGGCTTTCTTGTAGGCAGGAAGAGGAGCCTTGGCCACCTGGTTGAACCACATCTGCTCGCTGTCGAGCGACGCCCCGGCGTCGTGCACGACCTGTGGATTGGTCGCGGCCAGCTTGTCGAAATACTCGCTGTCCAGGGAATTGATCAGATCGATTTCCCCGCGTTTGAAGCGGAGCATTTCCACGTCACGGTTGGACTGAATGTCGAGCTGGATTGAATCCAGGTACGGCAGTTTGCGGCCCTGAGCGTCCGTCTTCCAGTAGTTCGGATTCTTCTTCAGCAGGACGGTTGCTCCCGGCTTGTAGTCGGCCACCATGAAGGGACCGAGCACAGCCATTTCTTTCTTGGGCGAACGTGCCGACATCATGGCCACCCCGTCGAACTGGCGGTCCAGCGTGGCGACCGGCGCGGGGAACGTGATCGAAATCTGCGTTGGAGAAATGATTTTGGTCTCAACGTTGCCCGGTCCCGTGCGGAACGAGTCTCCGACCGGCGAGTGCAGAGCCGGGTCCATCAGTTGCTGCACGGTGTAGGCGACGTCTTCGGCAGAAAATGGCGTGCCGTCGGAGAAGGAAATTCCGCTGCGCAGCGTGAACGTGATCTGCTTGCCGTCTTTCGAGACCTTCCACGATTTCGCCAATTCCGGCTCCAAAGCCTGCGTCTGGCGATTCATGCGCACCAGCACGCCTCCCGTCAAATAGCGGATCGCGTTGGAAGCGTCGTCATCCACCTTCAAGGGATCGAAGGTCTTGGGCTCTGAACGCAGGCAGAGGCGCAGTTCTCCCTGAGCCAGAGCGTTCGGAGCGAGAGCGCTCGCGGTCAAAATTGCCAGCGAGATCAGAAGCGCACGGAGAAAAATGTTTGCGTTTACAAAACCTCTACGAGAACTGCTCATACAGCCACCTCTTCCTGATTCGAGAGCACGAGTTGAAACGACGTGACGACCGCGATCAGCAGCACCAGCGGGACAAACTTCCACGGTTCTTCGCCCACCGATACCAGCCCTTCGAGTTCCTTCAACAAACTTCCCCACGACGGCATGGGCTCAGCCACGCCCAATCCCAGAATGCCCAGGTTGGCCTCGCTCAAGATGAACACCGGAATCGAAACCCAGAACTGCGCATAGAGCACGGGCCTTAAATTCGGCAGAACATGAATCCAGAACAGCCTTGCCCCGCGAACTCCGGCGGCCCGCGCCTGCCGCACAAAATCGCAATCTCTTAAAGAGCCCGCGCTTGCGCACAGGACCCGCGCGGCGCTGCTCCATCCGAGCAAGCCCAACATGAAGAACGTCACCAGAATCGAAACGAGCGGCGATACGTTCAACGGCATCAAGGCCCGCACGGTGATTAACAGGAACAACCACGGCAACGATAGAAACAAATCCGTAACCGCCATTGCGCTCCGGGCCCATACGCCGCCCAGGTATCCAGCCAAGCCGCCGATCAGAGCGGCCATCAGCGTCGAAAGCAGAGCCGCAGCCGGAGCCAGCAACAGCGAGATACGCGTGCCGTACAGGACGCGCGCAAAACGGTCGCGCCCGATGTCATCGGTTCCCAGCCAGTGCTGGCGCGAGGGAGGCGCGTCGGTGGCTTCGCGGTACTGCTTGGAATATCCCGCTGGGGCTAGCCAGTTTGCCGCCAACGACACCACCACCACGAGCAGCAGAACTGCACACGCTACCCCGCGCCCGGCGCTCATTCTTGCCAACCCATGCGGAACTCAGGCTTCCTGATTGCGCAGCACTGCTCCGATTACATCTGCACTAGAGTTTGCCAGCAAGGTTACGAGCGTCACTAGAATGGTGATGTTCATGAGCAAGGGAAGATCGCGGGCCAGTGCGGCTTGCCAGGCGAGCTGTCCGATGCCCGCGAAACCGCAGAGTGCCTCCACGGGAATCGCCGCTCCCAGAGCCAGGCTGACGGTTACGCCCGCCACCGCCAACAGTTGTGGCGCAACCACGGGAACAGCGTGCCAGAAAAGAATGCGCCACTCGCTGAGGCCCTTCGCACGGGCGCTGAGGATGTGAGGCATGGAGTAGGCTTTGGCGAGCAGGTTCCGGGCATAGCGATGATCGCGAGGAAAAACGATTAGGGCGATCGCCAGCGCGCCGGGCACATTCCACAGCACCGACAGCAGGGCCAGCACCGCTGCAGGAATGCAGAGTAACGTACCACTGACCATGGTGGCGAGTGTGTCGTAGGGCCGCAATCGAAGCCACGCGGCGCTGAAAGCCAGAGCCATCGCCGCTGCCCAGCTCAACAGCAGGCCCATGCCGGCCATCCGCAACGTCACCGGAACGCGTTCGCGCAGCAACGTGGCCACCGGTTGCCCCAAAGAGAGCGAGGTGCCCAGGTCGCCATGCGCTGCGCGTTCGAGCGAGTGAAAATAGAAACGCAGAATGTCGTGCTGTTCGAGCCGCGCCCGGCGCAAAGCTTGAAGGCTTTCCGAGTTCAGATGAGGATCCAGTTCCGCTTCGTCGGCATCGAATCCCGGTGCCAGCCTCACCAGAACGGCAGAGAGGAATCCTCCAAGCAGAATGATGGCAACCAGGGCGAGCACATGGCGTGCAATTTTCTGTGCCAGATTCCGTGCGAACAACCCCCAACCTCCTATTCCCCCGCAGCCCCCATGGTTTTCGGGTCTTGCGCAGTTGCATCCTGGGATTCCGTAGTTTCGAGTGGGGACAAAAGGTTGCGGGCCGCGGCCTCAGCGTGATGAATCTGCTTCATTGAGTACATGCGCCGGTCGGCCTCGGCCAAGAGGCGTTCCACATCGAATCCATCTTCCGGACAGGATGCCATGCCCACGCTGAGCGTGATCAAATCCTTTCCGCAAACCAGCCGGCCCGATTCGATGGCCGCCTGGTTTAGCCTTTCAGCCTTGTCCTTGGCGGCGGTGGCGGTCAGCCCGGGGCAGGTAACCACAAACTCATCGCCGCCCATGCGGGCCACATAATCGTATCCGCGGCAGACGTCGGTCACGCGTTTGGTGAACTCGCGCAGCAGCTTGTCGCCTTCCAGATGGCCGTAGGAATCGTTGATCTGCTTGAATCCGTCGATGTCGCAAACCATCACGGTCAGCGTTGTCTTCATGCGCCGGCCACGCGCCAACTCCTGCGCCAGGTGCACAAACAGCGAACGCGCGTTGGGCAGGCCGGTCAGGAAATCGGTGGTCGCCGAACTTTCGGCCTGCTGATACTTCAAGGCATTCTCCACGGAAAGCGCGACCTTGGCGGCCACGGCGAGCAGAATTCGCAGGTGATCGGGCGTAAAGGCATCGCGATTGGTCTGATACATGGCCAGAACGCCGACCACCCCATTGAGTCCTTCCAGCGGCACGGCCAAAGCCGATTGCAGATTGGCTTGTACGCTCGGGTCGCTTCCGTAGCCGGGTTCGACCTGGGGATTGCCGTTGATGATCGGCTTGCTGTTTTGCGCGACCCACCCGCACAGCCCGTCGCCAACTTTCACTTTCAGCGACGAAAGAGCGCGGAAATTTTCTCCGCTGACCAATTCCGGCAGCAGCCAGCCATTGCGATTGACGAACACCGCGATGGAATCGTAGGGAATGAGCCGGCGCAAGCGCATCGACAATACCGACAGCGTTTCGCTGAGGCTCAGCGATACGCCCAGATCCTGGCTCAGCTCGAACATGGTCTGGGCTTCCTGACGGGCGGATGCAATCGACGCCAGGAAGTCGGTGGTCTCCGCCGCTCCGTGGCTGGACTCGGTTCGCTCGAAACCTGCGTCCGGCGCCAGGCCCCGCTCCACCCGCACTGTTTTCGACAAGGCCAGAGCGGTGTCCTTCTCCTCGGTAATGTGCGCCCTGCGCTCCAGTTCGACGTAACGGCGGTCGAGGATCTCCACCACCTTGGGGTCGAAAGAACTGCCCGCCATCTCTCGCACTCTGGCCATCGCCTCATTCAGCGGCAATGCCGACCGATATTGCCGGTGAGATGCCAGCGCGTCCAAACAGTCCACCGCTGCCAGAATGCGCGCGCCCATGGGGATCTCATCACCCGCCAGTCCTTCCGGATATCCCGATCCGTCCCAGCGCTCGTGGTGCGACCGCACGATCGGTGCGACGGGATACGGAAAAGCCACCCGTTCCAGAATCTCGGCCCCCACCAGCGGATGAACCTTCATCCTCTCGAATTCTTCCGGTGTCAGCTTGCCCGGCTTGTTGATGATCTGTTCGGGAACCGCCAGCTTGCCAATGTCGTGCAACAAGGCCGCGGCGCGCAGCGCCTCAATCTGGCCTTCGTCCAAATTCAGTTCTTTCGCGATTTCCACTGCATAGGTGCGCACGCGCTGCAGATGGGTGTGCGTGGTGTGATCTTTGGCCTCGATGGCGAGCGCCAGTGCTTCGATGGTACGCATATTGAGCGACGCAATCTGCTCCACATGCCGCTTTTCAATTTCTACGCGCTCTTTCTCGGCTTCGAGCCGGCCCAGGTAGAGGCGGTAGGACCGATAGACCCAATAGATCAAGGGCAAAACCAGAAGCGAAGTCTGCCATCCCGCCGTGCGGTTCACCAGACCCACCAATCCCACTGCGGCTGCGCCCACCAGGTAATACGGGAAGGACCAGAAGTAGCATTCCGACCAGACTTTTCGCGCCGATTTGCCTTCGGTCAGGGAAATGACGATAGAAATCGGCATGGTGTTGGCGAAGAAAAACACCAACGTCGCCGCCATGAGCAGGATCGGCTTGCTCGATCCGAATCGGCCGGTGAGCCAGTGATAGGTCAGGTAGGTCAGGGCGCTGGCGTTGGCCATCATCCCGGCCACGTTGAAAATGACTTTGATGGGATCCAGCCGTTTGCGCGTATGCCACACGCTCTGCACCAGGGTTGCGGTGCAGCCGATGACCAGGGTTTCCGGCAGGCTCAGCTCCAGCACGCCCAGCAGGATGAACAGGAAATTCACCGACATGGTGCCGTCGATGCCGGGCAGTTGAACTTTGAGGCCTGAAGCCAACACGGCCACGGCCAGGTAGCATAGGAAGCGCATGTGGTCGTGCGACTGCCAGTGCAACAGGGCGTACCCCAGCGCCACCACGCCACAGGCCGCGGTGAGGGCAACGAAGGCCTTGGTCTGAATCGATAACCCGTCTGAGCCCGTTTTCATCTACCCCCGCGTTGCATAAATCGCCGCCGACCGCGCCTCTTACCGCTTTCGACGCGAGTTCCGGTTAACGCCTTGCTTTTACTCACCAAGACACGACTTGGGTTGGCGGACTCCTCCTCCGGCTTAGTCCACACTTCGCCCAGCACAAGCCTCGCTCGATCCTATGGCATGGATTGCCCGTTCTGAAGCTTACGGTAGTAACCCAGAGAAGGCTTCGGCTTGGCTTTCCATCCGAGTTTCTCCATCCAGCACAGCCGGCGAAGCCCGTTACCTTGGTTATCGTTGTGCACGTGCCCTTTGGTCTGAATCGCCCCCGGCTATGTCAACATCGTCCCAAAGGCCAAGATGCTTACCCACGGTTACAGCCCGGAACCGTCAGAGCCACAAGCTGTCTCTCAAACGGACAAGGAGACCGCGCCCGTTTTGCTGGACACGGCTGTGGTTTGTTTTGACGGGGACGGTCGATGCAGCTCCTGCGATGCGGCGTTCCTGCAGCTCATCGGATATTCGCAGCAAGAAATCATCCGCCGCGAATTTTTCGCTTTGTTTGCGCTTGCGGGGACGGCGCGGGGTCGTAGCTCCGACAGTTTGGGCCGGAGTGTACTCGAGTTAGTGCGCACGCAGGGAAGCCATCGGGCCAATGGATTTGCCCTTACCAAGAAGGGGAGCAAATTTCCCGTGAGCATTTCCGTCACACTTCTGCGCGGTGCAGACTCGAAACCGGCGGCCATCGTAGCGTTCGTCGAAAAGCGCAATGAGTGCGACGTTGCCGACGTGGCGGGCGAAACCTCGACCGGCGCGCGCATCCTCTCCCGCACCGTAGACAGCACGCAATTCATCTTGGCCAGCCCGGTGATGCACAAGTTCCTGGGGCTGGTGGATCGCGTCGCCAGCCATACCGAGACGGTTCTGATCACCGGCGAAACCGGCAGCGGCAAGGAACTCATCGCCCGCACCATCCACGATTCGTCGCATCGGCGCAGCCGCGCCTGGGTCGATATCAACTGCGCCGCTCTTCCCGAAAACCTGGTCGAAAGCGAACTGTTTGGCTATGAAAAGGGCGCGTTCAGCGGTGCCGACGCCTCCAAGCCAGGGCTGTTCGAGCTCGCCGACAAGGGTACGATCTTTCTCGATGAGATCGGCGAACTGCAGCCGCAAACCCAGGTCAAGCTGCTGCGCGTGCTCGATGGCCAGCCGTTCTATCGTCTGGGAGGACACCGAAAAATCAAGGTGGATGTGCGTGTGGTGGCTGCCACCAACCGTGATCTGGAAACCGCGGTGCAGGAAGGCCGCTTCCGCCAGGATCTGTTCCACCGGCTCAGCCAATTCCAGCTCCGGCTTCCGCCTCTGCGCGAGCGCCCGGAGGACATCGTCGCTCTGGCGGAACATTTTCTTCGCCTGAAGGCCCCGGGTAAGAGCTTTTCTCCTCAGGCGATTTCGGTCCTTCTCGGGCATCCCTGGCCCGGCAATGTTCGGGAATTGCGCAACCTGGTGGCCAGGGCTGCGATGGAAATGTCTGGGCCCGAAATCGAAGCCTCGCATCTCACTGCGGCCTTCAGCGGAGAACCCGCCGCCCGCCGTCAAACCTCTGCCCTCCCGGTGAGCGATTTGGAAAGCATGGAAGAGCAGATGATCCGCAAGGCGCTGGAGCGCACCGGCGGGCAGCGCACCCTGGCCGCCGAACAACTGGGCATCTCCCGCCGAACCCTCAGCCGCAAGCTCAAGGAATACAAGATCACTTCCACTCCGGAAGAGTCCTCCGAGTCGTCAATGGGCCTGATCAGCGGCGAACAGCAAAAATTCTTCCGCGCCCGCGTGCAACTCCCGGTCCATATCCGCAATGGGCGCGGCGAAGAGGTTACCGTACAGGGAGTCAATCTCAGCACCGGGGGAATGGGGCTGGACGGCCTCACCGAACCGCTCCGCTACACTGGCCTTTTGGACATCCGCTTTGTTCTGCCCGAGAGCGAAACCCAGTTCCAGGCCAAAGCGCGGGTCATGTGGGTGGGCGACGAAGGACGCGTTGGCATTCGCTTTGCCGTCATCGAACCCGCGCTCTTTGAACAACTTCAGCAGTGGACCAATCGCAAGATGAGGGAAGAGGGCTGGGACTTTCACGCCTAGGGCCGGCTCGCGTTGGGCTGGGATAGTGTGCAAGAAGTTTCACACTTGACAGCGCCAGCGCTGGCAACCACAATGGCCAAAGACTTCCCAGCGATTTCAACATCGTTCCTGGGTTCCCCCGCCTATCAAAGCTAGGAAAGCAAACACCCTGTGTGACGCATTGCTGTCCATGTCGAGACGCGCGTCGAAGCACTCAGTGGTGACTCAGATTGTCGATTTTGCAAGCGCCGACGCCCCTGGGAACGTACTGAACGGAGACTGAAATATGAAGGTGGCACGCCTCACTCTATGCCTGCTGGCTGTTGTCCTTGTGACGATTACAGGATCAGCC
>Ga0187781_10002689_pt1 | contig 13457 bp, 14 predicted proteins | sample 0715_SJ02_MP02_2_FD_132447 | JGI IMG/M metagenome (GOLD analysis project Ga0187781, IMG submission 132447) | Tropical peat soil microbial communities from peatlands in Department of Meta, Colombia - 0715_SJ02_MP02_20_MG | ecosystem: Environmental > Terrestrial > Soil > Wetlands > Peat | place...
CCGAATCCAGCGCCATGGCGATGGTCAGCGCCTTGAAGGTCGAGCCCATCTCGTAGACGCCGACATTGACGCGGTTGATGAGGTTTTGGTCCTTCACGTCCGGCGGCGTGTTCGGATCGTAGTCCGGGAGCGAGGCCATGGCGATCATCTCGCCCGTGTTCACGTCCATGATCGCGGCGGCGCCGGCCTTGGCCTTGAAATGCTCGACGCCCTTGGCGAGCTCGTCGCGCAGCGCATGAGTCGCCTTGAGGTCGAGCGAGAGCGTGATCGGCTGCAGATCCGCCTGCGTCAGGCTGAAGCCAGCGCCGGAGAGATCGCCCAACCCCTGACTGTCGACATATTTCTCCACGCCGGCGATGCCGGCGTTATCGACATTGGCGAAGCCGAGCACATGGGCGCCGAGCGGGCCGTTGGGATAGATGCGCTTGTTCTCGGCGATGAGCCCGACGCCGGGCAAGCCTAAGTGGAACACCTCGTCGCGCTGTTGCGCCGAGACCTCGCGCTTGACCCAAACAAAACCCTTCCTCGAGGCGAGGCGGTCGCGCAGCTCCTTGGCGTTGACCTCGGGCAGGGCCGCGGTCAGCAGCTCCGTCGCCTCGTCCTTGTCGACGAGCCGGCGCGGCTCCGCATAGACCGACATGGTCTTCACGTCGGTCGCGAGAATTTCGCCGTTGCGGTCGAGGAGATCGGGGCGGGCCGGCGCCGCGGCGACAGCCTTGCGCACGCTTGGCGCCTCGGGCGTGAAGCCGAGATAGATCAGCCTGCCGGCGATCGTGCCGTAGAGGGCGAAAAAGAACAGGGCGACGAGGCGGATGCGCGGCCCGCTCGACAAAAGGCTCGTCGAAAATACGCGACCGATGAAGGCGCGCAGCCGCGCGCCGAGGCCTTTCGGCGCCACGAGGGAGGGCGCGCTAGTCGCGGGGCCGGCGTCCATCGTCGTCATGTCAGTGTCCTGCGGCTTTGGCGTTGGCCTTGGGCGTCGTCGGCGCGCTCGCGGGGTCGGCGGGCGGGGTGCTGGCGACGCCGAGGCCAAGCATCTCGATCTTGTCGCCGATGGCGTCGGAATGCGGCGCGCGCTCGGGCAGCTGCTTGGCGAGCATAAGGCGATCAGGGGCGAGCGGCTCCAGCTCGAGGTAGCGGTCGGCGAGCTCCTGCACGCGCTCCGGACGCGTCAGATAGGCCCAGTCGGCGCGCAGCATGGCGGCAAGGTCGCGCTCGGCCTTGATCTCCAGCTTGGTCTTGGCGATCTGCTCGGCGCGAAAGGCCGTCTGGTATTTGATCGTGTAGGCGTACACGGCGGAGCCGATCAAGGCCAAAATCACGGCGATATTGAGATAGCGCGTCACTTTAAGCCTCTTCTTGCGTGGCGCTGCGGCAGCTCGGCGAGCTTCGCGAGCCTTTCGTCCGCCCCGCGCGGCAGGGCGCTCGTGCGCGTGGCGCTGCGCAGCTTCGCCGAACGGGCGCGCGGGTTGGCGGCGATCTCGGCCGCGCCGGGAGTCGCCGGATGGCGGATCTCGGTCACGAAGGTCGCCGGCTCGGGCGCCGGCTCGCCCGGCAGCCGGCGGGAGAACGTCTCGCCGCGGCCCGCGCGCTCGGTGAAGAACTGCTTGACGATACGGTCTTCGAGCGAATGGAAGGTGACGACCGCGAGCCGCCCGCCGGGGGCGAGCGCGCGCTCGGCCGCCTCAAGTCCAAGGACGAGCTCGACGAGCTCGTTGTTGACGGCGATGCGCAACGCCTGAAAGCTCTTCGTCGCCGGATGGATATGGTCGCCGGGGCGCGAGGGCGCGACGCGCTCGATAAGGGTCGCCAGCTGCTTGGTGCTCGTGAAGGGCTTGAGCTTGCGGTCGTGCGCGATGGCGCGGGCGATGCGGCGCGCGGCGCGCTCCTCCCCGTAAAGGTAAAGGATGTCGGCCAGCGTCTCCTCGTCCGCTTCGTTGACCAGATCGGCGGCGGAGGGGCCGGAGCCCTCCATGCGCATGTCGAGCGGGCCGTCCTGGCGCAGGGAGAAGCCGCGGCCGGCCTCGTCGAATTGCATCGAGGAGACGCCGACGTCGAAGACGACCCCATCGAGCGGCAGAAGCTTGTGCTGCGCCGCGACGGTCTGAAGCTGCGAGAAGCGCGCCTCGACGAGAGTTAGCCTGCCCTTGGCGGCCTCGACAGCGGCGAAGCCGGCGCGGATGGCTTCGGGATCGCGGTCGAGCGCGAGCACGCGAGTCTCGGGGGTCGCGAGCAGCAGCCGCGTGTAGCCGCCGGCGCCGAATGTGGCGTCGAGGTAGCGGCCATGGGGCTTGGGGCCGAGGGCGGCGACGGCCTCGCGGGCCAGGACCGGAATGTGGCGAGCTTCGCCTTCGATGCGGGTCATGGCGTGCGTTCTCCCGCAGCTTCGGGCGCGCGACAAGACCCGCCCGGCGCAGCTGCGCCGCGCGGCGGTCTGGCCGACGGGATCGCGAACGGACAGCGAAGCCATGGACGAAACGCAGGCGTCAAGCAGCGACGGGCCGCCGCAGCGCCAATCCGGCAACCAAGCCCATTAGGCGGATTTTTAGGTTAAGGCGGGGTTTATGGCGGCGGCGAAATTCGAATTAAGGCGGGACGGCGTTTGATTCATATGACGAGGGAGCGAAACTCATCAGCGCCGTCATGGCCGGCCTTGTGCCGGCCATCCACGCAGCGACGTTGAGAAACGTCGCAAATCGAGGCGCGTCGACACGCTTTGCTGCCTCCTGAGCACGGCGACAAGGAGCTGCTCGCAGTTATCCGCGGCCTCTCCAAATTTCTCCTTTGGCGCCCTCCCCTCACGCCGCGTCGGCCTCCTCAATCCCGCGTCTCGGCTCGAATTTCCGTCCCGCCTCGCGTCCGGCTTCGTATGCGCCGGGGACGACGCGCTTGCGACGCAGGGCCTTCTTCGAAAAACTATAGCCGAGCTTGTCCAGCTCGTCGTCGATGACCGACGCCTTGAGCGGCACGAGATCGCGGCCGCTCGATTGACGCAGCGCCGCGTCGCGCTCGGCCTTCATGATCTTGAGCTTCTCGGCGACGCCATGGGCCAGTCCGATCTGGAACGAGCGCAGGCCGTCGCGTCGCGCCTTTGCGCAGACGGTCTCGTCCTCGCGCTTGGGCTTTCTGTCGCATGGCCTCGCGCCCGCTTGTCGAGAATCAGAAGGCGTCAGGCTATCACGGCTCTTCTCGTCCGAGGCGGCGCCGCTGCCTGCCCACAGAAGAGTTGCTCGACCGAATCCGCGAGCTTACGCGACATAATTGCAACACCTCCCCAGAAATCGCGCCTGTGCGGCGCAGCAAACGGCGTTCCGTCTTGCTTTATTCATAATTCAGTCGGACGCTTGAACGCGTGCGATTCCGGCCCAAGTGGGAAGGAAGAAATAGGAGTGTCCGCCATGACTATGAGAAAGCTCATGCGCAGGAGAACCGTTTTTCGCGAGCTCCTGCAAAGTCTCGATCTGCGCCCGTTTTGCGAGGACGCGCCGCTCGGTCCGTCCGCGTGGATGAACCAGCCGCGCCCGCGTTTCGCTTACGCGTCCCGTCCTGTCGCCGTCCGCGGCGACGACAGCCGCAGATAAGTCGTGAAGGTTCGTTAAGGCTGCTCTTTTACCTTGGCTTGGCCCTTAAGGACCAAGCCGGAGCCTTCATGCGCATCGTCATCGTCTGCGACCACGCCCACGTCAATGGCGGGCAGGCCAAGGTGGCGATCGAAAGCGCCAAGGGGCTTTCTCGCCGCGGGCGCCGCGTCGATTTCTTCGCCGCAGTCGGACCCATCGATCCGACCCTCCTCGAAGCGGGCGTCAAGGTCACTCTGCTGGGCCAGGATGACGTAAGCTCCGCCGCGTCGCTCGCGCGTTTTGGCGTGCAATGGCTCTGGAACAGCGCCGCCGAACGTGCTTTGGCCGAGCTTCTGGCTTCATGCGATCCACGCGACTCCATCGTCCATGTGCACGGCTGGGCCAAGGCGTTGTCGCCCTCGATCGGATGGGCCTTGCAGCACGCGGAAACGCCAGTCGTGCACACGCTGCACGAATTCTATCTCGTCTGCCCCAACGGCGGCTTCTACGACTTTCACGCCGCGCGCAACTGCGATTTTGCGCCGCTCTCGCTCGGGTGTATCGCGCATGACTGCGACTCGCGCGGCTATCATCGCAAGCTCCTGCGCGTCGGACGCCACGCGCTCATGCGCTACGCCAGCGGCCTCTATGACAGCGCCCGGCACATCATCACCATCTCGAAGCTCCAACGGGAGGTCGCAGCGCCCTATCTGCCGATCGGCGCGACCTTTTACGAGGTCGCGAACCCCATCGACGCAGAGCCGCTCGGGCCGAAACCCGAGAACGCCCCGCTCGGCGGCTTCCTCTTCGTCGGGCGCGTCTCGCCCGAGAAGGGCGCGCGCTATTTCGCGCTCGCCGCGCGACAGGCGGGCGTCGCGCCGGTCTTCGTCGGCGACGGGCCGGCGCGCGAGGCTTTGGAGAAAGAGTTCCCCGAGGCGCGCTTCCTCGGCTGGCGCGAGCCTGCCGAGGCGCGACGTCTCATGCGCGAGGCGCGGGCGCTGGTGTTTCCCTCGGTGTGGTACGAGGGCCAGCCGCTCACCGTCTACGAGGCGCTCGCGATGGGCACGCCGGTCATCGTCAGCGACATCTGCGCCGGGCGCGAGGGCGTGCGCGACGGCGACAACGGCTTCTGGTTCAAGAGCGCCGACCCGGACTCGCTCGCGCAAGCGATGAAGCGGCTCCGTGACGACGATGTCGCGCGGGAAACGGCGCGCCGGACTTACGAGGCCTATTGGCGCGAGCCGCTGACTCTCGATCGGCATCTCGACAGGCTGCTGGAGGTTTACGCCCAAGCGCGCGCCGCCTCTGGCGCCGCCGCCTGACTGAGATATAACGGGCGGATGCGAATAAACGCCCTCTACCGCTACCCGATCAAGGGCCTCTCCGCCGAGCCGCTCGACGCGGCCGAGCTCGTCGCAGACAGCTATTTTCCTGGCGACCGGCTCTATGCGCTGGAGAACGGCCCGTCGGGCTACAACCCCGCGGCGCCGGCGCACGAGCCCAAGATCAAGTTCCTGATGCTGATGCGCAACGCCGCGCTCGCGGGTCTTTCGACGCGCTTTGCGCCCGCGGAGCGCTTGCTCGTCATCGAGCGCGACGGGCGCGAGGTCGCGCGCGCGCGCCTCGATGCCGCGGAGGGGCGCGCGGCGATCGAAGAGTTCATGACGAATTTCCTCGGCGACGAGATCCGCGGCCCCGTGCGCATGCTGGAAGCTGCTGAGGGCTTCCGCTTCACCGATTCAAAGTCGGGCTTCGTCTCCTTCGTCAATCTCGCGAGCGTCGCGGCGATCGCGGAGGCGGAAGGCCGGCCCGTGGACCCGCTGCGCTTTCGCGCCAACGTCTATCTCGAGCGGCTCGAGCCCTGGGCGGAGACGGAGCTTGTCGGCAAGCGGCTGCGCTTCGGCGGCGCGACGCTCGAAATATTGAAGATGATCGACCGCTGCGCCGCGACCGGCGTCGAGCCCAACACGGGCAAGCGCGACATGGATCTGGTGCAGACGCTGCGTGCGAATTTCGGTCACGTCGATTGCGGGATCTACGCGAAGGTGATCGAGGGCGGCCGGATGGCGTTGGGAGATCTGGGCGCCGTCACGCAATAAGCTCGTCGTCGCGAGCGAAGCGATCCAGGAGTCGCGACAACGGATGCGCCATGGCCGCTTCGCCGAGCAAGGCGTCGCCTGCGGTCTTGGATTGCTTCGCTTCGCTCGCAGTGACGCCCGCGGCGCGCCCGACTTCGGCTCTAATCACAGCCTCATGATGCGGCAGGGATCGCCCGCTTTCGCCGCCGGCGCGCCGATCTCGCGGATGAGCAGCGCCTGCGAAGCGACGAGCTCCGTCAGCAGCGAGGAATCCTGCAGCGGCTGCGGCGTGGCGACGAGCCACCCCGCCGCGTCGCGCGCAAGCCCGGCGCGCATGTAGTCGCGCCGCGCCTTGTTGGCCGGGAGATCGACGCCGAGCGTCGCGATCTCCGATTTGTCCGCGCCGGCTGACGGATCGCCAAGCAGCGCGCGGATCAGCGGCGCCAGGAACAGCAGCGCGCAGACGAAGGACGCCGCCGGATTGCCCGGCAGGCCGAGCACGAAGGCGTCGCCCAGGCGCCCGAAGATCAGGGGTTTGCCCGGCCGCATGGCGATGCGCCAGAAGTCGAGCGACATGCCCTGAGCGCTGAGCGCCTGGCGCAAGAGATCATGATCGCCGACCGAGGCGCCGCCAATCGTCACGATGACGTCGGCGCCCGAGGTGCGCGCGAGCTGCAGCCCGCGCGCGAGATCGACGAGATCGTCCCGGAAGATGCCGAGATCGACCGCCTCGCCGCCCGCCTGCGCGACTAGTCCCGCGACCGCGAAATTATTGCTGCTCACGATCTGCGTCGGCGACGTGGTCTCGCCCGGCGGAGCGAGCTCGTCGCCGCTCGCGATGATCGCGACGCGCGGGCGCATGGCGACGCACAGCTCGGCGTGATCCATCGCGGCGGCCAAGGCGAGATGCGCGGGCGACAGCCGCGTCCCCGCGGCGAGGCCGACGCGCCCCTCGGCGAAGTCGAGCCCGCGCACGCGCACATGGCGTCCCTTTTCCGGCGCCTCGTTCGCGCCGATGAGGCCGTTTTCGACGATCGCATCCTCTTGCAGCAGGATGGTGTCGGCGCCGGGCGGCACGGGCGCTCCGGTGAAGATGCGCACGCATTCGCCGGTTTTCACGCCCTCGGCAAAGCCATGGCCGGCGGCGCTCTCGCCGATGAGCCGCAGACGCGCGCCCGGGCTCGCGAGATCGGCGGCGATGACGGCATAACCGTCCATTGCCGAGACGTCTTCCGGCGGCTGCGTGCGCCGCGCGACCATATCCGCGCCGAGCGTGCGGTCGAGCGCGTCGCTGAGCGGGACATGCTCGCTGCGCCCCAAGGGGCGCGCGCCGGCGAGCACGCGCGCGAGCGCTTCTTCGACCTGCAACGGTTTTTTGTCGATCATGATCTCCCCGTGCTGCTCCGTCCGAACTGCATCACATAGCCGTCGAGGTCATACACTGCGACTTTGCGCCCGCGCCGGCAGCGCCTCGGCTAGACGGCGCCCGACACGCCAAAGGTCCCGTGCCCTTCGAACACTCGGCCATCCCGGAACCTGAGAATCTCGACGCGATCCTCGTCCTTCTGTGTGCGGAAGCGGATCAGCAGGCAATCCACGCCGGCGTATACCGACGTCACCTCGAATCTAAGATCGGGGTTCCTGCTCAGCGCCGCGCTCCAATAGCTGCGCAACGCCGTCTTGCCCCGCACTATGCCCCCGCCGGCAGGATCAATCCGCGCCGCGAGCGGCGATGTGAACGTCGCGTCGTCGTGAAAATGCGATAGCACCGCCTCGAGATCACGAGAATTCCAGCTGTGCGCCCAATCGCGGGCAAAGACGACAGGATCGGAAACGTGCGATGACATCGCTGCAAAACCTTCTTTTCGCCCTGCAATTCCACTGCCGCTCGCGCGGACAGCGAGCGTACGTCATCCCCTCTCCCGCCGCCAGTCGCCGCTCGCGCCGCCGCTCTTCTCGACGAGCCCGATTCTCTCGATGCGCATGCCGCGATCGACCGCTTTCAGCATGTCGTAAATGGTGAGGCAGGCGACGCTGACCGCGGTCAGGGCCTCCATCTCGACGCCGGTCTTGGCGGAAACGCCCGCCTGCGCGACGACGCGCAGGCCCGGCAGCGCCTCGTCCGGCGCGATCTCGACCGTGATCTGCGACAGCGGCAGCGGATGGCAAAGCGGAATCAGCTCATGCGCGCGCTTGGCCGCCATAATTCCGGCAATGCGCGCGACGCCGAACACGTCGCCTTTCTTGGCTTCGCCCGCCAGCGCGAGCCGCAGCGTCTCCCGCGCCATGACCACGGCGCCCTCGGCTTTGGCGGCGCGCTTGGTCTCGGCCTTGCCCGAAACGTCGACCATATGCGCTTCGCCCGAAGGACCAAGATGCGTGAGGGCGGCCATCACACCCGCACGGGCAATTGCGCGTCGTGCAGCAGTTCGCGCGTCGCGGCCTCCACGTCATGCTTGCGCATGAGGCTCTCACCGACGAGGAACGTGTATATCTGCGAGCGCGCCAGCCGCTGGCACTCGGCGCCATTGTGGATGCCGCTTTCGGCGACGATGATCTTGTCCTTCGGCACAAGCTCGGCGAGCCGCTCGCTTGTTTCGAGATCGACCTTGAAGTCGTGCAGGTTGCGGTTGTTGACGCCGATGAGCCGCGTCTCCAGCGCCAGGGCGCGCTCGAGCTCGCGCTCGTCATGGACCTCGACGAGCACGTCCATGCGCAGGTCGTGGGCGAGCGTGTTGAGCTCTCTGGCCTCGGCGTCGCCGACCATGGCCATGATGATGAGGATGCAATCCGCGCCGAAGGCGCGCGACTCGAACACCTGATAGGGATCGAGCATGAAATCCTTGCGCAGCGCCGGCAGCGGCGCCGCCTTGCGCGCCTGCTCGAGATGGTCGAGCGAGCCTTGGAACGACGGGCCGTCAGTCAGCACCGAAAGACAGGCGGCGCCGGCGGCGGCATAGGCGCGCGCGAGCTGGGCCGGGTTGAAATCGGCGCGGATGACGCCTTTCGACGGGCTCGCCTTCTTGATCTCGGCGATCAGCGCCACACGGCCTTCGCCGAGCTTGTTCTCAATGGCGTGCACGAAGCCGCGCGGCGGGTCGTGCTCGCGGGCGTTGCGCTCCAGCGTCGAGCGCGGCATGCGCACCTTCGCCTCGGCGATCTCCGCGCGTTTGTAAGATTCGATCTTCTTGAGGATATCGGTCATCTGTCGCCCAGCGGGAATCGCTCCTTTTAGCCGAGGACCTTTATAGACCCCCGGACGGGCGCAAAAAACATATTTTTGCTGAGCGAAGGAGCGCGCGCCTCAAAGTCGGTCGGCGGGTTCGATCGGCATATCTGTCAGGTCTCGATCGCCGTCGCCTCGCGCAGGCGCTCAGCGCGACCAGGCCGCCAGCGCGTCCTGGAACACGCGATCGCCGGAAGGGCCCTTCTCCAGATTGATCGTGCCGATGCGCTCATCCGAAAACTGCAAAGGAATGTCGATCAGCACGGGCGCGCGCAGCATGGCGACGTTGTGCTGCTCGCTGTCGCCGCGCATCAGGCCCATCAGAAAGCTGTTCTCGGTCACCGGCACCGGCAGGCTGCCGACCAAACGCTCGCCCGATTGCGTCTCGGGCCGCCGCATCTGTAGCGCGCCCATCGCCTTGATCCCCTTGAAGTCTGACCCCGGCAGGAGGTCGAAGGTCACCGTGATCGTGTGCGAGGCCGAAAGCGTCGGATCCTGGTTCTTCTGGATCAGAAGCGTCGCTTTCACCTTGGCTTCGGGAAAGTCCATGTCGCCGCGGACGGCCGGCAGCACCGTTCCGCCGTCGGCGCCGCCGGCGTTCTCGAGCCGCCAGACGACCGAACCGTCATAGATGCGATCGGGCTTCTCGGGGTGCGCCTTGGTCCCGACGAGCAGGGCGGCGCGGCGCGCCACGGGCGCCGCCGGCTGCACGGAGCCCTGCTGGCCGCCTTCGGCCCCGACGCGCGCCGAAAGCTTGCTCTGGTCGGTCTCGCCGGCGGCGTTCTGCCCCGGGTTCAGCTTCGTCAGATCTTCAGGGCGCTCGCGCAGCCGCAGCGCCGCCAGCGCGACGAGGCCGACCGTGACGATGAGCGCCGCCGCGACGAGCAACAATCTGCGCAGGCCGCTGGAGCGTTGCGGCGGCGGCGGCAGCGGCGCCGCCGGCCGCATCCGCTCGCGCGCCTGCTCGTCCCGGCGCTCCGGCTCCCCGCGTTCAGCCTCGGGGGGCGGGCGCGGCGGCGGGGCGGCGGGCTTCGGCGCGGCCGGCTTGGGTTTTTCGGGCTCCGGCGTCTTCGGCCCCGGGCGCGCGGCGGCGGCCGCCTCGCGCTCCACCCGAGCGATGGCCTCGTCGAGCGCGCGCCCTTCGTTCTGGATGACCTGATCGGCGACGGGCGGCTGGATCGTGCGCAGCTGGTTGACCAGCGCCCGGCGCGCAAGATCGTAGACCGCTTGCCGGGTCTGCGGCGTCGACTGCGGCAAGCCGGCGATCTTGCGGGCGAGCAGCGAATAGTAGTCAGCCATGCGTCCGCGCCTTCCTTGCGGCCTCGCGTCCTCTTTACGAATCCTCGCGCACAGCGTTAATCCTGAAACGGATTGTGCACAAGGATGGTGTCCGCCCGCTCGGGACTTGTTGACAGCAACGCCACCGGGGCTCCGATGAGCTCCTCAATGCGCCGGACGTATTTGATCGCCTGCGCTGGCAGGTCGACCCAGGAGCGCGCGCCGAGGGTCGAGCCCTTCCAGCCTTCGAAGGACTCGTAGACCGGCTCGACTCGCTCCTGCGCCGATTGCGAGGCCGGCAGCCGGTCGATGCGGCGGCCGTCGAGCAAATAGTGCGTGCAGATCTTGATCACGTCGAAGCCGTCGAGAATGTCGAGCTTCGTGAGCGCGACGCCGTGGATGCCCGAGGTCTTGATCGCCTGGCGGGCAAGAACCGCGTCGAACCAGCCGCAGCGCCGCCGGCGCCCGGTGTTAGTGCCGAACTCCTTGCCGCGCTCGCCGATCAGCTCGCCGGTGGCGTCGTTCAGCTCGCTGGGGAAAGGCCCGCCGCCTACGCGCGTCGTATAGGCCTTGGCGATGCCGAGCACATAGTCGATCGAGCCGGGGCCGAGCCCCGAGCCTGCGGCCGCCGAGGCCGCGACGGTGTTGGAGGAGGTCACGTAAGGGTAGGTGCCGTGGTCGACGTCGAGCAGCACGCCCTGCGCGCCCTCGAACAGGATGCGCCTGCCGGCGCGCCGCTCATTGTCGAGCAGCTCCCAGACCACGTCCATGAAAGGGAGGATGCGCGGGGCCACGTCGAGCAGTTCGTCGCGCAGCGCGGCGGGCGCCGCCTCCGGCAGGCCCAGCCCGCGGCGCAGGGGATTGTGATGCGCAAGCAGGCGCGCGATCTTGTCGTTAAGCGAATCCGGCTCGGCGAGGTCCATGAGGCGGACGGAACGGCGCCCGACCTTGTCCTCGTAGGCGGGGCCGATGCCGCGCTTGGTCGTGCCGATCTTGACCGCGCCCGAGGCGGATTCTTCCCGATGCGCGTCGAGTTCGCGATGCAGAGAGAGGATGAGCGGCGCGTTCTCGGCGATCTTGAGATTGAGCGGCGAGATCTCGACGCCCTGGGCGCGCAGCCTATCGATCTCTCCCATGAGGAAATGCGGATCGACGACGACGCCATTGCCGATGACGGAGAGCTTTCCGGGGCGCACGATGCCGGACGGCAGCAGCGCGAGCTTATAAGTCTGGCCGTCGACCACGAGCGTATGTCCGGCGTTGTGACCGCCCTGGAAGCGCACCACGACATCGGCTTCGAGCGAGAGCCAATCGACGATTTTTCCTTTGCCCTCGTCGCCCCACTGGGCGCCCACCACCGCTACGTTCGCCATGATCCTAAAGTTTTCTCCGCGGCCCAAAAGAAAGATAGAGCCCCGGCGCGTAACGCCGGGGCTCGTTACGGACAGGGTGTAGCGCATCGGGGGATGGGGGTAAAGATGGGTGGCGGCTTGGCGGGCTGGCGCTCCGCGCGCCGCGGCTTGCCTGCGGGAGAACCGCCATATTATAACTTCCGCATGTCAGAGGCCGCCTCAGCCCACGCCCACGCTCACGAAGAGAACGCCGCGTCCAGGGGCGCGAAGACCTCGGCGCTGCGGCTTTCCGCGCTCGAGCGAATGGGCTTCGTCGCGCTGCTGGTCGCGGCGCTGTGGGGCGGCGTCTATTGGGCGCTGAGGTGATCCCGTTGCAATGAGCGGATGGGCGTGGGAAACAACCGCCCCTCAGCCGCACCGCTCCACAAAGGCCACATGACGCCCGCCGCCCATATTTCCGCTGCGATCGAAATTCTGGAGACCCTCGAGACGAGCCGCCGTCCGGCGCAGGACGCGCTCAAGGACTGGGGGCAGTCGCATCGCTTCGCCGGCTCGAAGGACCGCGCCGCCATCGCCTCGCTCGTCTATGACGCGCTGCGCCGGCGCGCCTCGGCCGCCTATGTCATGGGCGAGGAGACAGGACGCGCGATCATGATCGGCGCCCTGCGCGAGGCGCGCTCGCTTGGCCCCGCCGCGATCGAAGCGCTGTTTTCCGGCGAGGGTTATGGCGCGAGCCCGCTCACCGACAAGGAGCGCGAACGGCTGGAGCATGCGACGCTCGAGGGCGCGCCCGTCCATGTGCGCGGCGATTTCCCGCAATGGCTCGCGCCTTACTTCATCGAGGCTTTCGGCGACGAGGCGGCGGCGGAAGGCGCGGCGCTCGCGGCCCGAGCTCCCGTGGACTTGCGGGTCAACATCCTCAAGACCACGCGCGAGGAGGCCGGAAAAAAGCTCGCGCACCTCCATCCCGAGCCGACGCCGCTCTCGCCCCTGGGGCTACGCATCACCCCGGCGCCCGACAAGCGCGGGCCGGCGCTTTCCGCCGAGCCGGCCTTCATCAAAGGGCTCGTCGAGACGCAGGACGAAAGCTCGCAGCTCGCGGCGCTGCTGTGCGGCGCCGAGCCCGGCGAGCAGATTTTGGATCTCTGCGCCGGCGGCGGCGGCAAGACGCTCGCGCTCGCGGGCCAAACCCACAACCGCGGCCAGATCTACGCCTATGACCAGGATGGCCGCCGCCTCGCGCCGCTGTTCGAGCGGCTGGAGCGCGCGGGCGCCCGCAACGTGCAGATTCGCGCGCCGAAGGGCCAGGCCGACGTGCTGCACGATCTTGAGGGGCGCTGCGACCTCGTCCTGATCGACGCGCCCTGTACAGGCGTCGGCGCCTGGCGGCGCCACCCCGACGCCAAATGGCGCGTCGCGCCCGGCGCGCTGGAGCAGCGCTTGAAGGAGCAGCGGGCGCTGCTCGCGCAGGCGGCGCGCTTCGTGCGCCCCAAGGGCCGCATCGCCTATGTGACCTGCTCGCTGCTCGTCGAGGAGAACGAGAATCAAGTCGCGGAATTTTGCGCGGCGCGGCCCGAGTTCGCGCCGCTTGCCGCGCAGGAGACGGCCGAGCGCGCGCTGCTCCCCAATCTCGCCCGCTTCGCCTCGACGCATGGCGGAGGAATTCGCCTGTCGCCGCGCGCCTCGGGCGCCGACGGCTTCTACGTCGCGCTGCTGCAAAGGACTGCGGCGGCGTGAGGCTCATCTTCGTGTCCTTCGTGGCTTCGTGGTAAGAAACCACCAAGACACAAAGGACGCGAAGGATTGCACGAAAGACTCGCATGAACGACTTCCACCATGAGATCGCCGAGCGTCACGACAAGGCGCTCATCGTCGATTTCGGCTCGCAGGTGACGCAGCTCATCGCGCGGCGCGTGCGCGAGGCCGGCGTCTATTGCGAGATCGCGCCGTTCCAGAGCGCGAG
>Ga0187781_10002690_pt1 | contig 13454 bp, 12 predicted proteins | sample 0715_SJ02_MP02_2_FD_132447 | JGI IMG/M metagenome (GOLD analysis project Ga0187781, IMG submission 132447) | Tropical peat soil microbial communities from peatlands in Department of Meta, Colombia - 0715_SJ02_MP02_20_MG | ecosystem: Environmental > Terrestrial > Soil > Wetlands > Peat | place...
CGCCGAGAGCAAGGCGCCGCGCGTCTGCCGAGCGATGTCGTGCAGCGGGCCCAAGGGTCGCGGCGTGAACAGCGCATCGCACGCCCCCCAGAGAACACGTACTCTGTCCTGCCGCCTGGCGAACTCTTGGAGCAGCGCTGTCTTGCCGATGCCGGCTTCGCCGCACAACAGGGTGATGCATCCGCCGCGCTGGAGGGCAGCGTCCAGCCATTTCGCAAGATCCGCGAAACAATGTTCTCGCTCGAGCAGCTCCATCGATGTCGCCCGCCGCGGCAGCTATGTTGTAAGATTCTACATCCCCCTGCCCGCCGCGAGCTGCGGAAGTTTCCGCCGCCGAAGCACCCGCAAAAAATGCCTGCGCTGGCTCAGCTCCTGTGTCGCTCCCCGTGGCGTTCTGGGCCAAACCGTCTTTACGTCGCCTCTGCAACCCGTAAACTCCCCGGAATGCGCAGAAATCCCGCAGGAACGCCTGAGTCGGAAAGGCCCGAGAAAATAGCTCCTTCAGACGATTTTTCCCGCGTAACAATCGATCGGCGCGTGTCGGTCGCTCCGATGATGGACCGCACGGACCGACACTGTCGCTACGTGCACCGTTTGTTTGCACCGCATGCTCTGTTGTACACCGAGATGATCGTCGCGACGGCTCTCGTGCGCGGCGACGCAGCACGCTTGCTGGCACACGACGACGAGGAGCGTCCGGTTGCGCTGCAGTTGGGAGGCTGCGACCCTCAGGAGCTCGAGACGGCTGCACGGCTGGGCGCCGCCGCGGGGTTCGCGGAGATCAACTTGAACGTCGGCTGTCCGAGCGATCGCGTGAGGCGCGGCTCATTCGGGGCCTGTCTCATGCTGCGACCCGAGCTGGTCGCGGAGTGCGTGCGCAGAATGCGGCAAGCGACCGAAGTGCCGATCACGGTCAAATGCCGCATCGGCGTCGATGAGCGCGACGACTACGATTTCTTCGCGGACTTCGTCGGTCGAGTGGCGGAGGCGGGGATCGATGCGCTCATCGTGCACGCGCGCGCCGCCATTCTGGGCGGATTGACCCCTGCGCAGAACCGCGAGATCCCGCCGCTCAAGCACGAGTATGTGCATCGGCTGAAGCGCGAGCATCCCACTCTTCCCGTCGTGCTCAATGGCGGGCTGTGCGCAGTGAGCGAGGTGGTCGGCCATTTGGCGCGAGGCCTCGATGGCGTGATGCTCGGTCGCGCCGCATACTATCGGCCCGCCTTGTTGGCCGAGCTGGAGCGGACGCTCGTGGACCCCGACTGGAGCGGTCCGCAGCCACGGCAGATCATTGAGCACCTCGTGCCCTACGCTCGAGCAAAGCTCGGTCAGGGAGCGCGTCTGCACGCCATCACACGTCACCTGCACGGCCTTCTGGCCGGACGCGAGGGTGCGCGCGCGTGGCGCCGGTTTCTGTCCGATATCGCATCGCGGCCGGATGCGCCGCCGGAGGCGCTGCTGTCGGCGCTTCCCCTGCTGGAGCGCGAGCCGGCGGCCTGAAGGCTGCTCGCGGCCGACGCTCGGGCGCAACGCCTCGAGCGTCTTGAGGTCTACCTGAGTAGTCCGGGACAGGCTCCTAGGTAAATAGCGGCTTCTCTCAGTATAATTTGCGAGCGCAATGGGCAAAGAGGTCGAACTCGCGATCCTGTTCGCCGACGTGGTCGGCAGCACCAAGCTGTACGAGTTGCTTGGCGATTTGCGCGCGCGCGACATGGTCGGCATCTGCATCGAGGTGATGCGCGCCGCGACGGAGCAGCATCACGGGACAGTGATCAAGACCATGGGCGATGAAGTGATGGCCACCTTTCCGTCGGCCGACGATGCACTGAATGCCGCCGCGCTCATGCAGAAGCAAATCTCGCTCCATCCGTCGCTCAAGGTCGAGGAGCAGACGGTCGCGATTCGGATCGGCTGCAACTTCGGGCCCGTGGTGCTCGAGAACCGCGATATCTTCGGCTCGGCCGTGCATACCGCCAACCGCATGACCAGCCAGGCGAAAGCCGGACAGATCATGACCACGCAGACGATGGTGGACCAGCTCTCGAGCGAGTGGCGCGCCTCGGTGCGCCAAATCGACATGGCGACGCTCAAGGGACGCTCGAGCGAGGTGGCGCTGTACGAGGTGCTATGGCAGCCGGAAGAGGTCACCAGCATGGTGCCAGCGATCGCCATCACCTCGCGCGAAAAGGGCAACAAGGGTCATCGGCTGCGCCTGCGCTATCAGGGACAGGAGGTTCTGGTCGAGGACGGCCGCACCAACATCACGATGGGCCGCGCCGAGGATAACGACCTCGTGATCAAGGGAAACCTGATCTCGCGGCTGCATGCGCGGGTGGAGCTCAACCGCAACAAGTTCATGCTGATCGACCAGAGCACGAACGGCACTTTCGTGATCGGCAAGGATGGCGAGGAAGCGTTCGTGCGTCGCGACTCCATGCAGATTCGAGGCGAGGGGCTGATCGGCCTCGGTAAAGCGCCGGACAGCAACTCCTCGCAGGTTATTCGCTACATCTGCGAAGAGTGAAGGCGCGCGGCGCCGGGAATCTGAAGCCTGACGCCGCAATCGTGGGCCAGCCTGCGCAATCTGAGCTGGGCGGCAATCGATCGGCGAGTCGCTCAGCTAAGCGGCATTCACCCGAGCGAGCACATCCTCGAGCTCAGCGCTCAAGGCTGCGGGCACGTGCGCGCCGAACTCCTTGAGGTACGCGCGGATGCTCTCGAACTCGCTGCGCCAGAGCGGCAGCGATACGGCGAGCAGCTCCTCGATGGCCTGCGGCGTGATGTCGAGCCCCTGGGTGTCGAGGTCAGCCGGGCGCGGCAACTGCCCGATGGCCGTCTCGCGCGCTCCGGCCCTGCCCTGGCAACGATCGATGATCCAGCGCAGAACGCGGAGGTTCTCGCCGTATCCCGGCCAAAGGAATTTGCCCGCGGCGTCCTGGCGGAACCAATTCACGTGAAAAATCGGCGGCGGCGATTTGAGCTTGGCGCCGAAGTCGATCCAATGAGCCCAGTAATCTCCGAAGTTGTAGCCCGCGAACGGCTTCATCGCCATGGGGTCGCGGCGCACGACGCCGACCGTCCCCGTCGCCGCGGCGGTGGTCTCCGAGGCAAGTCCGGCGCCCCCGAGTACTCCGTGCAGCCAGCTGCGGGATTGATAAACCAAGGGTGCGAGCGCCCGGCGCCGGCCGCCGAATACGATGGCGGAAATAGGCACACCCTCCGCCGCATCTGCGAGCCTCGAGTAGGCCGGATTCTGCCGAGCATCGACCGTGAAGCGGGAGTTCGGGTGAGCGGCGGGTCCGTTGGCCGGATCATAGGGCCGTCCCTGCCAGTCGAACGCCGGCCTGCCCTCGGTCAAACCTTCCCACCACGGCTGGTTGTCGGCGGTCACCGCGACGTTGGTGAAGAGGGCATGGTGGCGAATCGTATCGTAAGCGTTCCGGTTGGTCTTCGGATTCGTGCCGGGCACCACGCCGAAGTAGCCGTGCTCGGGGTTGATCGCGTATACCCTGCCGTCCTTCCCGGCATGCAACCAGGCGATGTCCTCGCCGATAGTCCACACCTTCCATCCCTTGTAGCTCGCCGGCGGCACCAGCATCGCGAGATTGGTCTTGCCGCAAGCCGAGGGGAAGGCGCAGGCGATGAAGTGAGTCTGGCCCTGAGGGTTCTCGATACCGACGATGAGCATGTGCTCGGCCAGCCAGCCCTCGGTGCGCGCCTGCCAGCTCGCGATGCGCAGCGCGTGACACTTCTTGCTGAGCAACGCGTTGCCGCCATAGCCGGAGCCGAAGCTCTTGATCGACAGCTCCTCGGGGAAGTGCATGATGAAGCGCCGATCCGGGTTCAGCTCGCCGATGGAGTGCAACCCCTTCACGAAGGCAGCGTCTCGAGCGATCCGCTCGAGCGCGGCCCGGCCCATGCGCGTCATGAGCTTCATGTTGAGCACGACGTAGGCGCTGTCGGTGATCTCGACGCCGCAGCGCGCGAAGGGCGAGTCGATCGGACCCATGCAGTAGGGAACGACGTAGAGCGTTCGCCCCTTCATGCATCCCGCGAACAGATCATTCATCTTCGCGTGAGCCTGATCGGGTGCCATCCACGGATTGTTCGGTCCCGCATCATCGCGATTCCTCGTGCACACGTAGGTCAGATGCTCGACCCGCGCCACGTCCGAGGGGTTCGAACGGTACAGATAGCAGCGAGGAAAGCTCGACTGGTTGAGCGGCAGCAGCTCCTTCTTATCCACCAACTCGCGCTGCAGGGACTCGTACTCGGCATCGCTCCCGTCGCACCAATGGATGCGCTGGGGTTGCGTGAGCGCTGCCGCCTCCTCGACCCAGGCCGCGACGCGATGACTCAACACAGCGAGAGACGTCACCTGTTTGGCTACGGTGGCCATGTGGTACCCCTAGTAGATGTACTAGACTTTCTACAGAGGATGACAGAATGAGCAGGCACGCGCCAACCCCTGCGCGTGCCACGACGGCCGTGCCTGCGAATACGCAGCGCGTCCTTGAGCGGGCCTCAAATTTGACGAGTAACTCATTGATTATGTTTACAGCGTGCTACACTATGCTCATGCCGAGCTCGATCCTCGGGCAGCGCTGCGCGCTGGCACTTTGCATGCTCGGGGCGGCCGCCGCTGCGAGCTACGCCTCCGATGCCGTCACATCCAGCAACGCTCTGGCAGTGAAGCTGACCGCCGATGTGCAAGTCAGGGGCCGCGGAGGTGGCGCCTTGGCGAGCGCCGATCGAGTGGTTCCCGGCGATGAGGTTTTCTACACGCTCGAGATCAGGAACACCGGTGCGGTGGCGCTGCCTGCGCCCTGGGTGGATTATCCGATTCCAGATCACATGCGCTACGTTGCCGATTCGGCCGCCGGGCCCGGCGCCGAGGTGAGTTACTCGATCGATGGCGGGCGCACCTTCGATCGAGCGGAGAATCTCAAAGTCAAGCGACCGTCTGGCTCTGCACGCGCCGCCACGGTCGACGACTACACCCACATTCGGTGGCGGTTGAAGCATGCGCTCAGGGGCAATGCCGTCGCGCTCGCACGGTTTCGCGCAGTAGTGAAATAACATCGACACGGACTACAAAGAGATTTTCGGCGCCGACGGCGCGCTCGCACGCTCGCTCCCGGACTACACGCATCGCGCGGAGCAGGCGGCGATGGCGGCTGCCGTGGGCCGGGCACTCGCCTTGGGCGAGCCGCTCATCATCGAGGCCGGAACGGGCATCGGCAAGACCTTCGCCTACCTGGTGCCCGCCCTGCTGTCAGGCCGAAGCGTCATCATTTCCACCGGCACCCGAACGCTGCAGGACCAGCTGTTTCGGCGCGATGTGCCCTTGCTCGCACGCGCCTTGGGTCGGCCGGTGAAGCTGGCGCTGCTCAAGGGTCGTAGCAACTATCTCTGCCGCCATCGCTTGGAGCTTGTGACGGAGCAGCCGTCACTCCTCGCCGAGGAACGAGGATCGGCCCGCCTGCTCGCGCGAGTGGCGAAGTGGGCGGCGATCACCCGGAGCGGCGACCTGTCGGAGCTCACCGACCTGCCGGAGCAATCCCTCGTGTGGCCGATGGTGAGCTCGACGCGGGAGAACTGCCTGGGGCAGGAATGCCCTCAATTCTCGCGCTGTCACGTCCTCGAGGCGCGCCGTGCCGCGCAAGCCGCCGACATCGTCGTCGTGAACCACCACCTCTTGCTGGCGGACCTCGCATTGAAGGACGAGGGCTTCGGGGATCTGCTGCCGGGAGCCGAAGCGGTCATCTTGGACGAGGCGCACCAGGTGCCCGAGATTGCCGCGCAGTTCTTCGGGTTGCACTGGTCGATTCGGCAAGTGCAACTTTTACAACGCGACGCGGCCGCCGAGCTGAAAGCGGCCGGGGTGCGCGCGCCTTCCATCGCTGATGCCTTCGAGGCCGTCGAGTCGCTGCTCGAGGATCTCTCCAAGAGCATGCCGGCGGGCGCTACGCGCCACGAGTGGGCGAGCTTGCCGGAGACCTTCCTGGAGGTCCTGTCCGCGCTCGAATCGGCTCTGCGCTCGATCGGCGAGGCGCTCGAGGGTCTCGGCGCCGGAGCAGGGACCGCCGGCTGCGCGCGCCGTGCCGCGGCGCTCGCTGCCGGCCTCGCTGCCTTCAACGCGATATCGGAGGAGGAGGGGCTACGTTGGGTCGAGGTTGCGGGAATGTCGCTGCGCTTCACTCCGTTCGAGGTCGCCCCGCGGCTGCGCGAATACATCGACGCCCGGCCTTGCGCCTGGATATTCACTTCCGCGACGCTTGCGGTCGGCGATGATTTCGGACATTTCGCTGCGCGGGTCGGTTTGCCCGATGCGCGCGCGCTCAAGATCGCGAGTCCGTTCGACTATCGCGCGCAGGCACGCATTTATCTGCCGCGCGGCTTGCCCGAGCCGCAGCACCCGCACTATGCGCGCAGGTTCATCGACGCCTGCGCGCCGCTCATCGAGGCGGGCGGCGGCCGTGCGTTCCTGCTCTACACGAGCTACCGCGGCCTCGCCGAAGGCGTGGCGGCATTCGAGGCTCGCTTTCCCGACCCGCCGTTCCCGGTCTTGGTCCAGGGCCAGTCGCCGCGCGAGGCGCTGCTGCAGCGGTTTCGCGAGCTGGGCAACGCGGTCTTGCTGGCGACCGGAAGCTTTTGGGAGGGCGTGGATGTGAAGGGTGAGGCGCTCGCGATCGTGGCGATCGACAAGCTTCCGTTCGCCCCCCCCGATGATCCGCTTCTCAGGGCGCGGCTCGAGGGAATCCGCCGCCGCGGCGGCAATCCCTTCCTCGAGTATCAATTGCCTCAAGCGGTGCTCGCACTGAAGCAAGGCGTCGGGCGGTTGATTCGAGATTCCAATGATTTCGGAGTGATCGTGATCGGTGACCCACGGATCACGACGAGACGCTACGGCGCGGTTTTCTTGAGCTCGCTTCCGCCCAGTCCCGTCATCACCGATGCCGCCGCCGGCGCGGCCTTTCTGGCCGAGCGGCTGAGTCGATCGGCGTGTAATCCGTCGGCCGGCACTCCTTCGGCCGGTGCCCGCAACAACCTCCGCGGGCTCGGTTCCTGATGCGCGTGCTCGCGCTCGATACTGCGACCGAGGCGTGCTCCGTGGCACTGCTCACCGACCGAGGATTGCTGGGACAGTCCATCGAGGCGGGGCGCCGTCACGCCGAGGTGCTCCTCGGTATGGTGGATGCGGTGCTGGCCGAGGCTCAAGTCTCGTTGACGATGCTCGATGGCATCGCCGCGAGCGTCGGGCCGGGGGCGTTCACCGGTGTGAGGATGAGCGTGGCGGTCGCACAGGGCCTCGCCCTCGGCGCAAATTTGCCGGTGGTCCCGGTCTCGACCCTCGAGGCGCTGGCGCTCAGCGTCGTCGAGGAGGGGGCGGAGCGTGTGCTCGCCTGCCTCGATGCGCGCATGGGCGAGGTGTACTGGGGCTGTTTTTCGAAAGACCCCGCCCGAGGCGTGGCAATCTCAGGCTCACCGAGCGTGGGACCCGCTACCCAGGTGGAGCTCCCCGGCACGGGTTTCTATCGCGGCATCGGTCGAGGGTTTGCCGCATACCCAGAGCTTGCCCGACTGCCGGGCCTGATCCTCGATGCGCGCCACTCGCGCGCGCTGCCGGATGCGCGCGAGATGGCTCGGCTCGGCGCACTGCGACTCAGCGCAGGGGAGAGAGTCGATGCGGCCGATCTCGAGCCGCAGTACCTGCGCAATAAAGTGGCGTTGACCACGGCGGAGCGGGAGCTATCCGATAGAACACTCACGAAGGAACGACGCAATTGATGCCGTTATCGTCAAATACACCCAGTCACCGAACTGTCACACGTCGACGCTGTAATAGCGGGCTGGAATAGTGGCCAGAAGAATCAAGGATCTAGGGAGAGCGATGACTGCCAAGCGCATCCTCGTCGTCGAAGACGAAAAGCCTATTCGCGACCTGATCGCTTTCGGTTTGCGGCGCGCCGGATACGATGTGAGAGAAGCGGAGGATTGCCGCGAGGCACGTGCCCGCATCGTCGATGTTCGACCTGACCTGATGCTGGTCGATTGGATGCTGCCCGACATGAGCGGCCTCGAGCTCACCCGCTCGCTCAAGCGGGCAAAGGACACCGAGGAGATTCCGGTGATCATGCTCACCGCGCGAGCCGAGGAACAGGACAAGGTCTCGGGTCTGGAGGGGGGAGCGGACGATTACATCACGAAGCCCTTTTCACCGCGCGAGCTCCTCGCGCGAATCCAGGCAGTGCTGCGCCGCGCCGCGCCGGCGGGTGCCGCGGATGTCATGGAGGTGCAGGGGTTGAAGCTCGACGATTCCAGCCACCGGGTGAGCGCGGGAGACCGGGAAATTGCCCTGGGGCCCACCGAATACCGGCTGCTGCACTTCTTCATGACCCACCCGGAGCGGGTCTTTAGCCGCGGCCAGTTGCTCGATCGAGTTTGGGGCGGCAATACTTACGTCGAGGAGCGCACCGTGGACGTGCACATTCGCCGTTTGCGAAAAGCGCTCGAGCCCTTCATGCTGGAAGGGTTGGTGCAAACCGTGCGCGGTGCCGGCTACCGGTTCTCCACGCGCGACTCATAGAGAGCGAGACTCACATCAAGACCATCGCGGCGATGTGGACCTACGCGCTCGCGCGGCTCGCGGGCGTTCTGCTCGCAGGGCTCGCTCTGGGACTATTGATCGGGCCGGTTTGGGCTTGGTCATTGACCGCCGCCTGTCTCTACCTCGGCTGGCAGCTGCTCAACGTGTATCGACTGGACCGCTGGCTCAGGCACCGCTCGCGACTCGACCCACCCAATATCGGGGGCATCTGGGGTGACATCATCGGTCAGGTCGTGCGCCTGCATCGGCGCAAGCAATTTCACAAGCAACGCCTGGTGCAGCTGTTTCGCGAGCTGCGCCGCTCCACGGCGGCGCTGCCCGACGGGGTGATCATACTGAGCAGCCAGAACGAGATCGTCTGGTTCAATCGTCGGGCGGCGCGGCTCCTGGGGCTGCGACGGCCGATCGACATCGGCCTGCGCGTCGACAATCTGATCCGCTCGCCTGAATTCGTTCACTATCTGCACAGCGATGACTTTGCCTTGCCGCTCATCATGCGCCCGCCCGTGCAATCGGAGCTGCATCTGGCGCTGCAGGTGGTGCCGTACGGCGCGGGCCAATCGCTGCTGCTGGCGCGCGACGTCACCCGGCAAATGCGCCTCGAGGCGATGCGCAAGGACTTCGTCGCGAATGCCTCGCACGAGCTGCGCACGCCGCTCACGGTGATCTCGGGCTATCTCGACACGCTCGCCGATGACCCGAGCATCGATTCGGCCTGGGCCGGCCCCATCCGCGACATGCGCACCCAGGCGCAGCGCATGAACGCGATCATCACCGACCTGCTGGAGCTGTCGCGGCTCGAAGCCAACGACGGAGAGGCGCCGCGCGATCCGATCGACGTGCCGAGGATGCTCGAGCGGCTGCACCGAGACGCGCTGGCGAAGAGCGAACGCCCGCGGCAGGTGTTGCTCGATCTCGAGAGCGCCGATGGGCTCTTCGGCGCCGCTCACGAGATCGAATCTGCGTTCACGAATCTGCTGGTGAACGCTCTTAAGTACACGCCGCATACCGCCGAGGGCATCGTACGCATGCGCTGGTGGACCGATGACGAAGGAGCGTATTTCTCGGTGATGGACACGGGCATCGGCATCCCGGCCGAGCACATCCCGCGGCTCACCGAGCGCTTCTATCGGGTGGACGCCGGACGCTCCCGGGGTGAGGGCGGTTCCGGGCTCGGGCTCTCGATCGTCAAGCATGCGCTGCAGCGGCACGGTGGTTGGCTCGACGTGGAGAGCACCGAAGGCAAGGGGAGCACGTTCACCTGTCATTTCCCGGCCCAGCGCATCTGCCGCCTGGGCCTTCGCGCTGTGGCGAGCGCCTGATCGCCCGATCCCTCGCGGCGTCTCGCAGTGCATGTTCTGCAAGAGGCCCTCGCGCAGCGACCGGAGGCCACCCAAAGGCCTGGTCCGAGGAATGTCACAAATATGTTCTAAGCTGTTGACGTGCGATTAAATCGGATGTAAACGCACGCTTATGGAAACCGCCGATCTCACGCACCACATATCCCGACGCTTCAACGAAGATCTGGAAAAGGTGCGCAATCAAGTGCTGCAGATGGGCGGTTTCGTGGAGGAACAGCTCCAGAAAGCGATTCTCGCGCTGGTCGAAGGCGATAGCCGCCTGGGCGAGTCGGTCGCCACCGACGACTACAAGGTCAACGGGATGGAGGTGTCCATCGACGAGGAGTGCAGCCGGATTCTGGCGATCCGTGCGCCCGCCGCGGGCGACCTGCGCGTCATCGTCGCCATCATCAAGACGATCACCGACCTCGAGCGCATCGGCGATGAGGGCGAGAAGATCGGCTACATCGCCTCGCGTCTCGCCACCATGGAGCGACCGGCGGACAAGTATCGTGAAGTCAAGCACCTGGGCAGGGCGGTCGCGCAGATGGTGCACGATGCGCTCGACGCCTTCGCGCGCATGGACTCGCAGGCGGCGCTGCGCACCGCGCAGGAAGACAAGATGGTCGACGAGGAATACGAATCGATCCAGCGTCAGTGCATCACGTTCATGATGGAGGATCCGCGAACCATCCGGCGCGCCCTCGAGATCATGTGGATCGTGCGCGCCCTGGAACGGATCGGGGATCATGCGAAGAACATCTGCGAATATGTGATCTACATGGTGCACGGCAAGGACATTCGCCACACCTCGCTCGAGGACGTTGCCAAGCAGATCGACGCCGCACAGGCTGTTGCGCGGCGCTGATGACGGCGCGCACGGCGAATTCAATCGGGCTCCTCGCCTGCCTCGGCTTGCTGGGGTACGCGTACTACGCGCAGTTCGTGCTGCGTTTGGAGCCCTGTCCCTTGTGCATCTTTCAGCGCGTGGGTGTGATCGCGACCGCGCTCGTGTTCGCGCTCGCGGCCGCGCACGATCCTGCGGGGTGGGGCCGGCGGGTGTACGCGGCGCTCCTGGCGCTCACGACGCTCGCCACGATGGGCGTGGCCGCACGACAACTCTACATTCAGAGCCTTCCGCCCGGCAGCGTTCCCGCCTGCGGCGCATCGCTCGACTTCATGCTCAAGGTGTTTCCGCTGACCGATGTGCTGGTCAAAGTCTTTACCGGGTCCGGCGAATGCGCCAAAGTCGACTGGCGCTTTCTGGGCCTCGCGATGCCGGCCTGGGTGCTGATCGCAGCGCTCTGCCTGGGTGCGTGGGGTCTTTGGGCCAACTTGCGCCACCGCCCTCCGGTGCTCAGGTTCTGAGGATGGCGCGTCCCGACCGGGTGGCGAACACGCTCGCCTTTACCTGCGAGCTCGTGTCCCGAGCTTCGGTGAGCCCCACCGACGGCGGCTGCCAAGCGCTGATGAGCGAGCGGCTGCAAGCGATCGGGTTTCGCGTCGAGAGCCTGCGCTTCGGTAGCGTCGATAACCTCTGGGCGCGGCGCGGGCGCGACGGTCCGGTGTTCTGCTTCGCCGGGCACACCGACGTCGTTCCTCCGGGACCGCTCGAGGAGTGGGAGAGCGATCCGTTCTCGCCCGTGATTCGCGACGGCTTTCTGTACGGTCGTGGCGCGGCCGACATGAAGAGCGGGCTCGCCGCCATGGTGACTGCCTGTGAAGAGTTCATCGGCCAGCATCCCGAGCACGAGGGCAGCATCGCATTCCTGATCACCAGCGACGAGGAGGGCCCTTCGGTCGACGGGACTCGGCGGGTGGTCGAGGTGCTCAAGGAGCGACACGAGACCATCGACTGGTGCTTGATCGGAGAGCCGTCGAGCGAACGCCTGCTCGGCGACACGATCAAGATCGGTCGGCGCGGTAGCTTGAGCGGGCGGCTCACGGTGCACGGCGTGCAGGGACATATCGCCTATCCGCAACTCGCGGACAATCCCATTCACGCCTTCGCGCCCGCACTCCTCGAGCTCACCACGCGCACGTGGGATCAAGGGAATCAGCATTTCCAACCCACCAGCTTCCAAGTCTCGAACATCGCCGCCGGAACAGGTGCGCCGAACGTGATCCCAGGGGAGCTCAGAGCGCGCTTCAACCTGCGATTTTCCACCGAGCAGACGGTCGAGTCTCTGAAGGCAACGGTCGAGGGAATCCTGCGCGCGCATCAGGTCAAGTTCACGCTCGACTGGTTCATCTCCGGCTACCCCTTTCTCACCACCCCAGGGACCTTATCGGAGGCGGTTTGCCGGGCGGTGCGTGAGGAGCTCGACGTGAGCCCCTCGCTATCGACCGGGGGCGGGACCTCGGACGGGCGCTTCATCGCGCCCATGGGAGCGCAGGTCATCGAGCTCGGCGTCGTCAACACGACCATCCACAAAGCGAACGAATGCGTGCGCGTAGATGATATTGCACGGCTCCACCGCACCTATCGGCGCACCCTCGAGCTGCTGCTCGGGCACTAAGCAGGTGTGACTCGCGGCGGGCGCGGCTATTGAACGCTGTACCCGCGACCTTCCAGACAGGCTGCCTGCGCCCTCATGTAGTCGGTGCGTTTCTGCGGCGTGGTGGAGGATCCGGTCGTCGGATCAAAGCCGCTTTGCGAGGCCGCCCACTTGTGGCACTCGAACTTATCCGTCGACTGCTGCTCCTCGCTCTGGCCATTCTTGGGATACACGATGAGGTCGGTGCCCGTCGGCCCGGCTCCGACCGGCGCCGATCCAACCTGAGCCGCGAGGCCGGGCGGCGGGGCAACCGTCTCGTACTGACTCACGTTCGGATCCCACACATAATAGGTGTTATCGGCGTAGTAGTAGGGGATCCCATCCCACCAATAGGTGCTGTAGTAGAGCGGCAGGGTCGCGAAGTACAGCCCGAGCCCCAGGCCCCAGCCCCAACCCCAGCCGCAGCAGCCCCAGCCCCACCCGCCGCGCCATCCGTACCCGCCGCGCCAGCCATAGCCGCCGTAGCCGCCGTGCCAGCCGCCGTACCCCCCGCGGTATCCACCGTAGCCACCGTAGCCGCCGTGATAGCCGCCGGCAAACCCAGCGGCATGACCTCCACCGCCGAAGTGCGCGCCTCCCCCTGCATGGCCACCGCCACCCGCGTGTTGGGCGATCGCGCCCGTGCTCAACACGAACGCAGTCGCGAAGGCTCCGATAAGGACTGCGATTTGATGAATTCGACTTTTCATAACCTCACCCATGGGTCCGACGGTCCCATCCGTTACTATTTGACCCCACTGCACACGCTCAGTTCAACGTTTCGTTTCGGCGACCCAACCAGAGAACAACGTCTCAGTCGCTCTTCGGTTTACGTCGGATCGAGGCCGGATGAACGCCCGTTGCCGCTCGATGTGCGATCACCCGGCTGGCCGCTCCGGCCATGCAGCGCTTCGTCAGGGGCCGCAGACCCGATTCGAGGCGGCGGTAGCTCTCCACCAGCCG
>Ga0187781_10002691_pt1 | contig 13452 bp, 7 predicted proteins | sample 0715_SJ02_MP02_2_FD_132447 | JGI IMG/M metagenome (GOLD analysis project Ga0187781, IMG submission 132447) | Tropical peat soil microbial communities from peatlands in Department of Meta, Colombia - 0715_SJ02_MP02_20_MG | ecosystem: Environmental > Terrestrial > Soil > Wetlands > Peat | place...
CGCCGCTCGAGATCGAAGACTTGCCGGTATTCCCGCTCGGCCTCCGGGTAGCGCGCCTGGTTGTACAGGGCATCCGCCAGGTGGCTCATGGAGTTCATCGTTCGATCATCCTCCGCGCCCAGAGTGCGCGTCTCGGCCTCGATCGCTTCCTGCTCGAGCGTTTCCTCGGCCTCGTAGTGGCCCTGCGATTGCAGGATGACGGCCAATTTGTCCAAGGTATCGAAGATCAATGGATCGTCGGGTCTCAGCACGCGCCGCTCGCGCGCGAGCGCATCACGCTCCATCGCTTCGGCCTCGTGTAGCTTGCCCTGACGGTCCAGCGTCCAGCCCAAGAGCGTCATCGACTCGAGCGCCTTGGGATCATCGGCGCCGTGCAGCGCGACTCGTCGCTCCAGGGCACGCTGGGCGAGTTCGTGGGCGCGGGCATTCAACCCGAGATTGACGTAGGTGCGCGCCATGAGCTGCATCATTTGCGATTGCACCTCCGGATCCTTTGCCAGCCCTTTTTCTATCTCGCTCGAGGCCTTGTCGAGAATCTCGCGCGCAGTCACGCTGTTGCCGCGTGCCTCGCCCGGATCGTTCACCTTGAACACGCCGCTCATGAAGTCCGCGATGCGTGAGGCGCGATCTCGCTCGTGGTTCGCGCGGTCGCGCTCCTGGTTCGCGCGGTCGCGCTCCTGGTTCGCGCGGTCGCGCTCGGCTGCCGTGCGGCGCAGCTCCATCCCCTGCAGCAGCGTGAAGGCGACGAAAAGCAGCGCGAGCCCTGCAGCGACCCCGACGCCGACTCGATGTCGGCGCACGTACTTGCGCACGCGATACGCGACGCTTCCGGGACGCGCCGTCACGGGCTCATGAGCGAGGTAACGTCGAAGATCCGCAGCCAGATCGTGAGGCGTGGCATAGCGGCGGGCGCGATCCCGCTCGAGCGCCTTCATCGTGATCCAATCGAGGTCATTGCGGAGCAGGGCGACCAGCTGCTTGGGGGCAATTCCACGGGCCGCTGCGATCGGCTGGGAACGATCGCGGATGGTGGCGACCTTCTGGCTCGGCGTCGGGGGCTCGTCTTCGCGAAGCTTGCGCAGCCATTCGTCGGGCGGTTGCGGCTTACCGAGATGGGTGTCGAAGGGGCGCACGCCGGCGAGCAGCACGTAGAGCACGACACCGAGCGAGTACACGTCCGTGCGCGTGTCGATATCCTTGACGCCGGGGTCGACCTGCTCCGGACTCATGTAGCCCGGTGTTCCCAGGAACAGTCCGAAGGCGGTGAGATCGCCGCCTGCCGCCGCTGCCTTGGGCGTGACCGCCTTCGCCAGTCCGAAGTCGATGATTCTCGGCACCGGTCTCCCGTCCACTTCGACCACCAGGATGTTGGCGGGCTTCAAGTCACGATGGATGATGGCTTTCAAATGAGCGTGCTGCACGCCCTCGCAGGCCTGGATGAAGAGCTCGATTCTCGCTTCGATGCCCAGCCTGTGCTCGTCGCAGTACTCGGTGATCGGCACGCCGGGCACGTACTCCATCACGAAGTAGGGCTGACCGTGCCGGGTGGTCCCGGCATCGAAGACCTTGGCGATCGCCGGATGGTCCATGATGGCGAGCGATTGCCGCTCGGACTGAAAGCGCTGCACGACCTCCTCGTCGTACATTCCGGCCTTGATGAGCTTCAACGCGACCTGACGGCGCACGGGCGCGGTCTGCTCCGCGAGCCATACTTGCCCCATGCCTCCCTCGCCCAGCTTGCGCAGCAGGCGAAAGCGCTCGGCAAAGAGCTCACCTTCAGCCAGGACGCCGGTCACTCGCGATTCGCCGCCCGATGGCAAGAATTGCGAGCCTATGTCAGCGCCCGCCTTCAGGAGCGACGCGAGCTCGGCGCGCAGCGCCCGGTCGTCAGCGCAGACCTCGTCGAGAAACTCCGACCGCCGGCTCGGGTCGACTTGCAGACCCCGGTACAGTAGCTCCTTGATCTGCTCCCAGCGCGCGTCGCTCATGGGTGAGACCGCCTTCAGACTTCCGGCGCGTGCTCGCGGGCGCGACCATGGGCCGGCGCCATTCCGAGCTCGCGCCGCAAGCGCGGGGCGAGCAGCAAGAGGAGCAGCCCGCCTGCGCTCACGATCACGGCATGAAGCAGCCAGAACTCGGTCGACGACCAGCGTTCGTACAGGCCTCCGATTCGTCCGCTGATCGCACTGCCCGCAAACATCGATAAATAATAGACACCGATCATCAACGCGTTGACGGCGGCGGGTGCCGAGCGCGAATAGAGCGCAAGCGCGACGGGCGCGAAGTAGATGTAACCGACGCCGGAGATAAAGTGATAGGCGATCGCCCACGCAAGCGGCACCCTGCCGGGCACCAGAAGCTGGGTCACCCCCAACCACGAGACCGCGAGGCCGAACAGCAGACAGCCGAGGCCGAGTTTCGCAAAATCATCGGGCTCTCTGCCGCCCCTATCCTGCCAGTGCCAGAACTTGAGCATCGGCGGCACCAGTACGATCACCGCGAGCGAATCGACGGCCTGCAGCCAGGGCACCGGCATTCTGAAGCCCCCGATCATCAGATTCACATGGTCCCTCGCCCACAGATTATAGGTATTCCAGATCTGGGTCTGAGCGATCCAGAAGGCCGTCAGCAACGGCAGCATCAGCACCATGAAGGCGATGGTCCGCTTGTCCGTGGGGTTGAGCCGGCGCTGTTCGGCCGCTCGCCGGCGAGCGAGATCTGCCGGAACCTCCCGCCGCCCCGCGACGTAGATCAAAAGACCCACGAGCATGCCGAAGCCCGCGAATCCGAAGCCGTAGTGCCAGCCGAAGCTCACCGCCAGCGCGCCGGTGATCAGCGGGGCGAGGAACGCGCCGGTATTGAGCAGCACGTAGTAGATCTGGAACGCATTCTCCCGCCGGTGATCTGCCTTCGGATAGAGATCCCCGAGCTGTGAGGCGAGGTTGCCGCGCAGACATCCCGCGCCGAGCACGAGCAGCGCCAATGCGATCAGAAACGAGCGCTCGAAGGCCATGCAGAAATGGCCGATCGTCATCAACAACGCTCCGAGCGCGACGGTCCGGCGCCGGCCCAGCAAGCGGTCGCCGAGAAGTCCGCCGAAGATGGGCATCAGATAGACGAAGCCGATGTAGAGCCCGACGATCTGCGAGGCGAGCGCTTGGATCGACAGAGGCCCGGTGAGGCGCTCGATGGCGGCTCGAAAGCCGCCAAAGCCGGCGATGTACTCGATATGACCGGGTTGGAGCAACCGTTCGACCATGTAGAGCACGAGCAGCGCCAGCATTCCATGGAAAGAAATACGCTCCCAGAGCTCGGTCCCGGCGATGAACAGTAGTCCCTTCGGATGGCCGAAGGCCTCTCGGCCGCAGCTCGATGCAGGCGCGCTCATCTCCTCAGCCCATCGAGATCACACTCTGTCGGCGTTTCCATGAGCGCCGGTCCATGCGATAGGTGACCAGCGCGAAGATGGCCCATCCCGAATGAAACACAAACCCCGCGATCACCACCAGCCCACCGCGCACCGGTCCGATGGCGGCGCGCTCCCAAAGATCCAAGAAGCTCTCGAGAGGAGTCGGATGGATCGCGAGCTTGCCGTAGTAAGCAATCGCCTGGATCAGCAGGATATACGCGTAGGTGCGACGCAACCGCCGGCCTACCGCTCGCGCGAAACTGATGTGGTAGCGCGGATTGCGCAGATCGTGCGCGAGCAATTGCGCCCAGGGAGATGCTCGGAAGATGCGCTGTCCCTGCAGCATCGGCGCGTAGAAGTCGGTCTCGAGCAAGCGCGCGCGTGCACGCCAGACGTTGAAGTAACGATAGCGGCGCGCCTCGAGCATCAGAAACATGGTGACGATGAGCGCGACCAGCACCATGGGCAAGGGAGAGGCTTGGGCGCTGCTGAAGGTGGCGGATAAGGCGATGCCGGTCGTGACCACGGCCCAGTTGGTGGTGCTGTCCAGGCGGGTGCGCCATACGGTGCTCCGATACACCTCGCCTCGATACAGATGCGCGAGCGCGCCAATCTCGGCGACCGAGAACTCATCGGTTCGGGCTTCAGCGAGCGAAAGGTCGCTTACATGGGCTTCAGTCAAAACGCGCATCCCCGAGCACGCGGCAGGCCCCGGGAATTATAGCCGTGGGCGGCGACCGAGCGGCAAAACCCCGATTATGTCGACTCGGACGGGATGCATCGCGCCCGCATCCTAGAAATTGAAGCCGACTCCGATATGGCCGTGTAGCGCGAGATTCGGCACGTCCGCATGGCCGTTCACGACGGGTACTGACCAGGCCCAACCGGGCGTCAGGGCTCCTTCCACGACGATGAACCAGTGCTTGGCGAAATAAAAGTATTTCTCCGCAGCCGCTTCCGCGCCGATTCCCGAGAAGAAGTAGCCCGAATTGAAGATTCCGCCGGTACCGCTGGGCCACACTTGGTTGCGCACGGTGTTCTGCGGGTTCGTGACGATGGGTCCGACCCCCAGGTGAAACACGAAACCATCCCACTTCCAGCCGCGACCGACGAAGAAATAGTTGTAGCCGTAATGGATGGCGAAGAACTGGATCTCGGGGGGAGGATTGGAAAGAAACAGCCGGTGATGGATCTGCGCGATCTCCCAGGCCGTGTCGTCGTTCCAATCGCTGATGCGCCAAGCGTAGTAGGGTGACTCCGGCCCGAACGGCTTGGTATCGTAATGCGCCGCCGAAACGTTGATATCCGGATAGCCGTTTTGGTGAACGTTCAAGGGGGTCGGGAAATTCACCGCACTCCCCCCCATGAGCTCCAGCGCTATCGTTTGCTCCGCCTTCGCCGCTGGCGGCCCGGCCAATCCCGCGCTGAGTGAGACGATCGTCAGCCTCACGATGAGCGCGAGGTAGCGAGCGATGCTCCGAATCGCCAATGGGACGGATCGAGCGCTCATCGAAGCCTCCGTACTCGGAATTTCAACCCAATGCCTGCGGTATTTCAACGCGCCTGTGCATCGAGGCCCGCCTCTCTGCCGAGCGCCTCGGCGAATTCCCGTCGCAATGCATATTCGTGGCCGAGATAGCGCGAGGAGAAGTGAAACGGCACGGCGGACCTGACCCCCGCGGCTCGAGCGATCTCTCCCGCAGCACATGCGGTGAGGTGCGCCTTGCGCTCGGCGTGCTCGCGGTCGCTTTCGAGAAACACGGCCTCGATGAACAAGAGGTCCGCTCCTTGCAGGAAAGACTGGAGCGCGGCTCTGTTGCGCGCGTTGTTCGCTGTGTCGGTGACGTAACAGATCCTCTGGCCGGGCACGAACTCGAGAACCTTCTCCTTGAGCTCCCCCAACGCGATCCTGCGCTCCTCGGAGCCATCGCGGGTTCGCCAATGCACTCGGATCGGCGTATCGTCCGGTGCTTCTGCGCGGACCAGCCTCTTGAGCTCGGTGAGCCAGGCGCCGGTCGGGAGCTTGAGCTCCTCGAGCCGGTTCTTCCACACATTGATGTGCACGCCTTCCTCGAATGCAAACGCGAGGGAGACGATGTCATGATGCTCGAGCGGTACGGCACGCACACGAAATGAGGGAGTTTCCAGCAGCACCCCGCGCTCGACCAAGCCGTCCGCAAGCGTCTCACGCTCGAACCGAGTGCGGCTCCGAAACCGGGCGCGCCGCATGCAGCGTTCCCCGTCGAACTCGTGTGCGATGATGACGAAGTCCGTCTGGTAGTTGTGGACCAAATTCCAGGTGTACGCAGCCAGCTTGTGCTCGAGCTGCGCGATGAATCTCGAGGGCCCGTACAGACTCACGCCGGCGTCCCGACCCAGACAGACACGTAGCAGGTGGTCGAAGCCCGAGAAGTGATCCATGTGTGTATGCGAGACGAACACGTCGCTCACGCGCAGAAGCTTGCGGGTGGGGAGCGCCGTGATATCGCCGATGTCGAAGAGTATCGCGCGGCGCTCGAACTTCAGGTCGATGTAGATCCCGGGGTCACCGAACGTCCGGTTGGTGAGTTGCACATGAAAAATGGGGCGCACGATGCGCGCGCTCAGGATTTCTTGGGGTAATCGAGCGTCGCACGCGCGAGGGTGGTCTTGCCGATTTTCGACCAGGACTTCACGTCGAAAACGAGCTCCGCGACCGCGGAGGTCGGCATGCGGGCAATCTCGCTCGACAAGCGCTGAGCGAGGCCCGCGAGCGCGGGGTTATGGCCGAAGAGCATCACGCGCCTCAGCTTATCGTCGAGCGCTCGAATCACTGCGAGCAGCTCACCCTCCGTGCCCGGGTACAGCCGCTCATCCACCACGATATCCTTGAGCTTGTAACCGAGCTTCGCGGCGATGATCGTCGCCGTGGCGAGCGCCCGTCGCGCCGGGCTCGACAGGATCAGGTCGGGCTGCACATCGCGCTTCGCCAGCCGCTTGCCCATCCTCGGAGCGTCAAGCGCACCGCGATCGGCCAATGGCCGATCGCGGTCCGCCAGCCGCGGATCGTCGCGGCTCGACTTCGCGTGGCGAACGAGAAACAGGGTTTTCATGTGCGGGAAAAGCCTCAACGCTCTCTAGATAATCCAACGCCGGTGCACGCGCAGCAAGTAAAGCTTTTCGACCGTCCACGATGTTGCGAAGCAGCATCCCGCATTGGCTCTATGGCCGCATCTCTATGGCCGCATGAAATTGTTGTGCAAGAGCAACATTTTTCTCGAACACTATGTTGCCTCGCAGCGTGAGACGCCGTCGCTGCCCTCTGCTGGCGGGCCACGATGCTCTCCGATGGCGTGCGCAAAGAGCCGTCTTGCAATTAATGTCAACATAAGGCTGCATTTGTCATAGCATCGTCATCTAAGACCACGAGGATGGCAGAGTTGCGCTGCCACAAACTGTTGGGATGCAGTAAGAAACGCTTCAGGCGTCGTGTTTAGCTCTAGTCGATGAAGGGAGAGAAGTCGTGACTAAGAAACGCGTGATCAAGAACAACCGGCTGACTGTGGCTGTTGCGACCGTGTTGAGCGGTTGTGCGGCCGCTGCAAACGCTGCGGAGACCACGGCTACCGGCGCAACCGCCGAGACCGGGCTCGAGGAGATCGTGGTCACTGCGCAACGCCGCACGGAGACGATCCAGAACGTCCCGATCACCATCCAGGCGATGACCGGCGAGCAGTTGAGCGTCGCGGCGGTCACGACGCTGGACGATGTGCTCAAGTACCTGCCGAATGTCACTTACAGCACGAACGGTCCGGGCCAGGGCAACATCTACATGCGGGGCCTCTCCGCCGGTTTCGCCGGCAACCAGTCGAGCGCGACGATCAATCCGTTCCCGAACGTTGCCTTGTACCTCGATGATCAGTCGATGACCTTCCCGGCGCGCAACGTCGATGTCTACATGGTCGACCTGGAGCGCATCGAGGTGCTCGAGGGTCCGCAGGGGACTCTCTTCGGCGGCGGTGCCGAGGCCGGTGCACTGCGCTACATCACCAACAAGCCGAAGCTCAACGTCACCGAGGGCAACGTCGAGGCGTCCTACGGCGTCACCGCGCACGGTGATCCTAACTCCTCCGCCAACGCGATGATCAACCTGCCGCTCATCCAGGATGTGGCGGCGGCACGCGTGGTCGTCTACACCGATCATCGCGGAGGCTACATCGACAACGTGCCGACGACCTTCACGCGCCTGCCCACCGACTTCGGGCCCGAAAGCTACGGGCTCGCGGGCTATCCGGCGAACGCTCCGAGCGCGAACAACTATGACCTCGCGGCACGGGCCCAGAACCCCGTCAGCTACACCGGCGTGCGCGGCGAGTTGCTCCTTCAGTTCAACGAAGACTGGAACCTCCTGCTCCAGCAGACCTATCAGAACATGGAAGCCGACGGCATGGATGAGCAGTACCCCGTCAGCTCGGAGGGCCAGCCGCTCGGCCCTTGGGAAGAAACTTCGTTCGTGCCGGTTTGGGACAAGGACAAGTGGGAGAACACCGCCTGGACGCTCAACGGTAAGTTCGGCAACATCAAGGCCGTGTACACGGGCTCCTATCTCTCCCGCACCATCGACAATACGCAGGACTACACGAACTATGCGCGCTCGAAGTTCGGCTTTTACTACACCTGCACCGGCGGTCCCAAAACCGACGGCCTGATCGGCGCCGGCTTTCCCTACACCTGTTACTCGCCGGTACTGTCCTGGCACGACTACGTCGAGACCACTCACCAGAGCCACGAGATGAGATTCTCGACGCCGGACGAGTGGCCGGTGCGGGCCCTCGTCGGCGCGTTCTGGGAGGAGCTCGACATCAAGGACGACATGAACTTCCTCTACAAGTCGATCCCGTCCTGCACGCCGGCGAACCTCGCGCTCTACCAGGCGGGGACTCAAGTCTGCGTCGGCGATACCCAGCCCCTCCCGGGGCTCTACGCCATAGATCCCACGCTGCGCAACGACGACGTGGCCTTCGGCGAGGACGCCGAGCGCGGCTACAAGCAGTGGGCAGGGTTCACCTCCATCGACTACGACATCATTCCGAAGACACTGACGCTCACGGGCGGTACGCGGTACTACCACTACATGGAGGGCGAGCACGGCACCCAGTACTCGACCAGCACCGCTAGCGCCGGCGTTCCCAACGGCCAGGTCCTGCCCACCGACAACGCGATCACCGCGGCAACGCACGCGGTGGACTACCACGGCTTTCGCAGCCGCGGGAACCTGACCTGGCACGTCACTCCCGATGCGATGGTCTATTACACCTACTCGCAGGGCTTCCGGCCCGGCGCCGCCAATCGCTTGGACAGCGCCGAAGTGAAGATCGACGTCAATCCGGCGACCGGTCTGCCGACGGTTGGCTACGATCCGAACCCGACGCTCGTCAAGCAGTTCCGCAAGCCCTATACCTACCCGCCCGACACGTTGACCAACAACGAGATCGGCTGGAAGACGGAATGGTTCGACCATCGGCTGCTCGTCAACGGTTCGGCGTACGTGATGAACTGGGACAATGTCCAGACGCTGATCTATAACCCGCCGGTGTACGGCAACACGACCTTCGGTGTGAAGGGCCCCGACTATCGCATCAAGGGCTTCGAGCTGCAGCTCGTCGGCAAGGTCACCGACGGCTTGACCATGCAGGGCTCGGTGTCCCACAACAACGCCAGGGAGACGAATTCACCGTGCATCGCCTCGGTAGGCGGGGCAAGTGCGCCGGACGGGATAGCCGGCAACCCGACGCCGCTCGGCCAGTGCATCACGGAGGTGTGGAACTCGGCGCAGCACGAGAACATCCCCGTCTTGAATCCGCTCGGCGTGGTCGGGGCGAGGCCTGCGTTCTCGCCAGTGCTGCAGTTCAACGTGCATGCGCGCTATGACTGGACGATCGACGAGTACAAGACGTTCGTCACCGTGGGTGCCAGCCACATGGGCTCGATGAACAACGAGCCGAGCAGCTTCACGCCGGGCGCACCCTACACTCTTGCGGTCCCCACCACTTGGCTGCTGTACAACCAGCCGGGCTACACTATCTACGATGCGGCGCTCGGCGTTGCCAAGGACCAGTGGCGCGTCGAGGCCTACGGCACGAACCTCACCAACTCCGATGCGAGCCAGTTCACCTCCTCGGCCCAGTTCATCCAGTCGCAGGTGCCGCTGCGGCCGCGCGTGCTGGGCTTGAAGATCGCCATGAAGTTCTGATGCGGCGAGCGGGGGCGGCCTATCAGGCCGTCCCCGGCCCGTGCGGCGCCTTCCCCGGTGGCCGCACACGGGAGGCAGCCGGCCGCCGCCCCACTTGCGCTAGACTTTCGGGGCGGGCAGCGATGCCCATCGTGCTTTTAGCCTACAAGTCCATGACCGCGATCGCAGCTGCCGAGCCTTCCCCACCCGCTCAACGGGAAGTGACCCAAGTCCGTGCCCTCATCAAGGCGCGGCGCTTTGCCGAGGCCGCAGAAGCGGCCTGCCGGCTCACTGCCGTAACCCCCGATCACCGCGAGGCGCTCTACCTCCTCGCGCTAGCCCAGCGTCAGGAGCACAGGCCGGCCGATGCACTCGTGACGCTCGCCGAGCTCGAGCGTCACCACCCTCGGGTCGGCCGTCTTTATCAGGAACGCGGCCACTGCTACGTGGCGCTCAAGGATGCACCGAAGGCGATCGCGGCCTATCGGAAGGCGGTCCAGATCAACGCGACGCTGGCGGCGAGCTGGAGCATGCTCGAGGGCCTGTATCGGTTGGTCGGGGATGCTCGCAACGCGGCCTTCGCAGCCGGGCAGACGGCGAGGCTCAAATCGCTTCCCCCGCCGGTCCTCGCTGCCACCAACCTCTACTGCGAGGGCGACCTCACGGGCGCCGAGAAGATGATCCGCGCGTTCCTCCTGGAGCACGGCGACCAGATCGAGGCGATGCGGCTCCTCGCCCGGATCGGGTCCGATCGCGAGGTGTACGACGACGCGGAGCTCCTGCTCGCCGCGGTGCTCGAGCGCGTGCCCGATTACGCCGCGGCGCGCTACGACTATGCGAGCGTCCTCATGGAGCGCCACAGGTACCGCGAGGCGCGGGTCGAGCTCGATCGGCTCCTCACCGGGGAGCCCGACAGCCTGGACTTACGCACGCTCTATGCCGCAGTCCTGGTGGGTCTCGGCGAGCACGAGGCGGCGCTCGAGCGTTATCGTGCCCTGCTAAAACAGGTGCCGGCCGAAGGTCCCGCAGCAGCTGATTACCATTTGTCCTCTGCCCATGCGCTGAAGACGCTGGGACGTCAGGCGGAAGCGATCGATGAGTACCGGGCGGCGGCCCGCGCTTGGCCGGGATTCGGCGACGCCTACTGGAGCCTCGCGAACTTGAAGACCTACCGCTTCACCGATGCCGAGCTCGACCAGATGCGTGTCGCGGAGAGTGCGCCGGCCACGGGCCTCGTCGACCGCTATCAGCTCTGCTTCGCGCTTGGCAAGGCGTACGAGGACCGCGGCGAATACGGAGAATCGTGGCGCTGGTACGAGCGCGGCAATGCGCAGAAGCGCGCCGAGAGCCGTTATCGGCCAGAGCCGATCGAGCGCAACACGGCGAACCAGCAGAGGATCTGCACGCGCGAATTCTTCGCCGAGCGGCAGGACTACGGTGTTGCGAGCAATGAGCCGATCTTCATCATCGGGCTTCCGCGCTCGGGGTCCACCCTGGTCGAGCAGATCCTCGCCTCGCATTCGCAGGTGGAGGGAACGCAGGAGCTCGCCGATGTGCCGCGCTTAGTCGTGGAACTGCAGGGCCGCGAGCCCGACCTCGAGCATCCGCGCTATCCCGCGATTCTTGCCGAGCTGCCGCGCGAGGCCTACATGCGCTTCGCGACCCGCTATCTCGAGGACACGCGCATCTACCGCACCGGCAAGCCCCGGTTCATCGACAAGATGCCGAACAACTTCCGCCATGTCGGCTTGATCCATTTGATGTTTCCGAACGCGACGATCATCGACGCTCGACGCGAGCCGATGGCCTGCTGCTTCGGCATCTTCAAGCAGCTCTTCGCGCGCGGCCAGGAATTCGCCTACAGCATCCCGGATATCGCGCGCTACTACCGCACCTACCTCGAGCTCATGGAGCACTGGGACCGGGTGCTGCCGGGACGGGTGCTGCGCGTCCGGTACGAGGAGGTGGTCGAGGATCTCGAGGGAAACGTGCGGCGGATTCTCGAGCACTGCAAGCTGCCCTTCGAGCCGGCCTGCCTCGAGTTCCATCGCACCGAGCGCAGCATCCGCACGGCGAGCTCCGAGCAGGTGCGCCTGCCCATCTTTCGCGAGGGCCTCGATCAGTGGCGGCGCTTCGAGCCCTGGCTCGGGCCGCTGCGCGAGGCGCTCGGCAATGCGCTCGAGCGCTATCGGTGCTAGTGGCTCGCCCGAGGGTGCCGATGCCGCCGCGACGGAATGACCCCTGCCCCTGCGGGAGCGGGCGCAAGTTCAAGCACTGCTGCGGCCGGGAGCCGGCCGTGGCAAACTCACCGGCAAGCTCAGTGAACGTATCGCGCGCGTGGGAGCTTCTCTCCGCAGGACGCGCGGCACAGGCCGAAGCCGAGTGTGAGCGGCTGCTCGCGCACACGCCGGCACCGGGTGAGGCCCTCATTTGCCTCGGGCTCGCCCGCCGCGCGCAGGGCAAGGATGCGCTGGCCGCGCTCGAGTCGGCGAGCCGTGCATTAGCGCATGATGCGAAAGTGCACTACCTCCTTGGGCAAGCGCTGGAGGAGCACGGTCTCCTCGAGCGCGCGGCCGAGAGCCTCACGCGGGCGGTGGCCCTGCGACCCGGCTTTGCCGATGCGCACAACGACTTGGGGCGCGTGCTCCTCGCGCTCGGCCGGACCGACGCCGCGATCGCGAGCTGCCGGCGTGCACTCGAGATCCAGCCGCATTTCGCGGCGGCCCTCGGCAACCTCGCGAACGCCGAGCGCGCACGCGGTGCCCTCGGAGCGGCGATCGAGGGCTACCGCCGGATGATTGCGCTCGAGCCGGGACTCTCCGAGGCCCACCGCAATCTCGGCAGTGCGCTCATCGAGTCGGGCAATGCGGGGGCGGGAATCGATGCCTTGCGGCGGGCACTCGAGCTCAAGCCGGACTTCGCGGCCGCCGTCACGCAGCTCGCTCGGGCGCTCGCTGCCGTCGGCCGTGCGAGCGATGCGATCCCTTATTACGAGCGGCTACTCGAGCACGGCCGCCGGGCGGACACGCTGAACGACTACGGGACGCTCCTCGCCGGGCTCGGCCGCTTCGAGGCGGCGGCGCGCTGCTTTCGCGATGCGCTGGCGCTGGCACCCGGCGATGCGCGAGCCTGCGCCAACCTCGGCCACGTGCTTCACTGTCTGGGCGATCACCGCGCCGCCATCGATTGCTCCCGGCGCGCGATCGCCCTCGACGCGCGGCTGCCGGAAGCGCACTTGCATCTCGGCAACGCGCTGCTCGCGATCAACGAGATCCATGCGGCGGAGGCGGCCTACCGCGCCGGACTCGAGATCGCGCCCGACCACGCACCGCTTCACATCGCCCACGCGATGGCCGAGCGGGCGATCGGCCGTGTCGATGAGGCCGCCGCCAGCACCCGGCGAGCACTCGCTCTGCGCCCCGATGCCGCCGATGCAATCGCGTTGCTCGGGAGCCTGGCGATCGATCGCGGGCGGTTCGAGGAGGCCGAGCGGCTGCTCAAGCACGCGCTCACGGTGAGTCCCGATTTGCCGGAGGCCCTGATCGGTCTCACGGCGGTGCGCAAGATGACCGCTGCCGATGCGCCGTGGCGGGACGCAGCGGAGCGCGTGCTCGCACGGAGCCTCCCGGTCGCACATGCCATCAGTCTGCACCATGCCCTCGGCAAGTACTGCGATGACGTCGGCGACGTCGACGCGGCGTTCGAGCATCATCGCCGGGGTCACGAGCTTGCCCGCCGCAGCCGCCCGCCTTACGACCGTGCTGCAACCACCGCACGGGTGACGCGCACGCTCGCCGCGTTCGACCCGCGTGCGCTCGAGGCGCTGCGGCCG
>Ga0187781_10002692_pt1 | contig 13445 bp, 12 predicted proteins | sample 0715_SJ02_MP02_2_FD_132447 | JGI IMG/M metagenome (GOLD analysis project Ga0187781, IMG submission 132447) | Tropical peat soil microbial communities from peatlands in Department of Meta, Colombia - 0715_SJ02_MP02_20_MG | ecosystem: Environmental > Terrestrial > Soil > Wetlands > Peat | place...
GGCATTGCAGCGTCTGCTCGTCGCCCGCGACGCGCTCGAGCGCGAAGAAGCGTTGGCCAAGGAGCGGATCGCCGAACTCGACCGCAGGCTCGCGCAATACGCCTCCGATCTGCAGCGCGAGCGCACGCTCGCGGCTGACGCGGCCGCGGCGCTCGAGCGGCTCGATACCGAGGAGCAAGCGCTCAAGACCGAAGCGCAGGCGAGCGCCGCGCAATTGAGCGGCGTCAACGATCGCCTCGGCGCGGCGGAAGCAGCGCTGGCGGCGTCCGAAAAAGCCTTCGCCGAATTGACCGGCGCGCTCGCCGATCTGACTGCGCGCCGCAATCAGCTCCAGACTGCGGTGCACGATCACGCGCAGCGCGCGGCGCGGCTCGAAGCCGAGCTTGCCAATATCGAGGCCGGCCTCGCCGCGTCCGACAGCGGCGCCCCGGATGTTGCTGCGCTCGCCGCGGCTCTGTCGCAGGCGCAAACAGCGCTCGGCGAAGCCGAGGAAGGTGCGCGCGCCGCCGAGGCTGGGCATTCGCAGGCGCGCGATGAGATCGACGCCGCGCGCGCTCCGCTCGCCGCCGCCGAGAAGCGCGTGCAGCGGCTGGAAACCGAAGCCAAGACCATCGGCAAGCTCTTGGCGGTCGAGAACAAGAATCTCTGGCCGCCGGTGATGGACGCGCTCAGCGTCGACGAAGGCTACGAGAAGGCGCTCGGCGCCGCGCTCGGCGACGATCTCGATGCGCCGGTCGATCCATCGGCGCCGATGCGCTGGGCGGGCGTGGAGATTGATCCATCCGACCCGGCTTTGCCCGAGGGCGCTCAACCGCTTTCCGGCTTTGTGCGGGCGCCGGCAGAGCTGGCGCGGCGGCTCGCGCAAATCGGCGTGGTGGAGCGCGGCGACGGGCCGCGCCTATCGGCTCTGCTGAAGCCCGGGCAGCGGCTGGTCACACGCGAAGGCGATTACTGGCGCTGGGACGGCTTTGCCGCCGCGGCGCACGCGCCGACCGGCGCGGCGCGGCGGCTCGCCGAGCGCGGCCGGCTTGCCGCGATCGAAAGCGAGTTGACGACGGCGCGCGCGGAGATGGAGAGCAAGGTGCGCGCGCTCGAAGCCGCCGAGGCGACGCGCGCGGCCGCGGCCGCCGCCGAAATCAAGGCGCGCGCCCGGTGGCGCGAGGCGCAGCAATTCGCCGATTCCGCGCGCGAAGGACACGCCGCCGCCGAGCGCGAGATCGCCCGCAACGCCGCGCGCATCTCGGCGCTGCAAGAGGCGCGGCAGCGCACCTGCGCGAGCCGCGACGAAGCGATCGCCGCGCGCGCGGAAGCCGAAAACGCGCTGAGCGCGCTGCCACCTGCCGCCGAGCTTGAAACCAAGCTAGCGCAGGTCAACGAGGACGTCGCGCGGGATCGCGCGGCGCTCGCCGAGGTGCGCGTCGAAGCGCAGACGATCACGCGCAACGCCGAGCTCGCCAATCGCCGCCTGCAGGCGATCGTCGGCGAGCGCGCCGAATGGAGCGAGCGCAAGAACAAGGCCGCGGCGCAAATTGAAACCATCGGCCAGCGCACGGAGGAAGCAAAGACCGAGCGCGCCGAGCTCGACCAGGCGCCGGAGCGATTCGCCGCGCAGCGGCAGGCGCTGATCGACGAAATCGAGACGGCGACCGCCAACCGCCGCGCCGCCGCCGATCGCCTGGCGGAAGGCGAGACCGCGCTCGCGGCCGCCGACAAGGCCGCGCGCACCGCCCTCGAAGCCGTCGGCGAAGCGCGCACCGAAGCCGCGCGCGCTGAAGAACGCCGCGACGGCGCCGCGCGCCGGCTCAGCGACATCGAGCACGAAATCCGCGATTCGCTCGACGTCGAACCGATCGTTGCCGCCGAGATCGCGGAACTGAAACCCGAAGAGCGACTGCCGGAGATTGCCGAAGTCGAAGGCAAGCTCGACCGCATCCGCCGCGAGCGCGAGCGCTTGGGCTCGGTCAATCTTTTAGCCGAGCAGGAACTCAACGAAGTCGAGGGCCAGCACGCCAAGCTCATCGCCGAACGCGACGATCTGGTGGAAGCGATCCGACGGCTGCGGCAAGGCATCGGCAGCCTCAACAGCGAGGCGCGCGAGCGGCTGCTGGCGTCGTTTGCCACTGTGAACGCCAATTTCCAGAAGCTGTTCAGCGAACTGTTCGGCGGCGGCACCGCCGAGCTGCAATTGATCGAAAGCGAGGATCCGCTGGAGGCCGGCCTGGAAATCTTGGCGAAGCCGCCCGGGAAGAAGCCGGCGACGCTCTCGCTCCTCTCCGGCGGCGAGCAGGCGCTCACGGCGCTGGCGCTGATCTTCGCCGTGTTCCTCACCAATCCGGCGCCGATCTGCGTGCTCGACGAAGTGGATGCGCCGCTCGACGACTATAACGTCGAGCGCTTCTGCGATCTGCTCGGCGAGATGACGCGCTCGACCGACACGCGCTTTGTCATCATCACGCACAATCCGATCACCATGGCGCGCATGAACCGCCTCTACGGCGTCACCATGGCCGAACGCGGCGTGTCGCAACTGGTCTCGGTCGATCTCGAAGGCGCGGTGAAGCTGCGCGAAGCAAGCTGACGCGCTGTTTGTCGCATCGCGCGCAAGTCGCGCAACGCAGAACAACAGAAAACAAATGAAAAACGGCAGCCGCAGAGGAAAACGGCCGCCGTTTCTCACACTACGCACGCAACGACAGGGGAGAAGACACCGGCCTCATCGAGACCGGAGGGAGAAGATTTAGACTAGTAGGGCGCGACGCCCTCAAACACCGTGCCGGTCAACGGGTCCGGCGGCAGGGGTCGGCCCGCGGGTGCGACTCCGGCCCAGTAATCGCGGTTGTAGTAGGAGTCCGCGTACGGCGGCTGCACCTGAGTGCCGACGTGCGTCACGTGCCGTTTCGGCTGCGCGGAGGCAACGCCCGCCGACGCAATCAAAAGCGTCGCGGCAACGATGGCGGTGATCTTACCAATCATGTCGATCTCCACTTCCATTCCTGATCCTGAAAAGTGCCGGCCCTGCACGAGCGGCCGGAACGAACCGATGCGTTTGCCTTCGGTCCAAAAATGAATATGTGCGTGAAGCTGCAGTTTGATATCGCTTGTATTGTGAAAGCCCCTTTCGACGGCGATGAACAATCAATGCGTCACCCGCCTTATCCAGATGCAATCTGCCTAGCTTCGCGTCTGCTTTGCGTTTTTGGAAGACGTGACAAACGCAAAACGCGCAGCAGCCTTCATCGGCATGCGTGCGAGGAGTAAGGGAGCAACGGGTGCGTAGTGCCGAGCATCGGCTTCACGCCGAATCTGCCGGGGCTCACGGAGCTGAACCATGCGAGGAACGCGATTTGCCGAGCTCAACGCCTTCGTGGCCGTCGCCGAGCAGGCAAGCTTCACCAAGGCGGCGCGCCGGCTCGGGCTTTCCACCGCAACGCTGAGCCAGACGGTGCGCGCGCTGGAAGATCATCTCGGCGTGCGGTTGTTGAACCGGACCACGCGCAGCGTCGCACCGACCGATGCCGGCGAGCGGCTGCTCGCACAACTGCGGCCGCTGCTCGATGGATTCGAGGCGGCGATCGAATCGGTCAACGACTTTCGCGAAACGCCGGCAGGGCATCTGCGGCTGACCATGCCGCCGCCGGTGGCGAGGTTCGTGCTTGCGCCCGCGCTCGCGCGTTTCATCGCGCGCTATCCCGAGATCGTACTGGAGACCACGGTCGAATCCGGGCTGACCGACATCGTCGCCGATCGTTTTGACGCGGGCTTTCGCCGCGGCAATCTAGTGGCCCGCGACATGATCGCGGTGCGCGTCACCAACGATCTGCATTATCGCGTGGTCGCCTCGCCGGATTATGTGGCCCGCCACGGCCGACCGCAGATGCCCGCCGATCTGCATGCACATAATTGCATTCGCTATCGCCTGCCCGGCGGCGGATTCATCCCCTGGCTGTTTGTTGCCGACGGCAAGCTGCTCGAATTCGACGTGAGCGGCTCTCTCATCGTCATCAACGATCCGGAACTCGTACTCAATGCCGCGCTGCAGGGCATCGGCGTCGCCTATCTCTACGAGGAATATGTGGCGCGGATGATTGCGGACGGCCGTCTGGTCAGCCTGCTGGACAAGTCCGTGCTGCCGGTGACCGAAGGCTTCTTTCTATTTTATCCGAGCCGGCGGCAGAACTCGGCGGCGCTGCGTGCGTTGATCGATTTTCTCCGCGGCGAATTGCGGCAGAACGGCAACGGCGCAAGGAACCAATTGATTACGATGGCTTAGCGTCCCGACCTAACAATAACCTCCCCGATTATTCGGCGGGACAGAACAACGCTTTCGGGATTCAGGCAATTCACCGGCCGGCCGGCCGCAGACAGATCGGCGGCGGACCGGTTAACCGGACACCAGCGCAGCCGCGAGCTGCGCACCATCAGCGGGGCGAAACCATGCTGAACAGGATAGCGAGTGGGCTAGCGGCTCTTGCAGAATCGCCCATCAGCCTGCCGTTGCAGGCGATCGCGAACGATTGGCGACAAACACTCGTGCGCGTCACCTTCGGTATCTTCGTTGGCGGTCTCATCACGCTGCTGATCCTGCTCTACAGCGGCATCGTCATTGTTTGAACTTTCGGCCGCGCGGCTGCTGCAACGGCCCGCCTGGCCCGCGATCCGACACGATTTGGAATCGGATCGCAGCTTGCGCCGACGCTTTCGACCGGCGGGACAGTCGGCAGAGCCGCTCAGTCATTCCCAAGCTTGAACAGGCGCCGCGCGTTGGTACGCCCGATCTTCATCTTATCGTTCTCGCTGATCGGGCAAGCGTCGAACCAAATGGCCGCATGGTCGATATTTTCGAATGGCCAATCGGTCGAGAACATAATGCGCTCGGCGCCGACTTCCAGCATGGCGTTGAGCAGCGCCGGGGTGTGGAAATTGCCCGACGTGGTGACGAAGAAATTTTCGCGGAAATATTCGCGGATCGGCCTCTTCGCCGGATAGGTGTTGCGCTCGGCGATCCAGGCATTGGCGTTGTCGACGCGCCAGAGCGCAAACGGCAGGTTCTCGCCCATATGGCCGAGGATGATCTGCAGGCGCGGATGCGCGTCGAACAACCCTGAGCCCATCAGCCGCAGCGCATGCACGGCCGTCTCCTGGCCGAAGGCCCAGATCGGGCCCATCAGCCAGCCGTGGCCTTCATAGATCTTGGCGTCGCGCGGCAGCGGATTGCGCGGATGCAGATAGAACGGCGCCTCGAGCCCCTCCGCCACGGCCCAGAACGGCCGGTACTGCGGCAGATCGTAATAGACGGCGGTCTCGGCGTCGCCGACCTGTGAGAAGCCGTTCACCAGCGCGCCGCGAAAGCCGTACTCTTTGACGCAGCGCTCGAGTTCGCGCGCCGCGAGCTCGGGGTCCTGCATGGCGAGCGCGGCAAGCCCCTGGAAACGGTCCGGCCGTTTGGCTACCTGCTCGGCGAGATAATCGTTTGCCCGGCGCGCCATTTCGTGCGCCTGCGCCGTATCGGGAATTGCCTGCACGGCCGGCGCATTGAGCGACAACAGCATCATCTCGATGCCGTTCTCGTCCATGAGCTTGAGCCGCCGCTCGTGCAGATCGAGCACGCGGCTCTTGACTTCCTGCCAGACGCGATCGGGGAAATAGCCGCGAGAATCGGCGAGCGTTTCCGGAATTGCGAAGTGTTCTTCGAGTGCGATTTTGCCTTGCATACTGTCTCCCCTTGACTCCCCTGAGCGGCCCCCGATCGGCGCCGGCACGTTAATCTTAACATGCTCTTGCCACGCATCTTGTGCCGGGGAAATGGCGAGCGGCTGTCCTGGCATGGTTTTAGCCACGCCCCTGGCCGAGCCCCCTGTCTTGTCCCGTTTCGGGGCAAGTGAGATCGACGCGCGCGCCGATGAATATCCACCAGAACTACACGCTGGCATCGCGGCCGCAAACCAGCCCAGTCCTGCGCGGCTGGGCCGTGGTCTCGCGCGGGACGTTTTCCGGCGCGATTTTCCTGGCCGACGTGGCGCTGATCGTGTCGATGTCGTGCCTGACCGGCATCGCCTACCACCTCGCCGCCTACGGCGAGTACGGCAATATCTCGTCCTATATCCAGGTCGGCGTTCTGGCGGCGAGCATCTTCGCCGTATCCAACCTGTTCCGCCGCGAATACCGCCTGCCGAACTTCTTCAACTTCAAGCCGCACGGCCGGCGCACGATCCAGCTTTGGAACGTGACGCTGATTTGCCTGTTGATGCTCGGCTTCCTGGCGCAGATCAGCGTCGATTATTCGCGCGCCTGGATCGTGCTGTTCTACGTCATGACCCTCGCCGCGCTGATGGTCGAGCGCTACGCCATCGTGCGCATCACCGCGCTCGCGCGCGCGGCCGGACTGCTGTCGGCGATGCGCATCTTTCTCATCGGCACCGGCGCCAATGTCGGCGCCTTCGTCAACCGCTACGAACCCTGGACGCTCGGCATCAACATCGTCGGCTGCCGCTTCTTGACGCCGGTCGTCGCCGCGGCGCCGGTCGAAGAGCGGCGCGCCATTCTCGATCGCGATCTGGCCGAGGCCGCCGCCAGCGTGCGGCAGCTTGAGCCCGACGCCATCTTCGTGCTGCTGCCCTGGTCGGCAACCGAAACGATCGATCGCTGCGCCGAGACCTTCGTCTCGCTGCCGGTCGAAATCCATCTCGGGCCCGAGCAGGTCCTGCATAAATTCGAGGAAGCCAAGCTCTCGACGCTCGGGCCGGTCGCAAGCCTGCAACTGACCCGCCGGCCGCTCACGCGGCGCGAGATCATCGTCAAACGCATCTTCGATCTCGTCTTGGCGGCCGGCGCGCTGGTCATGGCGACGCCGCTGCTCGTTCTGATCGCCATCCTGATCAAGCTCGACAGCCCGGGTCCGATCTTTTTCGTGCAGCGGCGCTACGGCTTCAATCAGCAGCCGTTCCGCATCATCAAGTTCCGCACTATGCGCACGCTTGATGATGGACCAGTGATCCAGCAGGCGCGCCAGAACGATCCGCGGCTGACCAGGATCGGCCGCTTTTTGCGGCGCTGGAACATCGACGAGATCCCGCAGCTCTTCAATGTGCTCACCGGCGATATGTCGCTCGTCGGCCCGCGCCCGCATGCGCTGTCGCACGACCGCGAATACGAGCAGCGCATTTCCCGCTATGCGCGGCGGCACAACGTGAGACCGGGCATCACCGGCTGGGCGCAGATCCACGGTTATCGCGGCGAGACCGATACCGAAGAGAAGATGCGCAAGCGCGTCGAATACGACCTGTACTACATCGACAACTGGTCGCTCTGGCTCGACTTCAAGATCATCGTGCGCACGGTGCTGTCGCGCAGCGCTTATCAGAACGCGTATTAGTTAGCCTGCATACCCAAAAACGCCGTGGCGTCCTCTCTTGCGGGAAAGCCGAAGCCATGCGCTTCAAGAGACGTTTTGCGCGTTTGAGCCATGTGCGATGTCGACTTTCCTCGTGCCCGAGCAGCTCTTTATTCCGAGTCAATATCTTAGGGTAAGCAGCTTGATTGCCCATGGGAGTCGGGTGTAGCTTTGCTCCAATACTACTATGGCGAGCATTGGTGCCGACATGCGCTGCGCGGCGGATCGCGCACGAACTGAAGGGCCATCGCCGAGCAGTTCCCAAGCAAAGCGACGCGCCGCCGGCCAATAAGGCGGGTAGTGGGTCATAGAGTACAAGGTGATTAGCATGACCGATGAGCAACTAGGTGCTGCTGTCGCTGGACTCCAAGACGCCGCCGCAGACCTCCGAGGTACTCTGGTCCGCGAGATAACTTGGTTTGAGCCGCCCGACGCGAAGAATCTGGACCCAATCAGCCTAGCCGCCGGCTTTGGTCTCGTGCTCGCGAGCTCGTTTCTGGCTGGCTTCGAGGAAGAGGCGCGAAGGGCAGCGAAAAAGCTGGGCCGCCAAAGCTTCCGCTGGCTAAGAGGTATGGTTGAGAAATATTTCCGGACGGCTTCAAGTCAACCCAAAAAGCAGAAATCCAACAGTGAGGAGGAAGAGGTATCGCACCTCGCCAGGGACGCCGCAAACACTGCTGCAACTCTGGACCCCGAAACCTATCAGCAGATCTTGACGGCAACTGAGGAGAGGCTCAGCGAAGAGTTACAGGCGACCACTGCGATGCCGAAGAAACGTGCTCAAGACCTGTCGCGAAAAATTAGGACCGCTGCCGAGAAGCATGTGCTGGCGAAGCGGAGGCAACGAAAATGATGCTGACACCGCAGAAGCTAAGATACGACACGAATGCGCTTTCGCGAAGCTTGTTGACCCCGCGATTTGATTACGCCGATGGCGCGCTCGCCATGCATGCAGCATTAGCGGGGTATCAAACGAAGACTGGACGATTTGTAACTGCAATGTGGGTCCGAGTGAGGAATCGCGGCAACATCGGCTATATTGAAATTAAAGATGAAGTTTCCGGGCAATATCGCAGGACTCTGCCCGAGGGCGTTAGCCCGACCAAGGTAATCGATATTGAAGTTGATCCATATCTTGGCGCGGCAAACAAGCTACTGATCGAATTGACAAGACTCATCAGCAGCCTCGCAGCGGGACGAGTCCCCAACATTTGCGGTACTCAGGAGAGAATCGAAATTCAAAGAATGCCGCAAAGTTTCTGGTCTGAGCTTGAACAGCAGCTCGCACGCGTTCAAACCGCGATTGCGCAGACTTACAACTCGTCGATTGTCGCTGCGCGGTCTGAGAGACTTCAACCGCGTCTTTTAGAAATGATCAAAAAGAAAGATGCCGCATCCGTACAGCAGGAGATGGAGGATTTGGGTCGTTCAATTTCCGAACTCCGCTCGCTGTACGCGGCTGACGCGACGCTTGTCGCTTGGGCCACGATTTACCGCGATCTCTGCCACGAGATCTCTGAATATTGTAAAAAATCCAAGATGAGTGCTCCGGAAGCTGCCGCTACGTATATACGGTATGTGGCGTTTGGTGCGACCCCAGGCGGCGTCACCGATCCGATCGGCCTTACCTTGGGCCTCTTGGATAAGACGGCACGAGAAGGTCTGCATGAGATTTCTGCGACAATTGCTGAGCGGTATTTCGACGAGGGATCGGACCTGATCGAAGAGGCATTAGGAAAACGAAGCTTAGACGATTTCGGAGAGGCCCTTTACAAAGCGGGTCCCTTGCTGTTCGCGGCGACGCGTGTCTTCAAGAGCTTGATCGAAGGCAATAGACCGACCGTGCCAGAATCTTCTGCGGCCACATATGCCAAACGCGCCAATGTCGCCGAAGAGCAGGCCGTACGAGTCAATACTTCTTTGCTTAACATGCTCGAAAATCGTGCCGGCGTCAGATGGAACAGTCATCAGGCCCGTGTCGGTGAGGCGCAGTCAAAGGGACCAAAAGCAGCGGACGAGGAAATCACACGGATCATCGAGCAGAATTATTTTTATCCGCGCTGTTGGGAGCGGTATCTGCGCGGACATACGTCTGATCTGCCGCCGCTGGAATGTACAGATTCACCGCAAAAAAATTAAGGGAACTGTCCAACGAAGTTTGAACCTGCAATGGATCTCTGAACCGCAAAAATCTCTCAACATCAGCCTTCCGAAATCGTTGCTCGCGCGTCGATAGGTGATCGAATAAGACGGCGCTTATGTTGCTTGATTAAGGATGCGATTGGCACTTCGCAGACCTAACCGGCGTCCGCCGCTACCCCACCAGTACGGAGATCGCGAAGGCGGCGCCGAGCGTCACCAAGGCCGTGGAGAGCCATAGCGCGCCGATCATGAGCCAGACCGGCCGCGGCTTGTGCAAGGTCGCTGACGGCGGGTCGACCCAGGATTCGAGCGCGGGCTCGGCCCGGCGCAAGGCCGCCGCCGCCCGTTCGATGGCCGCGATTTCGCGCTCGAGGTGCTCGCGGTCGGCGGCGGCAAGAAGACCGGAATCGTCGGGATCGGCGGCCGCGCGCCGGCGCCCGTCAAGCGCGGCGGTGTCGTGCGTCTTGTCGTCGCCTGCGGCCGCGCCGGAGGGGAGAAAATCGCGTGGTTGATCCGACATGGGTGGCACCTTTGCGTATCCTCCTATCGCAGGCAGCCCGCCCCAGCGATATTCATCCCGAGCTAACCTTAACGGAGCCACGATTTGCCCTATTTTTCTCGGGAAAACTATGCGCGGCGGCCCGTTTGAAACAAAGCCGCCGCCGTTTATCGCTATGCTGCTTGCATTGCCGTCAGCCGCGTTGCGGCTATCAGATCGTAGGCAAGCCGGAGGATTTTGCCGATGGGTACATCGACACTGATTGTTCTCGCCATCATCGTTGTTTTAGTTTTGTGGGCGATCGGGATCTACAACGGCCTGGTCTCCATGCGGCAACGGGTCAACCAGGCCTTCGCCGACGTGGACGTGCAATTGCGCCAGCGGCACGATCTCATTCCCAACCTGGTGGAGACGGTGAAGGGCTATGCCGCGCACGAGCGCGGCACGCTCGACGAGGTGGTCAAAGCGCGCAACGCTGCGGTCGCCGCGCAAGGCACGCCGCAGCAGGCGGCGGCGGAGAACCAGCTTTCCGGCGCGCTGCGCCAGCTCTTTGCGCTGTCGGAGGCCTATCCCGATCTAAAGGCCAATGCCAACTTCCAGCAATTGCAATCGGAGCTGACCGATATCGAGAACAAGATCGCGGCGGCGCGCCGTTTCTTCAACAACGCCGTGCAGGAATACAATACGGGCATCCAGCGTTTCCCGGCCGCTCTGTTCGCCTCGTCCTTCGGCTTTGCGCCGAAGGATTTTTTCGATCTCGGCGAAGAGCGCAAGACCGTCGGCGAAGCGCCGCAGGTGAAGTTTTAGCGGAGTCATTCGGGGGCCGAGCAAAGCGAGGAGCCCGGAATCCATAACCACGGCCGCATCAGATATGAGACGACCCGCCGAAAACCTCACGCTTCGTGATTATGGATTCCGGGCTCGCGGCCTTCAGCCGCGCCCCGGAATGACGCGATAACAATGGCCGCCTACGGGCTCTACAGCCATATCCAATCCAACCGGCGCCGCTCGATCGCGCTCCTGATCGGGCTGTTCTTTCTCGTCTACGTGCTGGTCTATGCCGGGGCGCTGGTGGCGGAAGCACTATCGATCGACGCCGATCTCAACACGCTGATGCAGCGCGCCGGAAGCGACTTGATCAGTGCGGCGCCGATAGCGACGATCGGCACAGCACTGTGGGTGGTCATCGCCTATTTTTTCCATCAGAGCATGATCGACGCCGTCACCGGCGCGCGCGAGGTGACGCGGCAGGACGAACCGCGGCTCTACAATCTTCTGGAAAATCTTTGCATCTCGCGCGGCATCACCATGCCGAAGCTCAAGATCATGGATTCGGAGGCGCTCAACGCCTTCGCCACGGGCATGAATCAGAAGCAATATTCGATCACGGTCACGTCCGGCTTGCTTGGCAGGCTCAACGACGCCGAAATCGAATCGGTGCTCGGCCACGAGCTCACCCATATCCGCAACGGCGACGTGCGCATGATGGTGGTCGCTGTCATCATCGCCGGCGTGGTGTCGTTCGTCGCCGAGCTCGTATTCCGGCTCTGGTTCTATAACGGCATTCGTTTCCGCAGTTCGCGCTCCGACGACCGGCGCGGCGGCGGGGCGGGCGTCGCCATCCTGATCGCGATCGGGCTCTTGATCCTCGCCTATGTGCTGTCCTTCGTCATTCGGCTCGCGCTCGGAAAGGCGCGACGGCGGCACCGGCCTGGCGATTCTGATCGCGATTGCATTACTCGTCGTCGCCTACGTCCTGTCCTTCGTCATTCGCCTGGCCCTGTCGCGCTCGCGCGAGTTTCTCGCCGACGCAGGCTCGGTCGAACTCACGCATAATCCCGATGCCATGATTTCCGCGCTGCGCAAGATCGAGGGCCGCGGCGAATTGCAGCGCGTGACCTCCGCGGTAATGGAAATGTGCATCGACAATCCACGCGAAGGCTTTGGCGAACTGTTCGACACCCACCCGAGCGTCGACAGCCGCGTCGCGGCATTGGTCAAGTTCGCCGGCGGCCATGACCCCGGCCCGATCGCGCTGCCGCCGCAGAGCGATGAAGACGACGAGCAGGCGGCCGCCGGTCCGTGGGGCGCCGAGAGCGGCCCGGGCCGGGCCTCGGACGACGAAGCCAGCAACGCGCCGGAACCGTGGTCCGAGCCTTCGCCGGGCCAGTCGTCGCAACCGAGTTCGGTGCCGTCGTCCGAATCCGCACCCGGACCCTGGGGGCCGCACCGCGGCAGCTAACCCGGCGCCGGCCGAATTAACCTTAACGACTTACAAACAGGGCCCAAACCGCCTTTACCGCCCGCTAGATAGCCGATCAGGCTTCCAAATGGCGCCGCGCCTGTGTAGAAGCGAAAGTTGAGGACGGAGGACGCGGGCGCGCGCAACTTAGCTGTCGACTTGGGCAGACTTGTCCCTCAGCCTGGCCGCATGATGTTGCGGCGTTACGAGGCCGGTCGGAACGGGCGTTGCAGCGCTTAACCGTTAGTTGAGGGTTCACTCATGGCTAAACCAGCATTGATCTTGGTCGGCGCGGACAAGGGCGGCGTGGGCAAGACCACGGTCGCCCGCACATTGCTCGACTATTTCGCCGCGCATCACGTGCCGACGCGCGCGTTCGATACCGAGGTGCCGAAAGGCACCCTCAAACGCTTTCATCACGACGTCAGCGAGGTCGTCGACGCCACCGCGGTGGCCGATCAGATGCGGATCATCGACACCCTGTCGACCACCGACGCGACCGTGACGATCGTCGACGTGCGCGCGGGATTGATGTCGCCAACGCTGCGTGCATTGCGCGACATCGGCTTCCTCGAAGCCGTCAAGAAAGGCCAGATCACCTTCGTCGTTTTCCACATTCTCGGCTCGTCAATCACCTCGCTGAACGAGATCGAGGAAACCGCCCCGTTCACCACCGACGCCAAGTACTTCCTGGTCAAGAACTACATCAACAACACGAGCTTCTTCGACTGGGACCAGGCGACTCAGGCCGCTTATTTCAAGAGGCTGAAGGACGCAGTGGTCATCAACATTCCGAAGCTCAACGAAATGGCCTACGAGCAGGTCGAGCTTGCCTCCGTCCCGTTCCTCACCTTCGTCGCCAACAAGAACCAGAAAGGCGAGCCGGCCAATTACTCGTTCGTGCTGCGCGGCTACGTGCGGCACTGGCTCGGCAACGTCTGGGCCGAGTACGACCGCGTCAAGCTGCTCGATCTGTTCGATATTTCGGGCAGCGCCGTGGCACAGCGCACCCAGGCCGGCAGCCGGCCGTAATCGAGCGATCAGGCCTCCGCCGCTCCCGGGCGCACTTTCCAACCGTCTCCGCCGGCGCGCCGAAAAGTGGACACCGCTTTTCGGAAGTGATTATGGTCGTGCGTTCCGGCGCGTCACGGGGCCGGTTTGTACCGATCGAA
>Ga0187781_10002694_pt1 | contig 13435 bp, 13 predicted proteins | sample 0715_SJ02_MP02_2_FD_132447 | JGI IMG/M metagenome (GOLD analysis project Ga0187781, IMG submission 132447) | Tropical peat soil microbial communities from peatlands in Department of Meta, Colombia - 0715_SJ02_MP02_20_MG | ecosystem: Environmental > Terrestrial > Soil > Wetlands > Peat | place...
GAGATGACGCGCTTCCCGAGCGCGCGGAGCGCTTCGGTGCGGTCCCCGTCCTCGAGGGGCACGAGACAGACATCGGCGTCCGCGATCCCGCGCCGGTCGACCCGGGCGCGGTCGGAGGGAAGCCCGGGGATCCGGGCGTTCGGGCGGACCCCGAGGACGTACGGGACCCCGGCGCGCCGCAGCGCCGCGGCGACCTGCCGGGCCCGGGGACCGGTCCGGTGGAAGAGGTTCACCTCGACGTCGAGCCCGGGGACCGCACGCGCGAGCCGGGCCACCTCCGCGGCGGCCAGCGCGGCGACGTTCCCGTTGACGCTCACTACGGGATGACGGGCGGCGAGGAGCCACTCGGCCGCGACCCGTTCCGCACGACGGGCCCCCGGTGTCGAGCGCTCGCCCAAGAGGTAGTCGAACGCCTCGCCCCGCCCGTGCGCGATGAGCCCCTCGGGAACGACGAGCCCGCGGCGGTGGGCGGTGGCGAGAGCCTCCCGCACCCTGAGGCTCGCGTACCGGGGATGGCGGGGAGATAGGCGCATCGCACCGACAGCTCAGTGCGGGTCGGGCGGGGGGTCGTCGGCGCTCTCTTCGACCGGACCGCGGCGCGCCTCGAGCGCGGCGATCCGCTCCTCGAGCGGCGCGAGCCCGTCCTCGATCGCCTTCGTGAGCGTGAGCTTCAGGCTCTCCTCGAGCGCGACCAGGTCACGTCCGAGGTCAATGATCCGCCGAGCGTTCTCGTTCAGGAGCAGTCGGCTCTGGGTCGAGACCCGGTAGGTGTCGGAGAGGTCCTTCGTGAGCTGGTGGGACGACTGGGCGAACGTCTCGATGGACGCGCCGACCGGCTTCCACTTCTCGTCCAGGTTCGAGGTGAGGTTCGTCACGAGCTTGTCGGCCGCCGACTGCACTCCGGTCGTGACCTCGCGCGAGACCCGTTCGGCGAGGCTCGTCTCCATCCCCTCGAGCCGGGTCTTGAGCTCCTGGTTGAGCTGCGTCTCCCCCGCCTCCATCCGTTGCAGGCGGTCTTCGACCGACTGGAGGCGGGCGGCGAGGTTCGAGTACGCGGTGCCGACCAGGGTGTCGAAGTGGGTGCTCGTCAGCTCCTGCGCGCGGAGGAGGAGGTGGAGCACCCAGTGCTCCCGGCCCTTCGTCTCGGCGAGGGGTCCGCGGTCGACCCGGTCCCGGACGTCCCGGTCGTCGATGAGCGTCTGGAGCTCTTTCAGGACCTCGACCCGCAAGAACGACGCGGGGGCCCCGGCGGTCGAAGGACGGCCGGCCATCGTCTCCGGATGTGGGCCCCGCACCTATATACGTTGGCCGGGAGCGCGGGCTCGCCACGGCGGAGCGGGGGCCATCGCAATCCGCGGCCGGTCGGGGACCGTGAGAGCCCGGACGGCGTTCGCCTACTCGGTAAACTCCCGTCCCAAGAGCTCGCGCGCGACGATGAGCCGGCGGATCTCCGAGGTGCCGGCGCCGATCTCGAGGAGCTTCGCGTCGCGGGCGAGCCGTTCGATCGGCAGGTCGCGCATGTAGCCGTAGCCGCCGTGGACCTGGATCGCCTCCAGGGCGACCCGGGTGGAGGCCTCGGACGCGAACGTGAGCGCGGTCGCGCTCGCCCGAAGGCCCCGTGGGTCCTCCCGGACCGACTCGAGCGCGGCGTACATGAGCCAGCGGGACGCCTCGAGGTCGGAGTACATCCCGGAGATCTTCGCCTGGATCAGCTGGAACCGACCGATCTTCTGCCCGAACTGTTCGCGCTCCCGCGCGTAGGTGACCGAACGGTCGAGGCATTCCGCCATGATGCCGACCGGGATGGCGGCGAGCACGGCCCGCTCGATGTTCAGCCCGCTCATCATGATCCGGACGCCGTCGTTCTCCCTTCCCATCAGCTGGTCGCGGGAGACCTCGACGTCCTGGAAGGCGAGCTCGCCGGTGGGCGAGCCCCGCATCCCCATCTTATCGAGGCTCCGTGTGACCGAGAAGCCGGGCGTGCCGCGGCGCACGAGGAACGCGCTGATCCCCTTCGACCCCTTCTCCGGCGCGGTCTTCGCGTAGACGAGGACCGAGTCGGCCACGGGACCGTTCGTGATGAACTGCTTCGTTCCGTTGAGGACGTAGTGATTGCCGCGGCGCTCTGCCTTCGTCCGGATCGAGACGGCATCCGAGCCGGCGTTCGGCTCGGTCAGGGCGAGCGCGCCGACCGCCTCGCCGGCCACGGCGGCCGGCAGGAACGCGGCCCGCTGGTCATCGTCCGCGTTTCGCGCGACGTTGTCGGCGAACAGGTTCGAGTGGGCGCCGACGCTCAGCGCGAGTGCCGGGCTCGCCCGCGCGATCTCCTCGAGGACGAGCGCCTGGGCGATGTACGACTGCGCGAGGCCTCCGAACTTCTCGGGGATGGTGAGGCCGAGGAACCCGTGTTCGCCGAGGCGGGAGAACAGCTCGCGCGGAAAGTAGTCCTCCCGGTCCATCCGGTCCGCGATGGGCACGACCTCGCGTCGGACGAAGCGACGGGCGGCCTCGCGGAGGTCCCGGTCCTCCTGGGAGAGCGCGAGGTCCATGGCGGGGCGACGGCTTCCGAGGCATAACGGTTGTCGGAAGAGTTCACGCCGGCCGTCCGGCTACGCCTTCACGAGCCCGATGTGGATCCGCCATCGGGGGCGGCGCACCGGGAAGTCGGAGCGATAGTGCGCCCCCCGGCTCTCGGTGCGCGTCAGCGCGGCCCGAGCGATGAGGGACGCGGTGAGGACGGCGTTCGCCACGGGGCCGGGCGGTTCCGTGGATCGACCCGGTTCGGTCGACTTGCCGAGTTCGGCGAACTCGACGAGCGCGGCACGAAGGCCGCTGCCAACCCGAACGATGCCGACGTCCTCCCAGAGGAGGTCGCGGACCCGTTCGAAGGCGGCCGCGAGGTTTCCCCGACCGGACCCGGGCGGCCACGAGACCGTCACGGTCCGGCCCGGCGCGGGGAGCGCGCGGGCGACCGGGTGGACGAGCTGGCGCGCGACCCGTTCGCCGAACACCAGGCCTTCGAGGAGCGAGTTGCTCGCGAGGCGGTTCGCCCCGTGCACGCCGGTCGAGGCGACCTCTCCGCATGCGTAGAGACCCCGCAGGCTCGTCTGGCCCTCCAGGTCGGTCGTCACGCCGCCGACCATGTAGTGGGCGACGGGGGTGACCGGGATCCAGTCGCGCGACGGGTCGAGACCGTAGGTCGCGAGGAATCGGCAGACCGACGGGAAGCGTGCGTAGAACCGGTCGCGGGGGATCGCGGTCGCGTCGAGATAGACGCACGGGTGGTTCGTCCGTTCCATCTCCCGATTCACCGCCCGGGCGACGATGTCCCGGGGCGCGAGCTCCGCGTCCCGGTGCTGGCCGAGGAGGAACCGCTCGCCGGCCTCGTTCCTCAGGACCGCCCCCTCTCCGCGCACCGCCTCGGTGATGAGGTACCTCGGCGCTCCTTCCCGCCAGAAGACGGTCGGGTGGAACTGGACGAACTCCATGTCGGTCAGCTGCGCGCCGGCGCGGAACGCGATGGCGACGCCCTCCCCGGTCGCGACGGACGGGTTCGAGCTCTGACGGTAGAGGCTCCCCGCACCCCCGGTCGCGAGGACGACCGGTCCGGCCTCGACCTCCTCCGCGTTCTTCCCGTGCTCTCCCGATAGGACGGCGGCGACCCCGGCGGACCCGGCGGACCGGAGGGACCGCAGCGCGGTCCTCTCCCGCACCTCGATCCCGGCGTCCAGCACCCGACGCTTCAGCGTCTCCTCGATGGAGAGACCGGTCGCGTCGCCCCCGGCGTGGAGGATCCGCGACCGCGAGTGCGCGGCTTCCCGGCCGAGAGAGACCTGGCCCTCGACCGTGTCGAACGGGACTCCGTAGCGGACGAGGTCCGCGATCCGCGCCGGGGCCTCGTACGCCAGGACCTTCGCCGCGGCCGGGTCGCACAGACCCGCACCGGCACGCAGAGTGTCCTTGAGATGGAGGGCGGGAGAGTCGTCCGGTCCGAGCGCAGTCGCGATCCCCCCTTGGGCGTATCGCGTGGTCGCTTCGTCGAGACGGGACTTCGTGACGAGGGTCGGCCGAAGGCCGAGTTCCCGGCACCGGAGGGCCACGTAGAGCCCGGCGATGCCGGTCCCCACGACGAGCGGGGCCCGGCCCCCGTGGTTCCGCACGGCCCGGGGAGCGGAACGCGCGGTATAGCGGCTTCTGTCGGCCGGCGGACGGTCTATACTCCTGCGTCCTCCGCTGACCGTGCGCGGGAGCGATGCTCTTCCCGTCGGAACCTGGGAGGGGGTCGTCTCCGTACGCGACGACTTAGCGCTCACCGGAGAGCTCAACGAACGGCTCGGGAAAGCCAGCGGGCGGAGAGCGGTCGGCGTGACGGACCTCCTTTCGCTGCGCCCCGCGTTCTACCGAGCGGTCGCTCCGGCCGTGCCGATCCCTTCCGCGCGACGGGCTCGCCTCGAACAGGGGAGGGTATTCCACCGGGTGGTTGGCGCCCGTCTCGCGAGCGAGGGAGTTCTGGAGGCTCGGGCGCGCCGGGATGGGCTCGTCGGCAGGGTCGACATCCTCGCCGACGTCCCTATCGAGGTGAAGACCGTTCCCTCCCTCCTCGAGGTGGACGACCTGGTGGCTGCCCGGCCGGAGTACTTCGAGCAGCTCGCCATGTACTCGGCCCTGGTCGCACACCCGGGCGGCCGTCTCCTCACCGTCCTCGTGGGCCCGACGGGGGTCTCGGACGTCCGGGTCGCCGATGTGACGTTCGGATCGACCGACCGGATTCTCCACGAGATGCACCGCCGGGCCGAGCAGCTCCGGGACGCATGGGCGAACAGCCGGGCCACGGACCTTCCGAAGTGCCCGTGGTTCGGGCGGGGATGTGAGTTCGGCGAGGCCGGCATCTGCGGCTGCACCGGTGGCGAGCCGGAACCCTCCGTCCCTCTCGTAAGGGAGATTGGGGAGACCCGGTCGCGGCCGGACCTCCGGGAGAGGTTCCGCGCGGAGCTGGCCGGGCCGGTGGAAGGGGACACTGAAGACCGGGTCGGTCGGTTCCGGGAGCTTCTCTACCCGCGACGGGCGTACTTCGAACGAGTGGCGCCGAGGCAGCCGCAGCCGGCCGAACCCTCCGTACCCGCGCTGACGGCCGACTTGTACGGGCGTCTCATGGAGGCACTCGAGGGCGGACCGGCCGGCGAGGTGGCTCGGCTTCCCACTCCCGGGGATGAGCCAGACGAGGAGGTCGTCGGGTTTCGGGGTCGCCCGTTGCTCGTCCGCACGTCGCGGGCCAGCGCGTCCCCCCTTGCGAAGGAGCTCCTCGCCCGAGCCCCGCAGTACGTCCTCGAGCTGGGCCTGCGCTGTGCGATCGCCGGTTCCGATTCGGGGATCGTGGTCGTGGGGTACGAGCGGGCCTCGCCCGCGGACCGGCCGATCCGGGTCTACGAGGTCGGGTTCTCGTCCCTCACGCCGTTCTCCCGGCTCTTCCGCGACCGACGGCGCATGCTGCGGGCGGCGGTGCGCGGCCGTGACCCGTCGGGATTGCCGCCGTGCCCCGAATGGATGGTACGGGAGTGCCCCTACCGCGCGGAGTGCGGTTGTGACGGGTCCGACCCGCGGTTCAGTCGGTAGATCGTCGACCGCACGGTCGGCTCGAGCCGGAACTGCCGGTAGAGGCCTCGGGCCGGCACGTTCGCCTCCGTGACCCAGAGGTGGACACGTTCGTAGCCGAGCGCCCAGAGGGCCCTTAGGCCCCATCGGAACAGGTACGTGCCGTACCCTCGGCGACGAAACTCCGGGTCGACCATGAAGTTCACGAACAACCCTTTCCGGGGCGAGCGCTCGGCCGAGAGGATCACTCCGACCAGCCGGGGAGGGTCAGGCCGATAGAGGGCCGTGGACTCCTCGTCCAGGAACCGCCCCAGGCTTCCGTCCAGGACGGAGGCCATCACCCGGCGATACTCCTCGACCCGGTCCCCGATGAGGAGCGCATCGGTGGTCCCTTGGACCGACCGAAAGTCGAGGTCGGCGAGCGCATCCAGCGTGAGGGCCCGGATCGGGACGTGCGAAAGCCCCTCGGGCACGGGCCCGGGCGGCCGTCCGTCCTCCGCCGTCAGGGCCCGTTCCATCGCCAGCCGACCGATGACGGTGGAGCCGGGTCGGGCCGCGAGCCGGCAGAGGAGCTCTCCCTCGTGCGCCGGCGAGAGGGCAGTGAACCCGACGTTCACCGAAGCGGCCGCGGACGGCAGGCCCTCGAAGAGGACGGCCGCGAGCCGCACGCCCCGCTCGACCCCTTCCGGACCCTCCGCGACGTGGACGTGGCCGTACGCCTCCCGACCGCTTGTGGAGAAGAACGAGAGGCCGGCGCCCGCGTCGGGCGGGTAGAACCAGCCGGGCGTGCGGCCCGACCGGAGGTCCTCCGCCGTGCGCTCCACCCAGTCCCCGGCGGGGGACTCGTCCCGCGCGAGGAGGGCCTTGCGAACCTGCTGCAGGAGTTCGAGGAGGTCGTCCGATCGCGCCCCCCGTGCCGGACGAGGATCCGCCATCGGAGGAGCTTCGGTCACGTCGCCACGAGGCGCTGGAGGATCTGGGCGATGTCCGGAGCGACCGATGCCTTTTCGGCGGGGTTCCCGAGGGTGTCGGTCGAGAAGACGTCGCCGACCACGACCTTGATCCGCTCGAACGCGTCCTTCAGGAAGAGGCCGTGGGTGCACGCGGCGCTGATACCGGCCGCCCCGTGCTTCTTGAACAGTTTCGCGGCCTCGACGATCGTGCCGCCGGTAGAGATTACGTCGTCGACGATCGCGACGTACTTGCCTTCGACCGGCATCGGAAGGGTCGACGGAAGGGAAAGCTCGACGTGCTCGCTATCGATGCGGCGCTTCTCCAGGGCGAGCCACGGCTTGTCGAGCAGCTGGGCCATCCGTCGCACCCGGTCGACCCCACCCTTGTCGGGGGAGGCGAGGAGGTCGATCGGCCGCTCGCGGAGGAGTCGCGCGATGGCCGGAATCCCGCTCGCTTCGAACGCGGGCTTCGTGAACTGGGTGAGCGTCTGGGACGAGTGGAGGTCGACCGTCACGACCGCGTCCGCATCGAGCTCGACGTGGCGACAGAGGGCGCGAGCGCTCACGGCCTCCCCGGGAAAGAACCGACGGTCCTGCCGAGCGTAGCCGAAGTACGGGACGACCACGAAGGTGCGGCGGGCTCCGGCCTCCCGGATCGCGTCCTCGAGAAGGATGAGCTCGAGGATGTCGTCGTCCGTTCGCGTCGACTGGACGAGCACGACGTCCTCGCCCTCGAGGCGTCCCCCCACCCGAACGTAGAGCTCGTCGTCGGGGAATCGCTTGCGGTAGGGGATCCCGAACGGAGCGTTCCCGAGCTCGCGGGAGACGCGTTCGGCCAGCGCGGTCGAGGCACTGCCGCCGATGACGTGCATCCCTGCGCTCCGGGCGTCGGACCGGAGCCGGGACTATAACCTTGCGTGGCCGCGCGGTACCACACGCCCGTTCGACCGACTCCCCCGGGGCACGGGGTTCAGAGGTCGTCGTCCGAGGAGCTCTTCTTCGAAGGTCGCTCCGAGCGACGGACCTTCGGCGTCGGTCGCCCGCGATGCGAGGAGTGGCCCGTCGTTGGGGGCCGGGTGCGCCGCCGTGGGGCTTCCTCTTCCTCGCCCTCTTCCTCGTCCTCCGGACGCCGACGTCGCAGCCTCGCGAGGATCCGGCGGGCGATCGACTCCTCGGCAGCGGCCTGCGACTCGGCTCTCGCCTCCTCGTCTTCCTCTCGGCGGAGGGGCGTCTCGATCCCTTCCGTGCGCAGCGCGTAATGCACCCCGAACGCGACCAGGATGATGCCCACGACCGTGAGTCCCATGAACTCCCAGGACTGGGACGGGACCTCCCCCGACTGTCCCTCGAGGAGCAGCTTGAGCGATCCGAACCACGGGATCATCCCCCGGGCCACTCCGACGATCCAACCGGGCTCGACGAGCTGGCTCAGCGTCGGTTGGTCGGGTCCGGGGTTGTTGTCCCCCATCGTGAGGAACCCCGAATGCGCCCCGAGGATGCTCGAGCTGAGCACGACGGAGACGTTCACGGAGCTCCAGCCGATGTTGTGGAGCTCGAGCGTGCCGGTGAGCCCCGTCGTGTTGCAGTTGGGAGGGGCCCCGCCTCCCGGCGGAAGATAGGAGTAGACCGCGTTCGCGGCGGTGCCGCACGGTAGACCTTGGAGGTCGGTCGCGTTGTAGAAGCCGTGCGGGTTCCAATCGAGGTAGAGGATCGCCCGGTGGATGATCGGAGTGCTTCCCTGGCCGTTCGGCCAATACAGGATCACGTCCCCGTACTCCCCGTAGGTGGAGTATCCGGTCTGGAGCCCGGTGACGTAGGGGGTGATGCCGGAGAGCGATACCTTCTGCGCGAGCACCAGGTCGCCGGTGTTGATGAGGCCCAGGTGGTCGTTCGGACCGTGCTGCATGCTGTCCGACTCGACCACGTACACCGGCGGCCAGTTCTGGGTGTAGGCGAATAGGCCCACGAGCACCACGACGATGATCGCGAGCGCGACCAACGGTTCGAAGAAGAGCGAGTCCCGCGCCCTCCAGTAGACCGGCTTCTTCCCGGCCGGAGCGACCCGCGGTCCTTCCCCTTCCTCCTCGTCCTCTTCCTCCTCCGAGGTCCGCCATCGTTTCACCGGTGCCCGCTTCGGACGCGCGCGAGCGTGTCGCGGGGAGGGGCGGGGCCGCCGTCGCGGAGGGGGTTCGAGCTCGTCCTCCTCCTCTTCCTCTTCGTACTCCTCCTCCCCGTCGTCGGGCTCGTCGTCGTCCGAGTTTGCCCTCGAGGAGCGAGGCATCGAGGGCGTCTCCCCGGAAGAGCCCTTAACCCTTCGTCTCGAACGGAAGCCGGCACCGGACCTGGAGGCCCGGCCGCGTCGTTCCCGACTCGAGCGAACTCTTAATCCGCGCCGGCGGAACCCTCCCCCGTCCTCGCGAGCCGGTCGCAAGATGAGGCGAATCGACATCTCGATGCCGCTGTTCCCCGGCATGCCGGCGTTCCCGGGGGACCCTCCGTTCACCCTCGACCGGCTCTCCTCGGTCGACCGCGGGGACCCCTACAACATCTCGAGAGTCTCGTTGGGTTCCCACGCCGGGACGCATGTCGACCCACCCGCGCACTTCGTTCGGGGAGGGGCGAGCGTCGACCGGATCGACCTCGATATCCTGAACGGTCCGTGCCGTGTGGTCGGGGTCGACCCAGGCTCAAACTCGATCGAACCCGGGGACGTGGCGAACCTTCCGGCCGGCACGAAGCGAGTGCTCTTCCGCACTTCCAACTCCGCCCGTTGGGCGCGTTCGCTCGCGTTCTTCCCCGACTACGTGGGGGTCTCCGAGGCCGCTGCCGAGGCCCTCGCGGATCGGGGCGCGGTCCTGGTGGGCATCGATTCCCTGTCGGTCGAGCACGACCTGTCCGGAAGGTACCCCGTCCACCACGTGCTGCTCGGCCGAGGCGTCCTCGTCCTCGAGGGTCTGCTGCTCGGTGGAGTCCCGGACGGCGAGTACATCCTCGAGTGCCTTCCGCTGCGCCTACGCGACGGCGACGGTGGGCCGGCCCGAGCGACGCTCCGGGCCCGGTGACCGCACTTCATGTCGCTCCTCCCACCCGGACCCGGGCCGCACGACCTCCCGCTGTCGACGCCGGGGTTCTACCTGCTCGTGACAACGCTCGGCCTGTTCGTCCTTATGCTGTTCGTCCTTCGCTACTACTACCCGAATCGAAAGCGGGGGCTCGAGGGGTATCTTGACGCAGCGGGCGTAAGCCTCGCGTTCCTCATCTTCGGCGTGCTGCTCGTGGTCACGCTCGCGCTCCGCGACCCGCGCGGGAACGCCTCCGCGTACGCGCTCTACGAGACGATCCTGACCGGCTACTGGCTCGCGTTCGCCATCCCGGTCGTCACGGTCGGTAGCTCCGTGGAGGCCCGGTCGCGCGGGTCGATCCGGTGGCTCGTCCCGTCCGTCGTCATCGCGGTCGGGATGTTCTTCGCCGTGTTCGCGTACTACTACACGACGGTGTGACGCCGGCGAGGGGCGCTGTCCCTAATCGCGTTCGTCCGGGGGCAGAAGGTCCGGGATCCCCTCGGTGATCGGATAGTCGACGTGGCACTTGCCGCACGTGAGGGTGCCCTCCACGATCTCGGTCCCTTCCTTCTTCGTCGTGGTGAGGGCGAGCTCGCCGCGGCAGAGCGGGCACCGGAGGATCTCGAGGAGGTCCGGCCTCACTTCGCGCTCCCCTCGACGATCCCGTAGCCGATCAGCCGCCAGGCGTTGAGCTTCCGGGAGATCGCGACGCGGCTCCCCGGGAAGACGGTGACGGCTCGGTTGAGCGCGAGCTCGAGGTCGTCGCCCCTCGCGCTCGTCACCTTGCCGGCGGCGATGGTCGTCCCGACCGTCACGGCGAGGGTCTCGCTCGTACGGATCTTCTCGACCTTGATCTCCCGCTGGGCGCCGAGGACGCGGTCGAGGAGAGTGGCCCGAAGGCGGATCTTCTGGCTGACCGGCGGCAACGTTCCGGCCGTACCGACCAGCCGACCGGTGAGGCCGTCCCCCTTCGCGAGGGCCGGGTCGAGGCTCGTCCCGATCGCCGCGAGGCCTCCCGGGTGGAGCTCGTCCCATTCCTGCCCGCCGGAGACGATGGAGGTGACCTTGGTCGTGAGCGATTCGGAGTGGCCGTCCCCTCCGCCGGTCGGCCCCGGCCGGATCTCGATCTCCTCGCCCTTGCGAAGCTGCCCCTGCAGGAGCGACCCGCCCAGGACGCCGCCGCGAAGGTCCGTCGGACGGGTACCGGGCCGGTTGATATCGAACGACCGGGCCACGTACATGAGCGGGGGCTTCTTCGGGTCGCGCGGCGGGGTCGGGATCGTCTTCTCGATCGCGCCGATGAGCGCGTCGATGTTTACCCGATGGTTCGCGCTGACGGGGATGATCGGAGCCCCGGCGATCGGGCTCGACTTAAGGAACTCGACGATCTCCCGGTAGTTCTCCTCCGCACCTTCGGTCGAAAGGAGGTCGATCTTGTTCTGGACGACCACGACCTTGCGGACGCCGATGATGTCGAGCGCGTAGAGGTGCTCCCGCGTCTGGGGTTGCGGGCAGTGCTCGTTCGCGGCCACTAGGAGCAGTGCCCCGTCCATGATTGCGGCGCCCGACAGCATGGTCGCCATCAACGTCTCGTGTCCCGGGGCGTCCACGAACGAGACGGCGCGCAGGAACTTCGCCTCCCCGCCGCACGAAGGGCAGATCGGCTGGGTCGAGTACCCCGACGGCTCCGGGCAGTGGGGGCACTTGTAGAAGGCCGCGTCGGCGTACCCGAGCTTGATCGAAATCCCGCGCTTCAACTCCTCCGAATGGCGGTCGGTCCACTCACCGGTGAGCGCCTGGGTGAGGGTCGTTTTTCCATGGTCGACGTGACCGACCAGGCCGATGTTCGCCTCGGGCTGGCGCGGAACCTTCATGTCGCCGTGAACAGCTCCGCGAGAGGCTTCGCGCCTCGTTGCTCAACGACCAGGTTGATCTGGACCGTGTCCTCGCTGATCGTGTTGCCGCGGAACGTTCGGCGCTTACGCATCCCTGTGCGGGGGGCCTCGAAACCGAAACCGTCCCCGACATAGAGACGAACCTGACGGGCGCCGGGAAGCTCCGGGCGGAGCGGGAACCCGCTCTTGTCGGTCCCGCCGGTGATGCGGAAGGTGTAGCCGGTCGCGCCGATGAGCTCTCCTCCGACCGCCTCGCCGATCCGCTTCCCGAGGAAGCCGGCGGCCTGCGGGTCGCCGACCGTGCGCGCGAGGGACTTCTCGCGCTCGGAGATGACGAGCTTGTACTCTACCATCCGGTCCTCGAGGGGCGAGTGCGCGCCAGTGGAGGGCCATTTAAATAGCTTCGCCCGGCCCTCGGCGTCCGAAACCCTCCCGTTCCGTCCCGGACCTCGGAGGAACCGGGCCCCCGGCCGAGCGGACCCGGGCGAGCGCGGCAGTCGGCAGCGCCCGGAAAGTCTCTTATCGGCCGGGTTTCCACCTCGAACCAGGTGAGCGACGCGCCGGAATGACCGAGCTTGCGACCTACGCGCTCGCGGCCGACCTCCTGCTGCTCGTAGTGGGGTTCCTCTACGCCTCCGTGACCGACTTCCGCGAACGGGAGGCTCCGGACGGACTCTGGCAGGTCCTCGGGCTGGGGGGGTTCCTCATCGGGTTCGCGGTCGTCGTGCCGGACGGGGCGGTCCCCTCGGCTCTCTGGGCGCTCGTCGGGCTGTTCGTGATCCAACACCTGTTCGCGTGGGACGTGCGGCTCGGCGAAATCGGGGAAAAGTTTGCGGACCTTCTCGAGCTCGGCGGGTACGTCGCGGTCGTCGCGATCGTCGGGGTCGCGGTCGTCCTTCTCGGCATCGGACCGACGGCCGTGCCGGTCCCCGTCATCGCGGTCCTCGTGACCGTGTTGCTCGCCCGGGGACTGTTCGAGGCCGGTGTCCTCTATGGCGGGGCCGACGCGAAGGCGCTCATGATCGCGGGGCTCCTCGTCCCGATGTTCCCGAACCCCCTGATACCGCCGCCCGCCGCGATCGCCCCGGTGACCGCGCTCTTTCCTTTCGGCCTGACCGTACTCATCAACTCCGCGGTGTTCTCGGTCGTCATCCCCATCGGCATCGCGGTCCGCAATCTGCGGGCCCATGAGTTCCACGGTGTCTCGGGCTTCCTCGGGTACTCGATCCCGGTCGAGGAACTGCCCCAGAAGTTCGTCTGGGTGCGAGACCCGATGTTCGGGCTCGGCCGCGAGGAGGAGCTGTCGATCGAGACCTCCGAGGACGACCGGCGCCGCCGAGTCGAGATCGCGAAGGAGCTCCGGTCGCGTGGGGTCGCCCGCGTCTGGGTCACTCCGCAGATCCCGTTCCTCGTCCTGATGACCTGCGGAGTCGTGGCGTCGCTCCTCGTGGGGAACGTTCTCTTCGACGTGCTCTTCCGCTTCTGAAGGCCCCGGGCCAAAGCTTTTCTCGTGGACCCCCGTCGGAGAACTGCCCCTATGCCCAAGTCGCGCGGTGGGAGGAAAACGCCGATCCGGGTGCTCATCGCGAAGCCCGGCCTGGACGGCCACGACCGGGGGGCGAAGGTCGTCGCGCGGGCGCTGCGGGACGCCGGCATGGAGGTCATCTACGCCGGACTCCGCCAGACGCCCGAGGAGATCGTCCGGGCCGCCCTCGAGGAGGACGTCGACATCATCGGACTTTCCATCCTCTCGGGGGCCCACATGGCGCTGTTCCCGCGGATCCTCACCCTGCTGAAGCAACAGGGAGGCGGAGCGATTCCCGTCTTTGCCGGGGGGATCATCCCCGACGAGGATGCCCGCCGTCTCAAGAAGGCCGGTATCCGGGCAATCTTCGGTCCCGGCACTTCGCTCGAAGAGATCGTCACGACCGCC
>Ga0187781_10002695_pt1 | contig 13429 bp, 8 predicted proteins | sample 0715_SJ02_MP02_2_FD_132447 | JGI IMG/M metagenome (GOLD analysis project Ga0187781, IMG submission 132447) | Tropical peat soil microbial communities from peatlands in Department of Meta, Colombia - 0715_SJ02_MP02_20_MG | ecosystem: Environmental > Terrestrial > Soil > Wetlands > Peat | place...
CGATCGTTGGCACGTATTCGGACAGACCTGTTGAACGGCCGTCGCGATCAAGCAAATCTACAAAGTAGTACAGCGGTCTTACTCTCCCCGACATCAGAGCTTGCGGGAGTTCTTCAGAGAACGAGCCCATAGTGCCAGGCGCCAGATGAATAACCTCTCCGATCTCTGTCAGATCGGTCCTTTCCTCCCCGCGCCACACGCGAACTGCGATGGTACCGTTGACTGAGAGCCTACGGGCGCCTTCTCTGGGCATGGTCCAAGTGAGCGATACATGATTCTCGGCACGTATTGCAGCAAGGTCATTGACGGGTCCACGAACGTCCAGAAGCGGAGGTCCAGGAACCTGCAGGGAGGGAGGTCCGGCCACACGCGCTCGAGTGCATCCGATCAGATGAATGCTAAGGCAGAGTGCTACGCCCGAGAGTAGCCGATTAAGTGACAAACCGAGGCGCCAGGAGTCCGGCATATACCTCCACGCGCTTAGACACCGGCCATCGTTTGCGGGTTCCCGTTTTGTTGAGCCATCGCAAAATCGGCGGGGTGGCCCAGCCTTTGATCTTGCCGAAACCATGATGAAAGTGGGTGCCCCACTCTTCGCGCTTTCTGCGAAGGGTGGGCGCGATGCTGCCCGCAGTGCCGACTCCCGATCGTGCTGAAATCTCATCGTATAGGCAGCATCGTACCCGCCCTTGCAAAGAACGCAAGGACGGGGCACTCACAGTTTTGTGACGGGCAAGATAGTAAAACAGAAAGGCCGGGCCACCCGCCCGCGCGCCGCGCTGCGCTATCTGCCGGCAAAGAGACGAAGAGAGCTGGCGGGCGCGCTGCGACGGTGACGGGGAAATGGTGGGGTTTGGGGGGTGAGCGTTGTGGCGTGTTTGCGTTAGCTACGCTCATGAATTGCTGAAAGCGTAAAATATCTACCGGTGCGAACGGATGTTGAACCGGAATCCCTGCTGTTGAGAGGAAGAGGTTGACGAATGTCTATCTGGCACTCGTTTGTTGGAGTTTTGTCGGTCACGCTGTCGCTGCTGACAGCCGCCTACGGCGGTAACCTGGGCTTCGCGATCATCACACTCTCGATGGCTACGCGCCTGCTGCTACTGCCGGTCACTCTACGCATGGCGCGGCACGCGCAGGCACAACAAAAGATTCTGCAGAGCATCAAGGGGAGCATTGACGCAGTCAAGGAGCGGTTCAAAAACAGCCCCGAAAAACTCGCTGCCGAGCTCGCTAAAGTCTACGAAAAGCATGGCGTGAGACCCATCGACGGCGCCAATCTGGTGGGTATGGTAGCTCAAGTGTTCGTCGGTGCGGGGGTTTACTCAGCCATCAGAAGAGGTCTCGGCGCAGGTGGGCGGTTCTTCTGGATTCGGAACTTAGCGCAACCGAATGCGGTTCTCGCAGTGATCACCGCCGTTCTTTCTGGCGCAGTTTCCGTACTCGGTCCGCACGTTCCGCAGCAGTCTCGCGCTGCACTGACTCTACTTCCTGCGGTCTTCACATTGTTTCTTGCCTGGCGGCTGGCATCCGGCGTGGTCCTTTACTGGGCGGCATCGACAGCCGTGAGCGGCCTACAAGGGCTGCTGTTGCGCCGCGGTGAGTCCTAGGAGGTGCGACGTGGCTGAAGGTTGCCCCAGCCTTGTCTCGCGTTCTCGGCGAGACAGGATGGGAGTTTTGACCTCGATCGCAGCGCGCTAAGGAGAATCAAAATCCCCACCCTGTCGCAAACAACGCGACAAGGGTGGGGCAACCCGACTGAAATCCATGAACAATTGGCGTAACTCCTAATCGCCCTGAAGTACTCACGACTCGTATTCTCTCCGCAGCGCGTGCCGCATCATGTAGCCCAGAACCACCGACACCGCCATCGGAACCGAGGCCGCGGCGCGCAGCGGAAGTAAGAACACACCAGCTGAATAGAATTGCGCTGGCGAGAGAAAAACTCTGCTGGCGAGCAAGGGAAGCACAACGATCCACTGCCAGAACAGCGCGAGCGCTGCCGCCGCCACTACAACGGCGAAAGCGCGGCTGGAGAGAACGACATCACGCCAGGTCGAAAGAATTACGAGAATGCCGGGCAGCAGAATGATGTGGTCATACACGGCTTGCCCGGGAAGCAGCGTGATGGACGTCAGCGCCAGGAGCAGGCTCACGGTCAGCGGAAACGACGGTGAAAAAGCCGGAATGCTCCGCATTCGCCACATCAAGATGGCGCCGATGGCCAGGAGCGCGACGATCAGAAACGGCCCCAGCAGCGGCCCCAATCGCGGGCCGAGCGAATAAGTAATCAGCGGGGGCGGGGCGTAGGCGCCGTATCCCGCGAGTACGTGCCGCCACTGCGGAATCCAGTGCGGCCAGACCATCAGAGAAAGTCCCGCGAGGGCCGCCGACCAGGCAAGAAAACCGCAGGCAAAGCCACACCGTTCGCGCCAGCGGGAAAAACTCCAGACGAGCAGGTAGACAGCGACGACGGCGGACATCTGCGGCTTGATGAGGGTGAGCGCGAACAGGCTTCCGGCGAAAAACCGCCTGCCCCTGGCCAATGCCTCGGACGCGGCGGCGAGAAGAAATCCCACCAGCAGGCCGGGCTGCACGGCGAACAGGCCTTCCAGCACGGCATAACTCGATAGCGTGAGCAGGATAAGAATGACCAGAAGCTCAGGGCTGGCGCGGCGTCCGAGCGCCCGCAGCCAGAGCGGGATGCTGAATATGGTAAGAGCGCCGAGCGCGACGGCGAGCGAGACGCGGACGAGCGGAAAGGGAAGTAAAGCCAGCGGCCAGAACAGAAGATCAACGTAGGCCGGATAGGCAAAAGCACGATATTCGCGGGGAGGGTCAGCGGCGTTGCGGCCATCGGCGCCGCGGCCATCGGCGTTGCGGCCATCGAGCGGACGGCCGAAGAGTCCGGTCTGTATCTCACGCGTCGTTTCCGGGGAGTAAGGATTCTGATGCCGCACCAGAGCCTGGCGCGAAGTCAGCCAGACGGGATAGAAATCGTTGCCGAAGGAATATCCGCCGCCCAAGCCGCGGACCGAGGCGCGTTCCATGGAGCGCGGCAGCAGAAGTCCGACATGGTAGTACACCATGCCCGCCGCAGCGAGCAGCGCCAGCAGGACGGCGAGGCGGGGACGGGGAATGGAAAACTCGGGCATAGTTGGAGCGCGCAGGAATCGTAGCAGGAAGAAGGCCTAGTGATGCAGTTTCCTTCTCGCTGTGATCGCGATGCGGGCGTCATCCTGAGCGCAGCCGTTCTTCAGGCGGAGCGAAGGATCTCGCGCGGATCTCTTCGGGGCTGTGTTCTCTACACGCGAGATCCCTCGCCCCACTGGTGAAAACGTGGGGCATCGGGATGACGCATTCGAAGAGATTTCTGCAATGGAAAAAAGATTTATTACGACCCGAACAAGTGACCGAGCTTCTCTTTCTTGGTCTTCAGGTAGTCCTCGGCGTGCGGGCTGGGAGTGACTTCACAGGGAACGCGCTCGACCACGCGCACACCGCCACGTTCCAGAGCTTCCACCTTGTCGGGATTGTTCGAGAGCAAGCGCACCCGAGCGACTCCCAGCGCCTTGAGGATTTCGGCAGGCAGCGTGAACTCGCGATGATCGGCCTTGAAGCCCAGCCGCTCGTTGGCCTCGACGGTGTCGAGGCCGGCGTCCTGCAGTTCGTAAGCCTGCAACTTGGCCATCAGGCCGATGCCGCGCCCTTCCTGCTGCTCGTAGATCAGGATGCCGGCGCCTTCGGTGGCAATCAGGGTCAACGACAGCTCCAGTTGCTGGCGACAATCGCAGCGCAGGGAATGGAAGACGTCTCCGGTCAAACATTGGGAATGAATGCGCACCAAAGGCGGCGCTGATTTGATGTCGCTCGTGACGCTTCCCATGACCAGGGCGACGGCTTCTTCCGTGCGAGTCTGGCCATCGGAGGAGAATTCCCCGCGAAAGCCGTAGATACGGAACTGGCCCCAGCGGGTGGGGAAATCCGCCGCCGCCATCTGCTGGATTGCGCTATGGCTCACCTAGTCATTATAGCGGGCGATTCCGCGCCGGGAATCGAGCGGTTACGGGTCATAAACCGGCGACTGCATGCCTGCATGCCGGGCCGCTTCCTGCATCTGCTCGAGCCGCTGTTTCTGCCAGTCGAGTGTCTGCTGCATCTGGTCGAGACGCTCGAGGGCACGCGCCTGATTGCGGGTGTACGGTCCCTCGTACTGGGCGGTGCCCTGGCGGGAATGAATCATGCTGCTGAACTGGTCGATGCGTGCTTGCAGATCAGCCAGCCTGGATTCCTGGGCCTGGATGCGGTTCCTCCATTCCATGGCGGCGCGATGTTCGGCGTAGCCCCTCTCGGCATTCGCCTGTCCCGTCGAGCGATCGTCAAAAGCGCGACGGGCTCTGGGCCGCGTTTCCTCAACCGGTTCCGGGGTCCCCACCTGCTGCGCGGGCGGAATGTCCTGGTTGGTGTAGACCTTGGGCGCGGTTCCGGCTGCCTCTTCCGCCTCGTGTTTTTCCTTGTACTGGCGGGCGACGTCGGCCAGCGACTGCTGCTGCGCGAAAGCGGCCGGCGTCACTAACAATAGAAGAGCTAAGAATTTCCAGAACATTCGCTGCATAAGCCTCTCCTGCTCGTCATGCGGAAGTGTTCTTTGAGAATGTCTCTCCATGCTAACCCCACCGGCCGGCCTGTGTCGCGATCCGAATGTAACCCGCGCGGTAAACGAAAGTACCAGGCGATTGGGCCAAACGGCCTTCTCCGCGCGCCTTTCAGGACCATGGCGGTTGGCGCGAGGACTCACCGCGGGCGCCGCATCCCGTACAAAATGATGCACATCGACAGCGCGACCAGGGCACAAAAAAAAGGCCGTCGAAACGACGGCCCATCCCAACTGCTTTTAGTAACTAGGTCACATTCTTCAAGGTTCTGGTGGTAAGGGCGACCGTGTTGTTCGCTACTTGACCGACGGCATACAACAGATCGACCGATTGCGCATCCAGGGAAAGGAATGTCGAAGCAACCAGAGTGGTTGTGCCCTGGTTGATCTCGACTGTGTAGTTGCCCGCTGGAAGGTTGGCTTCCAGCAGCGTACCCGGCTTGACCGAGTAGGTGTACACGTTCTTCGTGGTGGTGTTTTCGAAGGTGACCTCGACCGCCGGGGCGCCCGCTGCCTGAGCGAACAGCACCCGGGCCACGCCTGTGGCCACCGCTGAAAGGTCGTTGGTGAAGGTCAGCAGAGTTGGTGTTCCTGCATCATCGAGCGCCAGGACCGCCGAGATATCCGTCCTCGGTTCGATGGTAACCTCGCGATCAACCAGCGGAGAGTTGCTGCAAGGCGCGAGCGTGTTGGCGATGCTGGCTTTCAGGTTATAGGTTCCGGGGAGAAACGTGAGTGGGCCTTGTACAGATCCGTAAGGCAAGCCATGCACGTAGCAGACTTCGTCGTTCAAAAGGACGTCCAGGGGAAATGCCGGGTCGGTAGCGGCTGCGTAGTCCCGCCCCGGAATCCCTTGGACGATATACATCGAGGATGCGAGCGAGGCCGTGCTCAACGCGACGCAAAGAACGGCGAGTGTGAATGTCAAGCGAACATAGTTTTTCATAATCGTTTCTCCAAAGTGTGAGACAGGTGGCTATTGGCCGGATAGCCAGCATTAACAGTGACGAGCACCGCTCGAATTGCGAACTGCGAAGGTTGCTAGAGCTTTCGGCTCACGTTTTGTCTGAACCCTGCGATGCTGCGGAAGTTCCTCTGGCGGCGGGAAAATTCATCGCGATGAAACCAGTGGGATCAAAGAGTGAATTCTTCTGCACACTGAAAGTCAGAATTCAATCCTGGCCTCTCGCTCGGAAAGGAAAAATGGCGTCCTGCTTGGAAGGGATGGGCGAGCCGTTGCGCGTGGCGGGATGGAAGTGCCAGTTGTCGAGCGCTGCCAGAAAAACGGGCCGCGGTGGCCCTATGGGGAGGTCTGGAACTCCATGTTCTCGTCGACGGAAAGCTGGGCGGGGGCGCCGGAACTGTCGTCGCCGGAACGGGTCGCGACTACGTGAAAGCCATTGGAACTGGTCTGAACATCGTAGGTGTAAGGAGGACGCTGGCGCGCAACCGTAATGTAGTTCGACGAGATCAGTTCGTCGAAAGAGGCGTATTTTCCTTCGCTGGCGAAATAGCGGCGCTCGGCGGAGGCAATGGTGATCAGGTCGCTGCGCACGCCCGTGATGGTGATGGCGGCCTTCGGGCTGTTGGCCCCAGCGGCAGCGGAACTGCTCTGCATCTGCCGGGTGTAGATGTACATTCCTGCACCCAGCGCAATAACCACGCTGAGAAAACCGAAAAGGCGGCCCATAGACTCCTCCAGTGGCAATTGCACTGCGAAACGGAATCGCTGACAAGTAACCAGAGGGCACCGCCTACCGTGGCGACAGTGGGGCCCGGTTCACTCCGTCACAGGACCCGGCCGGTTCTCGAAGAGCCTGGTGCTGCTCAGAACTTCAAAGCCAGACTCAATTGCACCAGCCTGGGCGAGGTTGCGCTGGTAATTGCCCCAAGCGGCGAACCGTTGGTCCAAGTCAGGTTCGGCTGGCCCCAGCTGGGATGGTTGAATACGTTGAAAGCCTCCAATTCAAGTTGCAGACCGATGGACTCGCGCAGCGCAAAATTCTTGGCCAGCCCCATGTCCCAGTCCTGGAAATAGGGGCTGCGGAGTACGCCTTGGCGTTCGTCGCCGAAAGTTCCCAGCGGATTCAAGGCGAAAGCACACGGGTTGAACCAGCTGGCCATGGTATGGAGCTGTGTCGGCGCGGGGCAACCTGGATTGGCCGCGATCGGTCCAGCCTGGAAGGGGTTCGCAACCTGGTCGGGACGCTGGTTATAACTTCCCACTCCCGCCTGATCGTTGGGCAAATTCACCGTGAGGGGGGCGCCCGATTGAAACACGGTGATGCCCGAAACCTGCCAACCTCCCAGGAACCCTCTGGTAGCGGCATTCCCATGCTTAAAAAATGGCAGTTCCCAGGAATAGTTGAAGCTAAGCAGTTGTGTCCGGTCGAAGTCCGCCGGACCGTATTCGGCGCGGATGTTGTAGCTGTCCTGCGGCCAGGTGGTCGTGTAGGCAGAGCCATTGGGACCGGGATTGTCGGTGAGCGTTTTCGAGTAGGTGTAGGACGCCTGGAAGGACAACCCGTTCTTGAGCCGATGGATGACCGAGGCCTGCAGAGCGTTGTAGTTGGAATCGAAGATCGTCGCGTACGCGGAAATCTGGTCAAAGCCCTGGTAGGGGCGAACGTAATCCGGAGCAATGTTTCCGTTGGCCACGTTCACATTGGGTTGGCCCTGGTTCATGTCGTAGAAACCGAGAAGATGCGTGCCTTTGGTTCCGACGTAGCCTAAGGAAAAACTGGTGTCGGGCGCGACTTCGCGCTGTACGTTCAAGGACCACTTCTGGACGCCTGGATACTTCCACGGGGCGAGGGCGGTGTTCAAACCGGCGGGAAAAAGCGTGCCTGCGACTCCACCGGGATTGTCCAGTGAAGTATCGAAAATATTGACCGAGCTGTTGAAAGGCGGGTTGTAAGCGCCAAACTGGCTGTAGGATCCCCATCGGTCGTAGAAAATTCCATATCCGGCACGAATCGCCGTCTTGCCATTGGAGAAGGGATCCCAAGACAATCCCAGGCGAGGCGCAAAGGCAAGCTTGTGGCTGGGAAATAGCGCTTGGCCCCAGGGTGAACTGTTGGCCCCGGAATAAGTGTTATTCCCCGCGACGATGATACCGTTCAAGGGATTGCCAGTGTTGGCGGTGATGGTGCCGTCGGGATTCACGGTCGGGGCATCGGCCAAATTGTAGAGATTAGCGTCGAAACCACCCAGCATGTTGTGCAGTTCATGCTCAGGCTTATAGAACTCATACCGCAGGGCCGCGGTCAGAGTGAGGTTTCTCCGCAACTTGACCTGGTCTTCGATGTACGGTTCCAGGTTGTACCAGCGATATTTGCCGAAAGGGTCCAGCGCCGTCTCGGTGTAATTCGACGCATACCCCAGCAGCATATCGGCAAGCGGGTTCCCGGTGAGGTCGCCAAGAAAGGTGTAGCTGCCGTTGGTATTGTTGTCCGATGGATTGGCCAGTTCGCTCTTGCCCTCGGGCGTGAAGCCGGCCCCGAAGCGAATGGTGTGCCGGCCCCGGATCCAGGTAGTGTCGCTCTGAAAGGGAATGCTGAACGCGTCATTGTGGAAATACCACATCTCCACTATGCCCGCGTAGGGATAGTTGAAGTACATGGTGGGAATCCGGTCCAATTCGTCGAGCGGGAATACCTCCTGCAAGGTCAGGCCGGGCGCCCGTGACTTACTGGAGAGCGGGCTATTTTCCAGCGACTTGTCGTTCGCGAAATACATGCCAACCGAAAATTCGGTGAAAAGAGTGGGACGCGGAGCGTAGGTGACATGACCAGTCCAGTTGTACATGGGAAAATTCTGGGTGGATCCTCCCACGTACGGAAAAGAATTCTCGCCCCACAACCCGTACGGGTTGTTGAGCAGGTTGGTGTCTTGCGTATACCGGCCAAACAGACTCCACTTCTCGTTCAGCTTGGCGTCGATGCGCAGTGATTCTTCCCGCCAGCGGGTGAAGTTGGGCGCCTCGGATATGTAGTTGTACAAGTTGTCCAGGCTGTAGTTGGGCGTGGGCATTGGATAGTATGTGGAGAGAAGAAGCAGTGCATTCTGGTCCAGGCTACCCGTTGGAATCGTGTTGTTGGTGAAAGCCTTCCCGGTGGCCGGATCGATGGGCTGTATCAGGCTCTCACTGAAATTGCCCTCGCGCTCGAGTGCAGTAGGGGCAACGGTAATCACCGGCCCGGAATTCACTACAATCCGTCTCCACTCTTGCGACCAGAAGAAAAAGATCCGGTCTTTCTTGATCGGACCGCCTACGTCGTAGCCGAAATCGTTGTGCCGGTCCTCTGAGGAAGTCGTCGAGAAATAATTCTCGGCATTAAACACGTTGTTGCGGAAGAACTCAAAGACGTCGCCATGGAATTTGTTCGCCCCGGAACGGCTCACCAGGTTGACTTGCGCGCCCGCGGAACGCCCTGCCGTAGCCGTGTAGTCGTTGTTTTCAATGCGGACTTCGGAAACCGCGAACAGGTTCGGTGTAACGAAGGCGTTGCCCCCGAAGGTGTCTGCGTTACGCACGCCGTCAATCAGCAAATTGTTTTCATCATCCCGAACTCCATTCACGGAAAAATTCACGGACGAGTTCGAGCCGAAGCCGGGATCGACCACAACCGGCATGAAGACGCCGGGCTCCAACGACATCAGCTGCGTGAAAACCCGGTTGGTGAGAGGCAAGGAATTCACTTGTTGTCCGGTGATCGTATTCCCCTCATTCGCCGTGACGGTGTTCACGACCGGGGGCGCACCGGTGACGGTGAGCTGTTCCGTTGCCGCACCAACCTTGAGCACCACATCCACGCGGGCCGGTTCGGCGGCATGCACGGCGAAAGCCGAGTGCAATACCTTGGTGAAGCCCTGTTTTTCGGCAGTAAGCTCGTACGGTCCTGCCGGCACGGTAAGGAAGCGAAACTCGCCCGACTGATCCGTCACCGTCTTGTAGGCCAGATTATTCTCGGCATTGCGAAGCGCGACTGAGACGCCAGGCACGACGGCCCCGGAGGGATCGGTCACGGTTCCAAGCACCGTTCCCGTGTTGACTTGTGCCGCGATCGTGCCCACCGACAAAAGAATCACCGCAACCACCATCCAACAAGACAAACAGGGGCTGAATTTCTTGTTGCTCATAATTGCCTCCCTTTCCCGCCTCGCCGTAAGGATCGTTCTTCCGGCAAACCTGCCTGAAACTCCTCAAGCACCCATTTGTCGGGAGCCTCCAGATGGTAGTCGTATCTATAAAATCCGATCATTGAATATGAGCTGGGAATATGTGCTGAAAAAGGCATGCGCGTTTTCAGCTTCCCGATGGCGCCTTTGCCCATTGGAATCAGGAGTGCTTCACAGGATAATTCGCTCATGAGCCGTTTCCGCAAGACTAAAAGAAGGGGTCAACCGCTGGCTGACCCCTTCGGCAGATCAGGGCTGGCTCTGCATGTCGGTGTTGACTTCTTCCCAGACCGAACCAGAACTGGAGCTGTAGGGCACGGCAAGGTCCGCCCACTCCCAGAAAAACACGCCGCTCACCCAGTTGGCTGAGAAGGGCAACGGGTATGGGTCCATGCTGTAGCCTTCGCTGAGTAAAGTGGCCAATTTAGAACCTGTCACTTTCTTCGTGCTGTAGCCCCATTCTCCGAATCCAATCTTCGCATTCGGGAACAGGTTTTGCACCTGGGTAAAGAAAGTACCCCAGGTAGCCGCGCTCGGGTCGGTACCGCTGGTGCAGTCCTGATGGTAGTAACTGAGGAGCACGTAATCCATGCCGTTCCTCATGTTGAGCGGCACGTTGGCTTCGGTCCAGGTGATGGGATCGAATGCCGCAGGGCTATCGCAGCTTGATCCGGCGCCCGGATAATACAAGGTCATCTCCGCCAGCTTGCCCGCAGCCTTAACAGTGTTGTAGGCATTGATCATGTCGGTGACGACGTTGGCATCGGTGGTGGATGGCGTGGTCCACGGGCAGCTGATCTCGCTTGTACCACCAGCGTCCGTGCTGTCCAACCAGTTGCCGTTGATTTCGTTGCCGACCTCCCAGAGGTCCACATAGGAACCAAGCGTAGAAACGTAATCTGTCCAGCGGGACTGAGCGGTGCTCACCGTGAAGCAACCCTGGTAACTGGAATCGAGCACTTCGCCCAACAGAAATGGAGGACGGGTTTGTGATTTGAGCGTCTGTATGGCTGAGGTATAAGCGCTGGCCGGAGAGGGAGACGAGCAAGAACCGTCGTCACCCACGGCGCAAAGGGTGAATGTGATTCGAACCGAAGGCCGGTCCGTGAGGTTATTCAGGGAAGTAACCACCTCATCCAGGTAGCTCGTGACCCTGATATCCTGCACCACGCCGGAAAAGCTGAAGTCGGCGACGGTCGCGCCATGCAGGGGCAAGGGAATCCAGGGGGGCGTCGCGGCTATGGATGCGTAGGGTGCGATGATGGCAACGGTGTCCGATGCCGATACCGCGCTGTTGGCCTCGGAGACTGCCGTGACCGTCACAACTCCGGAACTGGGCACGGCTGCGGGAGCCGTGTACAGGCCGGAAGTCGAGATCGTGCCCACGGTCGAGTTGCCGCCCGTGACCCCATTCACTTCCCAGGTCACGGCGGTATTGGAATTTCCCGACACAATAGCATCGAACTGCTGCGATTGATTGGTCGACACGGTTGCGCCGGTCGGCGATATCCACACATTCAGCGAGCCGGACGTGACCACGATGTTCACCGAAGAGGAACTGGTGTTGCTCGCCTTGGAATAAGCCGTTAAGGTTACGGTCGCCGGACTGGGCACGGTTGAGGGCGCCACGTAGGTGACCGTGAAGGTACCAACATTGGTCAGCGTTCCACAGGTGGAACCGGAACAACCGGGTGAGCTTTCACTGGTCCCGTCTCCCGTGAGAACCCAGGTCACGCCCGCATTCGTCGAGTCGTTTTGTACGGTGGCACTTACGCCCAGTGATCCAGATGTGGCCACCGAGGCGACTCCCGGAGATACGGACACGGTGATGGTTTGCGCAACGGCGGAGTAACAAGATGAAACGGCGATCAACAGAAACGCCAGCCGACGGGTGAGTCTCCCCACCTCGGCCAGGCATTTCGGTGTGGCTGCGGAGCGATCTGGTAGGTTCACCTTTTCTCCCTTCATGGGGTGGCACCGCCCTATCTCATCTTCTGAGCGGGGCCGCGGATTTTCCTCCGCGCATGAAAGCTCCATATGCATCTATGATGTCAAGAAAAATCTGGGCACCGGCGGGCAGCAGAGGCTTCTTGGGCTCCGCAGTCCTGAGTCCATTAACCTGTATTTAAAGGAGTTATATTCCGCGTCGCAGCTTGCAGGAAGTTTTCTTCCGGAGAGCCCAGCCCTTCTCATTGAGTCATTGCATACAATGTGCATAGCTGTCTGGGAAGCAGACTCTTTCCATGCGGGACATGGAGACTCTCAGCCGATCCCTCCGCTTGTTTTGAAACTGTGAGCGGCACTGATGATCACTATTTCTTGTACGCGCCTTGAGTCAGGTCGTCCGGCAAGGCCGAATACTTGCCCAGCATCTGATAGGTCTGAATCAACGCCCAGTCAACCATCCGTTCACCGGCGCCCACCTCGACCCATGTGCTTGCACTCGCCGCCCCATATCCGCCACGGCTGGCAGCGCTAATCGTTGGAAAATATCCGTGATACCCGTTGCTGTATCCAAAGAACAGCGTGGTAGCAACCGGGCAACGGGCTCGCCAGCTTTCCTGAAGTTCGACAAAAGGCTCTCCCGGGACTGCGATGATGGCGATCTGCTTGTTGATGATCATGGCGGTCACACGCGCATCAATGACCGGCCGGATCTTCACTCCCATCTGCTCCAGACTCTTGGCGCCAAATGTCTTCAGCAAGGCGGCGCGAAGCTGCTCCGGATCCCAGCGAAGTTTCAGGCGCAGCGTTTCTTCACGGAAGTCAATGCTTGCGGAAGGATCATTCACCGTCTGAATGCCTTTGGCTACGAGGACCACCTCCTGGCCCAACTGGTCACCGGTCCAATCCCGAAGTTTGACCGCGTTCTCCTTCATCTTCATGACCGCGTAATAAGGATTGATGTCGCCATCCGCACCTTGCACAAAAAAGCTCTCGACATTTCCACCCAAAGCCTTTTCCACGACGCGATTGGTGACGCCGGGAAAATCGGCCGAATACTGGGTGTTCTCCGAGCCGAACACTACCGGGTGACAGGCGTAGTTGACGAGAATTGCCAGAGGAGAACCATTGCGATCATCGATGCGAAGAACCGTCACGGTGGGATCCACCGGCGAGGTCGGAACCATAGTCGGATTTTGCTCGAACCAGCTCACCGTCCCGTCATCATTCACGCGGAGCCGGTTATGGCCGATGAAAACGGAACCGGTGCCGCTGCCGATGCGGGCCTCCTGCAGATTACTGGCCGCGGTGTCGATTCCTTGAGCGATCTCATCGAGTGCCCTCTGTTCCCATTCCGGGGGAGAGGCTTCGTACTCGTCTTTGATAACCGGAGCGGAATGTGTGTGAGTCGCAGTCAGGATCAGGCACGAGATGCCGCTCGACTTGCGAATCACTTCCTTCAAGTGGTCGAGCGAAGGCTCGCCAAAGCTGCGCCCGAGATCGACAGCAACCATGGCAATTCGTCTTCCACCGGCCTCCAATACCAGGATGCGGGCGTAGAGTGGGTCCAGGGTACCGGTAGCGGGGTCGGTGCGATCTTCGAAGCCCCACAACGGCTCGTGTGTTTTCGGAGTGATGTCGACCTTGGCA
>Ga0187781_10002696_pt1 | contig 13429 bp, 10 predicted proteins | sample 0715_SJ02_MP02_2_FD_132447 | JGI IMG/M metagenome (GOLD analysis project Ga0187781, IMG submission 132447) | Tropical peat soil microbial communities from peatlands in Department of Meta, Colombia - 0715_SJ02_MP02_20_MG | ecosystem: Environmental > Terrestrial > Soil > Wetlands > Peat | place...
CTCGGCGAGATGGGTCTTGAGCTGAAAGCCTCGAAGGCCCGTATCCTCCACCTCGAGGAAGGAGGCGAGGGTTTCGATTTCCTCGGCTTCCACCATCGCTGGGTACACTACAGCCACAATGACCACTCGAATCACACCAACCACCTAGGGTCGGCCTGCCGCCCGCTTGACGCTGCGGCGTGCGAGCCAGCGCGAAGCAAAGCCGAGGCTCTCGGGGAACTTCGGGCAGGGCTGACGACCTGCTGGGTGTGGAGAGCGTCTCCACCGGATGACGGACCAGAGGGGCGCAAAACTAGAGTCGGTCTCGTGCACCCACGTCGCACGGTGCCGCTTGGCCTTCTCGTGCTTGCCTGCCTGCTCGGCGGCTGCTCGGTCTTCTCGCCCTCCCCCTCTCCGAGGGCGGTGCCCAAGACGGAGCTCGGCTATGAGATCGCGGTTGGACGCGTGGGCGGCCTTGGCCGCGTGCTCGTCAACGTCAGCGGCCGGACCCTCTACCTCTACGTTCCCGACCATCAGGGTGCCAGCCGCTGCAACGGGTTCTGTGCGCGAGAGTGGCCACCCATGCTCGCTCCGGTTGGCAAGGGGTCCGTGCGCTTCGGCCCCGGTGTCGACGTCGCTCTCGTCGGCTCGGTGCGGCGTGCCGACGGCGTGCTGCAACTTACCTACAACCGCTGGCCGCTCTACGCTTGGCGCCTCGACGCGTCCCCGGGCGAGGCCACGGGCGAGGGCGACGACATGGGGCTCTGGTACGCCATCTCACCGAGCGGAGACGCCGTCTACTGACGCGACACGAGGAGTGTCCTTGTCCATCCTTCCCACAGAGCTGTGCGAGCTGTCCGACGAGCAGCTGGCGATCATCGACCTCTGCAGCCGCTTTGCCCGGTCGGAGATTCGTCCCCGGGCGCGGGCGGTCGACGAGGCCGACACCGAGATCCCCTGGGAGCTGTGGAACCTCGCAGCCGAGGCCGGCATCACGAGCTTCATGCTGCCGACCGACTACGGCGGCGGGGGGTTCACGGACGTCTTCAGCCAGTGCCTCGTCCAAGAGGAGCTCTGCTTCGGCGACCTCGGCATCGGCAACCTCCTCTGCTCGGGCGGGTTCTTCGCCGATCCGGTTCTCGAGTTGGGCACCCCGGAGCAGAAGGCCGAATGGTTGGCGCCGTTGTGTGGCGACCACCCGCCGCTGACGGCGCTGGCGAACACGGAACCGGATGTCGGCTCGGACGCCGCCGCCATCACGACGACGGCGGTCAGGGTGAAGGGTGGTTACCGCCTCAACGGCTCCAAAGCCTGGATCTCCAACGCCGGGGCCGCCGAGATGTACGTGATCTTCGCCAAGACCGACCCGCGCCAGCGCAGCCGTGGGATCAGCGCCTTCCTCCTGCGTCGTGGCGAGCCCGGGCTCAGCTTCGGCGAGCCCATGCGGAAGATGGGCCAGCGGGCGATCGTCTGCCGGGAGATCTTCCTCGCCGACGTCTTCGTCCCGACCGAGCAGCGACTGGGCGAGGAGGGAGAGGGCTTCGTCGGCTTGATGCGGACTTTCGACATCTCTCGGGCCGTGCTCGGTGCCGCCGCCGTGGGGATCGCCCGGGCGGCTCTCGAGTACGCCTGTGAGTACGCCCGCGAGCGCAGACAGTTCGGCTCGCCCATCATCGAGCACCAAGCGGTCGCCTTCCGCCTGGCGGACATGGCGACGCGAGTGGAGGCCTCACGCCTGCTCGTCTGGCGGGCGGCCAAGCGGCTCGATGCCGGTCTGCCGGCCACCTCTGCCGCTGCCATGGCAAAGCTGTCTGCGTCCGAGACCGCCATGTACTGCACCTGGGCGGCCATCCAGACGCTCGGCGGCTGGGGCTACTCCCGCGACGTCCCGGTGGAGCAGTGGATGAGGGATGCCAAGCTCGAGGAGATCGAGGAGGGCACCTCGGACATCATGCGCCTCGTCATCGCCCGGGGGCTCAGGTGACCCATACCCGAAACTGACGCCCTGTTCTGGCTGGGCAGGCCGGGCCCTGGCGAGCGGAGGCGCCCCCAGCCGCCGCCTTCATGGCCGGGGTCAGCCGCTACGCCTGGCGACCAGCGGGCGAGAGCTCTCTCGCCCGGAGCGCCTCGGCAAGGCCGCCGGTCAGCGAGGCCGACAGCTCGGCGAGGAGCCGGGAGCGGATGGCATGAGCGGGTCGCCAGACGACGGCGTCGAGCGGCTTGGGGCGCCCGAGGAAATAGCCCTGCCCGTAGCGGATTCCCAGCTCGCCGAGCACGTCGAGCTCGCCGGCGGTCTCGATTCCCTCGGCGATGATCTCCGCTCCTGTCTGCTCGGCGAAGGACACGAGGGCGGCCGCGAGCGACCGCCTCACCGGGTCGCAGTCGATCCCCGTCGCCAGGGTGCGGTCCAGCTTGATCAAATCGGGGCTGAGCTTGAGGATGTGGGCGAGGCTGGCGAAACCCGCACCGGTGTCATCGATGGCGAGACGGGCTCCCATCAGGCGTAAACGCGTGATGAACTCGGTGAGACGTGGATAGTCCTCGACGGGCTCCTGCTCGGTCAGCTCGATGACGATCCGTCGAGGATCGGACTCCATGAGCAGACGCAGCACATCGTCGTCGGCGAGTGCCTCCGGGCCGACGTTCACGCAGACGTTGAGGCCGCGCGGAAGATCGCTCATGCAGGCAAGGGCCTTCTGCAGCGAGCAGAGCTCGAGCTCGACCTCGAGGCCGGTGGCATGGGCTTCGGCGAACCACTCGTCGGGGGGGCGCTTCGGCTTGCCCGGGAAGCGAGCGAGGGCTTCGAAGGCGAACAGCTCGCCGCTGAAGAGGTCGAAGATCGGCTGGAAGTGGTGCGTGAGGCGAGACCCTTTGACGACGCGTTCGATCCGGCCGCGCGCCTCGAGGCCACCGACGGTGCCCGGGCTCAAGACGTTCGCCACGAACCGCTCCTCGATGGCGAGCTCGTCCTCGTCCGACGCCACTGCCACCAGCTGTGCGGGTGACAGCAACCTGCTCGTGACGCCCGTCAGGTCGGCAGCCGCCGCCACCACGACACTCGCGAACTCGGCGAACTTCGTCAGCGTGGCCACGTCGGCGTCGTCGAACGCGTGGGCACGCGATGAGCTGACGTTGAGGACGCCCAGTGCGTCGCGGCCGCGTCGAAGTGGCACGCACACGGACGAAACCACCCGGTAGGCCTGGCACAGGTCGAGGTGAACACGTGGGTCGCTCTCGGCATCGTTGCATCGCAGCGTCGCCCGCGTCCGCACTGCCAGCCCCGAGAGGCTGCCATCGAGTGGCACCTTGCCGCCGACCTGGCTGGCGAGATAGCCCGTGCCGCAGACGAAGGTGAGCGTGGCGTCTTCGCGCACGAGCCCGATGAGAGCGCCTTCGGCGCCGCCGACGACGGCCGTGGCCTCTTCCGCCACCCGCTGCATGAGGCCCATCGGGTCGACGGCCTGCCTGACAGCCTCGTGGAGGTCTGCCCTGAATTTCACGCGGGCTCTCCTCTCGCTGCTGCAAGCCGTTCGGGTGGTCCCGCATCTTTATCGGCTCGCCTCGCAGCCGAGTTGAGGCATCTGCGCCATCAGATCACCTGGTCAGCCCGTCGGGAGCGTGACGGGCACGGGCGCCGGCGCCGATTCGGCGCCGGCGGGCGTACGCGGCCACACTGGTCCTCGGTGAGCGCCGTCCCCGAGATCGTCGAGTTCCTGCGGATCCACCAACCCTTCGCGGCCCTGCCGCAGGAGGACCTCGAGCGGGCGGCCGCCGCTACTGAGGTGGAGTTTCATCGAGCCGGTGAGGTGATCTTCTCCCAGGGGGCCGAATCGAGCGAGTTCCTTCGGGTGATCCGTAGCGGAGCGGTCGAGGTCGTGCACGATGGCCGCGTGCTCGACCTGCTCGGGGTGGGCGAGATGTTCGGCCACGCCTCGATGCTGTCCGGACTGCCGACGGGTTTCGCCGCCCGCGCCGCCGAGGACACGGTTACCTACCGGATCCCCGCCGGCGCCGCCTACGAGCTGCTCGGCCAGGCGGCCAGCCTCCGCTACGTCACCCGATCGCTCCTGCTCGACCGCTACAAGATCCGCTCGGTGCGGCCGCCGGCCGAGCGCGATCAGCTCACCCAGCCGGTGGGCGCCCTCGTGCGCTCACCGGCGGTGGTGTGCTCGCCCTCGACCTCGATCCGAGATGCCGCCCGGGAGATGAGCGCATCCGGGGCGACCGCTGTCGTCGTCGACCTCGGATCGTCGCTCGGGATTCTCACCGACCGCGATCTTCGCTCCCGCGTGCTCGCCGCCGGCCGCTCCCCCGACGTCGCCGTGTCGGAGGCGATGACCGCTCCTGCCGAGACGGTGGCGGAGGACCGCCCCGCGGGCGAGGTGCTGCTCGACATGCTGGATCGAGGCTTCCGTCACTTCCCTGTGGTATCGGCCACGGGGCGGGTGCTGGGCGTCATCGCCGACTCCGATCTCGTCGTGGCCCAGACGCGCTCGTCGTTCCCCCTCCGGCAGGCGATCAGCCGAGCCAGCGGGTTGGGCGAGCTCGTCGAGGCTGCCTCGGCTCTCCGCCCGACCGTGGTGAGCCTGCACCAGGCGCACATGGCCCCGCTCGACATAGAGGCCGTCTACTCGGTCGTCTCCGATGCCTTGACCCGCCGGGCGCTCGAGTTCGCCATTGTGGAGCTGGGCGAGCCGCCGGTGCCTTTTGCGTGGCTGGCACTCGGCAGCCAGGCCCGGCGGGAGGCGGTGCCGAGCTCGGATCTCGACAGCGCCATCGCCTTTGTGACCGGGGGACAGGCCCCCGCGGGGGAACCGGGAAAACAGGTCGCCGGGGGGGAACAGACCCCCGCCGGGGTGGCCGAGGCGCGCCAGGCCGACGCCCTCCGCCCGTACTTCAACCGCCTCGCCGAGCGGGCGATGGAGATCCTCGTCGCCTGCGGCTTCCACCCCGACACCCATCGTGCGAGCGCTTCCGACCCGCTCTTCGTGCGCTCGTACGACTCGTGGCAGCGGGCCGGACGGTCGTGGCTGGAGAACCCGACGCAGGAGAAGGCCCTCGTCCTCGTGTCCGTCCTCGTGGACAGCCGCCCGGTGTTCGGCGCCAGAGACGCCACGTCACCTGCCGAGACGTTCCGCCGAGCCTCGCAATACCCTGGGCTCCTACGCCTGCTCGCACGCTTTGCTCTCTCTCACCGGCCGCCGACGGGGTTTCTCGGCGGGCTCGTCGTCGAGCACTCGGGGGAGCACCGCGGCCGGCTGGACCTGAAGGACGGCGGCGCCCTGCCGATCGTTGATCTCGCCCGCTGGGCCGGCATGGTCGCCGGTGTGACCTGCGCATCGACTTCCGAGCGCCTGCGGGCGGCCGGCGAGGCCGGTGTGCTCCTGCCGGCGGACGCCAGCACGCTGATCGAGTCGTTCGAGCTCGTCTCCGAGCTTCGCCTCGACCATCAGGTCGCCCAGCTCATCGCCGGGGTCGAGCCGGACGACTTCGTCGACCCCGGCGCGCTGACCGGGCTGACGCGCAGCTACCTCAAAGAGGCGTTCCGCGCCGTGGCTTCCGTGCAGAAGCACGTCTCGACCGAGCTCTCGCTCACCGTCCGGTGAGGCTCTCCCTCTCCGGAACGGCCGGCAGGGCGCCCTGGGCCGCCGCTTACGCGAAAGCGGCCGTGCCGGCGGGTAAGACGCCGTGGCGCGAGGCGGGATTCTGCGTCGTCGACCTGGAGCTCACGGGTCTGGACGCCCGCAGGGACGAGATCATCTCCTTCGGTGCCGTCCCTATCGAGCACGGCCGGGTCGCAGCCGATCGGACCGTGTACGGGCTCGTGCGACCGACGAGCTCGCTCTCGGAGGCCTCCGTGCTCGTGCACGGGATCCGGCGCGTCGACCTCGAGGACTCGCCCGCCCTCGAGGAAGCCATCGCCCCCCTCGTCGCCGCCATGACGGGCAAGGTCCTCGTGGCTCATGCGGCGCGGGTCGAGCGGGCGTTTCTCGGCGCCGCCCTGCGACGCTTCGGCCTGCGCCTCCGCGAGCCCGTCGTCGACACCGAAGTGCTCGGCCGCCTGCTCATGGCCGAGCGGGGCGCGACGCTTCCTTCCTTCCTCCGGCTGGGGGACCTCGTGGCCTACCTCGGCCTGCCGGAGCACCGCCCCCACCATGCGCTCGGCGACGCCCTGACGACAGCCCAGGCCTTCTTAGCGCTCGCAAGCCATCTCGAGGTCTCCGGCACGAGCACCGTCCGGTCCCTGGCGCGGGCGTCCGAATCCCTCGTGTGGGTGCAGCGGTAACGGGCACGGCCGTGCCGCCGGCCCTCGGCGGGCGTCTGCCAGACTCCTCAGGGCTTCCGGGGCCGCACCGGCGCCGCAGCCTGGATCGCCGCGATCCAGGAGGTAGGAGAGGACGATGGCTATGCCGGCAGTGACAGCAGGGGACGAGGTTGACCTCGTCATCACGGGCGGCACCGTCCTTCCCATGGGAGGGATGCCGGCGGTCGAGGACGGCTTCGTGGCCATCGAGGCGGGCGAGATCGTCGCCGTCGGGAGGGCGGACGACCCGGCCCGCCCGGGCGGGCGGCGCCTCATCGAGGCCGGTGGCGGCGTCATCATGCCCGGCTTCGTCAACCCCCATACCCACATCGGCTCCAACATGCTGCTCCGGGGCCTCGACGAGGACGAGTCCCTCTTCGAATGGCTCGAGTCCATGTGGCGGCTCAAGCGCAACTTCGACCACGAGACCCTGTACTGGGCGAGCATCGCGGGGCTCATCGAGATGGTGCGGGCAGGATTTACGTGTTTCAACGAGCACTTCGACGCCTACGCGCTGCAGCCTCAGCTCGAGGCGCTCGAGGTCGTGCCCCTGCGGGCGACGCTCGGCTACGGGCTTGCCGATCGCGGGCTCTACGAGTCGATCGCCGACTGGTCCTGGGAGACGATCGGGCGCTTCGGCGAGATCGTGGCCGCCCACGACGAGGCAAACGACGGGCGCGTCCGTTTGGCGCTGGCGCCCCATGCCACGTACTCGTGCGGGGCCGAGATGTTCCGGGCGGTCCGCCAGGTGGCGACGGAGGTCGGGGTGCCCATCCACATTCACCTCGCCGAAGGCCGGCAGGAGGTCGCTTACGTGGCCGAGCACTACGGCACCACGCCGGTGCAGTGGCTGGACTCGCTCGGCTTCCTCGGCGACGACGTCACCTGCGCCCACTGCACGAAGCTCACCGCCCGCGACATCGAGATCCTCGCGGAGCGCCGCGCCCGCATCGCCACCTGCCCGGTCTGCAACGCCAAGCTCTGCTCGGGCACGCTGCCGCTGCGCGAGGTGCGAGCGGCCGGCATCACCGTCGGCCTCGCCACGGACGGGCCGGCCTCCCACAACACCCTGGACATGTTCCAGGAGATGAAATTCGCCGGCGTCACCCACAAGCAGGCCACGGGCGACCCACAGTTCCTCACCACAAGCGAGCTCCTCGAGATGGCGACGAGCGGCGCAGCCGACGCCATGCAGCGCCCCGATCTCGGCCGGCTCGCTCCCGGGCGTCCCGCCGACGTGATCGTCGTCGACCTCAGCCGCGCCCACGTGCAGCCCGTCTACGACGTGCGGGCGGCGCTCGTCTACTCGAGCCGAGCCGACGATGTCCGCTACACCATCGCCGGGGGCAAGGTGCTGCTCGATGACGGAGCCGTCGTCGGCGTGGACGAGGGGGAGGCGCTGGCGCGCTTTCGCCGTCTCGCCCTCGCGCTGCGGGATCGCAGCCTCGCCGGCTGACGCGGGCGCCGCCGCCGCAACGGGTACGCCCAAGGCCGTCAGGTCTGCAGGTCGAGAACCGCCTCGGCGAGCCAGTCGAGCTCCTCGTCCACCGAGCTCACCGGCGAGGCCGGGCGGAGGACGAATTTCGAGAGTCCTTCGGCCACGAGGGAGCCGATCAAGCTCCTCAAGTCCTGCCGGCCGACGGGGAGGAGCGTCGTCAGGTCGGTGCCGGGACGCCGCCGCGCCAGCTGGGCGAGCGCCTCCGGCGGCGGCCGGCCGCGGGCATAGGGGATCGAGAGCCCGAAGTGTTCCGGGTCGATCCTCCGGCCCGCCGCCTCGGCCGCCTGCTCGATGCGCCCACGGGCGGCGCCCGCCTCCGCCGGCTCAAGGGCCGCCCCCAGCCAGCCGTCGGCGAGACGACCCGCCCGCTCGAGCGCCTTCGGCCCCATGCCGCCGAGCCAGAGCTCGAGCGGATCCTGGACCGGGCGGGGCCTCACGACGACGCCGGGGAAGTTGAACCGCTCGCTCTGGTGCTCGACCTCCTCGCCCGACCAGAAACCCCGCAGCAGGGGCACGACCTCGTCGAGATAGGCGCCCCGGTCTGCCCCGAGGACGCCGAGGGCGGCGCGCTCGGCCGGCTGCCCGAGCCCGGGGACGATCATGAGAAGGAGGCGGCCGCCGCTGAGCTGATCGATCTGGGCGAGCTCTTTGGCCAGCAGCATCGGGTTTCTCCCGATGGGGACGACGTTCGCCCCGAGCTTCAGCCGCCGGGTGCGCGCAGCCGCGTAGGCGAGGCCGACCGTCGGGTCGATCGCCGGCGCCAGGGGCACGTCGGAGAGCCAGAGCGTGTCAAAACCTCGCTCTTCCAGGCCGTCGACGAAGGACCCGTACGCCTCGGCCGCCCAGGGGCCGCCCCCCGGTGAGACGGCGATCCTGATCTTCACGCGACCACTCCTCGATCCGCCCCTCCTCGATCCGCTGGCGCCGCCAGCACCGTCACGACAGCCCGTAGGGGAGAGGCTCACTCGCCTCGATCTCGATGAGCCGGTCGTACTTGGCGGTGCGCTCGCCCCGCGCAGGAGCCCCGCTCTTGATCTGGCCGCAACCGCTCCCGACGGCCAGATCGGCGATGAAGCTGTCCTCGGTCTCACCGGAGCGGTGCGAGACCATCTGTGACCAGCCGGCCCGGCGGCAGATCCGCATCGCCTCCAGCGTCTCGGTGACGGTGCCGATCTGGTTGAGCTTGATGAGAGCAGCGTTGGCGGCGCCCCGGGCGATGGCCTCGGCGATGATGCTCGGGTTGGTCACGAGGAGGTCGTCGCCGACGATCTGGATCCTGTGACCGAGCTGGGCGGTGAGACGCTCCCAGCCTTCCCAGTCCGTCTCGCTCAACCCGTCCTCGAGGCTCCAGATCGGGAAGGCCTCGATCATCTGGCGATACCGGGTGATCATGTCATCGCTGGAGAGCCTCTCGCCGGCGACGCGGTAGGTGCTGTCGCCGTAGAAGCCGTTGGCGGCAGGATCGAGGGCGATGGCGACACCCTCGCGACCTGGGCGGTACCCGGCCGCCTCGATGGCGGTGACGAGGAGGGTGAGGACGTCCTCGGGCCGGTCGATCTCCGGCGCGAAGCCACCTTCGTCGCCGAGCCCGGTCGCGAACCCTCTCTCGGAGAGCAGCCCTCGCAGCGCCGCATAGATCTCGGCACCGGCCCGGACGGCCTCCGCCAGCGTGGGCGCACCGAGCGGAGCGATCATGAACTCCTGGAAGTCCAAGTTGTTCGGCGCGTGTGCGCCGCCGTTTATGACGTTGAAATGCGGGACGGGAAGCCGGGGCGCCACCTCGGGCGGGGAGAGGGCCGCCCAGAGCGGCTGGTGGGAGGCGATCGCCTCCGCTCTCGCCGCCGCCATGGACACCCCGACGATCGCATTGGCGCCGAGCCTCGACTTCGTGCTCGTCCCGTCGAGATCGATGAGAACCCCGTCCAGCTCTGCGAGATCGGCGAAGGGGCGGCCCACGAGGGCGGCGGCCATCTCGCCCGTCACGTTGCCGGCCGCAATGCGTACGCCGAGCCCGCCGTAGCGGTTCGGGTCACCGTCGCGCAGCTCGACCGCCTCGCGCGATCCCGTGGAGGCGCCGGAGGGCACGCCGGCGCGGGCGATCGTCCCGTCGGTCAAGGTGACGGTGACGGCGAGCGTCGGTCGCGACCGGGAGTCGAGAACCTCCACTGCCTCCAGTTTCTTCAACGCGAGCATCGTGGGGCCCTTTCGTCGGATGGTGGAGCCGGGCGGATCCAGCTTCCCGTGCCACGATCGCCGGCACCAGGGCACAAGGTCACAGGTTGGGCGCACACGGGTTCAGCGTCACGGGTTGGGTACCCACGGTGGCCGTCGCCGGCTTGGGCGTGACGGGCTCCGGCCGCCCTCGGCCGAGAATGCTTACTTGTCGGCGATCCAGTGCTCGCGGCGGAACATGCGGCCGAGGCGGGCGGTCAAGCCCGGCCCGACGTCTTGAAAGGGATCGACATGGTAGGTGGGCGTGCCCTGGGGTGGCGGGAGGTTGGCGGCCTCCGTGTCCGTGAGGGCGCAGCGGACGGCCACCGCGGTGATCTCGGTGATCTTGTCGCGTTCGACAAAGCGCAGTCCCTCATGAGTCTTCACGACGATCCCGTCGAAGAGGTCCAGCTCGGGGACTTGCAAGACGTGTGCGACGGTGCCGAAGGACTGCCCGCTCGAGGTCTGCACTGGCGTCCCCACTTGAAGGGCCAGGTAGGAGATCGGTAGCTCCTCGCTCATGATGTCCTCCGTCGCTGTCTCGGTACCCTCGCTCGGTGAGCTGCATCGTAGAGGCCGTGGCGCCCGCGCGGCCGAACCGGCCCTCGCCCGCGCAAAGCCTTTAGCGTTGCCCGGATGAGAATGTCGAGGCTCTTCGGAGTGACACTGCGGGAGGCCCCCGGAGGGGCGGAGACTCCCGGTTATCAGCTGCTCCTGCGCGGCGCCTACATCCGTCAGCTCGGACAGGGCATCTACTCCTACCTGCCACTCGCCTGGCGGGTGATGCACAAGATCGAGGCGATCCTGCGTGAGGAGATGGATGCCGTCGGAGGCGTCGAGATGTCGATGCCCGTCGTCCACCCGGGCGAGCTGTGGAAACGGAGCGGGCGTTACGACTCGATCGGACCGGAGATGGCCCGCTTCAGGGACCGGCGGGACCGCCCCCTCGTCCTCGCCATGACCCACGAGGAAGTCGTGGCGACCCTGGCCGCCGGCGAGATCCAGTCGTGGCGGCAGCTGCCGAAGCTCGTGTACCACATCCAGCTGAAATTCCGCGACGACCCCCGCCCGCGGGCGGGCTTGCTCCGGGCTCGCGAGTTCACGATGAAGGACGCCTACACGCTCGATCGCGATCAGGCGGGCCTCGACGAACAGTACGCCCGGCTGCACGATGCCTACCTGCGGATCTTCGCTCGGTGCGCCTTGCCCGTCCGGCCCGTCGGCGCTGATGTCGGCATGATGGGCGGGTCCGAGGCTGAGGAGTTCATGTACCTGAACCCGGTCGGCGAGGACACCGTCGTGCTCTGCGACTCGTGCGGCTACGCCGTGAACCGACAGGTGGCGCGGGCCGCCATCCCCACCGGCCCGGCCGAGGAGCCGCGTCCGGTCGAGCGCGTGGCCACCCCGGACACGACGACGATCGAGCGGTTGTGCGACGTCCTCGGGGTGCCGGCTGAGCGGACGGCCAAGGTCGTCTTCCTTGCGGCCTCCGACGACCGGTTCGTCGTGGCCGTGGTGCGGGGGGACATGCAGCTGAACGAGACGAAGCTGGCAGGCGCCATCGGCACCACCGAGCTGCGCCCGATGACGACCGAGGAGATCGAGAAGATCGGCTGCGTGCCCGGTTACGCCTCCCCCATCGGGGTGGGGGAAGAGGCCGTCGTCGTCGTCGACGAGGTGGCCGCCACCTCGGCCAACCTCGTCGCCGGCGCCAACGAGGCGGGCTGGCACCTCCTCAATGTGAACGTCGGGCGGGATTTCACGCCCGACCTCGTCGCCGACTTGACGGCGGTGGACGAGGGGCAGCCGTGCGTCGTCTGCCACTCGCCGTTGCGCACCGCCCGCGGTGTCGAGGCTGGGAGGATCTTCAAGCTCGGCACGCACTTCTCCGCCTCCCTCGGCGCCCACTACCTCGCCGAGGACGGCACGGAGAAGCCGATCGTCATGGGCTCTTACGGCATCGGGGTCGGTCGGCTGTTCTCCTGCATCGCCGAGGAGCATCACGACGACCGTGGACTTCTCTGGCCGGCTTGCCTCGCCCCTTATTCCGTGCACGTGTGCGCCCTCGGCGAGGAAGGCCTCGCCGGGGCCGAGCCGATCGTGCGAGCGCTGGAGGCCGCCGGTGTGGACGTGCTCCTCGACGATCGTGGCGAGCGCCCCGGGGTGCAGTTCACCGACGCGGAGCTGATCGGCTGCCCGGTGCGCCTGACGGTGTCGAAGCGGTCGCTGGCCGGCGGCGGCGCCGAGGCGAGCCTCCGCGCCGACGCCCAGGGCGAGGCCGCCCGGGAGATCGTTCCCGGCACCGAGGTTGTCGCCTGGGTGAGGTCCCGGCTGGGGGCCGCCGCCTCGTGAGCCACAAGGCCGCCCGGTTGCTCGTGCCGGCGCCCTCGAGGGGGGATGACGGCCAGCCCCGCCGGGACGAAGCCCGCGTCTAGGATCGCCGAAATGGCGGAACCTCGCAGCGGGGGCGCCCTCTCAACTACCTGGCGCGGGCTCGTCGGCCGGCCGCTGCGCCACTCGGAGATCTCGAAACAGCAGATCACGCCCGTCGAGGGCCTGTCCGCCCTCTCGCTCGACGCCCTCACGTCGGTTGCCTACGGTCCCGAGGCGATCATCGTCGTCCTAGCGGCGGCAGGGGCGGGGGCGCTCCACCTCGTGCTGCCGATCACGTTGGTGATCGTCGGGCTGCTGGCGATCCTCGTGTTCTCCTACCGGCAGGTGATCGACGCCTATCCCGGCGGTGGCGGCGCCTACGCCGTCTCACGGGCGAACCTCGGGACGGGCCTCAGCCTGCTCGCAGGGGCGTCGCTCATCGTCGACTACACCCTCACGGTCGCCGTCTCCATCGCCGCCGGCGTCGGAGCACTGACTTCGGCGTACCCGAGCCTCATGTCTGCCACGGTGCCGATCTGCCTCGGCATCCTCGCCCTCGTGACTCTTCTCAACCTGCGCGGGCTCGGAGAGACAGCCCGTGCGTTCTTGCTGCCCACGCTCGTGTTCATCGTCGGGCTGCTGGCGATCATCGCCGTGGGTTTCGTTCATCCGCTGGCACTGCACGTTCCCCAGCCCGGGCACTCACTGCTGCCCAGCCACGCCCTCGAGACCGTCGGCGTCCTCCTCGTGCTCAAGGCGTTCTCCGCCGGCTGCAGCGCCCTCACCGGAGTCGAGGCCATCGCCAACGGCGTGCCGTTGTTCAAAGAGCCGCGGGCGATTCGCGCCAAGCGAACCGAGATGCTCCTCGGCGTCATCCTCGGCACCATGCTGTTCGGTCTCGCGGTGCTGGCGCGCCGCTGGCACATCGGTCCGAACTCCAGCCAGACGGTGCTCAGCCAGATCATGGGCATGGCCGTAGGGCGCCACTGGGCGTACTTCATCGTGTCGCTCACGGTGACCCTCGTTCTCGCACTGGCTGCCAACACCTCCTTCGGAGGGCTTCC